>ERZ1292633.1896-Hain-H41-02um-R1-1896-length-21945-cov-8_pt1 | contig 21945 bp, 20 predicted proteins | sample MGYA00564406_ERZ1292633 | MGnify/ENA primary metagenome ERZ1292633 (study PRJEB36523, sample SAMEA6512639) | groundwater metagenome | collected 2019-01-08 | study: AquaDiva: Metagenomics assemblies of 32 groundwater samples
GGGCGAGTGGCGGAATTGGCAGACGCACGGCGCTTAAGACGCCGTGTCCGTAAGGACGTGTGGGTTCGATTCCCACCTCGCCCCAAGACTCTTTCGAATCAGTCTGGACGCACGCGCTTAGACGATCGCCTTCCGAACTTCCTCGATCTCTGATTGACCAGTCGCGGCCGCCCCGATCCGCGCGCCGCCTCCCGGATCGTGCTCGTCCTCCACTTCGCCGATCAGTTCCTCCACGATGTCCTCGAGCGTGATGATCCCGATCGCCTCACCCGCTTCGTCGCTCACGATGGCCATCTGGCGGCGAATGCGCCGGAACTCCTTCAGCTGCTCCGCGATCGAGCGGTCGGCCGGAGCCCACGTCGCCTCGATCATGGCGTCTTCCAGATTCACGAGACCGCTCGTGGCGTAGACGGCGAAGAGGTCCTTCGAGTTCACGATCCCGACGACGCGCGTCCGCTCGCCGTCGTAGACCGGGAAGCGCGTGTGGACGGAATCCTGTAATGCGACGAGGATGTCGTCCGGCTGCATGCGATATTCCAGCATGACGGCGCTCGCGAGCGGCACCATCGCCTCGCCCACCTTTTTCTCCGGGAGCCGAAACGCGTTCTTTAGCAACTCCGCCTGGTCCATCGACATCTTCCCCGCCTCGCTCACGTCCTCCACCAGGAGCTGCAGTTCCTGCACCGAGTGAAGGTGCGACGCGTGCGCGGCGGGCCGGAAGCCCAGGATCCGCACCAGGCCGTTCCCCGAACGGTTCATCGTGGAGATGAAGGGTCGGAAGAGCCGCTCGAACGCGAGGAGCGGCGCGGCCACCCTCAGCGCGACGACGTCGGGAATGCGAAGCGCGATTGTCTTCGGAGCCAGCTCCCCCACGACGACGTGGAGGAAGGTGATACAGAGGAACGCGATCGCGGTCGCCACGCCATGCGCCGCGAAGGGCTCCCATCGCTCGGGGAGAAAGCGCAGCACGGGTTCGATCAGGCGCGCCAGGCCCGGTTCCCCGACCCAGCCGAGTGCGAGGCTCATCATCGTGATCCCGAGCTGGGTGGCCGCGATCGTGTCGTCGATCCGCCGCGTCGCTTCCTCGGCCGCCGCAATCCCCGCGACCTTCTTCGCCGCGAGTTCCTCCAGCCGCGTGCGCCGAACGGTGACCAGCGAAAACTCCGCCGCGACGAAGAACGCGTTCCCGAGGACGAGAATCGGAATGAAGATGAGCTGGAGGCTCGTGGTGACGGTGAACCAGATCGATTCCATCGAGGTCAGGCGCGCGGGGTCAGGCGAGGGCGGCGGTGAGGGTGGCGACCGAGTCGCCCTCGTCCTCGAACCGCACCGGGACGTTCCAGGCGGGGTTCGCCGGAACGCAGACGCCCTGCCCTTCGTGGCAGTAGGCGAAGGAGACCTGCACGTGGATGTCGGCGGCGCCCTGGGGCTGCGCCGGCAACTCGAAGGCGAGCGGCCAGGAAGCGCCGAGAAGCGTCCTCTGGAGGAGCACGTCGCCGCCGCGGCTGACGCGCACGCTGGCGGGGGCCTCCTCGCTCGCGTGGGCGCCGGCCGGTAGCGCGACCGCCACGTTCCACCGGGTGACCCGATTCGCCAGGAGCCGCGCCGCGTTCGCCGCGATCACGCCCGGGCGACCGGCGGCGCCCGCGACGACGCTCGGCGCGACGACCGAGACCGGAGCCTCCAGCCCCTCGATCGTGACCTCGCTCCACGCGCCGATCGAGAGCGCGACGCGCACGACGCGGTGGTTGTTCGTGTCGGCCACGTAGAGATCGCCGCCCGCGGCGTGAAGCCCGCCCGGCTCGAAGAGCGCGAGCGCGTCGCCGCGATCGGTCCCCGGCTTCCCGTCGCCGTGAAGCGTTCGGATCGTCCGGGCCTCGGGATCGAGTTCCTTGATCTTGTGATTGTAGGTGTCGGCGACGAGGATCTTCGTTCCCCACGCGGCGACACCGAGCGGATGCTGCAACCGCGCGCGCTTCGCGTCGCCGTCCACGTCGCCGAAATCGAAGAGGCCGCGGCCGACCAGCGTCTCGACCCGCTCCGCCGCCATGTCGATGCGGCGGACGGCGCTCACCTCGCTGTCGGCGAAGTAGAGATGGTTCCCGATCAGCGCCAGGCCCGAGGGCTGCGCGAGGGCCGCCGACTCCGCCGGTCCATCCACCAGGTTCTCGCGGCCGCTTCCGGCCCACGCCCGGCAGAGACCCATCGGCAGATCGAGGCGCCAGATCTGGTGCGGCCCGGCCATGGCGATGTAGCAGGTGCTCCCCTCGACCGCCAAGTCCCAGGGGGAGTTGAGTCCCTGCGACGTCCCCCGCTTTCCTCCGGCGCGATCGAACGACTGTTCCCCGGTTCCCGCGACGCTCGTCACCTCGAACGTCTCGGTGTCGATGGCGCGGATCAGGTGATTCTCCGTGTCGGCCACCAGAAGCGTCTCGCCCATGAGCGCGAGTCCCTGCGGATGGTGAAACGTCGCGCGGTCGGCCGGCCCGTCCTCGCGACCCACGCGCCCGCCGCCGACGGTGGCGATCAGGCGCGAGCGGCCCGAAGCGTCCGGGAGCGTGGCGACGACGACGCGGCTGTGGTTCGAGTCGGCGATGTAGAGACGCTTCGACTCCGGATCGGCCAGCACCTTTCCCGGGAAGGCGAGCCCGCTCGCGGCGCGCACCGATTGCTCCCGTTCGAAGCGGAGCGGTCCCGGCGCGGCGATCCCCGCGGCCTTCGCCTCTGCGAGCGCCTTGCCGATCGCCTCGTCGAGCGCGGCGCGATTCCCCTCCCCCCCGACGGCGCCGATCACGCGTCCGTCGGCGCCGACGAGTACGAGGGTGGGCCAGGAGCGGACGGCGTACTCGCTCCAGAGGGCCATCTCCTCGTCGACGATCACGGGGTGCTGGATCTCGTAGCGATTGATCGCCGCGCGGATCGTCTGACGGCTTCCCTCGTTCGCGAACTTGGCGCTGTGGACCCCGACGACCACGAACGGCTCGCTGGCGTACTTCTGTTCCAGGAAAGCCAGGTCGGGCAGGACGTGCATGCAGTTGATGCAGCAGTAGGTCCAGAAATCGAGGAGAACGACCTGCCCCTTCAACTCCTTGGAGAAGGTCAGGGGTCTGTCGGTGTTCAACCAGGCGAACTCGGGCTTCAGCTCCGGGGCCCGGGGATGGGCGTTCATGGGGCCTAGGGTAGCCGATTTGGGGTCGCTTTGCAGGGCCCGTCTGCCCGGACGCTTCCGCAGAGCCCCTCTCCTTGGGGCTGGCCCAGGTTTGCTCAAGGCTTCATAATGAAAGGTCTTATGGCGGTTTCAATCGCATCGGGCGTGGTGATCGTCGGGGCCGGGGGAATCGGTCGTCGTGAAAGGAGGGAACCGGTGAAGTTGCCCAGGTACCGCGCCGTCGTTTCGGCGGCGCTCCTCGCGGGGTTGACGGCGACGGCGGCGATGGGGACGGCCAAGGCCCAGCGCCTCGTCGACTCGAAAGACCCGAACCTCCCGCGTGTCGAGTACGCGGATTCGCTGATCTCCCTGAACGATCACTGCATCGTTCGGGGAGGGTCGCTGAGCCCGGCCTACAAGGCGGTCTACGTGAACGGGAAGCCGATCGGCTTCTGCTGAAGGACGTGCCCGGGGGTCTTCGTGCAAGACCCGGAACCGTACTTGCGCGCGCAGAGCATCGGCGTGTCGTGCCTGGTCTACCCGACGAAGAAGGCGCGCATCGATTCGTCCCTGAGACGCGTGATCGGCCACGACATCTTCTATTTCTCGAGCGGCCAGGCCATGCGGCAATTCGACCGCGACCCGCTCCGCTACGTGAAGCGCCTGAGCGACCCGGTCACGAGCGACCGATTCCGGGTCACGCGTTCCTCGCCGCGCGTGGAGTACCGGAACCGGCCCTACTACTTCGCCTCCGTCGGCGAGCAGGGGATATTCGACGGGGATCGCGAGAAATACCGCGATCGACGTTCGGCGAGCGTCGTGGAGTTCGACCAATGACGAACGGGGGCGGCGCTCGGTGAGGCGCTCCTCGGGGTGCCTCGCTTCCCTTCACCATCGACTCAAGGAGGAATCGTGCATCGTATTCGAATCGTCTCTCCGCCCGCGCGTCCGCGGCGGGTGCGCGGGGCGCTTGGGGTGCTCCTCGCGATCGTCCTGGCGGGCGCGGCGCTGACCGGCGCGTCCCCGGCCCCGGCGGACGCCAAGGGCGAGGCCAAGGGTTTCCCGATCCGCTTCTACACCGGCGGACTCGACCCGACGGGTTTTCGCGCCTACACGGACAAGGAGATGAAGGCCGCCCAGGAAGCCCTGGACAGGCTCCTCGCCGCGAAGGGAAAGCGGACCGTCGCCAACACGCTCGAGATCTACAACGAGATCATGATCCACTCCGACAACGCCGGCTACGCGTCGGGGCTCATGGAGTCGGTACATCCCGATTCGGTCTTCCGCACGACGGCGGAGACGATCACGCAGGAACTCGACAAGTTTCAGACCGACCTGAGTCTCAACAAGGCGGTTTACGACGCTCTGTCCGCGGTCGACGCGAAGAGCCTCGATTCGGAGACGCGGTACTTCCGCGAGAAGACGCTGAAGAGCTTCCGGCGCAGCGGCGTCGATCGCGACGACCCGACGCGAGCCCGGATCTCGATGCTCAACGAGAAGCTGACGCTCCTCTCCCAGGGGTTCGCCAGGAACATCCGGAACGACCGCCGCACCTACACGGTCGATTCGGCCGAAGAGCTGAAGGGCCTTCCCGAGGACTTCCTGAAATCGCACGTTGCCGGCCCGGACGGGAAGATCACGCTCACGATCGAGACCCCCGACTACTTCCCGGTGATGCGCTATGCGCGGAACGGCAAGGTTCGCGAGCGGATGCGAAAGGAGCGGGGAATCCGCGCCTACCCGGCGAACATGGTCGTTCTCGATTCGATCCTCCTGGTCCGGAACGAGCTGGCCACCACCCTCGACTACCCGAGTTGGGCCGCCTACGTCACCGAGGACAAGATGATCGGGAGCGCCGAGAACGTGGCGGCCTTCCTCGATCGGCTCTCCGGGCTCGCCGTGAACGCGGCCCGCGACGAGTATCAGATCTACCTGGCCCGGAAGCGCGAAGACGTGCCGAACGCGACCGCCGTGGAGCAGTGGGAGTCGGCCTATTACGGGCAATTGATCCGGAAGCGCGATTACGATTTCGACGCGCAGGCGGCCCGTCCCTACTTCGCCTTCAAGAACGTGAAGAAGGGCCTGATGGAGACGATGGCCCGTATCTTCTCGGTCCGCTTCGAGCGCGTGGCGGATGCCCAGGTGTGGCACCCAAGCGTGGAGGCCTACGACATCTACGACGGCGAGAAGCTGCTCGGCCGCTTCTTCCTCGACCTCCATCCGCGCGAAGGAAAGTTCGATCATGCCGCCCAGTTCGGAATCCGGAAGGGCGTGCGTGGCGTGCAACTCCCCGAGGCGGCGCTCGTCTGCAACTTCCCGGGCGGTAAGGAAGGCGAACCCGGCCTGATGGAGCATACCGACGTGGAGACCTTCTTCCACGAGTTCGGCCACCTGCTCCACACGATGTTCGGCGGCAGCGGTCGGTGGGAGCCGGTCTCGGGCACGTCGGTGGAGCGCGACTTCGTGGAGGCTCCGTCGCAAATCTTGGAGGAGTGGGCGTGGGATCCGAAGGTCCTCTCGACCTTCGCGAAGCACCACGAGACGGGCGAGACGATCCCGGCCGACATGGTGGCGAAGATGCGCCGCGCCGACGCGTTCGGCCGCGCGATCGACGTCGCCTTTCAGCTCTTTTACGCGAACGTCTCGCTGAATATCTACAACAAGGACCCGAAAGACGTGAACACCGACGCGGTCGTGGCGAAATACGAGCGCGAGCTGGTTCCCTTCCCCGCGACGGAGGGGACTCACATGCAGACGTCGTTCGGCCACCTCGACGGCTACTCGGCTATCTACTACACGTACCAGTGGTCGCTGGTGATCGCGAAGGACCTCTTCAGCAAGTTCAACCAGAACGACCTGCTCGATCCGGCGGTCGGGACGCGTTACCGAAAGATGGTGCTGGCGCCGGGCGGAGCGCGCCCCGCGGCGGAGGTCGTGCGGAACTTCCTGGGGCGGGACTACAACTTCGAGGCGTACGAGGCGTGGGTGCGCGAGGGGTTGAAGCCGGCGGCAGCGAACTAGGGGGGAGTGGGACGGCGAACGCGCCGCCGGGCGTTCAGCGCTTGGCGGCGCGTTCGGCGCGGAGCGGCGAGAGGACTTCCTTCTCGAAGCGCTCCGTGTCGAACGCCTTGTCCAGATAGGGCAGCAGCACTTCGTCGGTCGTCGTGAAGTGGGCCGCCACGAGGCCGAGTATTCCGTAGGAGAGATGCATCAGCTTTCCCGGAGGGGCGCCCTTGGAGATCGCCTTCTCCAGCGCGTCAAGCCGTTGGGCCACGAGTTGATGCTCGAAGCGGGCGAGTTCCGTGAGCTTGGAGCCCTCCCCCGCCGCCCAGTCGGCCGCCGGATAGAGCGAGTATTCCTCGGCGCGCGCGTGCGGCGCGATCTGCCGCTTCACCAGGTCGACGACGTCGCGCGCCAGGCTCAACTGCTCGAGGGTCGTCTGTTCGTGGAGTTTCTCCAGACGCTCACCGAGCGCGTGAATGGCGGCGAGAAACTTCCCGTGCTCCTCGCGCAGGGATTCGGTCGGCAACGGCTTTCCGGCGGCTTCAGGGGTCATCGAGCGGCAGTCTTGCGCGGCGCCGGCCCCGGTGTCAACCCTCTTCCCCCGGAGCATCGTGGGTGGACGCGGCAGACCGGGCCTCGGCCGACTCCCCTGTTGCGCTTCCATCCTCCCTGGCCTAGTGTCGAATCGACGCGGCTTCCGCACCTTCGATCCAATCACGAGGAGCGTTTCGTCATGAAGATCGCCATCGGCGCCGACCATGCCGGCTTCGATCTCAAAGAGCGGTTGAAGGGATATCTGACCGCCCGCGGGCACGAGGTGCTCGACATGGGCACGTCATCCAGCGAATCGACCGACTATCCCGCCTACGCGTTCCTCGTTGCCGAAGCCGTCCGCGACGGCGCCGCCGCCCAGGGTCTCCTGGTCTGCGATTCGGGAAACGGGATCGCCATCGCGGCCAACAAGGTCGACGGGATTCGCGCCGCCATCGCCATCGATCCCGATCATGCCGCGCTGGCCCGGCGGCACAACGACGCGAACGTCCTCGTGCTCGGCGCCAAGATCCTCCCCCGCGAGGCGGAGGAGCCGACCCTCGACGCGTGGCTTGGAGCCGCCTTCGAGGGAGGCCGGCACGCGCGCCGGGTCGGTCAGATCACCGACTACGAGCGGACGCACCAGCGCAGCGGCACGTAGAGAATCGCGCGCCCGGGTACCCTCACGTTCCAGCGAAGGAGCGACGAATATGCGCGGCATCTCCCCGACCCAGACCGAACAGCCCGGATCTCTCGCCGCGTCGTACCGCGACGCGCTGGAGTGGCTCGCTTCCCACAACGCCGCCGCACGCATCTTCGATCGCGACCCGTCCCTCTGGAAGGAGGACGCCAAGCACGCCGCCGTGATCCGGAACCGGCTCGGGTGGCTCGATTCCCCGGCGTGGCTACAGGCCCATCGGGATGAACTCCGCTCCTTCGCGGCGAGCATCCGGGCCGAAGGGTTCACGCGGATTCTCCTCCTCGGCATGGGTGGATCGAGCCTCGCGCCGGAGGTGCTGCAGCGCTCGCTTCGCCCCGGCCCGGGCTCCCCGACGCTCTCCGTGCTCGACTCGACCGATCCCTCCGCGCTCCGGAGCGCGGAAGCCGGCGCGAAGCTCGACCGCACCTTCTTCCTCGTCTCGAGCAAGTCGGGATCCACGGTCGAGACGCGCTCGCACTACCGTCACTTCCGCGCCTCCCTCGAGGCGGCGAGCGTGTCCGGCGCCGGCAAGCGCTTCGCCGCCGTCACCGATTCCGGGTCGGCGCTCGATTCGCTGGCCACGAAGGAAGGCTTCCGCGTCATCTTCAGAAACCCCCCCGACATCGGAGGACGCTACTCGGCGCTCTCCTACTTCGGCATGGCGCCGGCCGCGCTGCTGGGGCTCGATCTCGATGCCCTCTCCGCGCGCGCCGCTCGCGCCCGCGCCTCCGCGATGGAGCGCGATCCGGCGCGAAATCCCGCGCTTCGCCTCGGCGCGTTCCTGGCCGGCGCGGCGAAGGCGGGACGGGACAAGCTGACGATTCTGGCCCCCGCCGCGCTACGTCCGCTCGGCTACTGGATCGAGCAGCTGGTGGCGGAGTCGACCGGCAAGGAGGGACGGGGCATCGTGCCGATCGAGGGAGAGCCGCTCGGCCCTGCGCACCACTACGGCGACGACCGCGTCTTCGTCTTCCTCGCCCTCGCCGGCAAGCCGGACGCCGATCTCGACCGGCTCGAAGCCGACCTCGCGCGCGGAGGGACGCCGTGCGCGCGGATCGCGCTTCCGGACACCGAGGAGATCGCGGGCGAGTTCTTCCGGTGGGAGGCGGCGACGGCCTTCGCGGGAGCGGTTCTCGGCATCGATCCGTTCGACGAGCCGAACGTTCAGGAGAGCAAGGACGCGACGCAGCGCTTGCTCGAGGCGCTGGCCCGAGACGGCCGGTTCCCCGAGGAGCCTCCGCGCGCCGAGGCCGACGGAGTGGCGATCGGCGCGGAGGAGTCGGTCTGGCGGCGGATGACCGCTGGGCTTCCCGCCCACGCCAGCCTGGAATTCGCGCTGCAGCGGTTCCTCTCGCTGGCGAAGCCGGACGACTACGTGGCGGTGCTCGCCTATCTGGAGCGGACGGCCGAAAGCGAGGCGGCGTTCGCGAGTTTTCGTCGGGCCGTCCGGAACGCCACCCACCTTCCGGTGCTCCAGGGGTACGGACCGCGCTACCTCCACTCCATCGGCCAGCTCTACAAGGGAGGTCCCGCGACGGGGCTCTTCCTGGTCCTCACGGCCGATTCCGCGGGGGGCGTGGACGCTCCGATTCCCGGAAGCGATCACTCCTTCGCGCAGTTGCTTCGCGCGCAGGCGCTGGGCGATCTGGAATCGCTGGCGGCGCACGAGAAGCCGGCGCTTCGTCTCCACCTGGGACGCGGCGTGGCGGCGGGCCTGGCCGCGGTCAATCACGCCGTCGAGCGGGCGGTCGCGGCGAAAGTCTGAAGCGTGCGTTCGTCGCTAGCGCCGGACGATTCCCAGGAACGCGTAGGCGAGTTCCCACTCGCTTCCGCGCAGCGCGCTCTTCCCCGATAGGGTCCGCCTCCAGGTGAGCGAGAGTTCGCTGCCGCCGCGCCAGCCGAGCGCGACGGTCGGAGCGATCCGCCGCGCGTTCCGCGCGCCCGCCTCCGCCGCCAGCGATCCCTGCATGTCGCTCGCGACCCGCCGGGCATCGACTCGGTCGTAGCGAATCCGAACACGGAGCGGTCCCCACGGCGACACGCCAGCCTCCGCGTCTCCGTACCACTCGTCGGACGCTCTCCCCGCCCGCGCTCGGTAGCCGGCGGCCGCCTGCGCGTAGCCGTTGGCCAGCGGTAGCGAGCGCCCCACCGCGGCGCTCAGCGCGAAGGAGGCGGAGCCGTTCCCGATCCGGGGCGCCTCCTCCGTGCGCCGGTCGACGGCCTGCAGCGGAATCGAGACGCTCGGCTCGAGCGCGGCGGCCCACGCTCCGCGCGAGAGAGGAAGGCGCGCGCCGAGGTAGAGGTCGGGGATTCCGATCGAGAGGCCGCGCACCTCCGAAGCGACCTCGCGATCGTATGCCTCGAGATCGGCGAGCTTCAGGATCGCGCTGGCGAGGAGGGTCACGTCGCGCGAGAGACCGTGTTCCGCGTAGAGGCTCGCTCCCGACTCGAGGTAGCGCCCCGACTCGACCGCGGCGGGGTCGAAGAGGGGGCGCCTATTTCCCGCGCCGTCGAATTCCTCCACGCCGCGGCCGCGGAAGAGTGCGGCCTTCGCGTAGGTCTCGCCTGGAGCGCGCAGCCAGGCCCCCGCCGAGGCGCGGTGCGCCGGCATGGAGGCGAGGAGTGCGAGCGCGGAAAGGAAGAGGAGCGAGACTCTCGCGAGGAGGGCGAAGAATGCCGTGCGAGTTGTGGCGAAGGCGATTACGGAGTGTCCCCGAGCCGCGCCCGGATCGGAGCGTAGGGCTGCTGCTCGCAGGGGAGCCCCGCGTCGAGACCCATCCCCGAGAGCTCGGCGCGGATGCTGCTCGCGCGCTTGTCGAGCGGCGTTTCCCGATCGTCGGCCCGCTCCCAGTAGGGCCCGAGCGAGCGGCTCGCCGGCGGCAGGAACGCATCCATGGAGCGGGGATATCCCTCGGACGTGAATCCGATGCGGGCGAGATAGAGGAGCGTCAGCTTGTCGGCGTCCGATTCCCATTCGCGCGGAAACCCCTTCATTCCGTGGAGTGCGGCGCGGGCGCGCTCGACGCCGGCCCGGCGGTCGGCCGCGCCCAGGATCTCGCGGATCCCTTCCGGGCCTACCCCATTCACCCGCTCGAGAGCCTCCGCGGGATGGCCCAGGGAGGCGTGCGCCATCATGTGAGCCAATACGGCGGCCACCTCGCACTGGGACCGAAGTTGTCGCAGGAGTCCGACAGAGACGTAGATGTAGCCCCCGGGTAGGACGACGCCCCGAGGCGCGTCTCCGCGGAGGATCCTAAACGTGTACGGAATGGTCGGTCGATCTGACAATCTGGCAAGCTTTTGCCCGATTTGGTTCACGTAACCAGCGACCTGACGATCGACGAAGACGCTCTCGCTGTCCTCGAAGGCGGCGGCGACGCGCGCTCCCAGGACCCGCTCCTGGGCATCGCCCATCTCCACCGGTTTCTGGGTCGCGCGGCGGGCGGAGGCGCAGCCGGAGAAGGCGACCGCGGTGAGGGCGACGAGGAGCAGGGAGAATGCGGGCGAGGTAGTTCGGGATCGTGGCACGCGGGGACGCTAGACTGGATCGTCCCAAAGGTCAACCGCTTGCGCCCCTGTTTCGGCATGCCGCATGATCGGGGGATGGCGCGCGGCGGGGCCGCCAGCAGTTGTTCCCCGCCCGCCCGATAGCCGGTGTCGACAGGAGTAGAACAAGCCAAGGAGGATCGGATGCCAGCTCGCAAGAAGTCCCGTCGCCCCACGAAGAAGAGTGCGCGTGGCAAGGCCGCGCCGAAGAGGAAGCCGGCCCCCAGGAAGTCCGCGAAGAAAGTCGCTAAGAAGCGTGCTACGACGCGCGCCAAGAAGCGTGCTGTGAAGCGCACCAAGAAGCGTGCTGCGATGAGCCCAACGAAAGGCGCGAGCCGCGCCGCGACGCGCCCGCCGCGTCCGAAGGCCGCTCCCTCCCTGCCGCCCGCGCCGCCCAACGGAGTCGGCTTCATCACGCAGCACATGGACTACACCACGCACGATCTCGAGGCGGTGAAGCGCTTCTACGTCGAGACGCTCGGATTCGCCGAGGCCAACCACGATCCGCAGTTCCAGTATCTCTGGGTCCGGACGGGACACAGCTCGAGCCTCGGCTTCATGCCGCCGATGCCCGGTATGGGAGAGCCGAGCCCCGCAAAGGAACCGACGCTCTATTTCCTGGTCGCCGACGTCGACAAGGCGTACGCCGCTCTCGCCGCGAAGGGGGTCCATTTCGAGGGACCGCCGGCCGACATGCCGTGGGGGCACCGCGTCGTCTCGACGGTCGATCCCGAAGGACGCCGCGTCATGCTCGCCACGCCCAAGGCGATGAATTCCTAACCGAGATCCGAGGAGAACGACGATGAAGCCCTCCCCCGCGGTCGCGCTGCACGAACTGGGTCAGAGTCTCTGGCTCGACACCATTAGCGACGGACTCTTGATCTCCGGCGAGCTGGCGCGGATGGTCGCGGAGGGGTCGGTCTACGGCGTCACCTCGAATCCCACCATCTTTCGCGGCGCGATCGGCGGCGACCATTTCGGTTACCCCGCCGCCATCGCCCGCCTCGCCTCGGAGGGGAAGACGCCCGAAGCGATCTACGACGCGCTGGCGGCCCACGACATCACGCGCACGGCGGACGTCCTCGCCGGAGCCTTCCGTTCGGGCCACGGGCGTGACGGCTTTGTGAGTCTGGAGGTCTCACCCGATCTGGCGCACGACACCGCGGCCACCGTGGCCGAGGCGCGGCGCCTCTGGAAACTCGTCTCGCGGCCGAATCTGCTGGTGAAGGTCCCGGGCACGCCGGCCGGGATTCCGGCAATCGAGACGTTGATCGCCGAGGGAATCAGCCTCAACGTGACGCTCCTCTTCTCCCGCGCTCAGTACGCCGATGTCGGGGCCGCCTACCGGCGCGGCCTGGAGCGCCGGCTCGCCGCCGGCGGATCGCTGGATGGGCTCCATTCGGTGGCGAGTGTCTTCGTGAGCCGTCTCGACACCGCGGTCGACAAGGAGTTGGAGAGCCGCGCGGCCGCGGCCGCCACGCCGGCCGAACGGGAACGCGCCCTGGCGCTTCGCGGCGCCTCGGCCGTGGCCAATGCGCTCGACATCTGGGAGGAGTACCGTGCGCAGTTCTTCGCTGCCCCCTTCGAGGCGCTCGGCGCCCGCGGCGCCCGTCCGCAGTGGCTCCTCTGGGCCAGCACCGGCACGAAGAACCCGGCCTACTCCGACGTGAAGTACGTGGAGGAACTGGCGGGGCCCGACAGCATCAACACCGCGCCGCGCGAGACGATCGACGCGTGGCTCGACCACGGCCGTGTCATTGGAAATCGTCTCGATCCGCGGATCGAAACGGCGCGCAAGACGCGCGCAGCGTTCGCCGAGGCCGGCATTTCACTCGATCAGCACTGCGCGAAGCTGCTGGACGACGGCGTGAAGTCGTTCGCCCAGTCGTTCCGCGAGATGATGGACACGATCCGCGAGCGCTCCGCCGCGCTCGCGCCGCGGCGATAAGCCGCACGGAGGCGCGATGGAGCTCGGATTCGTCGGACTCGGCCGCATGGGCAAGAATATGGTGGTCCGCCTGCTGCGCGGCGGGCACCGGGTGGTGGGGTGGGCGCGGTCGGCCGAGACGGTGGCCGAGGTCGTGCGCGAGGGAGCGGTCGGGGCGACGAGCCTGGCCGACGCCGTCTCGCGGCTCGAATCGAAGCCGAGGACGATCTGGGTGATGGTCCCCTCGGGCGAACCTACCGAAGAAACGATCAAGCAGCTCGCCACGCTGCTGCAACCGGGCGACACGGTGGTCGACGGCGGGAACTCGAACTACAAGGACTCCGTTCGCCGCGCGGCGATGCTGGCGGAACGGAAAATCGACTTCGTCGATTCGGGAACGTCCGGCGGCATCTGGGGACTCGCCAACGGCTACTGCATGATGGTCGGTGGAAGCGACGCGGTCTGCCGCAGGCTGGAGCCGATCTTCACGACGCTGGCCCCTCCCGACGGCTACGCGCGCGTCGGGCCGAACGGGGCGGGACACCTGGTCAAGATGATCCACAACGGGATCGAGTACGGAATGATGCAGGCCTACGCCGAGGGCTTCGAGATCTTGAAATCGTCCCCCTACCGGCTGGACCTGGGCCGGATCGCCGCGCTCTGGCAGCACGGAAGCGTCGTACGCTCGTGGCTCCTCGACCTGACGGTGGATGCGCTGCGCGAGGATCCGAACCTCGACCGCGTCGCCGACTACGTTGAGGATTCGGGCGAGGGCCGCTGGACGGTCATCGAGGCGGTGGAGCGCGCCGTGCCCGCGCCGGTCTTGACGCTGGCGCTCCAGGCGCGGTTCCGCTCGCGCCAGGAATCGTCGTTCCAGGGAAAACTCCTGGCGGCGATGCGGAACAAGTTCGGCGGCCACGCGGTGAAGAAGGCGTGACGCCCGACGCCCCGTCCACGTCCGCGCCGGCGCCCGAGTCCGCCCCTTCCTCGAATCCCCTGCGCGAGGGGAGCGTGACGCTCCGCGCCGCCGACCCCTGCACCATCGTCGTCTTCGGCGCCAGCGGAGACCTCACGCACCGGAAGCTCCTCCCCGCGCTCTTCGCGCTCTCTCGGGAGAAACTTCTCCATCCGAAGAGCTCGGTCGTCGGATTCGCGCGCCGCCCGCTCTCGGACCAGGAATTTCGCGATGCGTCGTATCCCGCCGATCCCGAGACCCCGAAACACGAGTGGCAACGCTTCGCGGCGTCGCTTCACTACCGCACCGGATCCTTCGAGCGGACGGAGGACTACACCGCGCTTCGCGCCTTCCTGGAAGGGCTGGAGCGGGAGCGCGGCGCCTCGGGAAACCGGATCTACTACCTGGCCACGCCCCCCGACGCCTACCCCTTGATCCTGGAAGGGCTCCGCGCCGCGGGACTGGTCCATCCGGCGGGCGACCCCGCGCGCTGGACCCGCGTCATCATCGAAAAGCCGTTCGGCCACGACCTCGCCTCGGCCCGGGCGCTGAACGCGCAGGTCCATGCCTCCTTCGACGAGCGGCAGGTCTTCCGCATCGACCACTACCTCGGCAAGGAGACGGTGCAGAACATCCTGGTGCTCCGCCTGGGAAACGGAATCTTCGAGCCGCTCTGGAACAACCGCTACGTCGACCACGTGCAGATCTCGGTGGCGGAGGCGATCGGCGTCGAGGGACGGGCCAACTACTTCGAGCGCGCGGGCGTCCTGCGGGACATCCTGCAAAATCACATGCTCCAGCTCCTCACGCTGACCGCGATGGAGCCGCCGGCCCGGTTCGAGGCCGATGCGGTGCGCGACGAGAAGGTGAAGGTCCTCCGCGCCCTCGCGCCGCTTCGCCGCGAGCAGGTATCCGAGCGGACCGTGCGCGCGCAGTACGCCGCGGGCGCGGTGGCGGGCGGCGCGGTGCCGGGCTACCGCGAGGAGCCGGGCGTGAATCCGCGTTCCACCACGGAGACGTTCCTGGCGGCCAAGCTCGAGGTGGACAACTGGCGATGGGCCGGCGTTCCCTTCTACCTCCGGACGGGCAAGCGGCTCGCCAAGCGCGCCACGGAGATCACAATCGTCTTTCGCCATCCGCCGTATGCCCTCTTCCGTTCCGCCGGCTGCGCGTCGCTGGAGGCGAACGTGCTCCGGCTCCGGATCCAGCCCGACGAGGGCATCTCGCTCTCCTTCGGTTCCAAGTCCCCCGGGCAGTCGCTCCACATCGATCCGGTCCGGATGGACTTCAACTACCTCACCTCCTTCGGCGCCGATCCGCCTGAGGCCTACGAGCGGCTTCTCCTCGACTGCAATCTCGGCGACTCCACCCTCTTCGCGCGACGCGACGAGGTGGAGCTGGCGTGGGAGCACGTCGATGCCATCGCCTCGGCGTGGCAGACGGACGGCCCCGAGATCGGGTCGTACGCCGCGGGCACGTGGGGCCCCGCCGAGGCCGAGCGGATGCTCGCCCGCGACGGCCGCCGGTGGTACCGGCTGTGAAAAGCCAGGCGCCGGCTCCCGGCGCGGACGGGCTCAAGGCGCTCCACCTTCTGGGACAGTACGGAGAGCGGCCCTTCGACGCCGCCGCGATCGAGCGGGAACTGCGCGCCATGTGGAAATCGGCGGCGTCCTCGAAGGGGGCTCTCTACCGCGCGGCGCTGGCGAACGTGATCGTGCCGCTCGACGCGGCGACGCACGCGCCGCTCGATCCGGTGCTGGTGGAGTTGACGCGTCGCCATCCGTCGCGGCTCTTCCGGCTGGAGCGCGCAGCCGGCCGGCCGGCGGTCGCGGTCGCGGTTGCGGCCGCGCCCACGCCCGCGACGGCCCCTTCCCTCCTGGCGCGCGTCACGGCGCTCTGCCACATGCGCCCGGGCGGCGGCGGACTCGTCTGCTCGGAGCAGATTGTTCTCGTCTCCACTCCCGCGGCAGAGCCGCTCCTCCCGAGCGCGGTCGCCTCGCTCCTGGTCGGCGACCTTCCCGTGATCCTCCTCCGGCTCGACGGAGACCGCGAGCCCGAGTCATGGGGCACGCTCGAGGCGATCGCCGACGTCGTGCTGGAGGACAGCGCCACGCGCGACGATGCGGCGTCGATGGCCGCGGTCTGGACGCGGATCGCCGCGCGCGGCAGCAGCCGCTCGCGCGACCTCGCCTGGACCCGGCTCGCCCCCTGGAGGGAACTGCTCGCGGAGGTGTTCGACCAACCCGACGCGTCGCGGGCGATCGCGGGGCTTCGCGACGTCGTGCTCCACTATGGCGGCGCGGCGCCTCCCGCCGGGGCGTGGCTCCTGGCCGGATGGATCGCGTCGCGGCTCGGCTGGACACTTCGCGACCGCCACGACACGCGCTACCGGTTCGACGCCCCGGGGCGGAGCGTCACGATCGCCTTCCAACGGGAGCCCGACGTGACCGATCCCCTTCTCGTCGCCGTGCGCCTTCGGTCGGGAAAGCCGGCTCCGCTCGACGTCGTCGTCTCCCACCGCGGAAGGGCGGCTTCGGCGAGCGTGGAGTTCGTCGCTCCCGAGCCGAGGCTTCTCGAACGGACGTTCGGCTATCGTGAGTTTGCGGCCTGCCTGATCGGCGAGATCCACCGTCACGAGCCGAACGCGGCGCTCGACGCCGCCGCGCCGGTCGCCGCCGCGCTCGCCGCGCTCGGGAGCACGCCGTGAGCGCCCGGCTCGTCCTCGCGGCCGACGTGGGGGGAACGAAGACCAACCTGGCGCTCGTCGCCGCGACCGCACGCGGCACGATCGGAGACGCGGCAGCCACCGCTACCTACCGCTCGGCCGACTTTCCCTCGCTGGAGGCGATGATCGACGTCTTCCGCGGCGAGCGCGCAGCCTCCATCCCAGGGCCGGTCGCCGCCGCAAGCATCGGCTTCGCCGGTCCCATCGCCGGCGGGCGCGGCGAGGGGTCCAACGTGCCCTGGTCGGTGGATGCGGCCTCCCTGGCGCGCCACCTGGGACTTTCCCGCGTCGGCCTGGTGAACGATCTCGTCGCGACCGGCTACGGCGTCGCCGCGCTTCGCCCCGAACAGCTGGCGCCGCTCCTCTCGGGGACGGCAGCCTCCGACGCCAATGCCGCCATCCTGGCCGCCGGGACGGGACTCGGCGAGACGATCCTGGCGCGGATCGACGGCGAATTCGTTCCGATCGCCTCCGAAGGGGGGCACGCCGACTACGCGCCCCGGAGCGACCTGGAGCTGAAGATCTGGCAGGCCCTTCGCGCGCGGCACGGGCGGGTCAGCCTGGAGCGCGTTCTCTCGGGCCCGGGGCTCGTGAACGTGGCGGGGGTGATCCACGTGCAGGCGGGCGCGGAGGCGGCATGGAGGGCGCACGAGCGCGAGGCCGGGGGCACCGAGACGCTCCCCGGGACGATCTCGAGGAATGGGCTGGAGCGAAGCTGCCCCGCCTGCACCGACGCGCTCGATCTCTTCGCCGGAATCTACGGCTCCGAGGCCGGAAACCTGGCCCTCCGCTGCGTGGCCCGCGGCGGAGTCTACCTGGGCGGCGGGATCGCGCCACGCATCCTCCCCGCGCTTCGTTCGGCCGCGTTCGAGAGGGCCTTTCGCGACAAGGAACCGCACCGGGCGCTCCTCTCGGAGATTCCGGTCTGGGTCCTCCTGGACGACCGTACGGCGCTCTGGGGGGCGGCGCGTCACGCCTCCTTCGCGCTTCCGTAGTTCCCCGACGACTCAATCGGCGTTCTCTTCGTTGCGAATCCTCCCCCGTCGAAGGAGTTTGACCGTCTCGATCAGGGTCGCCGGTGCGAAGGCCAGTAGCGCGACCAGGAGCCACGTTCCGGTATCGAGCGGCGCGACGTGAAAGACCTCCCGGAACGCCGGGACACCCACCGCGATGGCCTGAAGGACGAAGGCGGCCGCGACGGACCCGATCAGCGCGCGGTTGGAAAAGAGGCCGAGTTCAGGCAGCGTCCGCTGTCCGCTCCGAAACACGAAGGAGAGGGAAACCTGGGCGAACGCGCAAATGCTGAATGCGACCGTCCGTGCTTCGGCGAGACGCGCCTCGTCTCCCGCCAGGGTGAGATGGAATCCCAGGGCCGCAACGGTCGCGACCAGCGCTCCCGTCGCCACCAGGCGAACCGCCTGGGCCCCCGAGATGAAAGGCGCGCGGCGCTCCCGCGGACCTCGCTTCATGACGGTGCCCCGCACGGGATCGACGCCGAGCGCCAACGCCGGGAACCCGTCCGTGACAAGATTGAGCCAGAGGATTTGGGTCGCCAAGAGGGGTGGGTGCCATCCCACGACCGCGGACGCGAGCATCAGCAGCACTTCGCCAGCGTTGGTGGAGAGGAGGTAGTGGATCGACTTCTGAACGTTGTCGAAAATGGACCGCCCCTCGGCGACGGCGGAAACGATCGAGGCAAAGTTGTCGTCGAGGAGCACCATGTCCGCGACCGAGCGCGTCACGTCGGTCCCGGTAACTCCCATCGCGATGCCGATGTCTGCTTCCTGCAGCGCGGGCGCGTCGTTCACGCCGTCCCCCGTCATGGCGACGATTTCGCCGCGGGCCTTGAGGGCGCGGACGATTCGCAGCTTGTGCTCCGCGGTCACGCGCGCGAAGACCGATGTCGTCTCGGATCGCCGCGCCAGTTCCTCGTCCCCCAGGACCTCCACATCGTGCCCCGTGATCGGCACGCCGCTCTCCTCGAACCCAAGGAGGGCGGCGATGGCGGCGGCGGTCCGCGGATGATCCCCCGTCACCATGACCGGCCTGATCCCGGCTTCGCGGCAGATGGCGACCGCCTTCCTCGCCTCCTCGCGCGGAGGATCGAGCATGCCGACGAGTCCCGCGAAAACGAGATCGGTCTCCTCCCGCAGCAGGGCCGCGTCCCGCTCCTCCCGGTAGGCGAGCCCCAGGACATAAAGTGCGTCGGCCCCGAGGCTCTCGGTGGCGGCGAGGATCTCGCGGCGGCGTCCCGCGTCGAGCGCGACCGTCGTATGCCCGCGCCGCTCGGCCACACACCGTCCCAGGATCGTCTCGGGGGCCCCCTTCGTGTAGAGGGTAGTCCGTCCCGCCTCGTCCCGCCTCGCGATCGACATCATCCGCCGCTCGGCTTCGAACGGAATTTCGAAGACGATACGTGGGGAACCGGAACCATCCTCGAGACCCGCTTTCCGCCCCGCCACGAGCAGGGCTCCCTCGACAGGATCCCCCAGAACCGACCATGCCTCGCCGGTCTCGCCGCTCGGAACGAGTGTGGCGCCGTTGCATCGGACGCCGACGGCGACCGCCGTGAGGAGATCGGGCGTCCGCTGGGGATCGGCGGAGTCGGTGCCACCCTCGACTCCGCGCCGCCGGAACTCCCCGTGCGGCTGATAGCCAACACCCGTCACGTCGTACCGCGTGCCCGCCACGTCGTAGACGCGGACCGTCATCTCGTTCCGCGTGAGGGTCCCGGTCTTGTCGGTGCAGATGACGGAAACCGATCCGAGCGTTTCCACGCTCGGAAGGCGGCGCACGAGAACGTTCCGCTCCGCCATCCGTCGCAATCCGAGCGCCAACGTGACCGTGACGACCGCCGTGAGCCCTTCTGGGACGGCAGCCACCGCGAGGCTGAGGGAGAGAACGAGCACTTCCCAGCGGTCGGCCCCCCGAAGCGCGAGGAGGACCGTCACGACGCCCACGACCGCCGCGCAGACGACGACCAGGATCCGCCCGAGTTCCGTGAGGCGCCGCTGGAGCGGCGTCGGAGGGTGAACCGTGCGCTCCAGGAGGCCGGCGATCTTCCCGAACTCCGTGCGCATGCCGGTTCCGGTGACGACGGCGCGTCCGCGGCCTGCGGCCACGACGGTGCCCGCGTAGATCATCGTGCGCCGGTCCCCCAGCGCGGCGTCCGGTTCGACCACGGCATCCGCGGCCTTCGGAACGGGGGGTGACTCGCCCGTGAGAGCCGCTTCCTGGCAGCGGAGGGAGATCGCCTCGAGTAGGCGCGCGTCCGCGGGAATTCGGTCGCCCGACTGCACGTCGATGAGATCGCCCGGCACGAGGTCGCCGGCCGGAACGATGCGGGCCTCTCCGTCGCGGACCGCGCGGGCCTGAGGCACAAGGTAGGAGCGCAGGGCTTGGAGCGCCCGCGCCGCCCGTTCCTCGTGCGCGAATCCCAGGAGCGCGTTCAGGACAACGATCGCGAGGATCACGAAGGCATCGACCAGATCGCCGAGAGCGATGGAAATGCCAGCCGCCACCAGGAGGATCCAGACGACGACATCGCGGAACTGAAGCGCGAGGCGCGCCCAGCGCGACACCGGTGTCGGCTCCTCGAGGAGGTTCGGGCCGTGGCGGGCGAGTCGGCGCGCCGCCTCCCCATCGGTCAGCCCGCGAAGCGAATCGCTCCCCGCGCGCGACACGACGTCGAGGGCCGGCGCCGCGTGCTCGGGTAGGACGTCCCCGTCCCGCGGGCGCGGCTCCGTCATATCACCCTCGGTAGGGATGGATCGCATAGGCGTTCATGTGGAGGATCGGTCCCGGCGCGCACGCCACTCTACGCCACCCTCCGCGTGCTTACATGCCTCATCGGTGGTCCCCTCCCGGACCATTGCGGTTGGTCTCGAAGAAGGGGCTGGAGCGGGCCTGCGGGGCCTGCGCCGATGCCCTCGACACGTTCGCGGGCAATCTATGGCTCGGAGGCGGGCAATCTGGCGCTTCGCTGCGTCGCCCGCGGGGGGATCTACCTCGGCGGCGGGATTGCCCCCCGCATTCTCCCGGCGCTGCGGTCGGCCGCATTCGAGAATGGATTCCGCGACAAGGAGCCGCGTCGGGCGCTCCTTTCGGAGATCCCCGTCTGGGTGGTCCTGGACGACCGTACCGCGCTCTGGGGGCGGCGCGTCACGCCTCGTTGTCGCTCGGCTAGCTGGAGCGAAGGGTCAGCCGCCACGTCTCCCGAAAACCATCGCCATGCTGACGTCGTCGACATACCTGCCGTCGCTCAATCGCACGCGATCACGCAAGCGCCCCTCTTCGACGAAACCAAAGGCACGGTACAGGGCCACTGCTGGTAGATTTTCAGCTCTCACAAGAAGCTCTATTTTGTGGACTGCCGGATTGGCGCGCGCCCAGTCAAGTAGCGCTTCCCCTCTCTGCCAACATGGCGCGGCCGTGACCCTGGCGCCAGTGGCCAACTTGGACACACATGTCCAGGCGCAGTACGTGCGAGACATTGCGCAGGCCCATAGGCCATAGGCTGGCATAGGCGACGACCTGATCAGAAACTTCGGCCACCAGCTACTTGCCCCTGCCGTCGGAGAGGAGCGCGATCTTGTCGCGGTAGGCTTCTTCCGCCAGTTCGTCGGGTTCCGGGACAAGCAACCCGTCGTAGGCGCCGACGATTTGACGCTCGGCCTCGCATAGCACTGGAGCATCCGTTGGGCGAGCGTCGCGAAGTGTGCGCATTCAGCTGGTGGCTAACGCTCTGCGTAACCCGCGGGGCGGGCCGGCGCGGGCCGTGCGCAGGCACGGGTCGTGACGGCCAGGACCGACGGGTTCACGCGGTTTTTAGGCCGGGATCTCGATGTAGGTCGAAAACGACTTCGGAGGCGGAACCCGGTGCCCCTCGGCACGCATGCCCTCGAGATGAAAGCGAATCGCAGCACGCATGCGCGCGACCGCCGCAGGACGCGTCGATCCCGTCGCCACGCAACCTGAAAGGTCGGGCGAATAGGCTGAGTAGCCGGATTTGGCCTTTTCCACAACAATGAGAAATCTCATGGTTTCATCCCCGCTTGTTTGAAAACACTATTGAGCGTTCCCGGAGCCAAGTCGTCATTCGGCTTTCCGGCGATCGTGACCAGGCCCGGCTTCCTCGGATGCTTGTACTGGCGGTGGCTCCCGCGCTGGCGTGACAGGTACCACCCGTCGCGCTCAAGTAGCTTCACAACATCCCGAATCTTCATCGACCCTCGCCTTGATGTATCTCGGCCCCGCTTCCCCCAGCCTAACGTCATGCCGCTCAGCCGCGAGCGGCGTTCAACAGATTACCGCCATGACGATCGCAAGGCACGCCGCTCGCCGGCTGCAGCGGCTTGCTCTGCCCCCGGTTTCGTGAGACACCCGGTGTCCTAAGTTGACCTCTGTTCCC
>ERZ1292633.859-Hain-H41-02um-R1-859-length-33895-cov-7_pt1 | contig 21936 bp, 7 predicted proteins | sample MGYA00564406_ERZ1292633 | MGnify/ENA primary metagenome ERZ1292633 (study PRJEB36523, sample SAMEA6512639) | groundwater metagenome | collected 2019-01-08 | study: AquaDiva: Metagenomics assemblies of 32 groundwater samples
AGCGGCGGAGGTAGACGCTGCTGAGGTCGAGGCTGCGGTGGTCGAGGCTGCGGTGGTCGCTGCTGTGGTCGCGGCGGTGGTCGAGGCTGCGGTGGTCGATCCTGCGGGGGCTGGCAGAGGGTCGGTTGTGCACATGCCATTCCAGCAGGCCCCGTTCGCGCCGCCCTCGATGACTTCGGCATCGTCTGGCAGGTTGCCGCGTGCGCACGGCAGTAAAACGTTGGTCGGAACGAAGGGGAACGCCAACGTGAACTGTTCTTGCTGGCCGTTGCTAAGCTGCAGCAGGACGATTTTTGTGATTTTGACGTCCGACATGCCGCCGAACCACGTCCCCCATTGGTTCAGTGCCAGGGTGCAGTTCGCGCCGCCTTGGCACGCGCCGACAACAACGGCACCGGTGACATTCGGCGTGGAATCAATGGGCGCGGGAACGATGAGCCCCGAAGAGTCTGTCATGCGGATAGACGAAGGCATTCGCAGGCGGGGCACGGCTTGAAAGTAGTAACCGTTCACGCCGGCGTTCAACAGTTCGAATCCGCATGTCGTCGGCGGTCCGCGAACGCTAATTGACGGCGTACGGCAGGGACTGCGGTTGGCACGGAATGCACATGGAAGTGGCACGGCGAGTCGCATGCCGTGTCTGCTCACGAGGCGCAACAGCGGTGTGTCGGTGGCTTGCGGCAGCGACACCGGCGAGGTGAACGTGACCGTGTCGTCCGGCTGCAGCGAACCCACGACCTGCTGTTCGATTGCCGTGTTCAGCCCGTTCGGTAGCAGAACTGCCGTCCCAACGAAATCGAGCGGCCTCACTCGGACGTTCAACGTCGGGGCGTTCAGTGCGTCGGAAAGAGCGGGCGAGCTTACGACCGATGTCACGGGATTCACGTGGCTGTTGCGGCCCCAGTCCGTTATCGTGTAAGTGTACTTCGACCCGTTCGACAGCAACACAACAAACGTGGCATTCCGCGCCGGTCGGCCCTCCGCGATGTTCTCGACGATGAACGTTTCCGACCTGGCGCCGCTCGAAGCAACGAGTGACGTGGCCGCGGGCGCATCGAGGTTATGACCCTGCCACGTGGCTTTCGACATAATGGCGGAATACGTCGCGTCGCTATGAGCGACTTTGTAGTGCACCGTCACGTTGACCACAGACGCGTTGAAGGCGCGAGCGCTGGTGTTGCGGACGACGTACACCGCGATTGACCGGCCGTCCAGCGTGGGTGCTGGCGCGGGCAGCACCACAAGGTTGGCATTCGGGGAGGCGGCGACTTTGCAGTTGCGTTTCCCCGCGAAACACGTTCCTCCATAGACGGCCCCGTCGGCCGCTGGGCTCGCGCATGGCGATCCGTCGGGAAGCGCAAGCCGATTCATGGCTCCGTCGGATTGCCCGCAGCTCGCCCATGTGCATGGGTCATTCAGCGGGGCACGATTCAACGCGGCACACCAGTCGGTCACCTGACGCGGCTTCTGTTCGACGAGGCATAAGCCTTCGCTTTCGCGGTCCAGACTGCAAGTGTACGGGAAGGGCACGAATCGCTGACACTCAGGGCTGCACGTTCTCCCGCAATCCGTGAACGGCGTCTTGCAACGATACTCCGCCTTGAACGTGGCGCAGGTTTTGTTGTACGTGACCGGAGGCACGTCGCTGTAGTCCTGGCACAACGACGGGGGAACTAGAAATTCCGTCATGTTGTCGCATGTCTTGACTGGGATCGACAAGACCGATGGAGGGTCGGGTGTGGATGGAGTCGCGCAACGGCCTGCAGCGTTGACATCTGGACACGATGCGTTGACGTAGATCCAGCCGTCTGTGCTCATCACAGAGTAGATGCTGACGTTGTCACGGACATAAGCGTTGGGGTACTGACTGTACATGTCGGAAAGTTTCAAGTACAGATGTCGTCCGTCAAACGTGTACGTGGTGCCGTTGCTGGCTAAAACCGCGTCACGGTCGGCAACTTGTTTATGCCGCAAGGGTTTCGCGGTACCCCACTTGTTTTGTGACCGAATCACGAACGTGGTGCCAGCCGGGTAGGAAATCGCCAACAACACGTAGGTTCCGCGTGGCATGTTCTGAGGCTTGATTTCGATCAGCGCAGGCACTCCGGTGAACAGATACATGTACCACCCGATGCCCGAGAGACCAGTCGCCAAGTGGTGATTTTTCGTGAGAATTAGCCGCCGGTTGGAGCCGTCGGCACCGAAGTGTGACATGTGCCCAATGTACAGGTCATCGCGGAGCGCTGGGTCCAGGAGCAGCGTAGAGGTTGAGGGCTGGTAGTCCAGATCGTCGGAAAGTCCGGGAAGGTTCATGTCGATGCCGACAACTTCTCGGCCGGGCTTCCTCGGGCAGATCCATGTTCTCCATTCGGTTTGGTACGTGCATTCGCCGTTGGCTAAGTTCCACCACGGAATGTCAGATCCCACGATGTAGCCCTGACACGTGGCGGAGTTGACCATCGACCCGTCCCAGTCCACAAAGTTGAACATCCGGGAGGCCCCTGACTCGCGGACGAAGCGCGATAGGATGATGTCCCGACCCACGTTGTCGAAGCGAATGTTCTTCGTGGCGCTAATGCCCCAGGGCTTGAACTTGTCGCTGTGAGTCAAGTCCTTTATGATGCCAGTGCGGTACCACGTAGATTCAAGATGCGGTCGCTTCCAGAAGTTCCGGAACGTCGCGTTGATGAGCTGCGTTTGCACCCAGGTGTCGTAAAACTGAAACCCTTCGCGCACCGAGTCGCTGTCAAACATGTCTTTTGGCATGTTCGCCGTGTTGGCCGTCATGAGCAGGTAGCGCAGCGAGGATCTGCCGAACAGGACGGCACTGCGGGTACAGTCGTGGCACTCGAACGTCGTCATGTCCACGGTTTCTCCCCAACTGGCCAGCCCGCTCTGGCAAAGCCACGTTCGCAAATTCGTGACGTTGTGAATTCCCTGAGTGGGCTGCGAGTAGCGCCCGCTGCTGTACTTGAGGGTCCCGTCCGACAAGGGCCAGAGGCGGCCGCCGTGGTACACACAGCCTGCGTCGCCCCAATAGTAGCCACTGGAGTGGGCGGAGTTGGCGTCGAACTCGAGCATTGGTTGCACTTTCGGAATCGTCGGCAAGTGGCTGCTCAGCTTCAAACAGGTGTCGAAAACGGGAAAGGAGAATCCCGCCCATCCGCCAGACGCCGCGTTGCCGCGGAGTCGGTTTCCAGGGTTAGGTATGTAAAAGCCCGCGGCGGTGTGGTCCGCCGGCAACAGAGCTGCGACAGATTCCGTGAACTCCTCTCCCGATTGCGCGCCACCGCTGGCCGGCTTGCCGATGGGGTGAATGTACGCGGCAAGGTTGAATTCCAGCGTGTTGTTCATCTCACAGCCATCTTCCAGGTAAAAGGTGTGGCCGTTGGAGTCGAACGCAACGTTCTTCCGGACGAGCGTGTGGTTGGTTCCATGGACGGTGTAGCAACGGTAGTAACTCGACGTACAGGACAGCTGCTGGAAGTACGACGACGCGCCGGCGGCGTACATCATGTGCATGTGGAAGGGGTAGCGTGCCATGGTGTTCAGCTGACCCATGCGATCGGCTCGGACGCCTGCGAGACGATACTGAGCCAACGCCCCGATTGCCATCGTGTGTCCACCAAAACTCTCGCTGTACCCGGCAGTGTCGCCGCGCAAAAGAATAGGTCGCCAAAGCAGAGCGACTTCCGACTGATATTCAGGCCCTCCATAGTGCTTAAAGTTCAATGGTCGATCGAGGACGATCACAGAGCGGTTGGTGGCGTCGGCGGCGGCGATGCGGCGTACTTCGTTCTGGTTTTCAACTTCGTCCTTCCAGATGGAAGTGATGATCACGATGTCCTCGTACACCGACCACTGCACGGCGTCCTGCAGCACGATCACTGTCGTTCCCGCAAATGCGGTTGTGCGTAGGCGCGTCCAGGTGAACTCGTTCGTCGGTCCGTGCATCTCAAGCACGCCGCGATCCATGACGCGCAAGCCGTTGGAGTAGACGGGCAGCTCCGACCGCGTGCCGCTGAAGGTAATGGTGACGGGAGAGTGCACCGGGCAGGCCGGAGAGCCCACACGCATGCGGCCATACACGAGAATGTCTTTCACGCGAAGGTGGACGGCGTCGTCGGCGATAATAAGTTCACTTGTTGGTGGGATGGTCACGATGGCGTAGCCGCGGGAAGGCACGGAGCAGGACCACACAACGAGCTTGACATCTGGAGGTAGCGTCACGTTGGAGCCAGCCTGCGGAACCACACCGCTCGGCCAAACAGCCGCATCATGCCAGTTTTTCAAACCCGGTTGATCCCAAGGGCAGGTGAACCCCAGATCGTTGAGGGGAATCGTGTCGGGCCCTGGTGTGAGTACCTTGACGAGTTCGGCTGTCCGGGTTACACCGTCCCAACTTGCTGGCACGGCCACTGTGGACCGCAGCAGGACACGTTCCTGGTCCGTGGAGATCGCTGGTGTTACGGGGCGGCTGCACACTCCCGGAAAGGCCGCCTGCTCACGGGCCGGGTACGTCGCGGAGCTCGGTACGGAGCTCCATAGCCCAGGGTGGGAGATGTCAAGCGTTCGGTTTGGCAACGCCTTCCCGGATGCCGTCCATTGGCAATTTGGGTCGCCCAGCTCCTCGCCGTTCGTGAAGCCATCCCCGTCGGTATCCGCATTGCACAGGGCCGCGGTCCACGCTTCCGCGGCACCGAGGAACGCGACACCAAAGGGATTCAACTGCGAAAGAGAGGATCCCCGCCACGTCGAGTTGAACAGGGCTGGCCACCAATGTCCGTTGACAACCACGTTGTTGCCGTTGGGCACAGCCACGGTAGACAATGGTGCGGCGGCGGCGGCGATCGCGACAAGCGCCGTGAAAAATACAATGACGCCGTAGCCCATGATAGATACAATGAAAGGTGCCGTAAACAAAAGAAGAAAGAATTCTGCGTTTAACGGTGACGAACAATGAGGATCACCGGCGTGTAGATGACTCAATGCGCTGGATGCTGACCTTTCGCAATCGGGCCCAAGCGCACTTGCAGGGATACATCGGGAAAGGATAGAATTGGGAGCGTCAAGAGTTGCCCCCCGATGTCGACCCATTCTTTTGTCCCAAAACGTCAATCAACCGGCGCTGAAGCGCATCGTACTCCTTGTAGGAAGCGTTCAACTCCTGGTGGACCGACCGGTGCGCGGCATGCAGGTCATCCAACTTCATTCCCAATTCCGAATTCTCCTCTCTGAGAGAAGCGGCGATTCGTTCGAGCTGTTGCACTCGCCGGTCACTCAGCGACGCCATCCCAGAACCGGCACCTTGAGCGGGCCCGGCTGCAGGCAGGGATAGGGTGGCGGACACCGAGCTAACGCTGCCTAGCCCAAACGGTCGACTCACGACGATGGGTGTCACGAGGGAAGCATGCGGCAACAACCCCCCATCGACCTCGAGCGTGCGAATGCTGCGTCGCGATGCGAAAGTTGCATTCGCAACGCTGCTCGGCTCGTCTTTCCTGACTTCGCTTTCGGCGTCTTGTCGTGGCGCATCGGAGGAAGCAGCCGATGCCGCGAACTGTCGCATCACAGCGTTGTACGACGCCATCACGCGAGCGTAAAGCGACGGCGGTGGAGGGGCCACGTCCGCTGACGACGTATCGGACCGTGGGGATGTCTTTCGACGCGGCGCGGTTGTTTTCGTTGACTGTTGCGCGGCGGCCGATTGGTGAAAGAGCATGCCTTTGAGCACCTCCTCCAGCACTCGATCAAGACACTCGGGGGGGATATCCGCGAAAGTGACAGTGGACCAGGCTGCATGATGATGGTGGACCGGAGGTGCCGGAATCCCACGCGGAGAGGTGAGATTAGGAAGCATAAAGAGGCCCACTGGAAACTTCCAAGCAACGCAAACGATTTGTTAAACTTCGTTGGGTGCGTGAGACTTCACCGGCAATGCCAGCGTCGCGGTTCGATGTTCACGAACCGGGGTAACGATCGTGCACACACATTCACACGCACGCACACAGGGCAGTTGTCAGACGTATTCGACACGGGCGATGATACAAGCCGCTGGGAGATCTAGGCTCTCAACGTCCCACAGCGGAAACGCTCGGACTCCGGTCCTCAGAGTGTTCAAGGGCACGAAGCACTCTGCCAAAAAGTCATCAAAATCGACGTCCTTATCGAACGCTTGAACCACGAGAGTGCACATTTCGGGAATCGGAAGTGTTATCGTGAACTTGCTAGGATGGTTCGCAACGCCGAGAAACACGGGATGGAAACCGTTGTCGTCAATCGTCGCCGTTTTCAGGGCATGGTCTTTTGTGGGAGGAAGGTTCGGTCCCTCCACGAACACCTTGATGTATGGGTCGACGACTTCACTGGTGGAACCTTCGCCCTTCGGTTTCGGAAGACAGTATGCCGAAATAATTTCGACCGTCAGTGTCCGTGCGGCGCGAGAACTCTGCAAGACGCCCGGGTCGCGGAGGTAATCCGGCTTGAGCACAAAGCCGCAGCTTCCATTTTCAAGGAACCGTCCCTTGTTCAGCCGTAATTCGTAGCTGTCGTGCGTCTGCCAGTTCAACGCCACGATTTGAGCCCCTACATTCCAGTGAATCTGGGGGTGGTAGTTTGAGCTGTTGATGCGCGATCCCGCCGGATAAATGCGACTGAACCGTAGCTTGTTGTGCCGGATGATGTCCGCGGTTTCCTTTTCCGCGTACTTTATCGCCTTGCCCTCCGATGTCGATACGCACTCGTAGTAGACAGCCTTCGCGAAGGCCTCCTCCCACTTTTTCATGTGCTTCGATTCCATGATCACGGTGGAGCTGAGTTCAGGCGCCATCTTCAGCGTCTTTTTCGCCGCGGCCGGTTTGTCGCTTTTCGCCTTTTTGATGTCCGCTGCCTTTGAGTCGTCGTCGTCGTCGTCGTCGTCGTCATCGTCGGGCACCTCCAGACCGGGCGGAAGCCGCTTTCCCTTCACGATGATCTTGCGCATGTACGCTTGCGGCGAAATAACCGTCGTCGGTGTTTCGCCGGGAAACCACTTCGGCTCCGCCAGCGTGTCGCCGAATATTGCCCGCATGATTCGAGCCATCTCGGCTTGCTGTTCCAGGGAGGTGTGGATCTCCAGCGAAAGGGTCACCGGATACGCGGACGTCACAAAGGCGGTTTCATGGATGGCCTGAATCACGGACTCAAACGATATTTTCGACGTGCGCGTGTAGCCGTGATAGATGATGGGTTTACCGCTCGGCCCGTCCCAGCAGTCCAGCTCCACACAGCGGCACCCGTCAAGCAGTGCCTTTTTGTAGCACTCTGGCTTGCTATCGCTCGTGAGTTGATCACCCGACAGGTAGGTGTTGTGGCTCGACGACATAAAGTATTCGTGAAATGGGCGGGTCATGTCTTGATAGACTTGATCGGTGGTCGCAGGGTTGTGCACGCCGTTCAAGCCAGGGTCAGTTAAAAACCGCATAAAGTTGACGCGATCGAGGCGACCGCCGAGACTACCCAAAATTGTGTTCATGCGCTGTTCCGTGACGTTGTCCCCTTCGCCCTGAACGACGCGCAAATAAGTGCGGAGCTGATCGTTGGTGAGCGCGTACGCGGGATCCGTGGCGCCCTCAGACGCGGCCATCCAACAGAAGTTCAATTCGTCCCATGAACAAAGGCTGCGATACGACTCCTCGAACTTGTTAAAATCAAAAGCGCTGGCTTGACCCTGCGTGCTTGCTGACTTTTTCACCTTGGCGAGTAGCTGTTTGCTGAGAAAATCTGGCAAGTTGAGGGCCACCACCATTTTTTCGACCTCCTCGAGACTCAAGTCGCCGCTCGAGTCCTTGTCAAACTTGAGCCAAGCGGCCACGATACGAGATCGGACGTTATCTTCGACAAGGGTGGAAGGCCGGCGGTTCGCGGCGTCCAGGGGATACCTAAGCTTGTAATCGCGCCACTGCTGCAGAATGTCGCCGCCGATGCGGTTCGCCTCCGCTTCAACCTTGGCGCGCGCCTCCAACTCATCCACGTCCATGGCGAGCCGATAGCCGCCCACCGTGGATGTAAAGATGCCGGTCAGATTGGGCTCCTTGGTGCTCACCGCGCGTAGAATCGCCCCGATAGATGTCCCAAAACGGGAGGCATTTTTCTCCCGCTTCTCCTCTGCCGAAGTGCAGCATCCCATTGTTATTGAGTTCTATCGCAAAGGGTGAATCTGCATGCAAAGTGTCAACGCGTCAACCGAAGCAATAACGGGCAACGGAACCTGCAACCGTAGAGACGAAGTGCCAAAACAACCAACGAGCATCCATGTGGCAACGATCCGGCATCAGAACAAGGGGAGCGAGAAGGTAAGAGAGCGATTTAAAATAGAACAAGGCATCGATCGCCGGCGTGTGTAGTGCGAACATTCAAGTCAGATGGCTGCCGATGAAAATTTTCTTCTTAAGTTTGCGACCATGGCGCCAATGTAGTCGAACAAAAACGATACACAACTGACGGACTTCTCCGTGGCGCCGGATTGCCGGTTGCGCGTTGCGCGATTCTGTGACATGACCGCACCGTAGTCGTTGACGTTCGTCGGACCTCGTTCAACCTCGGTGGCGGGTCGTTTAGAGGCATCCAAAGGACGTGCACCTGCCTTGCTGCCATCGTGTATTGCCCGATACAGTAACATGGGAATCGGATCGGAGGGACCTGCGGCAGCAGGGTGGCTCTCTTCGTGTTGAGGACTGACGGGATCAGGGCATACGGTGTGGGCATCACGGCCGCCCGTGTAGAACGCGAGTAGCGAGCTGTGGGTGGTCGGGACAATGGGAAATGGACTCCGGGAAGCGTCGCCAGACATGGGTGCTGGAGACATTTCCTGGCAGTTGACTTCTGGTCTATCGCCCCGGTGGCACGTCGAGTCCCGCTCCTCACGCGCAGAGGCAAGGGCAAGTCGCAGATCTCGTAGTGCTGCGGTACCTTGCTCGGCGACACGATGAAACGCCTGATCTTGAACATGTTGCCGGATCGCCGACTCACAAGACTGTAGTTCCAGCACGAAATTCTCATACAACTCAGCGACGCTGAGACGCAAAGCGACTTCGGACACAACTGCAAGCTGATTACGTTGACGTGCCTGCTCGCGTGCGTGAGTGGATAGGACCGAAAACGGCGGCACGATTGAACGCAGCCGCTCGCGCTCATGCCCCTCGTCTCGTGCGATCGCGTCGAAGGCGAATCGATGCTGAACAAGAATGGACGCGGCTGCCGCGTCGCGACGGGCGTCGTCAATCAACCTCCGCCGCCGCGTCTCTTCTTCAGCGCAGCACGCTGCCAATGCGGTGCAGGCGGCCGCGACGACCGCGATTTCTGACGCACCGCGAATTGCGAGGCGGCGCTTTTGGTCGTGTGCGCACTCTGTCATCGCGTTCACCCGGGCCTCGAACGTGCGAGCCGCGACTTCGACAGCGACGATGCGGCCACGTTCCTCGGTCTCCGCGGTCGTCAGCTGCTGAACGCGAAGCGCATCGAGGTCGGCGGTGGCGAGGGCGGCCACGCGGCGCCGGGCACCGCGTTCACACTCGTCGCAACGCGCGTACTCCACCATCCGTTCGGAGGTCACGTACAGCCGAGCAGTGCCGTTCAGCAGCCGGCGCCACGCGGACGCGAGCTGCGCTCGTCCTTGCGCTTCATCGAAGAGCAATGCAGACGCTCGTCCGACATGCGCGACAAGCTGTCCCAACGCGCGACAAGCTGTCTGTTCGAGGCTTGTGCGCACCTGCAACTCGAACGAGACAAATAACTGCGCGCGGCGATCTTGTAGATCAGCGACGCAACGGCGCATTTCGACTTGGCCGGCGATCATTAATTCCCGTCGCTGAAGCTCTTGGGCGGACAGAACCGAAAACGGCGGCACGATTGAACGCAGCCGCTCGCGCTCATGCCCCTCGTCTCGTGCGATCGCGTCGAAGGCGAATCGATGCTGAACAAGAATGGACGCGGCTGCCGCGTCGCGACGGGCGTCGTCAATCAACCTCCGCCGCCGCGTCTCTTCTTCAGCGCAGCACGCTGCCAATGCGGTGCAGGCGGCCGCGACGACCGCGATTTCTGACGCACCGCGAATTGCGAGGCGGCGCTTTTGGTCGTGTGCGCACTCTGTCATCGCGTTCACCCGGGCCTCGAACGTGCGAGCCGCGACTTCGACAGCGACGATGCGGCCACGTTCCTCGGTCTCCGCGGTCGTCAGCTGCTGAACGCGAAGCGCATCGAGGTCGGCGGTGGCGAGGGCGGCCACGCGGCGCCGGGCACCGCGTTCACACTCGTCGCAACGCGCGTACTCCACCATCCGTTCGGAGGTCACGTACAGCCGAGCAGTGCCGTCCAGCTGCCGGCGCCACGCGGACGCGAGCCGCTCTCGTCCACGCTTTTCGTCAAACTCAAGCGCAACGCAGCACCCCCGGTTGGCCAACATGTAAAGGTGATTTCGCGACTGAAGCTCCATTCGAGCAACATCGAGGAGGGCTACCTCAGCAGCATTCTCCAACTCGAGAGCCTTGCATCTCGCATGGTACAGGGTCTCGAGGACTACTCGGGATTGTGCCTCGACAATGCCGCAAATCACGGCAACGGTATTCCTTCGACTGACTTTCTCCTCGGTTACAATAGCGGATCGGCCCTTCCACTCATCAGCGTGGGTGACACACTGCTGAGCGATCCACCGTTGCCCTGCTTCTTGGGCGGTTCCCATCGCACGCCGAGTGGCTGATGCCAAGTCAAGCAAAAACTCAGCGCACAAGCGGGATCGCATAGTCAACTCGGCATGCGCGACGCAGACTCCGTGATGCGCCTCTGCTAGAGCGACAACGCCGATACAAAACTCACGTCGAGTGAGGCACCGCTCTCGCATGACCTCGTCTTCCAATTTCGATCGCATTTCAAACTGCACAATACTACGTGCCAAGGAAGCCCAATGTCCTCGTTCTGCAAGGATAACTGTCTCTCGCAAGCGTTGTTCGCTTTCTTTGATGGACTGAAGCTGCCGGTGATGTTCGAACGCTGCGGCAATCGCTGTCAATTCCTTCGTTTCACCGCGTTCCATAATTTGCCTGTCGGCCCCTTCCAAGCGCGCGACGGCGATTCTTGCGGCGACCTGTGCCTCACACTGTGCGATCACCGCGACGGCCTGGACTGCTGCAGCGTGTTGGGTCATGACCCACTGCACTGCTTCGAATGCGAAGGCGGTTCTCCAGCTGGCACAGAAACGCTCCAACATCCCGTCAGGACCCAGGAAGCTGGCGAGCCACTCACGCAAAACGGCCGCGCGCGCAGCAAGATCACGGTCCACGAGTTGCTGCTGTTCGGCTTCGGACCGGAGGGCTAGAATGCTTCGACAAATTCGTACCCAAGCGACGCCTTCCTGGTCCAAAATGGTCGCGTTTCCGCGTTCCCGTGCCGATTCGAGATCGCGGAGGCCGGTGGTCTGCGCGAGTGTGGCTTGATATCGGGCACCGATGGACATCGCCTTGATTCGACTTGTTTGAGTCACTTGCAGAATTTATCTTTTACGCAGCACCGCAACTGAGACATGAGTTTGAATGACCGGGGTGTGAAACATTAGGTATTCAAAACGACAAAACATGTATGGTCACTGATTACGTGTACATCGCCATTTCGTCCAATTGGGCCGTTCCGCGTCTATCACCGCTCAGCAGGCTGGCGATCCTGGCGCAGAAGCGCAAGAAGTGGTGTAGATTGTCTCCGTGACTCAGCAACAGCGCAAGTCCGGCGGCGGCGGCTGCAACACCCGCAGTGATACAGAAGGCCAGGAGCCGCGCCGATTTTTCCTCCTCACTGAGTTTTCGTAGCCGCGCCTCCCTCAGTTCGCTAAAACGCTGCGAGGCATCGACTGCGTCCGTCGATGAGGCAGGCGGTGTCACGCGGGTCGAATGCTGCGCGACAGGGCGCATTTCTTCTTTTCTGCTCCGTAAGCCGCTGTCCGAGGCTGATGTTTTCAGATTGTCCACTTGCTTCTGCAACGTCCGAACAGCCTCGAGCGTACCAGGTGGCGGCACGGATCGCGAAGTCATCACGAGCTGAGTGTCTGAAATAATGTTGGGGAGCAGCACAAGAGCAATTTCCCAACTCTGGCGATCCCGACACCAACTCGAGGTGGCGTTGGATTAACGACTGCCCTCGGCTGCGGGAAATCGCGAAGGGCAATCAGTGCCACACAAGACAATGTTCCTGGAGGAAAAATCGATGGGAAAATCGAGGCGACTGCAGTAGTTAACGAGTGCCGAAGACGCACCAGCGGCGGCGCTTCCAAGAAGTCGCCGGCGACCCATGAGTTCTTCGGCAAAGCGGAGTCGCATGGCGCACAACACCGACATGGCGCGATAGGAAACAGGGCGATCCTTACTCTCCGCCAACCGATTGAGCACGTGTACGACTTCATGCGATACGCTGACAGGAGAACCCGGATCACTTGACAATGCGAGAGAACGTGCGTCGAATGGATGACGCGGCGGTTGGGTCGCGGCCGTGCCACTGGAAAATGGCTCCGATAGCAGTCCAGGGTGTTTCCCATAGCAGCACGGACAGACCAGAAACGTGCCCCTGGGGTGTGACGCCGCCAAGCCAATAATGGCATCAGTGAGCGCTCCGCAGGCGTGCAGCCCGACAAAACACACTTTGGTGAATCGGTTGCCAGGATCCAGGTTGCCGCACAGCGTGGCAAAGAAGTCGCAGTTGTTTTCCTGCGCGACTTCGGAAAAAGGGCCGGGAGCGAGCACCAACGATGGCCCCGGAGCAACAGAACCCTCGACAAAGCGAATATTTGGTAGCCCGGCTCGCTGGGCTCTAGACAAGCCTGAAAGCAGGGACTCGGCGTTGCGGTCAATGCAGACGACGCGCGCGGCGGGGAAGCGCTGAGCGATCGCCAGTGAAAGATCCCCACGCCCACCGCCAACGTCGACGAACAGCACCGGTTCCTCAACCAACGCCGGATGGGGTCGGCCTGCGGTGATCAAGGCCCTCAATTCGCGGAGGAACCAAAGCACCTGAGGCCGCTTTTTACCATGAACATAGTCGGAGCGGCTTCCAGGTCCGCGACGGCATGGGTTGGCGCCGGCCTCAAAAAGCCCAGCTAGAGGCTCCACCTCGCCAAGGCACACGTCGTCGTCGCCGGTGGCAGGGGGGAGCAGACGCGGGGCATACCTCGACAACAAGCCGGCGGTGGCGATTTCGGCGTCAGCGAGGGCGGCGAGCTCCACTTTGGAGTGCCTCGGTGGACGATTGGGCGGTCCGCGACGAATCAGCGATCCGTCCATGTGACGCAACTGTTCTTTGATGAGCTGATTCACCTGGAAGCGACAAGGCGTCGAGCCCTTCTCTCCATTCGTGGTCGTGTCCTCCTGGTGCAACTGCACGAGGCGGTATGCTCGCGACATCGCGTCGGAGTCAGGGCGCGCCACGCCATTGAGTGCACGTGCGAGGGCGGTCACGGAGAGCACCCCAGTGGCCGCGGCTGCAACCGCAAGGGCAATGTGGGCGGGCTCGGGCGCAATCCGCACGATCGTGACATCGGACGCAATCGCTCGAAACGACTTGACTCGCAAACATGAAGCGTCCGGGTGCTGTGGTGCTTCAGTGGTGTCTTGGACCATCTCTGGATGAGCACTATTCACGGAGATTCGGGCGTTCGCCTTCAGCAACGCGGCGTGCCATGACGGTCCTCCTGCGGTTCCCCTTTCCGTGTCCAACACAAGTTGAAGATGCGGCGGTAGGCGACATCCGTCATCGACGTGGCCGTTCCCGCTCGTGGTTTGGTCATCCGGTGCATCGCGGAACAATGTTAGAAAAACCATCCCCCCGCCAGCCTGCCGCCGGGAGGCGATGGTAAACACGTCGGGTGGTTGCATCCGCGGGAGACATTAGGGCTTTGCGAGTGAATGGGTCGCAACAACAACGGAAAAATAACATTGGTTTGATGTCGGGGAAACACTTCCATCCCAGCGCGTTCGTTACTCACAGCGTTTCCAGTCGGTCCCTCCACGCATTGTTGAGCGCAGCCGGGTCACTGTCAAAGGTACCAAGAAGCAACATCAACAACACGTCGACGGCACGTTCCTTGGCATCTAAATGCAATGGACGGCCGCGGCGCAGGCCACGGTCTATTTCGCCGTATCGGTCGATGAATGGGGCATCAACCTGCGCGGCTCTTCCACGCGTTGTGTTGATTAAGATAAGAGCGCCGTTCCGTAGCCACAAGAACGCCCCCATGGCGCCGGTGAAAGGAACGGCTACGCAACTGACGAGATCAAGGGAAGCATCGTTCGTGGCCGTGTCCGACGGCACGGGTAGGATGCGGTGGCACGAGTGCACGGCGTGCAACAACAGCTCGCCGTCCCGAACGCCATCCACCTGGCGCTGTAGGCAGACGATGCTCCCACAGTGAAGACACAATGCCGCCCGAGCCGGCAGCGTATCGCACTCAACACAGCGGCGGGTGGTCCGCCCAATTGGGTCGGGCCCGAGACTGATGCGCCGCGGTCGTTGGCGTACCAGGCGTGGCTGTTGGCGTATGGCCGAGGTCGCAAGTTCGCTTACTGCTGCAACCTGTTGCGTCGCGGCTGCGCGTTCCTCCGCCTCGTCACCGGATGACAGTGCCGCTTCAGTGGTGCCCAGCGCCGGTGGCGCGCGGCGTCGTCGGCCTCCCTGCCGCTGCCGCTGTCGTTGCATCGCGGCTTGTCCTTCGCTGTCGCTGCTGCTGTTCTCAGAGGTGCCGCTATTCTCTTGAGGCACATCGCACTGTGTCGTTGTGGATGCCAGTCGCTCCGTTTCCTCGTACGAATTCATGACAAAAAACACGTCGGCAAAGACTCGCCTCACCGCTTCCTCGAAGCCCTCGACAGCATCTCGAGGAGTTGATTCTCGCCGCGGGGCAACGGTCGATGTCGCCGAAAACAGGTAGTCAGCCCTCCTTATTCGGCCCTTGACGTTGAACCAGGCCGTGAGCCAGGTTGATGTTGTGAAGGGCAAGCCGTATGGTGCATCGTCGGCGTGCCCCACCCCGGGAGTATCCAAAGTGGAATGACACAATTCACGTGCGATCACAAGAGTCTGTGCAACTTGGGGCACCGTCTCAGGTTCTGTCACCTGCGTCGTGGGGGGAAAGACGCCTGCCCACGATGTCCATCGTTGGACGTCGTCGGTGGCACTACTGCTCGTTTCGGCGCCGTCTGACACCAAGTAGCGGACCACAGTCAGCAACGACGTGCCCCGCGTCGGCGATGACCCAGAGGTTGTGTCAGATGAAATCTTAACAGCGTTTCGTAACCATAGGTTTTCAGCGATTTCTTGAGCCTCATCGTCGAACGGGACGTCTTGCGTCCTGTCCATGGTGGCCGGCACGGCGAACTCTTCAAATTTCACTAGGTCACCGAGCCGTGCAAAGTCGTCGTTGACAGATGCTAGCAGCTGCACCATCGACGGCAGCAAGCGACCGGTGGCCACACATTTCAGGTAGCCCAACGTTCGCAAGATGAGATGCATGCGGCCCTGCAGCACGTGAACGGCGGCGACCGGAGCTGTTTGAACGCACCCGGTGGAGACGGCCTCCCGCGCTGTCGCCTCAGCCAGGCGGCTGAAATGATTCAACGTCCCTTTCACTAGGGAAGGCCAGTCCCCCTCCCCGTCACTCAAAATCTGTGGGTAAGCGACGATGAGTCGTGATTCAATGAGCAGCCACGCAGCGGCCGTCAGCAACGCGTTGTCATCCACATCGCGCCCGGCCATGATGCGATCCATCCTGGAACGGACCTCCGCAACGATACCCTGGAGGAATCGCTGGTTCGGCTCACTGTCGTTGCTCTGAGTGACCGCCACATCGACACGCTCGGCCGTTACGCCACACTGCATGCCAAGCCAGCGGCTCAGCGTGTCAGCGAGCGCGAGGAAACCAACAAATTGGCGGATTGCGGTTCCGGAGCTTGGTTTCGCGGATGTCATCACGACATGAATCACTCCGTTCTGCCCGATCCCGCTCAGCGCCGAGACGAAGGTGTTCACGATCAACTGGGTGCGTGAGGTTGCTGTCACGCCACCACCGCGACGCGCCACGCCGTCAACGGCATGGGCAAGAAGCCCGGTGATGTGGCGCGACAGAGGAGAACGATCATCGTCCCCTTGCACTTGCGGTTGGGGTGCGTCCTCCCCTGGAAGCTGTGGAGAAGCGATTCCTGGTCGGAAGGCCTGGGTCCGGGGCCCGATGGCCGTGGCAACCATGCGGAGGACCGAGCCTGCGGCACGAACGATGGCACCGGAGCTAGTTTGAGGAGCGGCTGCCGCTGCCGGGTGGGCGGCCATCTCTGGAGAGAAAGGTGGCGCCAAGCCGGTGGGCAACAGCGTCATGACGTTGCACACGCGGCTGCACATGGGACACAGCACCTCGCCATTGGAACCCAAGACTTGTTGTTTCGCCAGCTCACCGAAGAGCTCAGAGATGTTCGTGGGAGCGGTGAGCTCCGGGACCGGGGGCGGCTGAAGAAATAAGAAGCCCTTGTAGTACAGATGGCGCTGTATCGCCTCCGTGAGATCAAAATGGCCCCTTTCGATTGTCTCCCTGCACCGTCGAACATATTCGATGCGCTTCAGCGTGCAGGATACGTGAGCCACATGCCCACAAACGCGAAACGCTTGCAATGGGAGAGACGGGTGCTCACCCCCGCGATCGATTCCCAATCCGATGTAATCGCAAGCACGAGTCGGCGACTGACAGCCGAGAAGGACGAGCGGATCGCTTCGAGTGTGCTCTGATTGCAGACAGAACCCACACTTCACTTCCGCGAGGAAGAGGGTGACGGATCGATGCAGCGATGAGGAGGCATTCCCCGAAGGATCGAACGTTTCGCTCGACGGAGTGGCGGTCGTGCTAACGTCGGTACTGACGAATGCGGCGGCATTGGTGGCGAATTGCATCTTTTGTTTTTGCATCAAGTCAACTCGGCGCCGTTTCCTCGCAGCGGCTTCGGCTTCCGCGTCACCTCGCGCTTTCGGGTCGATGCTTGAATTTTGTGGATCGTCAACTCGTGGCGCCGAACCGCAAGTGCCTGTAGGTTTATCGCTGATGGCGTTTGAAGTTGCCGCGTCACTTTTTGAAAACGAGTTCAGGATAAATTGAATCTGCAAGAGAACGCCAACGTCGAGGGTGTCGAGCTGCGGAGGTTGCGATTCACCGGGAGGTGGAGGTCCCGACGGAGCGGACGAAGTGTCGCCGGCCCGCACCAAGTACTGCAACGCGCCAAGAGCGGACATCATGGCCGGCCCTTCCAGTTTCACAAGTAAAGATTCTTGGTGCTGGCCGTAGACTCGAAGTGTTGATTGAACGGCCTTCATCGCGACGTTGATGAGCCCTCGAGACTCGGCCACTCCTTCCGCTGGAAGGACTTGAACTAAGTTTTTGATGTGCTGCGCTGGGTCGATTGCAGTCTGGCGCGTGGACGACTGGGGGAGGTGACGTTTTTTCTTCGCTTTGCTCCTTCGATTCGATGATTTGCCGGCTGACGCGGTGGCTAGGGGTCCCTCCGCGTTTTCGTTTCCAGCCCCTTCCACAGGATCCTGTGTGGCCATCTCTCCTTCCGGATCGTTCCAAACCAATGTGTACGTCGAGGAATCTCGCTGTCGCTGATGGAGTTCCTCGTAGGCATCCCAATCAATTTCCAAGGCCTCTCGAAACGGGCATGCTGCGATGTTGGCAGGTTGCCCTGCACGGGACGCGAGCCAGGTGGGTATACACTTCATCGCCGTGGTGATGACGTCCAGCGCCACCTTCAAGCTTTCGATACTCGGGCGTGGCACATCAATAAGGACCTTCCGGAACGTTTCATCATCGTGTCGACGTTTTGGTCCATCAGCGCACCAAAGTCCGGCTGCGACAATGACGCTCACGGCAGCGCTTAGAGTTGGAACGCAGTGAAGCGACGCGATCAGTGTACTACGGAAAAGTGGGCCGTGTTGATCGGCAGCTGCCGGGGCATTTTCCGACAACAACATGTGTTGCTGCTTCGCACGACGCAGTTGCTGTTGCGACGGACTTTCGCCGACGAGCGTTGGCCCCATGGGAATCACACCACTCCGTAGTGCGGAGGAGACATCGACATCGAAGCTCTCACGCACATGACTCTGGTTAGCACTAAATAGCCAGTGAGAATAGTATGGATTGACCGACTGCCAATATTCGATCTTCAGCTTCATCACATCACCGGAGGTGCGCCGATCGCGATTGGCAACCTTGGTTAAAACGCGTGCAAGTTGTTCCTCGTTTTCCGCCGTATGCTGAGAGTCTGTGTCAAGCTTCAACACTGCCGCGGTCAGCTGGGAGCGGGTCTTCGGGCCGAGAGCCAGTTCCTGAATCACGCGGGTTTGCATCGTTTCTTCGTCAGAGTCGCACGTGCGCGTGCTGTCGGTCGCAACACAAAGACAAAACTTCATGAATGCGGTAAGCGAGACGTACATTGGGTGCGTTCCAGGATGCCCGCCTCCCCGCTTTTCGACCTTCGCACCCCACGCTGCGGTGGTTCCAACGCTTCGGGCAAATCGAACCAGCGCGTGCGACGCTGGAAGTTCTGGCCCGAAAGTGCAAACTAACGTTTGGACGAGAAGAATATCGAGCTCCGTGGACATCGACGCAAATTCTTGGCAATAAAATAGCTGGCTTTGGAGGTCTTGTTGGTAGCGGCTCCACGTTGATTGTTGCATATCTGCCACAACGGTTTGCTGGTGGAGCACTTGATCCATCAAGAAAGGCAACAGCTCGTCACGAATGCGGCGGAAAAACGCTGGATAGCTGCCAAGAAGAAAATTTCTGAGAATGAGCGAAGGCGACGCAATCTTCGACTGTGACACTGCGTTGACGATCAGTGCCATGAGGCGGAGCAGCGGTTGGTTAAAACTGAATGCATGACCCTGGCCACTTGGACTCGGGTCAAACGGCTGAATGGGATAAAGCCGGAGCTGTGGCCGGTCGTTCGCACGCGACGCAACTAGTAAGGTGATCACGCTGCCCTGCTTCCCGAGTTGGCGTTGGCGAAAAGGCAGCAGAGTTTCCACGATGGATAATATTTCGTGAACCACATCGGTTGGCCACGCGGCAATTGTATCACCGGTCACCATTTCGTGACGATCGTGGTCACTGACGGATGTGGGCATTGTGGACGAAAGCGACGGGAATGGAGCCGAGCAGGCGGCACACTGCACGAGCCTTGCGAAGACGTCGGCTTGCGGGCCAGTATCATCTGGAGCGGCCAGGTCGACAGTGTTGATGCACTCAACAAGCAAATCCATTGATCCATTCATGGCCTCGATGGCAATACTGCGCAGCAGCGGTGGCGTGGCCGAATTTGTTCCGTGGCCTCCTCGAGCGGCACTGACAAGGACTCGCTTCAATGTTTTGTGCAGTTTGTTTGTCAACAGTGACATGGTGAGTTCAAAATCCCACATTTCCTCATGAACAAGCAGTTCGTCGAATTCGTGGGCGCCAACACTACTGGATTGATGTACCGCTCTGAGGATCAAACAGAATGCCCGGAGCAATGGTCGTGTACAAAGGATTGCCCCGCTCGATGAAGGTGTGGCGAACATGGTATGTTGCAAGTTGTAGATAAGGCCCCGCAGGAAACCGGAGTACTTCTTTCTCATTCGTCCGAATTGCGACTTGGTTTCTTCGGTGGGTTCGGGATTGACTCGACCTCGTCCGAGTACGGTCCTGGCCAGCTGCGCTTGTGGGCTGGCACGGGGGAGCAGCAGCACGACATCATTAGCTGCCGCGTCAAGAAAAGCATTCATCGCTGCTACATCGCTCGGCTTGGCGCGTGTGGACCCCGACGCTGCCCGAGCCGGCCCTGCGACCGCCCCCCGACCAATCGCTGCCTCCGTAACATGCAGCGGAAAGAAAGCTTGCAAACGCAGCATCGCCGCCAGCATGCAGTGCAACAATGTGGTCCGTTCACGTCGTCCGGGCACGACAACAACCGGGCGGAGCGCCTGCTCAACCGCGGGTGGGACTGTCAATGCTTGAACGGCCAGGCCGAAGAGACCGTTTTCGGATTTCCACTCCGGACACTGCACCGCATCGACGATCGTTTCGGCAAACGCCCGAACGTAAGCGTCCCGGAAGAAAAAATCAACGGCACACACATCACCGATGCTGCGAATTTTGGCCCAGCGGACAATGCAATCCCGCCGAAAGTCCGACGTGCCAGTCGGAGCGCCATCGGTACCACTGAGAATTCTTAGCTCCAACCTCATCAAGTGAGCCAAACAGGATGAATCAGCTGATGCGTCGCTGTCGAGAGAGGATACTCGGTCAAAGCGGCTGTCGTAGTTGAAAAGCGAGCACAGGGCCCGGGAAATGAGCCGTCGAGCGGCATCCGAAATTGCAGCCAATGCCGCCAGCTGCTCGGCAATATTCGCTGCATAGGACATCAGCGCCGAGGCCTTAACAAAATCGGGTGTTTTGGAGGAGGGTGCCTCCGCCGCGATGCCAAAGGCGGAGCGCACAACGTCACGGACCGCTGAGCCGACACCTCTCCAACGGCGTTGCGCCGGAGGGGTTGGCTCGTCATCTGCTTCCGGAGAGGCGGCGAGCGATGTCGCGGCAGCGAGCGGCTGGGTAGCTGCATCCACCAAACGTACCAAAAGTCGAACTGCGATTTCGGTACATTGCAGCATCCACAACGAATCCTCCGCGTTCAGAGCCTGCAGAGGGTCATCCGATGCCTCAGCGCCTCTGTGGTGACTGCAAAAGCCCGCGGCCTTCCACGCAGTGGGATCACCGCAGTCGCACATGCCGCCGCCGGAGTGCAACGTGCGATAGTCGTGCCGCCGACACGGAGACGCTTCGAAGCAGCCGGAACAAAGGATGCATGTGGGATCCGCCGCACACGTCAAGCAATGATAAGCGATGTCACCCCGACGCAACTTCTTGCCGCAAACACGGGATTTCGTTTTCGACGCTTCGAACGCAAGCAGCTGATGCGCTCCTTCGACCGCCGGCGTGGTAGCAGGGTACCCATCGAGGAGCACCTTGGTCCACTTCGCGTGAACCAACACCGCTTGTGTGTCGATCATGCTTAAACGGTCGAACGTTTCGTCGCTGCCATTCAGGACGGGTGATTCGTTGGACGCATCATTTGACAGCCGCGACCATCGCTGAAATAACGCAGTGTCCAAAGCACAGAAAGTGCTCGGAACGGCTGATGGATTTTCTGACGCCGAGGCTCGGATGCTCCGTACGGTTTGAGGACTCGGAGCCGAACCGTCCCGATTAAGCATCTCACGAACAACGATCGCCTGAGAGGGCGCGGCCGGAGACTGTCGTTGCATGGAAAACAGAGAAAGGGAAAGAGAGGCTTCTTGCCGGTGCGGCAAAGGAAATATCATCTCCACGGCCACAAACGACTCGCGGTCTGCACGACGCGAAGGCAGAAAAATGCAAGTGGCAACGAAAAAAAACTCACGAAGAAGAAAGTGCAGTCGCGCACGCGGCGCAACTCTGTGCGCCAGGCGGATTGTGGCACGTGCAACGAGCACAAACGCGAACAAACTGCGAAAGTGTTTGCCGCAATAGGCGAACTTCATCTTCCAATTCGCGGTTACGACGCAGTGTGGCATCCGCGACGTCTTGTGCGACACACGCCCCCTTCAGCCTCCGGTCTTCTGTGCGCGCAATGCTTTCGTCAAGGCGAGCGATCCGGGAAGATGCTGCCGATGACGCGGCTTGCAGCCGTTGAAGTTCTGCTTCGCGTTGCGAGGCGAGTTCCAACAGCGCATCTTCATGGCGCTTTGATTCCGACGCCGCCAGTTCGAGCGCGCGAACGCGAAGAGCCGCGGCGTGAGCGGCTTCGCTAGCCTGAGCCTCGCGTGCCGCCAGCTCGTCCTCGCGCCGCTTGGCCTCCGCGACCGCCGCCG
>ERZ1292633.1899-Hain-H41-02um-R1-1899-length-21919-cov-5_pt1 | contig 21919 bp, 21 predicted proteins | sample MGYA00564406_ERZ1292633 | MGnify/ENA primary metagenome ERZ1292633 (study PRJEB36523, sample SAMEA6512639) | groundwater metagenome | collected 2019-01-08 | study: AquaDiva: Metagenomics assemblies of 32 groundwater samples
TGCGCGCTCCTCCATCAGCCGCGCGTGCTGTTCGTTCAGGTTGTTCTGCTCGGACTTGAGCGAGTGGTTCTCGCTCTTGAGGCGCCGGCAGGTCTCGATGAGTTCATCAATGCGGCTTTCCAGAATCTTGAGATCCGTGCTTTCCGCGCGATCGTCGTTGGCCATATGCGCCCACTATAGGACCGACGCCGGCACGGGTCAACGCTTTCGGCCCGGGTCGCACGGGTGTAGACTTTCCCTCCCCCCAATACGGGACCGCCGCCTGGCGGCGTTCGCGCACTGTGGAAACCACCCCAGATCTTCCCGCCTATGACCATGCGACGCGTCTGCTGCACGAAGCCGGCGTTACCACCGGTGCCGCCGAGGCGCATGGCATCATCACCGGCGTGCTGTGCGCGCCGCAAGGCGCCGGCGTGGCCTGGCAGGAACTGGTCCTCGGCCGCGAGGCAGGAAAAAGCCGCGAAGCGCCGGAGGCGCTGGCGCAGTTACTGGCGGCGATGCACCGATCCGCCTACGCGCACCTGAGCGGGGTGGAATGCGATTTTATGCCGTTACTCCCGGGCGATGACCACAGCCTGGCCGAGCAGATCGAGGGGTTGACCGATTGGTGCCGCGGTTATCTCTTCGGCCTGTATGCCGGGGGCGTGAAGGAGTCACAGAAGCTGCCGGGCGATGCCGGCGAGGTCGTGCGCGACATTACCCGCCTCTCCGAAGCCGAACTGGATGGCTCGCTGGCGGACGAGGAAGAAGCTCGGGCACTTGTCGAGATCGTCGAATACCTGCGTGTCGGCGTGCAGCTCGTGTTCGAGGAATTGCAGCCACCGGCCGCGAAGCATTAAGAAAGCCTTGAATAATATTTCTTGCCGCAAAGACGCAAAGAGCGCAAAGATTTCTTGTGTTTCATTCTCGTGAGTTTTTCTTTGCGTCCTTCGCGTCTTTGCGGCAGATGATCATATAAATCAGACTTCCTTAATTATTTTTCGCTTTCGAGTCGCGCCTCGATCTGCTTCAGGGTTTCGCGGAAGGTTTCGATCTGCGGACCGCCCAGTTCCACGGCGCGCTGCGCGGCGGTACGCGCCTCCGGGTATTTGTTCCGATCCGCCAGAGATTGCGCGAGATTGTTGAACGCCACCGCGGCTTCGGGATGGTCCTGCGTCGCCTGCCGGAACGCCTCTTCGGCACCTGACACATCTCCCAGCGCGTAGCGGCTGTTACCCAGCCCGACCTGTGCCACGAGACTCTTCGGCCAGCGCTTGAGCGCGGTATTATAAGCCGTGGTCGCCTCCGGCCAGCGCGCGAGTCGTTCGAGCGGCGCGACCGCCTGCAAGTACGGAATTTCCTCGGCCGTAAATGGCAGCCGGTCTGGCGACAGGACCACCATCGCCCAGTAATGAGAGCGGCGCCAAGTTCGTTCAAATATTTCGATGGGGATGTCATGGCGCTGCTCTTTCCCCGAGCGCAGCACGATCCGGTCGTGCGGCAGGTCGAAACCCACGACCACGGCGTAATGCCACTTCGGATACCACCAGAAACTCAGATTCTGCAGAATCAGCACCGGGTTGCCGGAAGCCACCTCGGCCAACAGCGACTCGAGCTCCGGCCGCAGTACATAGGGAATACGCCCGTGGCGGCGCGCGGCGCCGATCAGTTCCAGTTGCAGGCTGCCCCGGCGTTCGGGCAGGTAAACTTGCTGGACCAGTTGTTCGGGCGTGATCGAGACGCCGGTCCCGTTGAGCACCGTTGCCAACGCCGCCGGACCGCACTGGTATTCCTCCTGCGGGAAGAACGGAACGGTCGTGAGTTCAACCGGCTGCGGGAAAGCATCGGCCGTGGCGCGGACCCGGTCGGTTTGCAAGGTCGCGCAGCCGGCCGCCAGCAGAAAAACTAAAAAAAATAAGCCGCCCGAAACAGTTCGGGTGGCTTGGATATTACTCATCGACGGCGTCAATACTGCTTAGCGTTTGGGATGCTTGACGAACGGGAAGATATTGGTAAAGCCGAGAATGTCGGTGATCAGCAACACGACGAAGATGAACACCAGCGCCCCGAGGAAGCTGTCACCGCCGGCCGGCAGCTGATTGATTTTGCCGGACAGGGATTGCACTTCCTGATCGGTCAGGCTGTCGACGCGCGCCTGCACCTGCGCCGGATCGACGCCGCGGGCGAGCAGCTGGGCCTGGACGTCGTCGCGATTGAAGACGTCGCGCAACCGCTCGCGGTCCTGTTGCACCTGGGCCGCGCTGACCACCGCCTCGGTGCCGATCATGCCGGCGTGGGCAGCGGGGAAGTGCAGGCTCAGCGCGAGTAGACCCAGGACGACCAGATGACTGACGGGTTTGGTGAGACGACGAAGTGTTTCCATTAGGCGGATCTCCTGAAGGTCGAGTTTAGGTAATTCAATAAAGCACAAATCAGCGCTTGGGATGCTTGACGAACGGGAACACGTTGGTGAAACCCAGAATGTCGGTGATCAGCAGCACGATGAATATGAATACCAGAAGCCCAAGGCCATCGCCGCCGGCCGGCAATTGATCGATCTTGCCGGACAGGGATTGCACTTCCTGATCGGTCAGGCTGTCGACGCGCGCCTGCACCTGCGCCGGATCGACGCCGCGGGCGAGCAGCTGGGCCTGGACGTCGTCGCGATTGAAGACGTCGCGCAACCGCTCGCGGTCCTGTTGCACCTGGGCCGCGCTGACCACCGCCTCGGTGCCGATCATGCCGGCGTGGGCCGCGGGGAAGTGCAGGGATAACGCCAAAATACCGAAGGCAAGCAGATGACTGACGGGTTTGGTGAGGCGACGAAGTCTGTCCATTATTGGGTCTCCTGAAACGTGGAATATAAAGGAGCTACAGCATAATTTAACCGCACCTGACAGGGTTATGGCGACGGCCATAGCCGGTCTTGCGAAGGATACCGGCTGTCGGATATCACCCCATGGCGCGGAGATTATAGCAAGCCACCGGATTCACACCAGCGGGCCCCGATTTTGGCATAATGCCTGCCATGGACATGAAAGTTTTTGAAAAGCGCCGCGAGACGGTGATGAGCCACATGGGCGGCGGCGTCGCCATTCTGCCAACCGCGCCGGTGCGCGTGCGCAATCGCGACGTACATTATCCGTTCCGCGCCGACAGCGACTTCTATTATCTCACGCACTTTCCCGAGCCCGAGGCGGTGGCGGTGCTGGTGCCGGGACGCGAACACGGCGAGTACATCCTGTTCTGCCGCGAACGCAATCCGGAGAAGGAGACCTGGGAAGGACGGCGCGCGGGGCTGGACGGTGCGCGCGAGCTTTACGGCGCGGACGACGCCTTTCCGATCGACGACATCGACGAGATCCTGCCGGGCCTGCTCGAGAACCGCGAGAAGGTGTTCTACAGCATGGGGCGCTATCCGGATTTCGACGCGCACCTGATGAACTGGGTCAACGAGGTGCGCGGCAAGGCGCGCAACGGCGTGCACGCGCCGGGCGAGTTCGTGGATCTCGATCACATCCTGCACGAGATGCGCCTGTTCAAGGGCGCGGAGGAGATCCGGCTGATGAAGCGCGCCGCGAAAATTTCCGCGCAGGCGCACCGGCGCGCGATGCAGGTGTGCCGGCCGGGCATGATGGAATACGAGATCGAGGCCGAGCTGCTGCACGAATTCAAGAAAGGCGGCAGCGCGTATCCCGCCTATCCGCCGATCGTGGGCGGCGGTGTTAACGGCTGTATCCTGCACTACACCGAGAACAGCGCCGAGTTGAAACCCGGCGACATGCTGCTGATCGACGCCGGCGCCGAGATCGATGGCTATGCCGCCGACATCACGCGCAGCTTTCCCGTCACCGGGCGTTTCAGCGGCGAGCAGCGCGCGGTCTATGAACTGGTGCTCGCCGCGCAAAAGGCGGCGATCGAGCAGGTGCGGCCGGGCAAGCACTGGAACGACCCGCATGAGGGCGCGGTGCGCATCCTCACGCAGGGCCTCCGGGACCTCGGCCTGCTCAACGGCAGCGTCGACGGTCACATCGAGAGCGGCGACTACAAGCGTTTCTACATGCACCGCACCGGGCACTGGCTGGGCCTGGACGTGCACGACGTCGGCGACTACAAGCTCGACGATACCTGGCGGCTGCTCGAGCCCGGCATGGTGCTGACCGTGGAGCCGGGACTTTACATCGCGGACGCCAAGGACATCCCGGCCGGCTTCCGCAACATCGGCGTGCGCATCGAGGACGACGTGCTGGTGACGCGCGATGGCAGCGAGGTGCTGTCGCGCGACGCACCCAAGGCCGTCGACGAGATCGAAGCCTTGATGCGGCACTGATGACCGTGCGCGCTGATTATGATGTCCTGATCATCGGCGGCGGTCTGGTCGGCGCCAGCCTCGCCTGCGCGCTGCGCGCGAGTGGCCTGCGTCTCGGCGTGATCGAGGCGGTTCCGCTCGCGGCTTCCTCCCGGCCCGGCTACGACGACCGCACCCTGGCCCTGGCCTACGGCTCCAAACGGATTTTTGAAACCCTGGGCGTCTGGGACGGCATCGTTCCGGAAGCCACGCGCATCGAGCGCATTCATATCTCGGATCGCGGCCATTTCGGCGTCACGCGGCTCACGGCGGCCGAAGCCGGATTGCCCGCGCTCGGCTATGTCGTGCCCAGCCGCGCGCTCGGCGCGGCGCTGCTCGAGGCCCTGAAAGACTCGCGCCAGATCAATTGGCTGTGCCCGGCTGAAATGCGCGATATCCGCGTGACGCCCGACCGCGCCGCGGTCACGGTCCAACACGACGGACAGGATAAAACGTTCACGGCGCGGCTCGTCATCGCCGCCGACGGCGCGCATTCCGCGGTGCGCCAGGCCATGGGCATCGAGGCGCTGCGCACCGAATACCGCCAGACCGCCATCGTGACCACGGTCACGGCCAGCCTGCCGCACGGCAACACCGCGTACGAACGCTTCACCGACACCGGTCCGCTGGCGCTGCTTCCGCAGCGGCAGAATGACTGCGCCGTGGTGTGGAGCGCGCGCGCGGAAGAGGCGAAAACCATTCTCGGTTGGAGCGACGCGGAATTTCTGCAACGGCTTCAGGATCGTTTCGGCGACCGGCTCGGCAGCTTCACGCGCCTCGGCCGCCGCGCCTCCTATCCGCTCGCGCTCACGCGCGTGCCGGAACAGGTGCGCGCGCGCCTCGCGCTCATCGGCAACGCCGCGCACACGGTGCATCCGGTGGCCGGGCAGGGGTTCAATCTGGGCCTGCGCGACGTCGCCGCGATAGCGGACATTCTCGCGGACGCGCAGCGCGCCGGCGACGACATCGGCGATATCACGATCCTGCGCCGCTACGCCGACTGGCGCCGGCGCGACAACCAGATAATCTCGCTGTTCACCAACGGCCTGATCCGGATTTTTTCCAACAACATTTTTCCGCTTACGCTGTTGCGCAACGCCGGCCTGCTTGCCGTGGACCTGATGCCGGGCGTCAAGCGCGGTTTCGTGCGTGTCACCAGCGGTCTGTCCGGCCGGCTCCCGCGTCTCGCGCGCGGCCTGCCGCTTTAAAAAAATTCACAGGATTGACAGGATTAACAAGATTAAAAACCAAAATATTTTGAATTAATCCTGTAAATCCTGAAAAATCCTGTTAATCCTGTCTATTCGGATTCTTATGAAATCTTCTTATGACATCGTGATCGTTGGCGGCGGCATGGTCGGCGCGGCGCTCGCCTGCGCGCTGGGAAGTTCATCGCTCAAGGTCGCACTGCTGGATCGCGCGCTGCCCGCCACGCCGGACGAGGGCTATGACCAGCGCGTCAGCGCGATCACGCTTGCTTCGCAGAACCTTTTCGAAAACATCGGCGCCTGGGACGGCATGGTCCGTCGCCGGGTTTCACCGGTGCGGGAGATGCAGGTGTGGAGCGAAGGCGGGAGCGGAGCGATTCATTTCAACGCCGCCGAAATCGGTGAGCCCTGTCTCGCCTGGATCATCGAAAACCGCGTCATCCAGATGGCCCTGATCGAACGGCTGCATCAGTTCACCAACGTTCATTACCTGTGTCCGGTCGAAGTCGCCGATATCACCCTCGCGGATAACGGTGCGGTGATTACGCTGAAGGACGGACGCCTGTTGCAGGCGCGGCTGCTGGTGGGCGCGGACGGCGCGGATTCGGCGGTGCGGCGCGCGGCCGGCATCGACACCCAGTCGCTCAATCTCAATCAGAAAGGCATCGTGGCCACGGTGACCACCGAAAAGCCACACGAAGCCACGGCGCGTCAGCGTTTCCTCACCACCGGGCCGCTGGCATTTCTGCCGCTCGACGAGCCGCATACCTGTTCTATCGTCTGGTCGGCCGATAACGCGCGTGCGGATCAATTGCTAGCCCTCGATGACGCCGCTTTTATCTCTGAATTGCAGGCGAAGTTTGGTGAAGCACTGGGAAAGATTAAAACAGTCAGCCCACGTGCCGGGTTTTTGCTGGCGCTGTCGCACGCCAAAGCCTACACCGCGCCACACCTGGCCCTGGTCGGTGACGCCGCGCACACGGTGCATCCGCTCGCCGGACAGGGCGTGAACCTCGGCTTCCTCGACGCCGCTACCCTGGCCGAGGTGTTGCTGGACGCCGCGGCGAAGCAGAAGAACATCGGTATGCACGGCGTATTGCGCCGCTACGAGCGCTGGCGCAAGGGCGATAATATTGCGATGGTTTCGATTACCGGCGGATTCCGCTATTTGTTTGGGAATGATTTGCCGGTGGTGAGCCAGTTGCGGAATTGGGGAATGGATCTCACCAATGCGGCGACGCCCGTCAAAAATTTCATCATGAGAAGGGCGAGTGGGTTGGAAGGGGATTTGCCGAAGCTCGCGAGGCGGGCTTTGCATTAACTTTTTTGTCGAGTCGCCTGCGGCGGCGTATTACTTGCGGTTCCCCGCACCGCAGTCGGCTCGACTAAATACATAACACAATGAAAGACTACAAATACCTTGCTTCCCATGATAATCAACAGCCTCAGGGACAATCCCCGGAGAAGGAAACCATGAACTATCTCGCGCGGCCAGCTTGGCTCAATCAGTGGTGGCAGATCGGCATCATGTTCCTGATGCCCGTTGTGTTCGTTCTGGCCTATTTGAAGGGTAACCAGTATTTTTCTCCCGAGAACCTGCGGGTGGTTTATGTGGTGATCGCGGCGGTGTTCGTTTATCTGCTTGCCGTAGTAATTTACCGGCGCTATTCGTGGGCCTACACCATCAACGGCGAGACCATCGAGAGTCGCGAAGGGCTGATCGCGCGCAAGGTGAAGTCCATCCGCATCCAGGACCTGCGCAACATCAACGTGAACCAGTCGCTGTGGCAACGCCTTGTGGGCGTGGGCGATGTCGAATTCTCCAGCGCCGGTGGCAGCGGTATTGAAGTCAGCTTTCGCGGCGTGAACGACCCGCTGCAGGTCAAGTCACTGGCGCAACGCATGCAGGGCAACAGCCCGGGCGATTGATTATCCGGCATGACCAACGATTTTTGGAATTCCCGCTTCTCCGAGCCCGGCTACGCCTACGGTACGGAACCGAACGCCTTTCTGACATCGCAGAAACATTATTTGCTGCCCGGTCTCAAGGCGCTCGCGGTGGGGGACGGCGAGGGGCGCAACGGTGTGTGGCTGGCGCAGCAGGGCCTCGACGTGTTGTCGGTGGATGGCTCGGAGGTTGGCTTGCGCAAGGCGCGGGAGCTGGCCAAGAGCCGGGGCGTTTCGATCGGCACGGAATTAGCCGATCTCACGAAATGGAAATGGCCCGAGAATGTGTTCGATATTGTCGTCGCGATTTTCATCCACTTCCCACCGGAGCACCGCGCGCGCCTGCACGACAGGATGCTGCGGGCGCTCAAGCCCGGCGGTGTGCTGATCATGGAGGCGTTCACGCCGGAACAGCTCGAATACAAAACCGGCGGGCCGCCGGTCAGGGAAATGCTCTATACCGTGGAGATGCTGCGCGAGGACTTTTCGAAGGGAGAAATCACGTTGCTGCAGCAGCTGTTGACGGATTTACACGAAGGGCCTCACCACCGTGGCACGGCGTCGGTGGTCAGGCTGGTTGTGCAACGAAAATCCCTGTCCTAGCGGCCGTAACCCCAGCTGTCCTTCAGGTAGACATCCAGCCCGGTGTAATCGCTCTTGCTGGCGAAGGCCAGACCCTGGTCGGCGCCGTTCGCCGCTACCAGGCGGCTCACAACCCGGGAGGCCTCCGGTGAAACCAGCGCCGCGGCGATACGCGCCTGATCTTCCCGCGAGATGCGCGGTCCGGCGGAGAACGCCTGGTTGGCTATGGGCTGGGTCATGTAGATCGCGCGCAGGAGGTTGGCGCTGTCGTTGAATTTTTTCACGCTGGCCGAGGGCAGAATGCCGGCGTTGCAATGTTTCTCGATGGCCACGCCTTCATACACCTTCGTCGATCCCAGGGTGTTGACGATGATCGGCTGGCGCACGGGGTTGTCGAACTGGCCGAGCACCGCCAGCGTGCCGAAGTCCGGAGGCGTCATGCCGCATATCCTCAAGCCGGCGAGTTGTTTGAGGTTGGTAATCCTGTCGTCCTTGCGCACCACGACCACGAAGGCGTACTCGTCGGCAAGCTTCACCAGGGTATTGTGTTGCAGGTTGGAAATGCGCCAGCTGTTCAAGTGCGGTCCGTCGAACACGAGATCATAACTGCCCTGCTGCATTTCCTTCTGGTAGGTGAGCCAGTCTTTCGGGTAATGGAAGACGATTTTTTTGCCGATGACGCGCGTCAGGTACTCGGCGATGGGACGATAAGTGCGCAGCGCCTCCGCCTCGGTTTCATGCGGTGGCGCGGAGAAAACCAGCGCTTCCTGTTCCCCGGCGATGCGTTCCGGGAGATTGCTTTTGGCGAAGGCGGGTGACGCGGGCGTAAACGAGACCTTCTTGATGGCCGCGGCAGAGGTCTGCATCGGCGCGAGATTTTGTGTTCCGGCGGATTCCGCGGCTGACAGCCGCGAGCTGAAAACGAAGAACAGCGCCAGAATAACGGCCAGTGCGGATCTGAACTTCACGATGACTCTCCTTGTTGCACCCACTTCCCGATCGCTTCTTGGCGATGTCTTGGAGGAATCACGGAAGCCGCAGGAACGTCTTGTCAGACCGGGCGAACTACCGTGTTCTCTGTAAGAAAAGCGTAGCCGTGGTTTGCGCCAAATCCATGATGATCATTGTTGGCATGCGATCCGCCCCGACAAGCGGCCGGTTTTTTTGTGCGAGCGGTAAGGCATCCAGAACGTTACAAGGTTTCCCTCGGTCCTTGCCACTCAGAGAATCCTGGATTCAGGAGTGACCTCATGAAAATTTTCATGAACGGGATACCGCGCCCGGGATCGAGTCACCTGAACAAATGTTGACGAATTTACATGAAGGGCCTTACCACCGCGGCACGGCGCAAGTGGCAAGGCTGGTTGTGAAGCAAATATCCTCGTCCTAGCGGCCGTAACCCCAAGTGTCTTTCAGGTAGACATCCAGTCCGGCGTAATCTTCCTTGCTCGCGTAGGCCAGACCCTTGTCGGTGCCATGGGCTGATATCAGCCGGGCCATGGCCGGAGAGCCCTCCTGAGAAATCAATGCCGCCGCTATCCTCGCCTGGTCTGCCGTGGAAATGCGCGGACCGGCGGAGAACGCCTGGTTCGGCAGCACCTTCGTTTTGTACACGATACGCACGATGTTTTCGCTGTTGGAGAATTTCTTGAGATTCGCCAATGGCACAATCGCGGCGGCGCATTTCTTCTCGAATGCCACACCCTCGTATGCCTTGGTCCAGCCGACATTGTTCATGATGAGCGGCTGGCGCGCCGGATTATCGAACTGGCCGAGCACCGCGAGTGTGCCCAGGTTGGGCGGGTTCATGCCACACAGTTTCTGCCCGGCAAGTTGCTTGATGTCGGTGATGCGGTTGTCATCCTTGCGCACCACCACGGCGAATACGTGCTCACCGGCAATTTTCACGAGTGTGCTGTGCTGCAGCTTGGAGATGCGCCAGCTGATGAAATGCGGGCCGTCAAATACGAGATCGTAGCTGCCGCGCTGCATCTGCGTCTGGTAGGTGAGCCAGTCGCCGGGGTGCTTGTACACGATGGTTTTGCCAATGATGCGCGAGAGGTATTCAGCGATCGGTTGATAGGTGCGGATGCCTTCTTCCTCGGTTTCGCGCGGCGGCGCACTGAAGACCAGCATGTTGTCGCTGCCGGCTGGCATGCCTCGGGCCACGCCTTCGAATGACGGTCGACTGGTCGCCGTCTCCGGTGGAGCGAAGGAGGCTTTTCGGGCAGTGGGAGATTTCTCGCGAACGTTCTGTTCGGCGGCGCTGACGCCCACGGCAAAAACCATCGCGCCCAATGACATCACGCCGGCGGCAGTCGTCATGATTCTGTTAAATCCAGACACAGGACCTCCTTGTTTCAACCATTTGATGCGTCTTGAGCGGGTCTCTCCAGCGCGCTTCGTACGCCTCAGTAGTAACCCCATTCATTGCGAAGATATTCCGCCAGTCCCTGGTATTCCTGGTTGCTGGCCAGCGCAAAACTGTCGCCGACCTTGAACGCGGCGCGCAGTTTCTCCGTCGGCCCGGCGGCTTCCGGCGATGCCAGCGCCTGGGCGATTTTCGCCTGATCATCCAGTGATACGCGCGGCCCTGCGGAAAAAGCCTGGTTCGGCATGGCCTGGGTCTTGAAGACAATCCTTGTCAGCCCGGCGTGGTCGTATTTCTTCAGATTGAGCACGGGCAGGACGCCGCCCACGCATTTTCCGCTGACCACACCGTCGTAGATTTTATCCCAGCCATTCGTGCTGACGATCACCGGCTGGCGTGACGGGTTATCGAACTTGCTCAGCAGCACAAGCGTGGCGAGATTCGGCGGTGCATGGGCGCAAAAGGTGCGGCCCGCCATCTGCTGGACGGTGTCGAAGGAGGCCTTGTCCTTTCTGACGATGACGGCGAACTCGTGACGCTCGGGAATCTTGGCGAGAATGTTGTGGCTGAGCTTCTCCATCCGGTAGCTGTTGAAATGCGGTCCGTCGAAGACGATGTCATATTTTCCCTGCAGCATTTGGGTGCGGTACACGCCCCAGGTTCCCGGGTGTCTGTATACAATCTTCTTGCCGATGCTTTGGCTCAGGTAGGCCGCCACCGGCTGGTAGATTTCCTGGGCGGCTTCCGGCGTTTCGCGTGGCGGAGCTGTAAATACCAGCGCTTCCTGTTCTTCCACAATGCGTTCCGGCAGATTGTTTTTTACCGGTGCCGGAGACGCCGGCGTAAACGTGGTTTTGATGGCGGCGGCGATTGCCTGCAGCGGCGGTATGTTTTTGGAGCCGGAGGATTCCGCGGCAAGCGGTGGCGCGAACGAGACGGCGAACAGCGCGAATGAAATAATCAGAGCAGATTTGACATGCATGACAACTCTCCTTGTTGCACCCGCTTCCCCGAGCCGCCTGACAGCTTATATTTTGTGACTTGGGATAGTTTTATATTTTTTCTTAAGGGTCGCGATAACCATCGTCTCAGAACGCGCGATCTCTCTTATCCCAGTAAGGAGAGGAGCCTAGCCCGGTAATCCGTCAAATCCAGTGACCATTTTTGACTTGCCACGTAAACCGACGAGTGGCCGGTTTGTTTATGCCAGCGGTCGTGCAGCCATGCAGACTGAAGCTTTACTTACTCCTTGCAGCATCAGGAGCGCCGCGTGACCTGACCCGACGGATACTGTGACTGTATAAAATCACGTACGCTACGCGGCGGACCTGTTTTAATAGGGAAGTTCATGAAAGCCAAGCGTCGCCAATCTGATTCCTCCTCCCCGGACGTTTCCCTGTCTGTGCTTTTCTGGATTTTCTTCCGCATTGCCTGCACCAGTTTCGGCGGCTTCATGGCCATGATCGCGGTGGTCGAGAACGTGGTGGTGGAGCGCAAGAAACTGCTCACGCACCGGGAAATGCTCGACGGCATTTCACTGGCCTCGATGTTGCCCGGTCCGGTGGCGGTCAATGTCTGCACCTACGTGGGTTACCGGCTGCGCGGCGGCATTGGCGCGTAGGTCGCCGCATCGGACGCTATTCTTACAGCGTATGTGCTCGTCGTGGCGCTGTCCCCCGCCTACTTCCGCTGGGGCCAGATCCCGGCGGTGAATAAACTGTTCATGGGATTCATTCCCGCCGTGACCGCTGTGATCGTCGCGGCCGCGTGGAACATGAGCCGCAAGTCGCTCGCCGGTGTGCGCGAGGCCGCCATTGCCATCGGTGCTTTCGCGGCGCTGCTCGGGATCGGTGGCTTCTATAGCACGCTCGCGATCATTGCCGGCGCCGGCGTTATCGGCTGGCTGCTGTTCCGCACGGAAAGCGGCACGACCGCGAAATCGAGAAAAAAACGGAAAGCTTCCAGATCGAAATTCAACGCCCACGCGTTTCTGCTGGGGACGATGTCGATGGTAAACGTGCCATGGTGGAATCTTGATCCCGCCATTCTCACCAAGCTTTTCGCCGTGTTTGCCGGCATGAGCGTCATGCTCTTCGGCGGCGGCTACGTTTTCATTCCGCTGATTCAGGAAATCGTGGTCAATCACCAGCAGTGGGTGACGCCGCAGGAGTTCGTCGACGGAATCGCGTTGGGCCAGATCACGCCGGGACCGATTTTGGTAAGCGCGGCGTTCATCGGACTCAAGGTCGCCGGGCTTGCCGGCGCAGTGGTCGCGACCATCGCCATCTTCGCGCCGCCGGCGCTGCTCATGGTGGTGGCTTCCGGCGCCTATGAACGCCTGCAACGCTCGAGCGCCATTCAGGCGTGCTTGCGTGGCGTGCGCCCGGCGGTGATCGGCATGATCTTCGCCGCCGCCGTGGTCGTGGGGCGGAGTGCGGTGCCGGTATGGTATTCAATCGCGATTTTCGCGATCGCGCTTTTTGCGCTGATACGTATTCGCGTGGAAGCGGTGTGGGTCATCCCGGCCGCGGGCGCGGCGGGCTGGTGGCTGTATTGAGTTGTCGGGCGTCGCGGGCGCGGCGCACCAAACGGGAAATCTTGCTCCAGGAGTGTTTGCCATGAATATCTTCATGATCGGAACCCAGCGTTCAGGCTCGAATCTGTTGCGCCTGATGTTGAACGAGTTGCCGCGCATCGCCGCGCCGCACCCGCCACATATCCTGCAACGCCTGATGCCGCTGGTGCCGAATTACGGCGACCTCGACAAGAGCGAGAACTTCACCCAACTCGTCGAGGATGTGTGCCGCCTGGTCGAACTGAATCCGGTCCCGTGGGAAGGCGTAACGCTCAAGCGCCGCGATGTCCAGATGCGCTGCCGCCGGCATACCCTCATGGCCGTGTACGAAGCGGTGTACAACATCATGGCGGAAGCCTGGAAGGCCGGCAGCTGGTGCTGCAAGAGCATGGCCAACATTCAGTACCTTCCGCAGATCGAGGCGCATTTCCGCGGCCCGCGTTACATCTACCTGTATCGTGACGGACGCGACGTGGCGGTATCGTTTCGCAAGGCCGTGGTCGGCGAGAAACATTTCTATCACATCGCCAGGGAGTGGGCGGCGACCCAGCAGCTGGCACTCGGGATGCGCGAGCGTATCGGTCCGGAACGGTTCTTCAGCATCAGTTACGAGTCGCTGACGAGCGAGGCGGAACGGTCCATGCGGCTTCTGTGCAAATTTCTGGGTGTGCGCTTCAATCCCTCCATGCTCGAGTTTTACAAGTCCGACGAAGCCAGGCGCGCGGCCGAATCGAGTGAGCTCTGGGGTAACGTAGTCAAGCCCATCATGGTGGACAATTCCCGCAAGTTCCTGCGCGATGCCTCCGAGAACGATATCCGCATTTTCGAGTCGGTGGCGGGCGACTTGCTGGATGCCCTGAATTACGAGCGCCTGTATGTTCCGCGCGGCGATGAGACGATTTTCACGGAAGAAGACATTCAACGGTTTGACGCGGAAAACCTGCGGCTGAAGGAAAAGATGCTCGATCACACCGACGCGGCAGACCTCAAGCGTCGTGACCGCCAGGCCATTTTGATTCAGGAGATCCACTCGCGTGGCCAGATGGCGCCACCGAGCATGCGTGCCATTGCCTGATGGCGATGTCGATCAAGGACCGGCCGGCTACTGTGGAGGCTGGCTGCTTGATTTTGCGCCTCAGGGTGTAGCGTCCCCAGCCCCGTTCTTTTGCCGCATCCAACTTGCGGCCGCCTTGGTTCCGGTCCGACAAGCGGCCGGTTTATTTGTGCGAGCGGTAAGGCATGCTGAATGTTGCGGGCTTTACTTAGTCTTTACCGCTCAGGGAACCAGGATTCAGGGGTGATTGCATGAACATCTTCATGATCGGAACACCGCGCTCGGGCGCCAACCTGCTGCGCCTGATGCTGAACGAACTGCCGCGCATCGCCGCACCGCATCCGCCGCATATTCTTCAGCGCTTGATGCCGCTCATGCCGAACTACGGAGACCTCGAGAATAAGGAAAACTTTGCGCAACTTATCGAGGATGCCTGCCGATTGGTTGAGCTCAATCCGGTTCCGTGGGAAGGCGTAACGCTTGACCGCGCCGATATCGAGCGGCGTAGCCGTCGGCGCACGCTCATGGGCGTGTACGAAGCCGTATACGACGCGATGGCCGCCGCCTGGGAGGCGCGCAGCTGGTGTTGCCAGAGCCTGGCGAACATCGCCTACCTGCCGCAAATCGAGGCGCATTTCCGCAGCCCGCGCTACATCTATCTCCACCGTGACGGGCGCGATGTTGCCGTTTCGTCGCGCAAGGCGGTGACGGGCGAGAAGCATTTCTACCACCTCGCCCGGGAATGGGCGACGACCCAGCTGTTGGCGATCGGGATGCGCGAGCGTATCGGTCCGAACCGGTTCTTCAGCATCAGTTATGAGTCGCTCACGAGCCAGCCGGAGTTATCCATGCGCCAACTGTGCAAGTTCCTGGGCGTGCGCTTCAGCCCGTCCATGCTGGAGTTTTACAAGTCGGACGAGGCCCGCCGCGCAGCGGAATCGAGCGAACTGTGGAGCAACGTCGCGCGGCCGATCATGGCCGGCAACACCCGCAAGTTCCTGCATGAAGCATCGGAAGAGGACATTCGCCTGTTCGAGTCGGTGGCAGGCAACGTGCTGACCGCGCTCGGTTACGAGCTCGCACGCATACCGCGCGGCGCCAGAAGAATTGTCAGCGAGGAAGATATCGGCCGGTTCGAGACGGAGAATCGCCGGCTCAAACAAGAGGCGCTCGCGGGCACCAACGTGGAGCATTTCATGCATCTCGAGCGCCAGACGAACCTGGTCCACGAGATCCGATTGCGCGGTCAGATGGCGCCGCCCGGCATGCGCGCCATTATCTAAGCGCCCGAGGACAGGCTGTCTAGAGGCCGAGGTCCTTGAGCTTGCGGGTCATGGTGTTTCGCCCCCAACCCAGTTTTTTCGCCGCATCCAGCTTGCGGCCGCCAGTGTGCTTGAGCGCGGCCTCGATCAGGATGCGCTCGAAGCTGTCGTTGATGTCCTTGAAAATCTCACCATCACCACGCGCCAGCCGCTGTTCGACGATGTTCCTGAGCCGCGCCTCCCAGTCGGCACCGCGGGTGTTCTCGGCGTCCGTGGCCAGCAGCTCCGGCGGCAGGTCCTCGACGCGGATCGTCTGACCCGGGGCCATGACGGTCAGCCAGCGGCAGGTGTTCTCCAGCTGACGCACGTTGCCCGGCCAGGACAGGCGACTCATGTATTCTTCCGCCTGTGGCATCAGCTGTTTCGCCTCCACCCCCAACTCGACCGCGGATTTCTTGAGGAAGTAGCGGGCCAGTGTCGGAATGTCTTCGCGCCGTTCGCGCAGCGGGGGCAGGTGTATGCGGATGACGTTCAGGCGGTGGAACAGGTCTTCGCGGAATTTGCCATCCTTAACCCGGTCCTCCAGGTCCTGATTGGTCGCGGCGATGATGCGCACGTTGGTCTCCACCTGATCGTGTCCGCCCACGCGGTAGAACTTGCCGTCCTGCAATACGCGCAGCAGGCGCGTTTGCAGTGCCGGCGGCATATCGCCGATTTCATCGAGGAACAGCGTGCCGCCGTCGGCCTGCTCGAACCGTCCCTTGCGTTGCAGCGTGGCCCCGGTGAAGGCGCCCTTTTCGTGCCCGAAGAGCTCGGATTCGAGCAGCTCGCTCGGGATCGCGGCGATGTTGATCGCGATGAAGGATTTGTCGGCACGCGGACTGTGGTTGTGCAGGGCGTGCGCCACCAGTTCCTTGCCGGTGCCGGATTCGCCGTTGATCAGCACGCTCAGATGCGAGCCCGAAAGCCGCCCGATGGCGCGGAAGACTTCCTGCATCGAAGCCGCGGAGCCGATGATTTCCGGCGTGCGATCGTTGCTCGGCGCCTCCACCTTCTGCCGGCGGCGGTGTTCGATGGCGCGGCGCACCAGGCGCACCGCCTCGTCGACATCGAATGGTTTGGGCAGGTATTCGAAGGCGCCGCCGCGATAGGACGCGACCGCGCTTTCCAGGTCGGTGTGCGCCGTGATGATGATCACGGGAATTTCCGGCGCCTTGGCGTGAATGGTCTTGAGCAGCTCGAGTCCGCTGACGCCGGGCATGCGAATATCCGAGACGACCACGTCCGGCCGCTGCCGGTCGAGCAGTTCCGCGATCTCGTTGGCCGAGTCGAAACTTTTCACCGTCATGTCCGCCTGGCTGAGCGCCTTCTCCAGCACCCAGCGGATCGAGCGGTCGTCGTCGATAACCCAGACGATATCCTGCCTAGCCATGACCGTTCTCCAGCGGAAGGTAGATACTGAACACCGTCAACCCTGGCCGGCTGTCACATTCGATCAGGCCGCCGTGTTTGGCAATGATGTCCTGGGCGATGGACAGCCCGAGGCCCGTCCCGCCGGGCTTGGCCGTCACCATGGGATAAAAAATATGATCCCGAATTTCCTCGGGGATGCCGGGGCCGTTATCCTCGATATCGGCGCGCAGCACCAGACGATGGCGCTTCTGGCCGATGGTAAAACTGCGTTCGATGCGCGTGCGCAGGTGGATGACGCCCTGGTGCTGTATCGCTTCGGCTGAATTGCGCACGATGTTGAGCACGGCTTGAATCAACTGTTCCGGGTCACCCTCGAATTCCGGAAGGCTCGGGTCGTATTCCCGTTCGAGGGTGAGGCCGACCGGCACTTCCACGAGCATCAGCTTGCGCACGTGTTCCAGGATTTCGTGGAGGTTGACCGGTTTCTTTTTCAGCGGCTGATGCGGGCCCATCATGCGATCCACGAGATTACGCAGGCGATCGGCCTCGTGGATGATGATGCGCGTATATTCCTTGAGCGATTGGTTCGGGAGTTCGCGTTCCAGAAGCTGCGCGGCGCCGCGCCGCCCGCCGCGCGGGTTTTTGATTTCGTGCGCCAGACCGCGCATCACCGCGCGGTTGGCGGCCTGACGGTCGAGCATGTTTTCGTCGCGCGCCAGACGCATCAGGCGGTCCACCTGCGTAAGTTCGACCAGCAGCGCGGTTTCCTGACCGCCGTCGACAAGCGGCGTGACGATGCAGTCCACGGTGATGGTTCTCTGCATCGCTAACCGCAGTCGCACGCCACGCACCGTAAAAGGGTGCCGACTCTCCAGCGTCTGGCGCAGGGTTTTCGCCATGCGTCGTGATTGTGGCAACAGGTCGGTGAGCATCTGGCCGACAATTTTCTTGGCGCTGACCTCGAACAACATCTCGCCGGCGGGATTGATGCCGGTCAGGCGCAATTCAGCGTCGAACGTCAGCACCGCCGTCGTCAGGTTTTCGAGTATGCGTGAAGGGGATCCTGTGAGCATGGGCCACCTGTCGGGGGTTCTCAGACCTGAAAAAACATGTTTCACGCCGGTCGGATTTCCTTGAAACTAAATAAGTTGCCAGCTTCCCTTGTCCCAAATCCTATCATGCACCATTTTGGTGCATGAAGCGATACCGCACGGATATCCAAAAACGAACGCCCCCGTCTCGGGGGCGTTCGGCAGTACCGCGAGTCTCGCGCCCCGTTAGACGCTGTAATACATATCGAACTCAAATCTTACGAAGCGCGCGACGTTTGCGCCTCGGCTCGCTTCCCTCTCCCGCGAATGCGGGAGAGGGAATGAGGGTGAGGGCATGTTTCGCGAAGCCATTTTCTTCAGACGCTGTAATACATATCAAACTCAATAGGATGCGTGGTCATGCGCAGGCGCGTGACTTCCGTCATCTTGAGATCGATATAGGCGTCAATGACGTCATCGGTGAATACGCCGCCGGCCTTGAGGAAGGCGCGATCCTTGTCGAGCGCCTCGAGCGCCATGTCGAGCGAGTGGCACACGGTCGGGATCTTCTTCGCTTCTTCCGGCTCCAGGTCGTACAGGTCCTTGTCCATCGCCTCGCCCGGATGGATCTTGTTCTGGATGCCATCGAGCCCCGCCATCATCATGGCGGTAAAGGCGAGATAGGGATTACTGCCGGCATCCGGGAAACGCACCTCGATGCGCCGGCCTTTCGGGTTCGGCACGTACGGGATGCGGATCGAAGCGGAACGGTTGCGCGCCGAGTAGGCGAGCATGACCGGCGCTTCGAAGCCCGGCACCAGACGCTTGTAGGAGTTGGTGAGCGAGTTGGTGATGGCGTTGAGCGCGCGCGCGTGCTTGATGATGCCACCGATATAGTAGAGCGCGGTCTGCGACAGCCCGCCGTACTCGTTGCCGCTGAACAGGTTCTTGCCGTCTTTCGCCAGCGACTGGTGCACGTGCATGCCGGAACCGTTATCACCGACAATGGGCTTGGGCATGAAGGTCGCCGTTTTGCCGTAGCTGTGCGCCACGTTGTGCACGCAGTACTTGTAAATCTGGAGGTCATCGGCCTTCTTCACCAGGGTGTCGAACACCATGCCGATTTCGTTCTGGCCGGCGGTGGCCACTTCGTGGTGATGGGTTTCGATCTTGAGGCCCATTTCTTCCATGGCCAGGCACATGGCCGAGCGGATGTCCTGCTGCGAGTCCACCGGGGGTACCGGGAAGTAGCCGCCCTTCACCGTCGGGCGGTGGCCCAGGTTGCCGCCTTCATAAACCTTCTCGGTGTTCCACGAGGCTTCTTCGGAATCGATCTTCACGAAACAGCCGCTGATGTCGGCACCCCAGCGGATGTCATCGAAGATGAAGAATTCGGCTTCAGGTCCGAAGAAGGCGGTATCGGCCACGCCCGTGCTCTTGAGATAGGCCTCGGCGCGCTTGGCGAGCGAGCGCGGGTCGCGCTCATAGCCCTGCATGGTGCTGGGCTCGACCACGTCACAGCGCAGTATAAGAGTAGGTTCCTCCATAAACGGGTCCATGACCGCGGTGGCCGCTTCCGGCATCAGGATCATGTCGGACTCCTGGATGCCTTTCCAGCCGGCGATGGAGGAGCCGTCGAACATCTTGCCATGCTCGAAGAGCTCGGCGTCCACGGTGCTGGCCGGCACGGAGACATGCTGCTCCTTGCCTTTGGTGTCGGTGAAACGAAAGTCGACGAACTTGGCCTTCTTGTCTTTGATCATCTTGATAACATCGGCGCCGGACATCGGAATTCCTCCTGGGAAACGTTAAGCGTTATATGTGCTGCAGAGCAGCGGAAAATTGAGTGCGTATTTTTGCACGAAATATGCCAGTCACGAACTTGTTGTAAATCAATTACTTAATTATGTCTCTATCCACAATACATGTGATTATTGCACCATAAAGGTGCTATTTCCATTTAAATGCACCTGAATGGTGCATTAGTGGAAATGTACGTCCACATTCCCAATGTCCCGGTCATTCCGAACGGCGGCGGCAAATTGCAGAGCCAGTTGCCGGGCTGAAGTTGAGTGGCTGACCGCGTCCTGAGAAAGCAACAATTCGATGTCGATACGTCCGTTCAGATAATGCAGTGTCATGTGCTCGATCAACCTCGCCTCGGGGATATCGCGAAAGTAGTCATTCAGACGCTTCTGGAGTTCATCGCGTAATGGCAGTCCGGCGCTGCTGGGGACGTTGACGTCCTCTTCGGTGTCGATGTGTACCATGACGTCGGCCAGGGGCGCGATTTCCTTGATGAGCCTGGCGCGCACCATTTCGCTGATCTGATGTCCCTCGGAGACGCTCAGACGGTCGTCCACGATGATATGCACGTCGGCCAGCGCCTGCTCGCCCACGCGCCGCGTGCGCAGCAGGTGCAGCGCCTTCACCCCGCTGATCGAAAGGATGACTTGGCGGATGGATTCGAGGTCTTCCGCGGCCAGCCCGGTGTCCACCAGTTCGCGCAGCGACTGCCAGGCGAGTTCACCGCCGACCTTCACCACCATGAGCGCCACGATCAGGGCGGCGACCGAATCGAGGTATCCGAACCCCAGCAGGCTGCCGCCGATGCCGGCGGCCACGATCAGCGAGGACAGGGCATCCGAACGGTGGTGCCAGGCGTTGGCGCGCAGCATGTTCGAATCGAAACGGTCGGCCGTGACCATGGTATACCGGTAGAGCCCTTCCTTGGCCCCGAGCGTGATGACGGCGATCCACAGGGTCATCGCGGAGGGGATCACGAAAGTCTGCGCCGAAGACAGGCGCATGCCGGCGCTGATGGCAATACCGGCACCGACCGCCACCAGTATGATGCCAAGGATCATGGTCACGGCGGTTTCGATGCGCGCGTGGCCGTAGGGGTGTTCCTGGTCGGCGTCTTTTCTTCCGTGTTTCAGGGCGAACAGCACCATGAAATCGGTGATGAAGTCGGACAGCGTATGCAGGCCGTCGGCCACCAGCGCCTGCGAATGGCCCACGAAGCCGATGATGATCTGCGCAACGGTGAGGATCAGGTTCCAGACCACGCTGACCAGTGTGACCCGCCGGCTTGCCTCGTAGCGGGCGACGCTCGAGGTGTCGATTTCGCTATGTTCCTGGGCAGTGCTCATGCCGCCGTTACCCGCAGGGTAATCGATACTTCTTTGTCAGCGCGCGCGATGGAGACAATCACGTGGCCGTGGACCCGGCACCAAGCCGGAATGTCGTGCAGGGCGCCCGGGTCGGTGGCATGCACTTCCAATGTATCGCCAGGAGCAAGTTCGGCGATGCGGTTCTGGGTACGGATCACCGGCATGGGACACAGCAGATAACGCGCATCCAGCACGAAATGGCTCATGAATGTAGCCCTGCTCGCTGCGCTCGCTCGTCCTGACATATGACTGGCAGCCCTGCTTCGCTCGTCTTGTCATTCATAGGTACCACTCGGGCGGAATGTCGTTGGCCGGGATCGGTGCGACCCTGAGTTCGCGACTGTTTCCTGTCATATCGGTCACGGTGAGGGCCACCGATTCGGCATCGCGGCCTTTGCCGAAACGCGCGGTCAGACGCGCGGCGAGCGCCAGGTCGTCCTCGCTCACGGTGCCGTCGATGAGCACCAGCGGGCCCTCATGGCTCGTGGCATGGAGGTGGACGAAGCGCTTGCGGTAGCCCTCGAGAAAATTGTTCTCGCCCTCGTCGCGGCCGACGATCAGTTTGAAATTCGGTCGCGGACGCAGATGCCGGCCGACTTTGAGCAGCATGATGTCGTCGAACTCGTATTGCTTGCTGCCGCGCGTGGACCACAGGTCCGCCAGCTTGTGCGAGTACTGCTCGTTGGTGAGAAAGCAGCAGCCCCCGGCCGGTTGGGCGTAATCCGTGAAACCGTATTTCGCCGCCAGCGCCATCTGCGGCTTGCGGCTGCGGCCGTTGAAATCGAGCAGCTTGCTGCGGTCCACCCAGCCTTCGCGCTCCGGCAGGGTTTCGGGCAGGAGCCTGGCGCACAGCGGCCGCAACAGCCGGTCGAAGGCGCCGGATTCGCGCGCCACCACCGGCAGGGTATCGCGGCGCTGCGACATCGGACGCGGCCCCAGCCCCTCGCCGGTGATGATGAAATCGAACCCGTTCTTT
>ERZ1292633.1900-Hain-H41-02um-R1-1900-length-21916-cov-6_pt1 | contig 21916 bp, 15 predicted proteins | sample MGYA00564406_ERZ1292633 | MGnify/ENA primary metagenome ERZ1292633 (study PRJEB36523, sample SAMEA6512639) | groundwater metagenome | collected 2019-01-08 | study: AquaDiva: Metagenomics assemblies of 32 groundwater samples
CCGCGAGGGACTCGGCCGGACGCTCGAGGAGCGTGTTGACCAGGAGGATCGCCGTGGCGATCAGGAAAGCGATCGGCACGACGGGGTAGCCCCAGACGCGGTACGGCCGCGGGAGTTGCGGCTGTCGCACCCGCAGGACGAAGACCGCGGCACCAGTCGCGAGATGGAAAAGCAGGCCGGCGAAGACGACATAGGTGTAGAGCTGGCTGTAGGTCCCTGAGAGCGTGAGCAAGACCGCCCAGAGGCTCTGCGCCCACAGGCTGCGCAAGGGAACGCGGCGCACCGGGTCGATCTTCGCCAACGAGCGGAAGAAGAGGCCGTCTTCGGCCATCGGCTGGTAGATGCGTGAGCTGTAAAGAATCGTCGCCGCGAGGCAGCCAAACGTCGAGAGCACGACCGCCGCCGCGAGCCACTGACCGGCGGCCGCGCCGAAGAGGGAGACGACGGCGGCCTCGCCGATCCGATTCTGTCCCGCGATTTCGGCGAGCGGCAGGGCTCGCAGGTAGACCAGGTTGATCAGCATGTACAGCGCTACGATGATCGCCGTTCCTCCGATGAGGCCGAGCGGCAGAGAGCGCTCGGGGTTCTTCATCTCGCCGGCGGAGAAGGTCAGCCCGTACCAGCCGTCGTAGGTCCAGAGCGCGGCGATCATGGCGACGCCGAACGCCGCCAACAGGCTGCCGCCAGCGAACGCTTCGGGGGCCGGGATCGGCGCTCCGATGCCGATCATCGATTTCGCGGCGACCGCGAAACCAAGAACGCCGACGGCGACGATGGCGCCGATCTTGAGCACGGTGAGAATGTTCTGCAGGCCGGCGCCCTGTTTGAGACCGGCGTGATTCACCGCCGTGAGAAACAGGATCGACGCGACGGCGACGACCTGGACTCCCGACAGCGTCCAGGTCCAACCGCCGATCGTGGCGCTGGCGAGCACATGGGTGTTGGAGGAGTAGGAAAAGAACGCTCCCAGGTACTCGCCGAAACCGATGGCGATCGCGGCGACTCCGCCGGACATCACGACGAGAAAGCAGGCCCAGCCGTAGAGAAACCCGGGGAGCGGTCCGTAAGCCGCCTTGAGGAAGTGATAGATGCCGCCGGCCTTGGGGTACATGGCGCCAAGCTCGGCGTAGGTCAGCGCGCCGGCGAGCGAGAGCAGGCCGCCGACCAGCCAGACAAGCAAGAGCAGTCCGCCGTGCGGCAACGCTTTCGCGATGTCGCTCGAGACGAGGAAGATGCCGGTGCCGATGACGCTGCCGACGGTGAGCAGCGTGCCGTCCCAGACACCGAGACCGCGCACCAGCTCCACACGCCCCGTCGCGCTCCCGTCGTCCCTCGCCGGATCGGGCATGGCCGCGAATCCTAGACCAGAACGGGAGCGGATCCTGAGCTAGACTCGGCCGGCTCATGCCCCCCGACGACCTCGTCCGCGAGGTGTTCTCGGAGATCGAGCGGCTGCGGCCGGTCGACCTCGCGGCGGAGCTCGTGCGGCTGCCCAGCCACCCGGGCCTCGATCGTCAGGAAGAACAGGTCGTGCTGGCGCTCGACCGTTATCTCGGCGAGCACGGCCTCGCCGTGCAGCTCGAAGAGATTCTCCCCGGGCGTCCCAATCTCATGGTTTCGATCGCGGGCGCGAAGCCCGGGCCGCATCTCCTCTTGTGCGGTCATACCGACACCGTGCCGGTCAACTCGGGCGAGCCAGGCTTCGGACTCTCAGGCGAGATTCGCGACGGTCGCCTGCACGGCCGCGGCGCCGTCGACATGAAGGGAGCCGTGGCGGCCATGGCGGTGGCGATCGTGGCGCTCGACCGCCGGCTTCCGGCAGGTCGCGTGACGCTCGCGGCGGTGATCGACGAAGAGATGGAGAGCCTGGGCGCCGAGCAGCTCGTCGAAACCAGTTTCCGAGCCGAAGGCGCGGTCGTCGGCGAGCCTACCGGGAATCGCGTCGCCCTCGGACACAAAGGGCTCGAATGGCTCGAGGTGAATCTTCAGGGGCGGTCGGCGCATGGCGGCACGCCCGAGCAGGGTGTCAACGCGATCTCCGCGGCGGGTGAGTTCGTGGCCATGGTGGAGCGCGAGCTGAAGCCTCGTCTCGCCGCGCGGCGCCATCCGATTCTGGGGCCGCCGACCCTCAACTTCGGTTCGGTTCGGGGAGGCGATCAACCGTCCACCGTGGCGGCGAGCTGCGCGCTGGCGCTCGACCGGCGCACGGTGCCGGGGGAGAGCTTCCAGAGCATCGTGTCCGAGCTCACGGAGCTTTTGGCGCGCGTCGAACGGAACTACCCCGGACTTCACACTGTCGTGCGACGGGTTTCCGGTGGGATGGGGAATCTCCTTCACGTCGCGCTGGTCACGCCCCTCGAGTCGCCGCTGGCCCGGGCAGCGGACTCGGCGCGGCGACGGGTTACCGGCAAGTCAGGCGACTTCACCACGTTTCCCGCCTGGACGGACGGCGCGCTGCTCTCCGGCTATTCGGGAATTCCGACGATCGTCCTCGGGCCGGGCGACCTGGCGCTGGCGCATTCGCCGCGCGAAGCGGTGCCGGTGGTCGAGATCCTCGAAGCCGCCCAAATCTACGCCGCGCTCGCGCTGGAATTCTGTGGCGGAGACCTCGCTTGACCCTGCGCGTTCCCCACACCTTCGTTCTTCTATTCGTTCTGATCGTTCTCGCCGCGCTGGCGACCCACCTCGTGCCGTCCGGCGAGTACGCCCGCACCGAGATCGACGGACGACGGCTGGTCGACCCGGGCTCTTATCACGCGGTCGAGGCACGCCCGGCCGGAGTCGACGACGTGCTGCTTGCCTACCCTCGCGGCCTCCTCGCCACGGCGGCGATCGTCTTCTACATCTTCCTGATTGGCGGCAGTTTCCAGGTTCTGCAGGCCACCGGCGCGCTGGATGCGCTGATCTCCGGCGTCGTCACGACGGCGCGCGGCCGGGGCGAGATCGTCCTGCCGGCGCTCATGTTTCTCTTCGCGTTGGGCGGCGGCACGATCGGCATGGCCGAAGAAACACTGCCATTCCTTCCCGGGCTCGCGTTGCTGGCGCGCCGCCTCGGCTACGACGAGATGATCGGCGGCGCGATCGCGCTGGTCGGCGCCGGCGCCGGCTTCGCGGGAGCGTTTCTCAATCCGTTCACGGTCGGCGTCGGACAGGCGATCGCCGGGCTGCCCCTGTTTTCCGGTCTCGGTTACCGATTGATCGTCTGGTTCGTTCTGACCAGCGTGACGATCCTCTACGTGAGCTGGTATGCAGCGCGGCATCGCGTGGATGCGAGCCCCGTGGTCGCCGAGCCGCTCGAGAGAGAGGCGCGGACAGGGAAAAGGCAGGTTGTTGTCTTGTTCGTGCTGCTATTCGCGATCGCGCTGCTCGTAGTCGGCTGCCTCAGGTGGGAGTGGGGGCTGCTCGAGCTTTCCGGCTTGTTCCTGGCGGTGGCGCTGGTCGGCGGGCTGGCCGGCGGCCTTGGCGCGGATCGGCTGGCGGAGGAGTTCGGCAAGGGCTGCGCGGCGTTCGCGACCGCGGCGCTCGTCGTGGGGCTGGCGCGCGGCGTGCTCGTCGTTCTGGACGGCGCGCGAGTGACGGACACGATTCTGCACGGCATGGCGTCGGCGGTCGCCGGACTGCCTTCGTGGGCGACGGTCGCGGGGATCTACTTCGTGCAGATCGCGCTTTCGTATCTCGTGCCGTCGGGGAGCGGGCAGGCGGCGTTGTCGTTGCCGATCCTCGCGCCGCTTGCTGACCTGACCGGCGTCACGCGCCAGACCTCGGTGCTTGCCTATCAGTTCGGGGACGGCTTCTCGAACGTCTTCACGCCGACGATGGGCTACTTCATGGCGGGACTGGCGCTGATCGGCGTGCCGTGGACGCGCTGGGTTCGATTCCTGTGGCCACTGCAACTGATCTGGATCGGGCTCGGGCTCGTTTTTCTGCTCATCGCCCACGCCATGCGGTGGGGTCCTTTCTGAGTTGACGAGGTGAGCCGGTGAGCCCGAGGTTTCCCGACGGGGCGGTCTTTTATCGCACTCTGGCGCGCCAGCTGCCGCTCGCGGTTTCGGGCGAAGGTGGGTGGGTCGCCGACGCCGACGGCCGCCGCTACCTTGATGCTTCCGGCGGCGCGGTGGTGGCGAATCTCGGCCACGGCGGTCCGTTCGCCGAGGAAATCGCCGACGCCGTGTCCGCTGCGATTCGCCAACTGGGATATATCAACGGCGCGCAGTTCACCCACCGCTTCGCCGAGGAGCTTGCCGCGGAGCTGGCGCGCCGCGCGCCCGGCGATCTCGACTTCGCGTACTTTCTCGCCAGCGGCTCGGAGGCGATCGAAGCGGCGGTGAAGCTCGCTCGACAGGTGCAGGTCGAGCGCGGGCAAGGGTTGCGGTGGAAGGTGATCTCTCGGGTGCCCTCGTACCACGGCAACACGCTCGCGGCACTGGCGCTCTCCGCGCGCGAGCACTACCGGCGCGTCTACGGCCCGTTGCTCCTCGATTTTCCGCGCATACCGGCGCCCGACCCGTATCGCGACCCGGGCGGCGAGCTCGCTGCGGCCGCGGCCCTCGAGGCGGAAATCCTGCGTCAGGGCGCGGCAACCGTCGCCGCCTTTCTCGCCGAACCGATCGCCGGCTCGTCGGCGGGAGCGGTGGCGCCTGGCTCGGCGTACTGGCGGCGGATCACGGAGATCTGCCGCCGTCACGAAGTGCTCCTGATCGCCGACGAGGTCATGTGTGGCATGGGCCGCACCGGTCGCTGGTTCGCCAGCGAGCATTACGAGCTCGTGCCCGACATCCTGGTGCTCGGCAAGGGGCTTTCCGCCGGCGCGCTGCCACTCTCGGCGATCCTGGCGCGCCGGCCGCTGCTCGAGGGCCTGGCGCGCGGCAGCGGCGCCTTCAACCACGCCCAGACCTACTCGCACCACCCGGCCCTTTGCGCGGCGGGGCTGGCGACGGTGCGGATCCTCGACCGCGAGCGGCTCGTTGAGCGTGTCGCGCGCCTCGAGCCGGCGCTGCGGGCGGCGCTCGAGCGTCTGCGCGAGCATCCGGCCGTTGGCGACATCCGCGGCCGCGGTTTCCTGTTCGCGGTGGAGTTCGTCGCCGATCGCGCCACAAAGCGGCAGTTCGCCCGCGCCGAGCGCTTCGCCGAGCGCTTCGCCGAGCGCGCATTCGCGAACGGCCTCATCGTCTGGCCGAACGTCGGCTGCGTGCGTGGCGAGGAGGGTGACCTCGCCATGATCGCGCCGACCTTCACGATTTCCGAGGCCGAGATCGACACGATCGTGGAGAAGATGTCCCGGACCCTGAAGGAGTTGGCATGACCAGCTCGCGCCGGATCACCTACACCTCGACCGCAGCCGACCCCGAATTTCGAGCGACGTTCGATCGCGAGCTTGGCGCCGTGCGGTCGCGCTTTCCGCTGCGGCTCGGCGGGCTGGTCGGTCAGGGACCGGTCGAGCGCGAACGATCGCATGCCGTGCGCTCGCCGATCGACACACGCTGGACGATCGCCGAGGTCGCGGTGGCGACGCCGAACGATGTCGACTCGGCGATCGGTTTCGCGCGCGCCGCTTTTCCCGGCTGGCGCGCCATGGGCTGGGAGCGGCGTGTCGAGATCTTGAGCGCCGCGGCCGAGAAAATCGCGTCACGGAATCTCGAGCTCGCGGCCTGGATGGTGTTCGAGGTTGGCAAGACGCGGCTGGAAGCGATGGCCGAGGTCGAGGAGTCGGCGGACCTGCTGCGCTACTACGCCGAGCGGATGGCCACGAACCATGGCTACCGCCGCCTCCTGGCCCGGATGAGCCCCGCCGAATCGACCGAGAGCGTGCTCCTTCCCTACGGCGTCTGGGCGATCGTCGCGCCGTTCAACTTCCCGTCGGCGCTCGCCGCGGGCATGATCGGTGGCGCGCTGGTCACCGGCAACACCGTGGTCTTCAAGCCGGCGCTGGATGCCCCCATCTCCGGCGAGCTCCTGGCGCGCGCTCTCTGGGAAGGCGGCGTGCCGCGCGACGCGCTGCAACTGGTGCAGGGCGGAGCGGAGGTGGGTTCTCAGCTGGTCAACGAGCCGCGCGTCGCCGGCGTGGCGTTCACCGGTTCGTCGACGGTTGGAATGAGCTTGCTGCGCGACGCCGGCCGCGACTGGCCGCGCCCGATGGTCGTCGAGATGGGCGGCAAGAACGCGGCGATCGTCACCGGGACGGCCGACCTCGAGGCGGCGGCCGAGGGTGTCGCGCGCTCGGCGTTCGGTTTCGGCGGGCAGAAGTGCAGCGCCTGTTCGCGTATCTACGTCGAGGACACGGTTGCAGCCCGGTTCACCGAGCTTCTGGTGGCGCGCGCGAGGAGCGCGGTCGTCGGCGATCCATCGGCGGGCGACCCGACGCTCGGGCCGGTGATTCGCGCGCGCTCGGTCGAGAGCTTCCGGCGCTATGTTGACGGCATCCGCGAGGGTGGCGGCAGGATCCTCGCCGGCGGCGAGGTGCTGGAGGAGGGTGAGCGCGGGTTCGGGTACTACGTGTCTCCGACGGTCGCCACCTTGCCGCGCCGCGATCACCCCTACTTCTCCGAGGAGATGTTCCTGCCGATCGTGCTGGTGGAACGAGTCGCGGCGCTCGACGAGGCGATCGCGCTCGCCAACGCCGCCCCCTACGGCCTGACCGCCGGACTGTTCGCGGGCGAGGCCAGAGAGGTGCAGCGCTTCTTCGACGGCATCGAGGCGGGAGTGCTCTACGTCAACCGGCGGAGCGGAGCGACCACCGGCGCCTGGCCGGGCATCAACCCGTTCGGCGGTTGGAAAGCGAGCGGAGCGCCCGGTCCGGCGGCGCTCGGCCCCGACTACCTGCTGAAATTCCTGCGCGAGCAGAGCCGCACGGTCAACGGCTTCGAAGCGATCTGAGCGCGCAGGACTTGACCGAAGCTACGGCGCCGCCGGCGCCATCGCGCCCGAGACAACGCCCCAGGCGATGAGGGCGTAGCCAACCATGGCGACCGCGAAACAGGCCAGGAAGCGCAGGAACGGAGTCTTGCAAGCGGCCCAGTTCTGCGCGATGAAGATGATGAGGGGAATTCCCAGGAGGAGGCTGGCGAGCCCCCAGCCGATGCTCTTCTTGAAGGCCAGAATCAGGAGTTGAATGTTGAAGATCAAGCAGCCGATACCACCTACCACGGCGAGAATCATTCCCAGAGTGCCCATCGTCGCCTCTCCTCTTGCGAACAGCGCGGATGCTCGGGCCCACGACCCGGCGGAGCGCACCCCCCGCCGTGGTTGCCGGTCACCAATCAGGCTCACCCGCTCATCAATGTCGAACTTCTTCCACTATAACTGCAATAGCGGCGAATCCGGGCAGAACAGGACAGCTGGCGGCAGGGCCGCCCTGGCCGCCGTCGGTTTCGAGGAGCTGCGGCGCCAACTTTCGGTGTTCGCGGGGAGTAATCTTAGGACGAGCGGCAGGTCGTTCGCGGCCCGGTCCAGAGCTTGCGGTGTAGGAAAGAGGGCCGGCTCTCTGTCACGCTCAGGGTGGGACGAGGATGCGAAATCGTATCGAAGAGCTGATCTGGGAGAGCCAGGACGGGGAGATCATCCCGGTGGACCGGGAGTGGCTCGCGACCCGCCTGGCCCGGGATTCAGCGGCGCGGAGAGCGGCCGAGGCCGCGTCGGGTCTCGCCGCGACGCTCGAGCAGGCGGCAGGGGAGGTTCTGCCGCCGCCGGAGCTGCGCCTGCGGATCCGGACGGCGCTGGCCAGCGCTCGGCGAGAGCCGCGCCGGAGCTCGATCCTCGAGTCCGTCCGGAGCCTGCTGCTGCCGCCCAGCGCACCGCGCCTCGCCTACCTCGCGGCCGGGCTCATCGGACTTGTGCTGGGCGGCGCCGGCGCCTACCTCATCCAGGCCACGCGCCAGCTCGGCCCGATTCCGGTGCAGGAGCTCTACGGCACGATGCGACCGCGCGCCACCGGGGGCGTCGACTTCGAGCTTGCGGGTGGCGCCGGAACCCTGACTCTGCGCCGCCAGGGCGCCGTGCTCGAGATCGAGGCCGAGCTCGCGGCGAACCTCGTAGCGGAGCCTGCGGACGCGATCCAGATTCGCGGCCAGGCGCTGCGCGCCCGCCGCTTCGCAGCGCAGCCGGGTGGCGCCGCCCGCCTCGAAGCGAGCGAGCAGGACGTCGTAGTGCGCGGGCTCGGCCCTGGCCGCCACCTCCTTGTCCTTGAGCTCGCCGACAGCGCCGAGGCGATCGAGATTTCCGTCTCTTCCCGGGGCCGGCCCCTCTTGAGCCGCGAGCTGCGCCTGGCCGACCTCTGAGGAGGCAACGCCAGGCGCTCGTCATCTCACCGACTTAAGATCCCGAGATGCCGTCGATTCTCACCCTCGCGGTCGGTCTGCTTCCGGTGATCTGTTTCCTGCTCGCGTTGATCGCGCTCGACAGCTACAAGCTCGTCTCCTTGCGCCGCGTCCTCGCCATCCTGGCCTGGGGAGGCCTCGCCGCCGTCGTCAGTCTGCCCGCCAACCAGGCGTTCGCTGCGCTTCTGCGGCTGGATCAGCTGAGCCTGGTGCATTACGCGGCGCCGGTCGTCGAGGAAACTCTGAAAGGTGCGCTGGTGGTCTTCCTGATCCTGCGCCGTCGCATCGGGTTCCTGGTCGACGCCGCGATCGCGGGATTTGCCGTCGGCGCCGGCTTCGCGACGGTGGAGAACGTTTACTACGCATTCGCGTCGGGGCCACCCGGCCTCGGAGTCTGGCTGGTGCGCGGGCTGGGCACGGCGGTGATGCACGGCGGCGCCACGGCCTCGCTGGCGCTCATGGCGAAGACCCTGATCGACCGGCGGGGACGAGCGACGCTGCTCGCCTTTCTCCCCGGCTGGTGCCTGGCTGTCCTCCTGCACTCGGCGTTCAATCATTTCTTCCTCGCTCCGGACCTTTCGACGTTGGCCCTCCTCATCGTCCTGCCACTGCTGTTCGTCGCCGTCTTCCGGGTGAGTGAGGAACGGACGCGCGAGTGGCTGGGGACGGGCTTCGACACCGATGCCGAACTGCTCGAGCTGGTGCATTCGGGAAACGTTGAAGGGAGTCGAGTCGGGAGCTACTTGCAGTCGCTGAAGGAGTTGCTGCCGCCCACCGTGATGGCCGACATGCTCTGCCTGCTGCGCCTCCGCCTCGAGCTGTCGATCTCGGCCAAGGGGATCCTGCTGCTGAAGAAGGCCGGCATTCAACCGCGCCTCGACCCCGACGTGAGAGAGAAGTTCGCCGAGCTCGAGTTTCTCGAGCGCGCGATCGGCAAGTCCGGCCTTGTCGCGCTGAACCCGATCTTGAGCTTCAGCGACCGCGACCTCTGGCAACACCACATGCTGGGCGGGCGCTGAGGCAGACTGCCGCGGCGGCGGTCAGGGCGCGAGGCCGAGGTGGACGAGGCGCTCTCGCAGCGCGCTGCGTGCTTCGAAGAGGCGGGACTTGATTCGCTTCACGGGCACGCCGATCACCACGGACATCTCCTGGTAGGAGAGGCCGTGAAAGTGGCGCAGCACGACGACCGCGCGCTGCTCCGGCGGCAGCTCCAGGACGGCATTCTGGATCTCGCGTCCGGCCTCGCGGGAGGCGCTCTCCTGCTCCGGGCTGGCCGCGCCGCTCGCCCACTCCGGATCGAGGTCGACGAAACGACGGCGCTCCTGGATGGTGTCGAGGGACTCGTTCATGCCGATGCGGTAGATCCAGCTGAAGAAGGGCCTTCCGGTGTCGAAGCGGTGCAGATTGCGGTACGCCTTGAGGAAGGTCGACTGGGTGGCGTCCATGGCGTCGGCGGTGTTCCCCGTCACGCGCAGGGCGAGGCTGTAGATCCTGAGCTCGTAACGGTCGACCAGCTCGTCGAAGGCCTGCCGCTCCCCGGCGAGGGTGGCGCGGGCCAGCTCGCTGTCGTCTCGTGTCGGCATGAGATCGGTGGGTGTTTCGGAGAGCTCCTCGGGGCGCTCCGTCAGCCGATGTCGAAGATGGCGTCGAACATGGCGAGCCGAAAGAGCTCACGGATGTGGGGGTTCAGATTCACCAGCTTGAGGCGGTGGCCGGAGTCCATCAGCCTCTTCTGGAGGCCCAGGAGCACGCCCAGGCCGGCGCTCGAAATATAGGCCAGCTCCTGGCAGTCGACGATGGTCGAGCTCGTCACGCCGGCGAGCAGCTCCTTCGCCCGCTCCTGCTGGGCGGCGTCGAAGCGGCCCACCAGCTGGACCGAGCCATCTTCCGCGAAGCGGACTTCGAACATCTCAACGCCTCCGCTGCTTTTCCGCCGACACTCGCATCGCGCGGTCCTGGTACTCGTAGGTAACCCGATCCACGACTGACTTGACGAGGTGCACGCCCAAGCCTCCTGGATTTCTTTCCTGAAGCGGCGAGTCCAGCTTCACCGCCGGAACCGACTTGGGGTCGAAGGGCGCCACGTCGTAATCGGTGAAGCGGAAGAAAACGCGCGGCGCGGACACCTCGAGCTCCAGCAGGATGTGGTCGCCGCGCCCTTCATTGTGGCGAATCATGTTGGTGAACAGCTCCTCGGCGGCGAGGTTGACGCAGAAGGCGGTCTCTTCGTCGGCCGAGCCTTCCGGGAGTCGCGCCTTGAGGAACGCGAACATCTCATCGAGCGCCGAGAGCTGCCTCGCCAGCCGGCAAGAATCAAGCACAGATGGGCGCAAGATACCACCCGTGGGAGGGCGCGATCGCTCGGCGGTTGCGGTACCCTCACCACGGAGCTCCCACGTTAAGCTAGGCGCGATGCTGCGCCTCCACGTTGTCCCGGCGGGAGGTCAGGCGTTCGATCGCCTGGCCGACGGGGACGCGCTGGTCATCGGCCGTTCCACCGAGGCCGACGTCGAGCTGGCGGACCTTCGCGTGTCACGCCGCCACGCTCGCCTGTTCCGGCAGGGCGAGACGCTGATGCTCGAGGACCTGGGCTCCCATGGCGGCACGTTCCTCAATGACCGGCGACTGTCGGGCCCCGTGGCGGTGAGCCCCGGCGATACGATCCGGATCGCGGGAACGGTCATCACCGTTCGGTCCGATGCCGCCCCGGCGCAACCGCCCGCGGCAGTCGAGGGTCTCAAGACCGAGCTGTTCCGGCCCGCGGTCGATTTCCTCAGCGTCGCGCCGCGGGCCGTCGAGTCCCGCGACAGGCCGTTCGCGCGCTACTCCGAGCGGCTCGAGATGATCAACGACGTCCACCGGGCGCTGGGCCGGTCGATCTCGCAGAGCGAGCTCCTGGAGCTCATCCTCGACCGGGTCTTCGATCACCTCAAGCCGGAGGACGGGGCGATCGTGCTGCGCCGGGCGGATGGTGAGTTCTATCGCGCCGCGACACGAACGTCGACCGCCGTCAAGGTGGAAGATCTTTACTCGCGCACCCTCCTGCACGAGGTTGCCGAGAAGGGGATGGCGGCGCTGGTCCTCGATGCCCGGGAGGATGTGCGCTTCGCCGCCGCCGAGAGCTTCGTTGCCTCCGGTGTCCGCAGCCTGGTGGCGGCGCCGCTGCTCGATGGCGAAGGCTGTCTGGGGATGATCGCCCTCAACTCGCGCTTGCATGTGCGCCAGTTTTCCGCCGAGGACCTGGAGCTCCTGGTCTCCCTCGCCGCGGTCGCGGCGCTGCGGATCCGCAATGTCGCGCTGACCGACGAAGCGGCCGAGCGGCGGCGCATGAAGGAGGAGCTCGACCTGGCGCGGCATATCCAGGTCGCGCTCCTGCCGGCACGACTCCCCGAGGTTCCCGGCTACGCGCTCTACGGCGCCAACCTCGCGTCGCGCGGCGTCTCCGGCGACTACTACCTGGTCACCGAGCGTACCGGCGCCGATGCCGCCGATGGCTCCCATGGCTCGGCTGGCTCGACTGGCTCAAATAGCTCCGCTGGCTCCGCTGCCGGCCATGCCTCGGAAACGGCGAGCGAGTGCGTGTTCATGATCGCCGACGTTTCGGGCAAGGGGATGACCGCGGCGCTGCTCGCCGCCTGCCTCGAAGCGCTCTCGGCCGGGCCGATCGAGGAAGGCCTGCCGCCGGAGGCGATCTGTGCGCGCATCGCCCGCCTGCTCTACGCCCGCACCAACGCCGAGAGCTTCGCGACCGCCTTCCTGGGAGTGCTCGAGCCGTCGAGCGGCCGCGTGCGCTACGCCAACGCCGGACACAATCCGGCACTCCTCGTGCGCGTCTCGGGAGCGGTCGAGCGCCTGGGCGCCACCGGCACCCCCCTGGGTGTGCTGCCGGCGGCGCGCTATGCGGGAGCGGAGGTCACCCTCGCGCCGGGAGAGTGCCTGGTTCTCTACACCGACGGCATCGTCGAGGCCACGAACCCCGAGGACGATGAGTACGGCCTCGAGCGGATGATTGAGACCGTGCTGCGCCATCGTGGGAAGAGCCTCGATCAACTGGCCAGCGCCCTCGACGCCGACCTCGAGGCCTTCGTGCGCGGCGTCCCCTTCGCCGACGACCGCACCCTGGTGCTGGCGCGGCGCCTCGCGCCGTAAGCGGGCGCTCCAACTTTCGGCGGCCGGCGGGTGTACTACAGGGTGAAGCACGACTCGAAAGGAGAGGTGCCATGAGCAACCCGAAGAGATGGGCGATCGCGGGGTTCTTTCTGATCGCAGTGATCGCGATTTTCGGCCTGTTCTATCCGCGCCCGGACGAGACTTCAGTCGCCGGCACGATGGGTGGGGTGGAGAGAGCCGACCGCTACCGGACTGAACAGATCGCCAAGGGAGACGTCACCCTCGAGAATCCAGAAGTCCACAATCTGCTCCAGAACGAAGATGTGCAGCGCCTTTTCGCGGACGACAGCTTCCGCAAAGCGCTGGCCAGCCCGGCCGTCCAGGCGGCGCTCGCCGACCCGGCCTTCCAGGCGGCTCTCGCCAACCCGGCGGTCGCCGCGGCGCTGGCCGACCCGGCGTTCGCTTCGGCGGTCGCGAGCTCCGCGGCGGCCTCGGCGCTCGCCAGCCCCGCGGTGCACTCGGCGCTCGCCAATCCGGCGGCCGCGGCGGCGCTCTCGAGCCCGGCGATGCGCTCCGCGCTGGCCAACCCGGCGGTGCAGTCGGCGCTGGCTGATCCGGCGTTCTCGGCGGCCCTGGCGCAGCCCGCGGTGGCGGCTGAGCTCGCCAGCCCGGCCATGAAATCCGCGCTCGCCGACCCGGCCATCGCCTCGGCGCTCGCCGATCCGGCGTTCAGCTCCGCTCTGGCGCAGCCCGCCATGCGGTCCGCCCTCGCCGACCCGGCCTTCCAGTCCGCCTTGAAGCAGGCCTCGATGAAGAACGCCCTGGCGAGCCCCGCGCTCGCCGAGGCGCTGGCGAGTTCGGCTCTCAAGAACGATCTGGCGAAGTTCAATCTCCAGTCGGCACTGTCGAGCCCGGCCCTCGCGGCGGCGGTCGCCAATCCGGCGCTCAAAGCGGCGCTCGCCAATCCCGCGATCTCGTCGGCCCTGGCGCGCGAGGCGTTCAGCTCGGCGCTGGCGAAGCAGTCGGTAGCGTCCACGCTGGCCCAGCCGGCGATGCGGGAAGCGCTCGCCAATCCGGCGATCTCCTCGGCCCTGTCGAACCCGGCGGTGGCGGCGGGGCTCGCGAGCCCGGCATTCTCGGCGGCGCTCGCGAATCCGGCGGTCGCCTCGGCCCTCGCCAATCCCGCGATGCATGCGGCGTTGGCGAAGACGGCAGTCGCTTCGGCGCTCGCCAATCCGGCGATGCGGGAAGCGCTCGCGAGCCCGGCGATGAGGTCGGCGCTGGCGCAGCCCGCGATGCAGAGCGCGCTCTCTTCGGCGCTCCTCATGCCGGCGATCCAGGCCAACTCCATGCGATCGGATCTGGCCAAGCAGTGAACGAGTCGTTCAGCACTCCGTCGGGCCCGTCGAAGGTGGCGGGCCCGATGGGCTTTCTGGTCCTGGCCCTGCTGGCGATGGTTGCCACGGTTTCCCCGCGACCAGCCGCGGGCCAGTTGCGCGCGCTGCGCACCGACGATCTCCAGCTGGTCCACTACGGGACGCTGCGCTACCTCGTGCCGCACGTCGCGCGCTGCTTCGAGAACGCGATCGAGTTTCATCGCCAGACTTTCGGCTGGACGCCGTCGGAGCCGGTCTCGATTCTGCTCCACGACTTCTACGATCACGGCAACGCGGCGGCGTCGAGCGTGCCTTCGAACTACGTGCTGGCCGCGGCCGCGCCGTTCAGCTACGCCTTCGAGATCATCCCCGGCAACGAGCATCTGAACTGGATGCTCAACCACGAGCTGGTGCACGTCCTGGCGAGCGACATGGCGGCCGGAGGGGACTTGGCGGCGCGCCGGCTCTTTCGGGGCAAGGTCTATCCGAGTCAGGAACAGCCGCTGTCCATGGTCTGGAGCTATCTGACCTCGCCACGCCTCTATGCGCCGCGCTGGTATCACGAGGGCATCGCGAGCTTCATGGAAACCTGGATGGCGGGTGGCCTCGGTCGCGCGCAAAGCTCCTACGACGAGATGGCGTTTCGCACCATGGTCCTGGATGACAAGCCGATCCGCGACCTGCTCGGCTTCGAGACCGCGGCCACCACCGTCGACTTTCAGGTCGGCGCCAACGCCTACCTCTACGGCACCCGATTCCTGAGCCACCTGGCGCTTGTTTACGGACCGGAGAAGCTCGTGGCCTGGGTGGCGCGCACGGAGGAAAGCGAGGCCTTTTACTCACGGGAGTTCGAGAGGTTGTTCGGACTGTCGCTCGAGGATGCATGGGCGAGCTGGATCGCGGCTGAGCGAGAGCGCCAGAGCGCCAGCCTCGAGCGGCTGCGCCAGTATCCGATTACCGCGACGCATCCGGTCGGCGACCGGACGCTTGGGTCGGTTTCGCGGCCGGCCCTGGATCGCGCCGCGGGCGCGGTCTACCTCGGCGTCAGCTACCCGGGGCAGGTCGCCCATCTGGCGCGACTCGATCTGGCGACCGGCGAGCTGACCAGGCTCGTCGACCTCAAAGGCGCGGCGCTCTTCTGGGTGACCTCGATCGCGCTCGACGCGGAATCGAAAACGCTCTACTTCGTCACCGACAACAATCACCTGCGGGATCTGAACGCTCTCGACCTCGGCTCGGGCAAGGTCCGAAAGCTGCAGGTCGACGCGCGGGTCGGCGATCTCGCTTTCGACGCCACGACCCGCGAGCTCTGGGGCGTGCGCCATTACAACGGCCTCTCGACCCTGGTGCGAATTCCGCCGCCGTACGCGGAGTGGAGGCAGGTGCATTCGTTCCCCTACGGCACCGACATCTACTCGCTCGATATCTCGCCCGACGGGAAGCGCCTCGCCGCGTCCCTCACCTTCGTCGACGGCAGCCAGTCGCTGGCGCTGTTCGACACCGGGAAGCTCCGCGCCGGCGATTCCGGTTCCGGCGCTTACGAATCCATCGCCGATTTCGAGAGCTCGTCGCCTGCCGACTTCGTTTTCTCTCCCGACGGCAGTTTCCTCTACGGCTCCTCGTTCTACTCGGGGGTCTCGAACCTCTACCGCTACCGTTTCGCGGACGGCGAGGTCGAGCCGCTCACCAACGCCGACAGCGGCTTCTTCCGGCCGCTGCCGCTCGACGGCCAGACGCTGTTCGCGCTGCGCTACACCGCGGAGGGATTCGAGCCCGTCACCCTGCCGATCCGCCCGGTCGAGTCGGTGCGATCCATCGAATTCCTCGGTACCGCGGTGGCCGAGAAGTGGCCGATCGTCCGCAGCTGGAATATCGGTTCGCCGGCCGAGATCGATCTCGCGGCGAAGACACGTTACGACGGCGACTTCTCGATTCTCGGCGAGCTCGGCCTGTCGTCGGTCTATCCGATCGCCGAGGGCTACAAGGACTCCGCGGCGGCCGGAGTTCACTTCGACTTTCGCGACCCGCTGAGCCTGTCGCAGCTCGGTCTCACGGTGTCGTACTCGCCGGACTCCGACCTCGAGGACGAGGAGCGCTGGCACGCTCTCGCCGAACTGCGTTATCTCGATTGGCGGGCGCATGCGAGCTGGAATCGCGCCGACTTTTACGATCTCTTCGGGCCCACCAAGAGCGGCCGCAAGGGCTACGCTCTCGGCCTCGAGTACGTGCACGCCCTGGTCCTCGACGAGCCGAATCGTCGGCTCGAAGTCAGCGTCGGCGCTACGGGCTATGGCGACCTCGACACTCTGCCGGGCTTCCAGAACGTACCTTCGCCCGCCGACGAGCTGGTCGAAGCTCACGCCGGCCTCGAGTTCAAGTCGGTGCGCGCCTCGCTGGGCTCGATCGAGTCCGAGAAGGGCGTCGAGCTGGCGCTCGAGGGTGGCGATCAGCTGGTCGATGGCGAGCACTTTCCGCTGGCGCACTTCGACTTCTCGGGCGGCGTCGCGCTGCCTCTGGATCATTCCTCGCTCTGGCTGCACAGCACGATCGGTGGCGCTTTCGGCGACCGCGAGAGCCCGTTCGGCAACGTCTACTTCGGCGGCTTCCGCAACAACTACGTCGACCACGGCGAGTACCGGCGCTACCGCGATCCGCTCTCCTTCCCGGGCTTCGAGATCGACGAGATCGAGGCCCACAGCTTCGGCAAGGCGATCGTGGAGTGGAACCTGCCGCCGCTCCGGCCGCGCTTCGGCAATCCGACTCTGCACGGCAACTGGATCGCGGTCGCCTTCTTCGGCGGCGTCCTGGTGGCCGACCCCGACCAGGGCGGGGGCGCCCGGCGACGCGAGCACACGACGGTCGGCGTCCAGGTCGACACCCGCCTTACTTTGCTCACCCACCTGCAGCTCACGCTGTCGCTCGGTGCCGCCCGCGGCGAAGAGCGCGGTGGCGAATCGCACGACGAGTACCTGATCTCGCTCAAGCTCCCGCCGCTCTAGGCCCGAGCGCTGAGCGCGGCTCGCCGCTGTCTGGCGGAGAAGTGGCGCGCGCCCCGCGGCCGCTGACCGCCTCAACCCGCCGGCAGCCTCAATCGGCGCAGCAGGTCACGAAAACGCGGGTCGGAACGGAGAGCTTCTGAGTAGGGGTCGGCGCCGAGGTAGTACATGTCGTGAGCGCGCGCCTCGAACGCCCGCTCCAGCCATTCGAGCGCGGCGTCCGGCATCCCCGCGTGGTCGTACAGCGCCGCGATTCGCACCGGCCTCACCCAGGCCGTTCGCGAGCGAGCCACCAGGGTCTCGGCTGCCGCACGCATCGCGGCCGGGTAGCCCGCTTCGCGTTGGCCGCTGGTGAGCGACTCCACGACCTCCGCGTCGCCGGCGAAGAGCTGAATCGCCGCCGCCAGCGCGTCCTCGTAGCGCGCGGTCAAGAAGTAGGCGCGCCACAGGCCTTCGCGCGCAATCTCGGACTCCGGCTGCAACTGAAGGGTCTCGCGGAACCGGGCGATCGCATCGTCAATCCGGCGGGCGAAGAGCAGGTCCCAGCCGTAGAGCCCCTGAAAGAAGACGTTGTGGGGATCGAGCTCAAGCGCCCGCCGCCCCTCGGCGAGTGCTTCGTCGGACTTCTGCATCACGCTCAGAAAATGGGAGTAGAACAGGTGCGCGTCGGCGTACCCCGGGTTGAGCTCGAGGGCGCGCCGATACTCGCGCTCGGCGTTCGCCCAGCTCCACTCCCACGAAGCGTGGACGTTGGCGAGCACACAGTGCGCTTCCGCCAGAGACGGGTCCAGCTCCACCGCGCGGTTCGCGGCTTCTTTGGCGCGTGGCCATCCCTCCGCGGGCGGCACGATGCCGAGGACGATTCGCCCACTCCAGACATCCGCGATCGCGGAGTGGGCCGGTGCATAAAGCGGCTCCTTCTCCAGGACCTGCCGATAGTAGTCGAGCGCGACCTCGAGATCGCGCGGGGCAAACCGGTACCAGTGGAACCTCCCCTTGAGGTAGGCCTCGTAGGCTTCGGGATCGACGGGTTTGGCGGTGGCGAGTCGGGCCTGCTCCCGGGGCGTGAGGCGGAGCCGGGTTTTCCGGGTGATGGCGGCGACGATCTCGTTCTGGAGGGCGAGGACGTCGCGCATCTCGCGCTCGAAGGAGTCGGACCAGAGCTGCGCGTCGGTCGCGGGATCGATGAGATGGGCGGTGACGCGGACGCGACCGCCCGAGCGCAACACGGAGCCGGTCATCAACGTGGTCACGCCGAGCTCGCGCGCCACCTGCTTGAGCGGCTTGTCCGATTTCTCGTAACGCACCGCGGAGGCGCGGGCGATCACCCGCTCAAGGCCGCTCAGTCTCGCGAGCTCGGTGATCAGCGCCTCGTGGATGCCGGCGGCGAGGTAGCTCTGGTCGGGATCGCCGGAGAGGTTCTCGAACGGCAGCACCGCGAGAGAGTCGAAAGCGTGCGGAGCCGTCCCACCCGCGAGCCGGCTCCGCACGCCGCCAACATCAAGAGCCACGGTTGCCGCGAGCCCGAGCGCCACGGCCGCGGCGAGCCAGCGTCGCCGCGACGGAGCCCCGACCGCCGTTCGCGCCGTCGGGACCCTCGTGACACCGTCGCTCGCCTGCGCGGTCTCGAGCGCGGCGCGCAGTTCGCCGGCGCGCTGGAAGCGCTCGCCAGGCTCCTTGGCGAGGCAGCGCTCGAGGATCGCCGCGAGCGCGACGAGCGGCGTCGCCGCCGGCGGCGGCGGCGCGGGCGGCTCGTTGAGAATCGCCGCGCTCAGCGCGAAGCCGGTCGGACCCTGAAACGGCCGCCGTCCCGCGGCCATCTCGTAGAGCACGATGCCGAGCGCCCAGATGTCGCTTCGGGCGTCAGCGGGACGACCGCGCAGCTGCTCCGGCGCCATGTAGGCGAGCGTGCCGGCGACTGTGCCGGGGGTGGTGAGCGAGGCCTGCGACATCGTCATGACCTTGCTGAGATTCTTCTCGACCAGCTGTTTCGCCAGGCCGAAGTCGAGCACCTTGGCGCGGCCTGCCGCGGTGAGAACGATGTTGGCGCTCTTTAAGTCGCGGTGCACGACGCCGCGCTCGTGGGCGTGGGCGAGGGCGTCCGCGATCTGGACTCCGTAGCGCAGGACCTGCTCGCGAGGCAGCGCACCGCCGGCGAGGCGCTCGGCGAGCGACTCTCCCTCGACCAGCTCCATGGCGATAAAGAGCTGTCCATCGGCCTCGCCGACCTCGTGGATCGTGCAGACGTGCGGGTGGTTGAGCTTGGAGGCCAGGCGTGCCTCGCGTAGCAGGCGAGCGCGGGCCTCGTCGTCGGTCACTGTATCCGGGGGGAGGACCTTGAGCGCTACCTCGCGGTCGAGCCGGGTGTCGCGGGCGCGGTAGACCTCGCCCATCCCGCCCGCGCCAAGCCTGGCGAGGACCTCGAAGGCCCCGAAGCGCGCCTTGGGAGCCAGCGTCATCGATCTTGAGCTCCTTGCCGTTCACGCCATCCTATCCGCCCTGGTTTCCCGTCTCGGCAACGGATACTTGATCCCGCTCGCGCAGTTGAAGAGCGCGACGCGCTCACCCTCGCCGACCAGGCCGCGCTGCCGCGCCAGACGCAGGCCGGCGACCGTGGCGGCGCCTTCCGGGCAGAGCAGCATGCCGTCGACGCTCGCGGCGTCGCGCCAGGCCTGAACGATCGACTCTTCCGAAACAGCGAGCGCCGCGCCGCCCGATGCGCGAACCGCGCGCAGGATGAGGAAGTCTCCGAGCGCCCGCGGCACGCAGATGCCGTGCGCGATCGTGGCTGAATTCTCCCATCGCTTCGCGAACTCCTCGCCGTTTTCAAAAGCGCGGACCAGCGGCGCGCAGCCCTCGGCCTGGACCGCGAACATCTTCGGACGCCTGGCGCCGATACCGCCGATCCATCCGATCGCTTCGAGCTCGGCGAACGCCTTCCACATGCCGATCAGGCCGGTGCCGCCGCCGGTGGGGTAGAAGATCGCGTCGGGGAGCTCCCAGCCGAGCTGCTCCGCGAGCTCGAAGCCCATCGTCTTCTTGCCTTCGATCCGGTACGGCTCGCGGAGCGTCGCGCAGTTGAACCACCGCCCGTCCTTTTCGCCTTGCGCGACGAGGCGGCCGCAGTCATCGATCCGTCCGTCGACGACTTCGAGGTGCGCGCCGGAGAGGGCGATCTCGTCGAGATTGACGCGCGGCGTGTCGGCGGGGCAGAAGCAGTGCGCCGCGATGCCGGCGCGGGCGCAGTAGGCCGCCATCGCGGCGCCGGCGTTGCCGTTGGTCGGAATCGCCATCGCGCGGACTCCGTGGAGCTTCGCCAGATTCACCGCCATGACCAGCCCGCGCGCCTTGAACGAGCCGGTGGGCAGGCGTCCTTCGTCCTTGACCAGGAGCTCGCCGACGCCGATCTCGCGTCCGAGCCCGGCGAGCGAAACGAGGGGCGTCATCGTCTCGCCGAGCGAAACCGGTTCGACGTCGAGCGGCAGAGGAAGGAGCTCGCGATATCGCCAGAGAGTCGGTTGGCGTCGCGCGAGATCGGACCGCCGCACCGCGCCGCGCACCGCGTCGAGGTGGTAACGCACGAGCAGCGGCTTGCCGGCTCGCGAAACGGTGGCGCGCGGGCGCGCCGGTTCGACTTCGCCGGTCAGCCCGCACTCGAAATGGGTGACGAAGCTCTCCCGCGAGGCGGCGCTCAGTGACTTTCCCCCGGCGTGGTGACGAAGCGTGCGACGAGGAAGATCCCCGCCATGATGGCGTAGCCGATCACCCACGGCCAGGCCGGCGCGAGGGCGACGACGGTGTCCGACGGAACGAAGCGGTAAGAGTGGAGGAGTCCGACCGCGGCGAGGGCGGCGGCGATGCCGCACCAGAGCGCCGCCAGCGCGAAGCGGCGCTCGATGATCGCGACGGTCGTCGCCGAGAGGATCATCGCGGTGAGAATGAACCCCTGGTCGAGCGCGAAGGCGCCGTGCGCCCAGGTATCGGAGCCGAGGAACGCCGCGATCAGCTGCTCGCCGAACGGCGGCCCTCCCGGCATCCCGACGCCGGCGGCGCGCAGGCCGTTCTTGAGCTGCAGGGCGCCCCAGGCGGCGACTCCGGGCAGGAGCCCGACGACCACCGCTGGGGCGTGCTCGCGCGGCGTGGCCTGGAACGCCTGCGCGGTGATCACGATGCCGATCCAGAGGACGATCGCCATGCCGGCGTCGATCGGCACCGCCCAGGCGATCCAGGCGAGCGTGCCGCTGAAGCAGACGACGGTGAAGAAGGCGGCGTTCAAGATCGAGTAGCCGGCGCGCGCGCCCATGGCCTTCCAACCCGGGTGGCCGATGTAGATCGTGGTCGGGAAGCAGGAGCCGAAAAGCGCCGCGGCGAGCGTTCCGATCCCGTTGACGGCGAGCGACGATCGCGTCGGGTAGGCGTCGCCGGCCGCTTCGGCGGATTCGATGTTCTGCAGCGAACCGATCACGTTGAAGAGGCCCATCGGAAGGATGATCGAGAGATAGGTGAGCCAGCTGCCGGATAGCGCCGCGAAAAGCTCGGTAAAGAGGGGGATCGGTGGATGGAACGCGAGGCCCCCTTGCGGTGTGGCGCCGACGGGCGCGATCCCGGTGATCCAGGCCAACAGCGTGCCGAGGAGCACCGCGACGAGGCCGCCCGGAAGGCCGCCGCGGAAGCGGACGCGACCGAAGTAGACCAACATGACGATCGCCAGCGTCGTGAGCCCCACGATCGGGCGCGCGTAGGTTCGAAAGAGGAAGCCGAGCGAAATGAATGTCAGCGCGATGCCAGCGAGCGTCGAGAGAAGCGCGGCGCGCGGCGTCGCCTTGCGGATGCGCTCGGCGACGAGCGAGCCGCCAAGCTCGATCAGTCCGGACCCGATGCAGGCGACGATGCCGGCTTGCCAGGCCACCAGCGCCGGATCCGCGGCCCCCGCCGCCTCGGCGGCGAGCTTCGCCGGCAGCATGACGAGGAAGACGTAGGCGAAGAGCGAGACCGTGTTGATGCCGTAGGGCAGGGCGGTGACGTCCCTGCGGCCGGTCGCCGCCGACAGCTTCCGCGACTGCCAGGCGTAGAACAGGTTGCCGGCGAGGAGCGACATCGCCGCCCCCGGCAGCACCCGATC
>ERZ1292633.1901-Hain-H41-02um-R1-1901-length-21897-cov-5_pt1 | contig 21897 bp, 22 predicted proteins | sample MGYA00564406_ERZ1292633 | MGnify/ENA primary metagenome ERZ1292633 (study PRJEB36523, sample SAMEA6512639) | groundwater metagenome | collected 2019-01-08 | study: AquaDiva: Metagenomics assemblies of 32 groundwater samples
TTTTTGATGGCAACTTGTAATTTTTTGTAAGTTTCTATGGCTGGCGTGTGAGTGTCTTCCCCATCAGTAATCATGTGCACAAAAACCTTTTTAATTTTTTGTTGCTTGGCAAATTTAAGTAGCGCTATAGCATGTTCGTCATAGGCGTGTAATCCGCCGGGGCTAATAAGACCTACTATATGCAAAGAAGAATTATTTTTGTTTGTATGCTCTGCGGCCTGCAAAAGAACTGGATTTTCAAAAAATGATCCATTTTCTATAGAGTTGGTGATCTGAGTGATGCTCTGCGGATACACGCGTCCAGCGCCAATAGCAAAATGTCCCACTTCGGAATTTCCGTTTTCTCCAAAAGGCATCCCGACTGCCGGTCCTGAAGCTAAAAGTGTTGTGGCGGGATAATTGTGAACCAAAAAATCAAATGTCGGAGTTTGGGATAATGATATGACGTTACCGTCGCTTGGTTCGGCGATGCCGAACCCGTCTAATATTAAGAGTAATATTTTTGCGCTAGTTTTCATTTATTTTAATTTTTTTAGTGATATAATTAGTATATCATAACCAATTAATAATCATGACAAAAATAGCAATAAATGGATTTGGCAGGATCGGCCGAAATTTTTTAAGGCAAATTTTAAATTATCCCGAAATTGAAGTGGTGGCGATAAATGACCTAGGAAGTGTGGAAAATTTGGCGTATTTGTTTAAATATGATTCCGTTTACGGTAGATATCACAAAGAAACAAAACTTAAAGGAGAAGGCACTAGTAAGTGTTGTCTGGCGGTTGGAGAAAAAGAAATTTTATTTTTACAGGAAAAGGATCCTACCAAATTACCGTGGAAAGAATTAGGAATTGATATTGTGATTGAATCTACTGGATTTTTTACATCTTTTGAAAAATCAAAAGTGCATTTGGATACAGGCGCAAAAAGAGTGGTTATTTCTGCTCCAGCGAAAGACGACGACGGCGACCTGGGAAAAACTGTTTTGGCAGGCATTAATGAAGAGGCGCTTAATTCTTGCATGATTTCATCCACTGGCTCTTGCACGACAAATGGCGTAAGCCCTGTGATGGCTATTTTGTCAGAAAATCCGGGGATTAAAAAAGCGATTTTAAATACTGCGCATGCTTATACCGCTACCCAAAAAGTGGTGGATGGATTGGGCGAGAAAAAAGATATGCGATCAGGCCGAGCGGCGGCAATAAATATTATTCCGGGCTCGACAGGAGCGGCCATGTCTATGATACGTGCCCTACCTGAACTTGAAGGTAAATTTGACGGTATAGCTTTGCGCGTACCTGTGCCTACGGGCTCTATAGCTGATGTAACTTTTGTGTCGGCCAGGCCCACAAGTGTCGAAGAAATAAATAAAATTTTAACTGATGCTTCAAAAAGCGAAAAATGGCAAGGAATAATGGGCGTTACCAATGAACCGCTTGTTTCGTCCGATATTATAGGTGAGGCGCTTCCGGCTCTGGTTGATCTTTCTTACACCAGGGTTGTGGATGGCGACTTAGTAAAAGTGTTGGTTTGGTATGACAATGAAGGCGGATATATTACGGCTTTAGTCAGACAGGTTTTGGCTGTGGCGAAACTGTTATAAAAAGAAAGTAGTAAGTAGAAAGTAGCAAATAGAAGTTAATAAGAAAAATTTTCGATTCTCAATTTCCAATGAATTTTCAATGAGCTATTTCCTGCCTGCCGGCAGGCAGGTTCAAATCTTTAAAAAATTAATTTAGGAATTGAGTAATTGGAAATTGTTTAAAAATTAGAAATTTTAGTTATGTTATACCTCGGCGCAGATCATCGTGGATACAATTTAAAAGAGAAAATAAAAAATTGGCTTGAAGGTCAGGGTATTGATTTTGAAGATGTCGGGGCAGATAAAATAATACCTGAAGATGACTATTCAGATTATGCGAAATTAGTGGCAGGGGCAGTAGCGAAAAATCCAAAAGAAGACAAGGGCATTTTGATTTGCGGCTCTGGCGTGGGAATGTGCGTAGTGGCCAATAAATTTAAAGGTGTTCGCTGTGGATTAGTTTTTTCTAAAGAAATGACGCAAGCCGCCAAGGCTGATGATGATATAAATATTTTGGCGCTGGCCTCGAATTTTACAAAGGAAGGAGACGCGCTGGATATTGTGGATGCTTGGCTTAAAACCAATTTTAAAAACGAAGAAAAATATATTCGCCGCATCAATAAAATAAGCGATATAGAAAAAGGATTGTAAATATGGAGATTATTCCTGCGATTATAGCCAAGGACTTGGAAGATTTGAAAAATAAAATTGATTTGGTGAAAAATCATACAACTTGGGCGCAATTGGATATAATGGATGGAAAATTTGTAGAAAATAAAACATGGGATGAGCCGGAAAAAATGAAAGATTTGGATTTTGGCAAGCTAAACTGTGAAATTCATTTGATGCTTGAAGAGCCCAAAGAAGATGTTGTGCGTTGGCTAAAAACGGGCGCGAAAAGAATTTTGGTACACATAGAGGCACAAGCTGACTTCAAACAATTGGCCCAAATAGTTCACGCAGAAAATAAACAATTTGGCTTAGTTTTAAATCCCGACACACCCCTTTCGATTTTAGAAAATTTTAAAGAGGTGATAGATGTGGTACAATTAATGAGTGTATATCCGGGCAAGTACGGTGCGGATTTTGTACCAAGCGTACTAGAAAAGGGCATGGAATTTAAAAAATTATATCCGCAAATCCCACTTTCCATTGATGGCGGCGTAAATGAAAAAACTTTACCCGAAATTATAAAAGCCGGTTTTGACAGAGCGGCAGTCGGCTCGGCGATATTTGGATCAAAAGATCCTGTTATTTCGTTGGAAAAAATTAAAAAAATTTAAGGGTTAAAAACTATTTCTATTTTCTACTTACTATTTACTACTTACTATTTCCTGCCTGCCGGCAGGCAGGTCTAAATAAACCATGCACCTTACAGACGACCAAATAAAATTTTTAGAAGAAAAAGCAAATAAAATTCGCCAGGATATTATTGAAATGCTGGTGGAGGCCAAGTCGGGCCATTCGGCGGGTCCTTTGGGCATGGCGGATATTTTTACCGCGCTTTATTTTAATATTTTAAATCACGATCCGAAAAATCCCAGTTGGGAAGAAAGGGATCGCTTAGTTTTGTCTAATGGTCATATTTGTCCGGTGCTTTACTCGGCGATGGCTGAAGCAGGATATTTTCCTGTTGAGGAATTAAAAACTTTACGCAAATACGGTTCGCGCTTGCAGGGTCATCCACACCGCACAAAGCTTCCGGGAATAGAAACAAGCTCAGGACCACTGGGCGAAGGACTTTCGCAGGCCTGTGGTATGGCTTATGCCGCGCGAATGGATGGCAAAAAATGGAGAGTGTATTGCCTAATGGGTGATGGTGAGCAAGACGAGGGTCAGATTTGGGAAGCTATGATGTTTGCCGGAAAAAATAAACTGCATAATCTAACCGCCATCATAGACAGAAACAATATTCAAATAGACGGATTTACCGAGGATGTAATGCCCATTGAACCGCTCAAAGATAAATACGAGGCCTTCGGCTGGCATGTGATAGAAGTGAACGGACATAATTTTGAAGAGTTTATTGATGCCGTAGATCAGGCGAAAGCGATTTTTGAAAAACCGACTTTAATTATCGCGCACACTATTCCGGGCAAAGGAGTGGACTTTATGGAATTTAAATATGAATGGCACGGCAAACCGCCAAAGCCGGATGAGGCAAAAGTAGCGCTGGCAGAACTGCGAACGCTGGGTGGAAAAATAACAAGCGAGCACCAGTAAACAATTTTCAATTTCTAATTTCTAATTTTTAATTTCTAACAAATAATAAAAATAAAAAATATGACAGGAAGTAAAATTATAAACGGTATCATCGGAGTAATAATCGCGGTGGTTTTATCTCTGCTTTTAACTTTAGGCATTAAGGTTTTTTATCCGGAGCCAAAAAGCCCTTATGAAAATTACAATTATGCTCCCAAGATCGTCTTAAATACTCCTTGCGACAGCCAAGATCAGGCGTGTGTCGCGGAGTATAAAAAAGCTCAGCAGGAACAAGATGTGGAAAATAAAAAAATGGCAGAAGACCAAAGGATTTATAATGAAGCGATGAAAGCCTACAACCGTAATCTTTTTATTATCGCTAATATATTGGGTATACTGTTTTTCTTGTCTGGAATGGGACTTTTGTCTATATATGAAAAAATCGGCATAAATGTTGTGGCAGGAGTTTTGGCCTCGGGAGGATTTGGTATTTTTTACGGGTATGTTCGTGGTTGGGAGGGCGCAGATGATAAAATAAAATTTGGCGTCGGAGTCTTGATAGCGATAATGGTGGTGGTGTCCGCGATCGTCATTAATAATTTAGTGAGAAGACATAATTCTAGTAAGTAGAAAATAGTAAGTAGCAAGTAGAAGTTAGTTCGCTAGCCGACAAAGAATAATTTTCAAATTTTAATTTTAAAGTTTCTTCTATTTTCTATTTACTACTTTCTAGATTCTAATTTAATTATGATTAATCCAAACGCAAAATTGGCTGAAAAAATTTTGGACTTAAAAAATGTAGAACAAAAACCTACCCGCGATGGCTATGGGACGGGAATAGTTAAACTTGGCAAAGAAGACGAAAGGGTAGTGGCGCTTTGTGGAGATTTGACAGATTCTACTCGTTCGGATTTATTTAAAAAAGAATTTCCCAGTAGATTTATTGAAGCTGGAATTGCTGAAGAGCACATGGCTTCTATGGCGGCAGGTTTTGCCGCGGCAGGAAAAATTCCTTTTATGGCATCATACGCAATGTTTAATGCCGGAAGAAACTGGGAACAAATTAGAACAAATATTGCTTACAATGAGTCGAACGTAAAAATTTGCGGGGCACATGCCGGAGTGTCCGTGGGACCGGATGGCGCGACCCATCAGGCGACAGAAGATATCGCTTTAATGCGGGTGATTCCAAATATGACCGTGCTGGTTCCGTGCGATTCAGTTGAAGCTGAAAAAGCTACCTATCAAGCTGGCAAAATAAATAGCCCTGTCTATTTGCGATTTGCTAGAGAAAAAACACCGGTCTTTACGACTTTAGATTCTCCTTTTCAAATTGGCAAGGCAGAAATTTTTTGGGACTGTGACGGCGAGGCAGACGTTGCGATTATAGGGTGTGGGCCAGTTTTGCATAATGCGATACTTGCGGCGGCAGATTTGGAAAAAGAAGGAATTAAGGTAAGAGTAATAAATAATCACACCGTTAAACCAATAGACTCAGAAGCTATCATAAAGGCCGCTCGTGATTCTGGTGCGATTGTGACAGTGGAGGAACATCAAATCGCTGGAGGCATGGGTTCAGCGGTGGCGGAAATTTTGGCGCAAAATTATCCTGTGCCGATGGAATTTGTGGGAGTTCGCGATAGATTTGGCGAGTCGGGTGAGCCTAACGAACTTATAGAAATTTTTGGAATGGGCGTTTCACATATCAAAGAAGCAGTGAAAAGAGTAATTAAGAGAAAATAGAAAGTAGTAAATAGTAAATAGAATCTAAAACAGTATAAAAAACTTTCTTTGTAAGAAGGTTTTTTGTTATGTTTGGTTTTAAATATAAAAATAAATTCAAAAACTTCTAACGGGGTTGACATCTTTAATTTAAGGGTATATAATATGGGAAATATCTGATATGACCGAAACAGCGCTCTAGGGCGCTTTCTCATATACGGTAAGTGCGGGTTCCTTGAAAATAAACCGGTGTTTGGCAGACAGATCACAGGAGAAGGAGGAAAAGATGTTCAAGGCAGAGCTCTTTGTGGGCGGTGGCGGGCGTGAAGTTGGCGCAAGCCACATCATTTTGAAGCTCGATTCGGTTTATGTGGCTGTTGATAGCGGAAAGCACCCTGGTATTCCCAAGGGCGATCCGAATTATTTGAGAAAGAGTCTTCCGGACTTTTCTCTCGTTCCTCGCATTGATTTTCTTTTTCTTACCCACGCGCATCTGGACCATGTCGGTTCCGTGCCGAATCTGTTCAAGATGAATCCCAAGATGAAGATTTTTTGTTCTCAAGAAACGCTTCTTCTTGCCGAGTTGCAGTGGCAGGAGTCGCTGAAGCTCGATGATGGTGGTTTGGCGCCGTCGCCTTTTGCGCGTGATGAACTGGAGTACATGTGCGCTTCGAACCCATTTAATTTTATCAAGCATGGACAAGAGGTTGCTCTCAAGGGCTTTTCAGTTAAGGCGATTGATGCAGGTCATATGCTCGGTTCGCAGGCCTATCTTTTTACTACTTCGAGCGGGAAGCGCATCTTGGTCACTGGCGACATCGGTTTTCAGGATCGCCAAGTTATCGATGGCGCAAACCTCGCGGGTGTTCAGGCCGACATTCTGATTTCTGAGGCGACTTATGCTGGAAGGCGTAGGCCGTCCTGGAAGGAAGAAAAGGATCGCCTTGCGAAGGACGTGGAAAACGTCATTTCTCGCGGCGGTCATGTCCTTTTGGCGGCATTTTCCTTTGATCGGCCGCCGGATCTCTTCGAGACCCTGCGTCAGTCTAAGCTTTTCGATCGCGTTCCGATTTACATTGATGGCGCGGCTCAGCCTGCCGCTCTGATTTACAGGGACGCCAAGCCCACCAAGGTTTTTTCTGGCATCGCGCAACACTTCATCTATGAATTTGAAGAGCGTCAGCAGATCGCCAGCGGTGGTCCTTGCGTGGTGATTGCACCCAACGGCATGCTTGAGGGCGGTCACGCTCTTTACTACCTCAAGCGCTGGATGGAAAATCCCAAAAATGCCGTATTCCTGACTGGCTATCAGGCCCCGGATACACTGGGGCGCAAAATTGCCCAGAGCAAGGAAGGCGACATTTTTAAATTTGAGTCCAAGCGCAAGGATGAAGTCGAGGTTCGCGCTTACACCAAGGCGCGCAGTTGCCAGATCAGCTCTTATCAGCTTTCTGCGCACGCAGACTACGACGAGCTGCTCAAGATGTGGCGCGGCGTAGGCGCTACAAAGGTTGTTCTGGTACACGGCGAAAATGACAGCATGGATTGGACTATCGCCGATCACGCAGAGCTTCCTCTTCAGGCGCCCCGAAACGGAGAAAAAATCATTTTGGAACCGTAATTAATGTATATATTTGTGAATCCCGACCTTCCGGTCGGGATTTTTCTTTTGTAGAAGTTATATTTTTTGGAAAACTTTGATCTATATTTTTTATTTTGTTTTTTATTATTAATTTATTATTCCACTATTCGTACGAATAGTGGAATAATAAATTAATTAAAATAAATATTATTTAATATTAAATAAGACGTTTTATTTTATCCCCACACCTAACAAGCGTGCAAAGCTTTAAAATTCAGGCATCAATTTAATAAACACATCTTATTAATAATTTTATTATTTAATTCTCTAAGTTTAGCTTTGCTAAGAATTTTGCACTTGTTAGGTGTGGGGATTTATTTGACCTTCAAAAATCATTCTGCTATGTTAAAAACAGAACCTTAAAAACAAAAAGGAGCTCCAGATGCCGAGCGTGCCCGACAGGAAGACTGTTGTGCGGCGCCGGGCTCTGGTGTCGCAAATAAAAGAGTTTGGACAAAAAGAGTTTGGATTGCCTAAAACGAATAATTTTTCCAGGTATTATTCCAGTAGAAGCTGGTGTTTTTTTGTTCAATGGTGTTCCAAGGATGAGATTTGGGAAAAAGATGAAGACGTTGATGAAAAATTGTTTTTTGATAAAAAAGAAGCAATTAATTTTTATCGCCAAAAAGCTAAAGAAGGATTTGATGCGTTTATATATAAGGCCCAAAGCTTTACTGACGAAAAACTGGCAAAAACATCAGGATCCCCTTTGACGCCGCTACATATTAGTATGAGTCACGTCGATATGGCAGCATTAATTTTTCATGAAGATTTTCACATCTGGATAAAAAGGTCTCGTCCAAAGGCCATTATGGCCGATTCAAAAATCGAAGAATCCTTGGCCGATGTTTTTGGAGAGATTGCCACCGTTTTGTGGGCAAAAAACGCAAGAAAAAACATTGATCATCAAAAATTTTTCAGAAAAAAAATTAAAGAGGCGGTTATGGCCTGCAGGGTTCGTGAATTGCTAGAAATGGTTTATAAAAATGCCAATTTAAGCGCTGAAGAAAAAGAGTCAAAAAAAATAAAAATTTTCAAGAAATACAAAAACGAAATCCTCGGCACTAATAAAGAATGGTGTTATTATAAAAAAATTAATTTTGCTTCATTGTATGTTAATTATTTATACAACAAGCACAAAAAGCCCTTCTATGATTTTTTCAGAAGCTTTGGCGACCTAAGAGAGGTTGACTTAAGAGTAATTTTGGAGAGAATAAAAACTATTGCCAGAAGATCTGATTCCTCAAACGATTTTATTCGCGCCATAAAAAGATATACAGATAGAAATTATAAAAAACTCCGCAAATAGCGGAGTTTTATTTTATTTGACCTTCAAAAATCATTCTGCTATGTTAAAAACAGAACCTTAAAAACAAAAAGGAGCTCCAGATGCCGAGCGTGCCCGACAGGAAGACTGTTGTGCGGCGCCGGGCTCTGGTGTCGCAAATAAAAGAATTCGGGCAGAAAGAATTCGGTTTGCCTAAAACGAGGAATTTTACTCGTGCTAATTTTAACATAGAAAATCTATATTTTGTGTATTGGTGTAGTGGGGATAGTTTTTGCGAAAAACCTTTTTATCTAAAAGAATCTAAATTATTTTACAGCAAAGAAGATGCGGTGGATTTTTGTAGGAGCGTACTATCATCAGAAAAATTCGATTACTATATTTGTAAAATGCGGGGATCATTCATAGATCAAAAAAATTACAAAGGCTCTTTGTTGACTCTCTGTCATTTAGAAATAAGTCATTTTATCTTAGCCTCTTCTATTTTCCATGAAGATTTTCATTTCTGGATAGCCGAAAATAATTTAGTATCTATAGGACGAAGCGATGAAGAGGGAGCGCTCGAAGAATCTATTGCTGATTTGTTTGGAGGATTGGGAGCAATCGTGTGGCTTAGGAGGACGGGTTCTGATAAAAATCTAATAAAATATTCAATAAGAAATATCAACTCCACCATAAAAAATGCGTTGGCTTTGAACTCCGAATATAAAAGTCTAATAAAAATATATAAAAACAGCAAACTTTCAAAAGAACAAAGACAAGCGCTCAAAAAATACTTTTTTAAGAAGAATAGAAAATTAGTCGGGATGTCTTCTGGAGCTGTGGGTGGGGTTGCCAATAACGCTTCTTTTTATACGGCGCGTCTATATTCTAAATATTTGCCACTTTTTTATTCTTTTTGTCAGTGTTACACCTCAATCAACAATCCTGACTTGCGCTTAATTCTTGAAAAATTAAAAGAAATATCTAAAAAGTCAAAATCTCAAAAAGATTTTATCAGGCGAATGCAAAATAGTGTCAATAGTTTATTAGGGCGTAACAAAAAATAACCCGTTCCATTTTTGGAGCGGGTTTTTCTAATTTCTCGTATTTTTACTGCAAAATAGATTTTATTTTCCCTTTAATTTTTCCACCGCATCAGCGACAAGTTGGCAATATAAATTAAATCCTACTCTTGCAACACTACCGCTTTGCTCTTTGCCCAAAATATTTCCTGGGCCGCGAATTTCCAAATCTTTTTGAGAAATATAAAAACCCGAACCGATTTCTTGGAATTCTTCTAATGCTTCCAGTCGCGTCCTTTGTTCTAAAGTTAAATTTTTTGAAGGATATAAAAAGTAGGCGTGAGCTTTTTGGGAGGCGCGCCCTATCCTGCCCCGGATTTGATATGCTTGCGCTAGGCCAAGCCGCGTAGCGTCATCCACGATGAGGGTGTTGGCATTTGATAGGTCCAGGCCGTTTTCAATAATTGTGGTTGCCAAAAGAAGATCGGTTTTATGTGCGCGGAAATTTTCTATCGTATCTCGTAATTCTTTTTCACCTTGTCGGCCGTGAGCGACAGCTAAGCGCAAATTTGGTATCAGTTTCTTCAATTTTTCTGTAGCACCCCCTATGGTATCAATGCGATTGTGCAGATAAAATATCTGACCACCTCGGGCCAGCTCATTTTTTATTGCCTCCTTTACTGTTTTTGTATCAAATATGGAAACAATTGTTTCTATGGACTGTCTGCCGGGTGGTGGGGTTTGGATTAAGCTCAAATCTCTTATGTGGGTTAAACTTAATGATAGGGTGCGGGGAATTGGTGTGGCGCTCAAACTTAAAATGTCCAGCAAAGAGCGCATTTTTTTAAATGATTCTTTTTGTTTCACACCAAACCTTTGTTCCTCATCTATTATTAAAAGCCCTAAATTTTTTGCCGTAAAATTTGAACCGTTTGTTTCAGAAATCACATCTTTGGAAAGCAGGCGGTGGGTTCCGATGACGATATCTAAAGATCCTCTTTTTAATGATTCGATGGTTTTTTTCTGTGATGATTTTGTTTCAAATCTGGAAAGAAGCCCAATTAAGATGCCCAATTTTTCTAGGCGTGAAGAAAAGGTTTTAAAATGTTGATCTGCCAATATTGTGGTGGGGCACAACATCGCTACCTGTTTTCCAGCGCCTACCGCCATTACCGCCGCTTGCAATGCCACTTCGGTCTTGCCAAAACCAACATCGCCACAAACCAATCTATCCATAGGGATATTTTTTTGCAAATCATTTTTTATATTTTCAATTGCCAAAATTTGATCCGGCGTTTCCTCAAATTCAAATCCTTCGCGGGCGCTTTTAAGCAAATCTTCGTCTACGTCGTAGGGCGGACGCTTTACCAGTTCACGCTTTGCGTAAATTTCCAGAAGTTCTTGTGCGAATTTTAGCGCCTCTTCTTTTATGTGCGTGAGAGTTTTGCGCCACGCTTGCGCCCCGAGACGATTAATTTTTGGTCGGGCAAATCCCAAATATCTGGATATTTTTCTTGCCTGCAAGCTAGGCACAAAGAGGGTGTCTGGCGGAGCGTCTTTTCGGGGGGCGGCGTATTGGATGATAAAATATTTTTTTGTTTCTTGGTTAAATGTGCGCTCCTCATATTTCAAAAACCTTCCGATGCCATGGTCTTGGTGCACCACAAAGTCTCCAGACTTTAATTTTTCTAGAGTCTTCAAATTAAATTCATCGTTGAATTTTTGTTTTAATAAAATTTTTCTTTGCTCTTCAGACAAAACCTCTTTATCCTGCCAAATCTTTTCTATTTTATTGCCGCTAAACTCTAGAACGCATCTGGCAAGCTTGTTTAGAGGAAAAATTTTTATTAATCCTCCTTGTATTAAATATTCCCCAGGCCGCGGATCTTCTAAGACGCGATCATAATTCAGCTCATACAATTTTTTTTGTATTTCAGAAAAACTTAAATTTTTACCAAGATCTATTTTTAAAATATTTTTTCTAACCCAATTTTTATTTAAGTTTTTGAGCATTTGGCCTTCATTTTCTTCAAACCAAAAAACGGGCTTGTCCGCAAACTGGGGGTCAATCCCGAAAATTACAAGATCTTTAATTTCTAAATTATCATTTCCCGACACAGGACTATTATAGTGTTTTTATCCCGAACTTCAATGCGACCTTGACTAAATGTGTGTTTTGGGATAGAGTTTTATAAACCCGGCACTTTAAAACAAGAGAGGAGAGGAAATGCTTAAAAAGTTAACTCTAGCCGTTTTGTTGTCACTGAGCGCTGTTTTAATTGGATATGTGGTTGATGAATCTGAGGCGGCTAAGAAGAATCGTCCTAGTTTACACAAAGAGATTAAACTCTTTCGTCCTTCTACGATAAGCAAGATCAATGAACTTGGTGCGGCTTCGTTTAAAAGTAGCGACAAAGATGACGCCAACCGCATTATCACGGTAGGCAGCGCTTCGTTTGTGCCATTGAATGTTTTGGGTAGAGCAGATGAGAGCAATATCACACCGCTAATGGTTTTAAACGCAGTGAGCTTTTTTGAAAAGGAAAATCCAAATTTGGAAATTGTGAATTTTAATCCGAGCGCCGGTCCTTTTCTTGATTGTGGATCAAGTAATCACTGGACCTATGTTTGGGGCGTTTGGGTTTATCACAAACCAAAAGTCAAAACATCATAAAATTTTTTATCCCCCACCTACATGTAGGTGGGGGATTTCTTTTGGACCCGCTTTCGTCTTCGCCTCCGCCAGTTGGCGGATGGCGGATTTGTCCGTTATAAAAACTTTTATGATATAATGAATATAATAAATATGGAAAAAAGGGTATTTTTTTCAATACCTCTTTCGCCGGGGGTTAAAAATAAAATAAAAAGCGTCTTAGGCCGTCATGATTTGCCGTGGAAAATAGAGCCGGAAGAAAAGTGGCACATCACATTAAATTTTATCGGTGGCGTTGATGATAATGGGCTCGCCAAATTGGTTTTTATTGGCAAAGAAGTGGCCTCAAAAATAAAAAATTTTGAAATAAAGATTAAAAACTTAACATATGCCCCATCAGCTCAGAATCCCAGAATGCTTTGGGTTGATGTGGAAAATAATAAAAGTTTGGATCAATTAAAAAAATTAATAGACGATGAAATATTTAACTCTAACATCCCATATCGTATAGATTTTCCAATTTATAATCCGCACGTTACTTTAGCGAAATTCGGAACGAAAGATAAATTAAGTCTGCCTGAAAATTTAAATGAAAAAATTGATTCAATGATGGCCGTAGATAAATTTGATCTAATGGAAAGTCTTTTGGGACGGCCAAAATCAAGATATGAAATTTTAGAAAGATATGAGCTGGGGTAATTTTTTATGGAAGAAAAAGACTTAAAAGACAAAAGAATCAATATTGGTGGGGTTTTTTTAAATAATCTTACAGAAGAGGAATTAGTTGAGTGTGTGGAAGAATTTTTAAATGATGATAGACAACATTATTTTGTTACCCCCAACCCAGAATTTGTAGTCTATGCCCAGAAAGATAATGGATTTAAAGAAATTTTAAATAATGCTGAAATTTCTTTGCCTGATGGCGTGGGCCTGGTTATTGCCTCCGTGATGAAATATCACAAAAGAATAAAACGTCTTCCAGGGACTGATATGGTGGAATTTTTAGTTCAGAAGTTAGCACCCCGGAAAGCTAAGATAGTTTTTTTTGGTGGGCTGGACGATGTGGCTTTATGTGCGGCGGAAAAAATGCGAAAAAAATATGGCAATGAAAACATTTTTGGTTTTTCTGACGGAACTTCCAACGAAACAATAAATAGCGTCAATCCTCAAATTATTTTTGTGGGCGTGGGTAGTCCCAAACAAGAAAAATGGATCGCAGAAAACATGGAAAAAATTCCCTCTGGAAAAATTTTTATGGGCGCGGGAGGGGCGTTTGATTTTATTTCCGGTAAAGTTAAAAGGGCGCCCAAATTAGTTCGGGAGATGGGACTGGAATGGCTCTTTCGTTTAATTTTACAACCGTTTAGATGGAAAAGGGCTATCAGGGCAACATTTGTTTTTATGACGGTTGCTCTAAAAGATATTTTTTATCCTGCCCCATAACAAAAACCGCCCTCATGGGGCGGTTTTTGTTTAGCCGTTGGAATGATTTATAGAATAACCGGACTAAGCGCAACCAATACAAGATGTTGTAAGGCAATAAGCGAAAGAATTATTGCCAATGATGCTCCACTGTGTAATAACGCCCTTCCATTTTGTATGCCGAATTTTACAATAACATTTATTAGAGTCAAAATAATCAATGCCGCAAAAACTAATATATAGAAAGCCATAAGTTTATTAGGTAGGGAAAGCAGTATTCCTCCCAAAGTTGCGGCTTTTTGTTTTGGCCAACCATCTAAAGATTGGCTTGTGGATCCAGCGAGAATTTTAGGTTCCGAGGCCGTTGAAGAATTCGGCGCTATGGTAAAGGCTGGAGCTATAGTCGCAAAAACTGCTTCCTGAGCGGAGTTTGGCGACGGACTCAAAGAGGGGGTTTTGTTCGACACTGATTTTAGAATTCCCAAGGCGGTGGCTTTTGCGCTTGAGGGTGAGGCAAAAAACTCCACCACTATCGTGGTTTCTTTGCCGTTAATCTTTCCGTTTTTAATAGCTATGCCTATTTCTGAGTAATTGGAATTTAATATGTTTGCCCTATGAGAAGGGGATTTTAACCACGCATCACTAACTGACTTGCTGTTTGTAAAATTCATGGCCAAATTTTCCCCTGCGAAGTGATATTTGTATCCCGCTTTTTGAATCCAATACCAAGGAGTTGTTCCTTGGGGGCTGTTATGGGAAAAATAACTTTTATTCAACATATCCTCCGCTTTCAGTTGGGCGGCTTTTGCCAAAGATTCGTTCCAAGCTAATCCCAGCAAGCTACTTTCGTTTCTAGCCTCATTTGTAAGTTTCACCAAAGAGTCCTCGGAAATTACAGCAAAAATTTTTGTTTGCGGCATTCCCAAAATTAAAATTAAACTCAAGCATTGTAAAAATATCAAAGCAAAAACCAAAACCTTAAATGGTTTTTCTCTCCAGATGTGCGGAAAATGTTCATTGTGCTGTGACGGAATGCACCAGTGATAGATTTTGAAAGCGATTTTTCGCATAAATTTATTTTTTAGCGCCAAACCCTTCTTTAGGTCCATTATACCACATTTTTATGATTTTGCAACACAGGGGCAATAAAAGCTTTTATTCAAGCCACCTTTTAGCGCTTGACAGGTATAGATTTTTTGCGAACATCTTGCGTTTTTATTTTAACTCAAGAATGGTATAATTTACTCAACGAAGCGAGATTTAAAAATATGAATCTAAAAAACGGACCAGAAAAATCATCTTCTAAAAAAATTGGTTTGGCGTTAGGTGGCGGAGGGGCCAGAGGTCTGGCGCATATTGGCGTTATTAAAGCGCTGGAGAACGCCGGCATACAAATAGATTACATTTCCGGCACAAGCATGGGGGCTTTGGTGGGAGGATTTTATGCTCTGACCAAAGATATATATTTTTTGGAAAATTTATTTTTAAATTTAAAAGGGAAAGATATTTTTCCGATGAAAGATATCTTAAAAAGAAAAAACAGCGCTCTTTTTCGCGATGAGCCGGTGATGAGACTACTGGAAACGGGATTTAAAGATAAAAAATTTGACGATTGTCCCATTCCTTTTAAAGCGGTAGCGACCGATGTTTCCAACGGCGATGAAATTGTTATGGAAAATGGAAGTCTGCTGAATGCTATCAGGGCCAGCATTTCTTTGCCTTTGATTTTTACTCCAGTTAAGATCGAAAATCGAATGTTGATGGATGGCGGGTTTGCCAACCCAGTTCCGGCAGATGTGGTAAGGAGCATGGGAGCTGACGTGGTGATAGCAGTGGATGTTTCCAGTAAATGGCTCAATATTACGGAAAAAGAAATAAATTTTTCCAATATTTATTCGATTATTTCCGACACCCTTTCTACAGTCGAATATCAGCTTTCTAAAAAAACTTTAGAGCAGGCTGATATCGTTGTGAAGCCGTTGGTGCTAAGCCACAGCTGGATGGATTTTGATCATTCGCGGGAAATTATTAAAGCAGGAGAAGACGAGGTGAAGTATCATATGAAGGAGTTGGTGGAAAAGACGGGCTGTTTAAAATCACCCCAAACACTGGCAGATAAATTCGTCGATTTTCTTTTTAGCGGATAATAATTTTAGAGAAAATAGAAAGTAGAAGTTTTTTAAAAATTCACCCCGTTAAATAATTTTAAATTTTATATAAAATTTAAAATTAAAATTTGTCACCTCGAATACACCAATATAGTATTAATAATGGGTTGAATGATATATTAGAATTAAAAAAATAACTCTCGTTGAATGAAAAGACAAATTTTATTTAACAGGGTAAAAAAATATGGACAATAAAATAAAAAATTATTTGGGCGTTGCGATCATTGTTTCTGTTATTATCGTAGCATTGGCCGCGGCATTTTATGTAAATTCCTTTTCTAATTCAATCAGATTTTCTTCACAAAGGGACTTTTCGGTTTCCGCGAGTGGCAAGTCTGTGGGCGTTCCGGATATAGCAGGATTTACTTTTAGCGTTATCACTCAGGGAGGAAAAGACGTGGGGGTATTGCAAAAAGAAAATAGCGATAAAATGAACAAAGCGATTGATTTTTTGAAGGCGCAAAAAATAGATTCTAAAGATATAAAAACGCAAAATTATAGTGTGGAGCCGAGGTATAAATACGACTCTTGTGTGTCTAGTGTATATGCCAAAATATGTTCGCCGCCGGAAATCGTTGGATATAATATTACCCAGACGGTTGATGTTAAAATCAGAGACTTTTCTAAAATCAGCGGTATTTTATCGGGAGTGGTTGCGGCGGGAGCAAATTCAGTTTCACAGCTGTCATTTGTAGTAGACGATTCTACTTCCTTAGAAAATCAGGCCAGAAGTGAGGCCATACAAAAAGCCAAACAAAAAGCCGAAGCTGTTGCTAAGGCGGGAGGGTTTAGGTTGGGCAAGCTTCTTTCTATAGACGAGGGGGGCGGGTATCTTCCTGCATATAAATACGACACAGCCTTAGGAATGGGCGGAGGTGGTGCAGAGTCTTCTCCAACAGTTGAACCGGGCTCACAAGAGGTCAATATAAGCGTGACGCTGAGGTACGAGATAAAGTAAAACAGATAGAAAATAGAAAATGGTAAGTAGAAAACAGAATTTAGGATATAATAAAAAACTTTCTCAGCGAGAAAGTTTTTTGTTTTGATGTTGAAAAAACTACGACATTGGTATATGATCAGGTCAAAATTTGGATAGTACTTTTTAGACGTCCTTTTAAGGCGATGGTGCCAAAAGAGGACAAAAAATCATCTGACCAAAACCGAAGGAGGTGAGGCGAATGAGAAAAAAGATGCGCGGGCCACTATTTATTATTGGTTTATTGTTCGTTATTGCCACCACGACGGTAGAGCGCGCTCAGAATCAACCCGAGCGAACCGAGCAGATATTTCGTGTAACGGTCAACTATGGCCGGAGCGTAAAAAGGGGCGTGAGAGCTGGCCACTACAATTACGTTAACCCTGATGTTGTCTCAGAAAACTTTTCCAGCAAGGAAACTGGCACCAAAGAAATTTTTATTCACCTCGTTTCCTTTAATAAGACAGTGAGTGCCAACGAAGCTCTTGCTGAATTGGACAAGCGGGGCTTTCGTCCTGCCAACACCCAGGAATGCATGGCTTTTGGAGAGAAGCATCCTGATGTTCAGCGCGAATTCCCGATCGCCTTCCTCGGAGCTGTGTGGCGCGACTTTTATGGTGGTCGCTATTGTCTGTGCCTTGCCGGGGATAGCGTCGGTCGTTACTTAGTTGTTGGCTGGATTGATGACGACTGGAAAGAGATGTATCACTATCGTTTTGCGGCAGTTCGTAAATAATAGAGACGGACATGACCTCTTCGTTCCCGCACATTGTGCGATGTTTTATGTACGGACATATGGCGGTTTAATTAATTTGTAATCAGCCAGAAATTCATTTGGTGTTTTTCCATTTAAACCGCAATGCTCAAGATCATTGTAATACACGTTCCATTGTATCATTTTCTTTTGCAAATCGTTAAAGTTTTTGAATTTGTTCTGTTCGTAGAATTTCTCCTGGTCTTCTCGATGGCTTCTTTCAACGGTTCCGTTTTGCGCGGGCTTACCCGGATCAATCAGGTAGTGGATGATATTCTTTTCTTGGCAAAATTGATCGAGTGAATGCAGGTTCTTTGGCATCATATCCAACCTTCTGTATGTTCCATTGTACCTGTTCGTGAATATCGCTCCATTGTCCGTTTTAACCGCTTGAATCTTGTGCTCAAATCTTTCAATAACTTCCTTCAAAAACAATACGGAGTTTCCGTTCGTTTGTTCATCATACACTGCCAGGTATCTCCACCTTGAAGCTGTATCAATAGCGGTATATTGAAAATATCTTTTGTTTGCAATGTGTCCAGGCACGTATTTCACATCAATTTCAATTAGCTCTCCCGGCCTTCTTTCAGATTTAATATATTTGTATTTAATTTTCTTCAATCGATATTTTCTTACCAACTTCTCTTTTTTTAATATCTTTCCAATCGTTCTTTCGTGAATCTGTATTCCTTCTTTTTCTAATTGCCAGTGTATCTTCATCGCGCATTTCTTGGTTTTCTTTCGTATTGCGATGATTCTTTCTTTGATCCAAATCGGCGTCTCTTCCTTCTGTGTTTTTGGTTCAGTCGATTTAGGCTCCAGTCCTGCCTCGCCTTTACTCTTGTATGTCGCCACCCAACGCTCCAGGCTTCGTTTACCGTGGGGCGAGACCTTTGCCACATCAATCAGCCTCACCTCTTTCTTTACTATGGGCAGAACCCATCTTAATCTTTCATCTTTAATTGTTTTAACCATATGTATGCTCATTCCTCCATTCTAGGAGAAACCGCCATATGTGTGTGCACATTACCGCGAGATATTGACGAAAATAAAAAATCGTGATAGACATAAGTTAGCACCTTACAACTTGCTCGCTCATCCAAACCAAACTGGCCCGCCTAAGTTTTCGCATGGTGCGGAAAACAAGGCGACGCCAAAACCTCCGCTCAAGGCGGAAAGGGAGGAACGAGATGCGTAAGCCACTTTTCGTCGCCGGTCTGTTATTGGCCCTTATTGTTACGATGATCGGCTGTACTCAAGATTCGCCTCAGCCGACAGAGCAGATCTTCGCCGTTCAGGTCAACTATGACAGGAGCATTGAGGATGGTGTTCAAGCTGGCCACTACGACTCCAGCTACCTCGGTTTTACCTCCCAGAATTTCCCTGACGAGAAGACGGCCGGCACCAAGAGTGTCTTGATTCATCTTGTCCAGTTTCACGGGGCGATGAGTGCTGACCAGGTCCTTGTTGAACTGGACAAGTGGAGCCTTCGCCCCGCCACCCTCAAAGAGTGTTTGGCGTTCGGAGAGGAGCGCCTCGATGCTCAGCGCCAGGTCGCATTTCTTGGTTCAATGTGGCAGGAACCGAATGGTGATCGTGGCTATCCGTATGTCGTCAGGGAGGGCCTCGAGCGGTATCTATGCCTCGGTTGGGATAGTAATGGTCGTTGGAACAGGCTCTGGTCGTTCGCGGCTGTCAGCAAATCTGATTATCAGCCCGCTTCGTCAGGTCTTCAGCGAGACAAGTAGAAAGGTTTTGTCCCCGCACAATGTGCGGGGATTTTTCTTTTTAGATAACGATAAAAATGATATAATAAAAATAGTATTTAGTAGCTAGAATCTAGCATAAATTTTTTAATAAATGCTAGCTACTAACTCCTAGATTCTAAATTCTCTTATTATGTTCGATATTATTTCCATAGGTACGGCCACGCGCGATATGTTTTGTATTGGCGCGCCTTTTGTTGAGGTGGAGAGCGAAAAATTTAAAACCTTAAAAGGTTTGTGTTTGTCTTATGGCTCTAAGTTAGAATTGCCCAACATTTTATTTACCACAGGAGGAGCGGGTACAAATACCGCTGTGGCGTTCGCGCGCGCGGGACTTAAGACGGCCTGTGTGAGCCGCGTGGGAAATGATCCGGGCGGAGACGCTATTTTAAGCGAGTTAAAAAAAGAAGGCATTTATAATAAATATTTTCAGATAGACAAAGAAAATTTTACCGCCTATTCTATTATATTTTTAACACAAGAAGGTGAACGGACAATCTTAAGCTACAAGGGCGCGGGGGAACATCTTTCGGAAAAAGAAATTCCCTGGGAAAAAATAAAAAAAACCAAATGGCTGTTTTTAGATTCTTTGGGAGGAAATAAAGAACTCCTAAAACAACTTTTGGAATTTGCAAAAGTTAATAATATAAAAATCGCCTCCAACCCTGGAGCGCGCGAACTCGAAATTTTAAAAGAAAATAAAGATTGGTTGAAAAGTTATGATATTTTTACCTTAAACCAAGAAGAGGTATCGGATTTGACCGGCATAGATTATAAAAACGAAAAAGAAATTTTTGACGCGCTGGACAAGCTTGTCGGAGGTATAGCCTGCATGACCAAAGGGCCAAAAGGAGTGGTTGTGTCCGATGGAAAAAATAGATTTAGCGCGGGAATATTTAAGGAGCAAAAATTGGTTGATCGAACCGGGGCCGGCGATGCTTTTGCATCCGCTTTTGTGTCCGGATTTATAAAAACAGGCAATATTCAAGAGGCGATAAAATGGGGTTCGGCAAACGGCACATCTGTGGTGGAGCAAATTGGAGCCAAAGAGGGAATTTTAAAAGAAAAAGAATATCAGGATGAGAGATGGCAGGAGCTAGAGATCAATAGAAAATAGAGCTTTTCTAAGTAAGGGCGAGCTGATATAATGAGAATGCGGCTGAATAATTCTCAATTTTTAATTCTCAATTTTCAAACAATTTCTAATTATCCAATTTCTAATTATGAAATATAATTTAGAAGACCGCACAAAAAAATTTAGCAAAGATATAATAAAATTGTCCATCAAGTTAATAAAGAATAAAATCAACGAAAATATCATCACTCAATTGTTAAGATCTGCCACCAGTGTCGGGGCTAACTATTGTGAGGCAAATGGTGCCAGCTCAAAAAAAGATTTCAAAAATAAAATATTTATTTGTCGCAAAGAAATACAAGAAACCAAATATTGGCTTGAATTGCTCGCAACATCTAATCCAGAAGAAAAAGACCAGTTAAGGGAGTTGTGGAAAGAGGCTCACGAATTAACTCTGATTTTTAATAAAATCACAACAACATTAAGTTTAAAAAAGGTTTGAAAATTAAATCATTAAAAATTGTTTAGAAATTAGAAATTGAAAATTAAAAATTTTAGAAATTATGTACACAAAAGAAGAAGCGATTAAAAAAATATCAAGAATTTTGCGATCCAAAGAGGATGTTCTGTTGAACATTGAAAGGACAATGGTTGGCTTGACTGGTAAGACTGGCGTGATGGAAAAAATTGCGGAGGAAAATGACGCAGAAATTCAGCGCGTTTTAAACCATATCGGTGTGCGTGACCACAATGCGCATGATTTTTTCAACGCCTTGGTGGCGCATCTAAAACAAAGCGATTGGAAGCTTTTTAAATTTCTGCACGAGCCATTGGGCAATACCGGAGAGAGCTTGCGCACGCTAGTGAATATCGCTAAAGAATTAGCCGATCCCAAGCCGCTTTTTGTTTTAAAAATGGAAAAAGCGTATTAGATAATCAAAAAAAATCCTCCACCCAATATGATTTCTGGTCTTGGCTACAGCTCGGTAGATGAACTTTTGGCGCACGAAGATTTGGTGGAAATTTTTTGCGCGATGCGCTTTATAGAAACCAACGAGTGGATGCATGAAAATTTTGAAAAAGCATATGCCAATTTAACCAAAGATGATTTTGAAGAAAGAGATGTAAAGGTCATAGTCTTAAGAGAAAAATGGATGACATTGGCAGAAAAGTTTTTAAAGAAAAAATATCACAACGTCAGTCACCTGAAAGAACTAGGTATTATTTTTATAATACCAATTCAAATAGACACGCCGGGCGAAACACTGCGTCTTTTTGGGCTTGTTTTACACTATCTTCACGAAGTTGAGTTTTATTCAAAGCTTGTGAAGAAATATTCAGTTTTGCCGGATTTTGTAAGTAAATTAAAATCACTTTTGCGCGGAGATGTAGATGATATGTTAGGAAAGTTTGAGGATGGCAAAATTATTTTACCTATCGTTCAAAGATATTTAGCCAAAGATGATCCAAACGACATTCATTTGATTACGCCGCATGTAAATTCTGAAACTTTGCATTGGGATAAAGCCGAAAATGACATCGCGCGGCTCAATGAACGCTTTGAATCATTAGACTTGGGAATGTGGAAAAATTTGGGCTGGGTGGGTGATTATTTTAAATTGGATCATGACAACGAAGAAGAGCTT
>ERZ1292633.1903-Hain-H41-02um-R1-1903-length-21895-cov-5_pt1 | contig 21895 bp, 22 predicted proteins | sample MGYA00564406_ERZ1292633 | MGnify/ENA primary metagenome ERZ1292633 (study PRJEB36523, sample SAMEA6512639) | groundwater metagenome | collected 2019-01-08 | study: AquaDiva: Metagenomics assemblies of 32 groundwater samples
CTGTCAATACTCGAGCCCTAATCAACGTACCTGTTTCAATCAGCTACAATCCTAGCACTCCGCTTACACCTGCAGAACTCAGTACTTTTGTGCCGGTCACTTTACAAGCGGGTTCGCGGAGCTTCACCCAAAGTGTTTCAATTGCAAATTTAGTAGCTAATGGCGGCAGCATGACGTTACCATTTAATGTGACCTTTCAACCAATAGATGTGGGGCTTAAAACTTTGATCGCAACAGTGAATGCAGGCCAGCAGTTTACAGAGAGTAATTTCGCGAATAATTCTATACAACTAGAAGTGCATGTTGGAGGGAATTACAAGATTGTGAAAGAGGTGACTGAAATTAACCCTAAAACAGGAAAAATTATTAAATCTTATGGCGAAGGCCCGGTAAGCATAGCACCAAATAAATTAGCTGGTTGTACGTCAAAGGAAGATAAAACAATTAAAATAAAATTAACTTGCGTAAAAGATGATGGCAGTAATGAAGCTGTAGAAGATTGTAAAGTTAGTAGCGAATTAGAATGGCCAAATAATGGTCCGCATGACCATGATGATGGCAGCGACACACACCTTGGCGTTTTAACTCAGCCAAGCGAAGATATACCGATCACGGGTTTGATATTAACCTATAAGGTTTCGGAATTTGCTGGCGCTTATGCAGTAAAACTTGATGGTATGGGTCCCGATAATAAACCAATTGAAGTAGGTTCAGTTCTCGTCGAAACTAGTATTGCGAATGACTTAACACCGCTAAATGATTTATTGGTGTTCAAGGCATTAATACCAGGAACTAGTGAAAGTCACCCTAACGAAGGGTATTATGGGACGCCACTGCTCAGAAGTCGTTTGAGTGTAGCGCTCGCTGACTTTAAATCTAAAGTCGAACAATTTAATTTTTTTGTAAGACTTGAAAGAAATCCAACGGGCTTGCCTACCAACGATCCCTATATTAATGACCTAGCATTGCCTGTGGTTAAATCAGAAGCAGCAAGTTTAAGTTGGGGCGGTGCCTATGATATTGGTAAAACCTGGAGTACCACTGGTAAACATTGCTTACATCGTAATGGTACTAATCTTGATATTTCGATGAGCCCTTTTGGCCCTGCTGATGGTGAAGTGCTATTTGATAACGGAACCTATGCGACTATATATAGGACGTATTTGGCTGAAGCATTTATAGAAGCTAAGCTTGAATTCCCTGAAAAAGATGAAAGACCGAACGACTATACAGATCATTGGCATGCACGACCTACAAAATAAAAGGAAAATAAAATGAAAACAAATATTATTGTCAATCTTATCGTAATGCTAATCTCAGTAAATATTTATGCACAAACTTACATTTATAAATGCTCCGACCCTGAGCTTGCAATGTCTCCTGCGGTTGAGGCCAAAGTAGATTATGATAAAAAAACAGGTTTATATAATTACAAATACAAAATAAAAAATAAATCTGATGCCATAGTCCCAATACATGGGCTTTATTTGGCTACATTTACTAATGCAAGTGATATCAAATCAAATAAAAATTGGAAATTTAATAGCTTTGATGATAATGAACTATTTTGGTCGGCCAAATCTGAAGGAATATACATCAACGTCAATTTTAAAGCACCAATACCAATTTTTCCGCCCGGCAATGATTACGATATATCTCCAGGCCAATCAATTGATGGATTTGAATTCAAATCACCACACCCGCCCGGACCAGTTAAAATTCAATTTAGAGGCACTGTATTAAAAGGAAGCGAAATCGTTGGAAGTGATGGCAAACCTATACAAAATTTTCGCACAGTTATACCAAAAGATGAGCTAGAGAAACTCTTCGATGAGGGTATTGTCAACTGCCCAGGCTATTTTGATTCGAGTCTCGATGTTGACAATCCTCGCGACACTGGCTTAATCATGGTCACTATTGGCCCAGTTCCACCAACTAGAATTACAGCCAAACTTCGCATGCGCAAAATTAAAGATAAAAAATGGCGGGGCTCGCCAACTACTGAAGAGCCTAATATTCAGATTCTGCCAATTGATACAGGTAAAATCGAAGTTATGCTTTTTGGCAGCCACGATCTGGATGTGAAGAAAATAGATTTAGCTTCTTTAACTTTTGGCCAAGGTAATGCTAAACCTTTAAAAACTGTTATTATTAATGATTTCAGTGATAAAGACGGCGAAGTTGATGACGATGATATAAAAGAACACATTAAAAAGAATAATGTTAGGCACTTGCTTATGGAATTTAATTTAGACGATGTTGACATCAGATGCGATGCCGAACGCGCATTATTTTTAAATGGTAAAATTGGTACCAAGGATTTATTTGGTGCTGTTAAAATTAAACATGGCAGCTGTATGGATAAGAAAAACAACGCCAAGGAAGTAAAGAAAAAGAAAGATAGTGAGTCTAAGGAGAGAAAATAGGCGCTGTCTTATTTTAGAGATTAAACATCACTCAGCGGTCTAAATCTAAGCGGCAAATCTTCTGGCATTGCTTTTTTGTGTTCTTCTCCACCAAGTACATGCACATGAAGCGCGTTGGTTTTACCATGATCTGCCATGGGTTGGCCTAATGTTAAAATAATGCGATCGCCGGTTTTGGCTAGACCATTCTCAATCAATAATTTTTCAACCTGCAATAGCACATCTTTTAATGTCTGGTATGGATTCAACCTCAAAGTTTGTAAACCCCAGGTGATTTCGAGTCTATTCAAAACTTCACGGTCTTTAGTTACTGCAATAATCTGCGCTTTAGGTCTAAAGCCTGCAATAATCTGCGCGGTTTTTCCAGAGGTCGTAAGGCACACAATGGCCGTCGCGTTCAGCTTGAGTGCGGTCAAAACTGAACTTGCCGCGATAGCCGCAGGCGTACTGAGAAGCTCGCTTTCTAATGAAATTTTATAATAAGACTCCTCGCTCTTTTCAACTTCAACAATAATTTCATGCATGGTTCGTATGGCTTTAAATGGATACTTACCACTGGCGGACTCTGCGGAAAGCATTAAGGCGTCTGTTCCATCTAAAACTGCATTGGCAACATCAGTAATTTCGGCCCGTGTCGGCCTAGGATTTTCAACCATTGAGTCCAGCATTTGTGTAGCTGTTATAACCGGTTTACCCAGTTGATTGCATAAACTGATAATTTTTTTCTGAGATCGCGGCAAACGGCTTTGCCCGATTTCAACCGCTAGATCCCCCCTTGCCACCATAACAACATCACTGAGTCTTACAATTTCTTCTAAATTTTCTAAAGCCTCAAGCATCTCGATCTTAGCTACAATTTTCGCAGGCGATCCAACTTTTTCTATTAGCTCCCTGAGCGTGCGAATATCTTTACCGTGTCTGACAAAACTTAAAGCCACATAATCAACGCCATTTTTTAAACCGAATTCTAAATCTTCAATATCTTTCGATGTCATAGCTTCAACCGGCAAATTAACACCTGGTAAATTCATACCTTTGCGATTTTTTAAAATACCACCGTAAATCACTTCAGCTTCAAGCTGCGTCTCCTGTACATTTAAAACTTTTAACTCAATCAATCCATCATCAAGTAAAATCTGAGTTCCGGGCTTGCAGGCCTTACAGAGTTCTTTAAAATCGCTGGGAATAAGCCCATCTTGGCCTAGAACATCTTCAATTGTAACCTTAACAATTTGTTTTTGTTTAAGTTCGATAGAACCCTTTTCAAAAAGACCCACACGAACCTTAGGGCCCTGCAAATCCTGCAAAATAGTAACGGGAGCTTTAAGAGCTATCGATGCTTCACGAATTATATTAATAACCGCCAGATGTTCTGCATGGGTGCCATGGCTAAAGTTAAGTCTGGCGACATTCATTCCAGCTTCAATAGCTTTTTTGATATTAGCAGCGTCTCGGGTTGATGGCCCGATTGTGGCTACTATTTTTGCTCTTCTATTTGCTAACATGGACCTATCTTAGATGTTTATCGACTGAATGTCCTGTAAAAAAAAGTTTCTCTCAGTTTTTTTAACTGCGCAGCTTCATGGGCACGGATTGAAGCCTCTCTTTTAGTTTTTTCTTTCTCAGAAGCTATAGATCTTTGCAAAACCTTAGTTTGGCTATTGTTTTGCCTTAAAAATTCACTTTTCCAAAGTGGCGCCTGAGCCGCTAGAAATCGGTTGTACAGTTTTGTGTCCTGAAAATAATGTCTGGTAAAACTAATAAAATCGCTTTTATTAATAAATTCAGACCGAATAAGATCAGGCTTGCTCATAGCTGGCTCGACTCCATATTCTTTTAATATGAAATCGCCAAGATTCAGAATCTTTAAATCACCTAAAAAGCGGCTAACCAATAATTTATCACCATCAGCAGTCTTATCATTAATGGTTAATAATTTTAGGCTTTTATTCTGTGTTATTACACTGATACGCCCTTCAATAACCTCAAGATTATGTTTTTTTTCATTAGTCTTAATTTTTAAAATCGTGCCTTCAAGCATAACAACCTGTTTGCCATCTAGTATAAACTTATAAATGCTTTCTTGAGTTCTGATCAAACAGGGACTGATTCTATTTAGACAGTTTTCAGGAACCAGAATCGTCTGCGCTCTGCAGAGCAGACTAAAACATGTGCTTATTAATAATAAGGCTATCTTTAAATAGCTCAAAGTATATGCCTTTCTAGAATAAGAACTTTCTTCTGCACCGATTCGTCATTTTTAAAATCTTCTTTTAAAATCTTAAGTATATCCCGGGCATTCCCTGTGCGTTTTGTGCGATAGTAAAATTCAGTCAATAAAACCAGAGACTCTGCAGTCCAGTTGGATTCTGGGAAATGCGTGACTGCAGACTCGATTATCCGCATACATTCGATTTCTTTACCCAGCTCATAACATTTAGTTTTAGCCTCTAGATAATATTTTTTTGCAGGCTCATTGCTGTTATCAGTCTCAATATTATTTTCAATAACAAATTCAATGTCATCAGGCTCATTATTGAGCTTATTTGTTAGCTTACTAGATATGCTTGCCACACTACGTTGATTTATATTAACAGAACTAGCCAGCTCGTTCATTCTTTTCTGTAGACTAATTAAGCTCTTCTTTCTTTCAAATTTAGCCTTCAACTCTTTATTTGTTTCAAAATAATTAAGTGTTTTATAAGAATAAAGAAGGATTCCGGTCAATACCAAGACCAAGGTCAATGTCATAACAATAAACGAGTCAATCCTCTTCATATATGGCTATTCGGCTAGCTGATGAATAAAGTTTATGACAAAAGCGCATATTAAGCTAATATATCGGATTTTAGCGAGCCAGGGAGCTTAAAATGAATAAAGCGGAACTAGTAAGTGCCATTGCACTTAAAACCAAAATGAATAAATCTCAAATTGAGAATTTTTTAGATATGACCGTTACTATTATACAGAAGACTGTTTCGAGTGGCGAAGAAGTTAAAATCGTGGGTTTTGGTTCGTTCTGCAAAGCAATTCGTAAGCCAAAAATGGGGCGAAACCCAAAAACCGGACAAACCATGAATGTGCCTGGCACGATTATTCCCCGTTTTAAACCTGGAAAAGATTTTAAAGATTTAGTTAAAAAATAACTTCGACCTATTACATTTTATCATACTTACTATTAAATGAAATCGGCCAGGACTCGATCATTTCAAGAGATTCATAATAGACCTTACTGAAAGCTGAAACTTGTAAATTTTTAAATAGTAAGGACTTGTTTAAGGGTAACTTAATCAGTTTTTTATTGAAAGCATAGAATATTTTTTCACCCATTATTCCACCAATAATCTGTGCTGATATAAAAAAACTTTTTTTACTGTATTTACGCAAAGCACTCTCATTTATTGTCCTGTATCTGCCTTGAGATAAAAATTGCAATTCAGAAAGTTTTTGCGTTAAAGCCAAGGTCAAAGCGTCTTTACCACGGTCATCAAATAGCTCCTTTTGTAGAGCATTTCTAATGTCCTGCAGAGTATCTGTTTTTCTTTTTGGGTTTTTAACTTTACTGAAAAAATAAATAATAGCTTCCAGCCATATTAATTTCAGAAAGTCTTTTTTAGGATCTAGAATTGTTTTAGTGTAGGAGCCCTCTTTGAAATATATATATTGAGCCGCAACTCTGATAACATGATTTACCGAATAACGGGCTAAATAGCCACATTCGATTTCGGGTATATAAAACGAATAGCCTTCACGTATATTATCAATAACTTTATTTTTTAACGAATATGGACACTTATCAATCAACTCAAAAAAACTATTATCATCTGAGGTGTAAATTGAAAGCCTTGAGGTGTCGATTTTTAGCCCAAACGAGCCCGTCAAAAAATTTACCGTTCCCGCTACAGTATCTGTGGGATCTACATCATGAACCTTGATTTTTTTGTCAAAGCCACTTTCCAAATAAAGCAAATAATCTTGCCACTTAACCCAAGGTGGTAAACCGTTCAGTGCCCACCTGTCTTGGTCCAATTTTACAACATCAGTTGTCAACTCCATTTGTTTTTCCATAATCTTAAAGTACAAAACTTCAGGGCTCTGATAAATGACACACTGATTGAGCTTTGGCATCGTTGTTTTCAGAGCTCTTTTCACAGCTAGAGGCAAATGGGACGAAGCCAAGTGAAGATCCCCATATTGAACGAAAATTTTAAATTTTTTATGTTGCAGATAAATACGTTTGATTACTTCTGCTGACAGTTTGTCGCGCTCTTTAAGAGTCTTAACATTAGAATCAGCATTAATTCCATAAATGCTGATTTTATTCTGCTGCGCCCATTTGAATAAAGGGCGGTAGTTTTCCCATGGGAAACCCCAGTTTTTTTTCCAAGCCACATTTGTCAAAAATTCTTTTTCTGAAATTTGGCCTGTCAAATACAGATTTATATCTGCTTGATCTTTTGCTCTTAAGCACTCAAGAGCAATCACTAACGGAGATTTCATTTTTCTGATAATTCTTAAAAAACCGCGCGTGGACTGTTTTTGTGCATGAAAATCGCCAACCAAAACAATATCAGCTGACTTAAGTCTTGCAAATAAATGACGTTTATCAATTGTTTGCCATCTTAGCTTACTCAGCTCTTTGTCGTATGTTTCACGATAATTTTTAAGCTCCTTAGTTTCCTGGCCGATAATCGATTCAACTCTTTTTTTTATATTATAATAAAAATCTTTTCTAATTTGAACCAGTCGCGTCGAATTCATAGGTTTTATTATTAATTATTCATTTTATTAAAACAATTGTTGATTTCGTCTTTGAAAAACAAAATCATATTAAATATGACAAAAAAATCAAATTTGCTAATTCTGAGTCTTCTTGCAAGTATCGGGTTATTTATCTATTTAACCTTCCATCATTTCGCTCTAAAACTAGGGTTAGGTGGCAGCTCACTGTGCCATATCAGTAGTAAAATAAACTGCGATGCTGCTGCTACTAGCAGTTTTGCTGAGTTAGCTGGCATACCGGTGGCTATTTTAGGTGGAGTCTTTCATATTATTTTGCTCCTATTCGTCATTTTTTACCGCTTCGGATGGTCAGAGCCGACTTCATACCTACGCGTCACCCTTCGCGGAATGCTTATTAGTTCGGTAGCGGTCGCAGTAATATTCGGATCAATATCTTTATTTATTCTAAAAATCCTATGCCCATTCTGTATTGCCACCTATGTGTTTTCTCTTATCAATCTTTTTTTAGGTTGGAATTTAGTACAGAACTACAGCAAGGATACGTTTAGATTCTCTAATTATTTTAACGAATATAAATCTCATCTTATTGTTTTAATAACTATACCCATAACTTCTTGGGTCGTTTCCGGAATGATTCAATCCAACTATGGTTTGGATCAGTTAAAAAAACAAATTCCCGAAAAAATTGCTATTTGGAACGCCGGCACCCAATTCAGCTTTGATAAAAGCATTGGTATTTCGAATAAAGTTGAAAATCCGCGCATGACAATAGTAGAATTTGCAGACTTTAAATGTAGTCATTGCAAATATGCGGCAGCTACCTTTGAAACTTTTTTATCAGGCAGGCCCGATATTGAATTTATATATAAACCTTTTCCACTTGATGGCAGTTGTAATGATGGGATTCCACAAAAGGGAGATGGCTCACGCTGTGTCCTTGCCGCCTTTACGCTTTGTGCTGATAAGCTGGCACAAAAGGGTTTAGATATGTACCATTGGATTTTTCACCGACAAGAAAAGCTTATAAACATAAGCGATGTAAAAAGCTTATTACCGGAAATCCAGGCGGACCTTGGCCTAGACTCAGCTCAAATGTCTGAGTGTGCCGATAGCTCTGAGATTTATGATCAGCTCAAAAAGAGCGCAGCCGAAGGAGCTGCGGCTCAGGTTGAGGGTACACCGGCTGTTTATCTAAATGGAAAAAAACTACCATGGGGACATCAGCTTGAAATGTTAAAGCAAGTTACACAGTGAATTGATAAGTATTAGTCATATTGGTTAACTAGAGAAATTTACTAAAGAAAAAACTCATGACTTTATCAAGGTAACCATTAAAAACTACTTCAGCGGTATAGCCCAAACCCCTGATAATTTCCAAAAAAAAGCCTGTTACAAAAACAACAACTAATGAAAACCAAAACGATTTAATCACCATATTCGTTGAACGCACGTCATTAATTCTCAACTGCTCCATGCACTCTTCTATTTTTCGCATCACAAATCTAAGCTCATTAAAATGCTCTTTAAACTTATCCCTTAGCTCTTGTTGCTTAGTTCGCGTAAGTCCGCTTAAGCCAGGAAAATTTCTTTTAGTTCTAATAGCATGAATAAGATCAACAGAATGCAAAGAGTACTTTTCGATTCTAACCCGAAAATTGGGGTAATCAGAATCCGTCTCGATAAACTCTTTTATGGTTGCAATGGCGCGGTCGTACTCTTCATTTATAACCATCGTCAGAATATTATATCGCATCGTATCCGGACGGCCCAAATCCGTTATATCGATATCATTGGACTTACTCTGTAATTTTAAGGCCGCATCACTCATATTTGACTTATCGGCATTTTTAATAAAAACCAAAATACTAATAGCAGTTCAGTACCGGTTTAAAACCAAAATAAGCCAGCTCAAGGTCTAGTTTTGCTTTGGAATCGCCTAACTTTTGATACAGGACTAGCCCGATCTGTGGCAAACTGGACTTACGAGCTGTGTCGATTCTTAAAGAACAGATACAGACACTTCAGGAGGAAGTTATGGAGTTTGAGATAAAAGATATTGAGATATTAGACGGCGAAACGCAAACACAAATGAATAGAAATGATATGGTCGAAGCCGAAAAATCATTAGCCTCAGAATCATTCTCTAACTATCAGATCAATCGCCAAGCCCCAGCTGAATCAAATCAATTACAAAATTCTATCATAATGAATGAGCTCTACAAAGAAACAGAAGAACTTCAGAATAAATTAAAACTAAATTACAAACGACTTTTACTTTTTGAGGCTGAAAATAACAAACTGAATGAGGAAAAAAATAAACTTTTTTTTGAAATGCAGAATTATTTGCAAAAAAATCAAATTCTGACCGAAAAAAATGAGACCTTAGAAAAACAAAATATTCTGGCAGATCACACACAAAAGTTGTTAACCGAAAAACTGACCTCTTATGAGAAAATAAACAATACTCAGCTCTCTGAAATTAAAAGGTTTTCCAAATTTCATATAAAAATACAGGAAGTGGTTAAGCCGTTTATTGTGCAGCTCAAAAAACAGATTATCGATCTTAAAAATGAGCTTTCTCTATCACAAAGAATTAATACCAATCTTACCAACACCTATAAAGAATTTTGTAAAAAAATTGAACTTGAGCTAAATCAAAAAACATTAGAGATCGCCTCACTGAACGCCGAAAAAAATAGGTTGATTCAGACTTATGAAGAGCAAATTCATTCGTTTTCTAAAGAAATAATCGATTTACAAAGTAAAAGTGACAGTACTAATAAAGAAGTTTCTAGACTGAAAAAGTCAGTTGAATTTAAAAACTATTTTGAAAATGAAGTTATCCGCTTTAAGCGCACACATGAAGAAGATCAGAAGACCGTAAATGATTTATCACAGAAAAAAGCGGCCGCCGAGGCAAAAATATTAATGCTCGAGCAGGACTTATCAGCCATCAACACAGATTATTTTACAGCAAAAAACAAGGTGTCTGATTTGGAAGCAAATTTGGAAATAATAAGAACTCAATTTTCTAAAAAAATAAGCGAACACACGGTATTAAATGAAAGATTGTCGCGGCTTGAAAAACTAAATAATCAGTTAAGTCTTGAGATCAGTTCGCAGTAACATTGTTCGCTTCACTCAACAAAATTGTTCGCATAGCTAGATGAAATTAATAGCTTCAGACAGGCTTGAAAAAATTTTTATACCCGTTATGCCTTTAAGATTAAGTAACTTATGAAAATCGGCTTTAACGCCAACAAGTCTGGCGTCCTCAATTATTTTAATAGACTCAAAAAATGTTAAAATATTAGCTGATGCCGTAAAATTCAGCTTATCGAGGCAAAATATAACTTTTTTATTTTTCAGTTTCTTTTCACAAATATCACGAAAAGGTTTGTTCTGATCAGGCTCTATGCGTCCGCTTACCTCAACAACCATCATCTCACCAACTTCATAGTAATTAGCCTGCATAAGCACCTCGTAATTCTTTATCGGCATAGTTTAAAATTAATCAATGTACCTTAGTCTAAGTGGTGACTTTTAAATATGAAATGATAAGCTTTTTACTGTAATGAAATTTAATTTCAGCTTAATATTTATTTTGTTGGTAGCGCCCTATGGCTTTGGTCTAGCTAGCGAAGCCCAAACCCCGACCACTAAAAACAGTAGCTTTACTGCTAGTGCAAAAATCGGAGATTTTTTAATTACTTCCGATGATCTCGAACGCGACAATGAAACAGATATTATATCTCTTTCTGGAAATGTAAAAGTTATTTATAAAACACAATTTTTTGAAGCTGATTTCATAGAGCTTAATTTAAAAAGAAAACAAGCTCATCTTAAAGGGAATGTAAAAATACAATCGACCACGCATCAAATTGGTGGAATTGAAGTCCTACTTGATTATGAAAGCAGCCAAGCCTTAATTTATTATGGTTATGTTCAATCAAATAATGTGCGTTTTCAGGGCGACTTAATTGAAAAACAAAATGATACCGAATTTTATGTTGATAATGCAGATTACACCACTTGCTCTAACTGTCCGGCCACCTGGAGCTTTGAAGGAACTAAAATCAAAGCTGAACTCGGAGGTTACGCCTTTATCAAAAACAGTCTGTTACGCGTCGGTGGAGTTCCATTTTTCTGGCTACCCTATCTTGTTGTTCCATTAAAATCAGAAAGACAAACCGGATTATTAACCCCTGAAATTGGCTTCATCAGAAATAGACGCCTAGTCGTTACACAAAGTCTTTTTTGGGCTATATCTCGAGGCCAGGACGCGACCATTACCTTAAAGAATTACGAACTGGGTGGCCTCAAACCGCTTGTTGAACATCGTTATGCTTTAAATGATTATTCAAGAGGTATTACTAAGTTCGCCTATTTTAATGATAAGGTTTTTACGAGCGAAGATCGTTACAAAAAATATCTCAGCGCAACAGAGCAATCGAAACGTTTTGATCGTTGGGCACTGAATTCCCTTCACCAATACTCTAACGATAATTATAATAGATTTCGAGTTCAACTCATGCTGGCAAGTGATCTTCAATATCCCAAAGATTTTTACGATGAATTCACCAATTATTCTGACTCCTCTCTTGAAAATAAAGTGAGCTATACACATTCAATGGAGCACTCGGCCTTCACCGCAGAAGTTGCCTACAATCGTAATCTGCTCCAAGCCAACCCTCTGTCTTCAAATGAATTTGCAGTCCATCGCGCGCCCGAAATTCATTTTGATTCAACGATGCAGCAGATTGCAGACTTACCGCTTTATTTTACTTTTGATTCTAATTTCACACGCTTCACCCGTGATAAAAAATATGACGACATCAGTACCGCTTCAGATCAAAAATTTGTTTCGAATAATTATTCAAACCCCGCTTGCGAAAATACTGGAGTCGCAGATTGTATTGCCACAGCCGATGGCCTCTTTGTAGAAGGAACCGACATTATCCGCACCGGCAACCGCTTTTTAGCCAAAGCTACTCTCAATACCGCCACATTTAATCTCGGCAACTTTATGAATGTTAGTCCAAAAATTTCTATTAATCAGGCCAGTTATATATTTCCGGTGGGAGAAAAAAAAACCGCCTTCCGTTATTTTCCGCAGTTTGAGTTGAACACTCGCACCAAATTTTTTAATATTTATGACTCTGACTATGATACAACTGGATTAAAATATAAAAATGAAATCATCCCTGAGATCAGATATTCCAGCATCCCATGGATACAACAGGACAACCATCCTTTCTTTGGTTTAACCAACACCCCAGAGTCCCCTTATTTTTCTAGCAGTGTGGTGTCAGATAGCGACCTCAACACTGCAGGTGGTATACTATACGATTATGAAGACCGTGTTTATGACCGCCACATCCTATCTTTTTCTGTTCTCAATCGTCTCGTTCGAAAAAAACAAGCTGACAATTCTTATAAAACTGTACTCGATGCACGCGTAACTCAATCCTACGATCTCTATAAAGCCGAGCGCGGAGCAACTCAGCCACTTTCGGATCTGGTTGGAACACTGCTTGTGAGCTTTGATCAAGTCACAAGTTACACTCAAATCAACTACTCCCCGCACCTTTTGGGTACTAATACCCTAACCAGCTTGAGTTATTTAAATGAACATCAGCAATACTTTAAAATAGGCCTTTTGAGCAATAGAACTCAGGACCCAAAACAAGATGACGTCTCTTTTTCTATAGGTTTTGTTTCAAACTACATCAACGTATTAACCGGCATCATCTACGACGCCAGCCCCGATCGCGACAATAGTGCAAGACTAAAAAAGTTTTCTCTTATAACTCAGCTAAAACCCCCGGGAGAATGCTGGACGGTTAATTTTTATCACGACCAGAAAGTCGGCCTTGAACCCGAATGGAAAATTAAATTCGACTTTTCGTTTGATGGTAAACCCACTAAGGTTATCCCTCCGGATGAACTCAATATCAGTCTTTAGTATTTAACTGTAGGTCCAAGAAAAGAGCGACAAGCCCTTGACCCAGCTTAAATTTAATCAATATAATAAAAGCAGTGGAAAAGAGGTCCTTATGAATTTAAATTTTTTGAGCACTTTTTTGAGATGTTTTTTTATATTTTCATTAATTTTTATTGCTTCCTTAAGTTCACAAGCACAAAGAGGCTCCCCTTCGGCGATGTCGGCTAAAGCAAAAAGAGAATCAACCAATTACCGAATTTTAGCAAATTATGATTTAGTTATGACGAGCCCCGGGGATTTGAATAGCCAGCGCTCAACTTTTCTATGGAATGGCACAACGCCTACTTTAGGTACTTTCGGTAATATGAATGGCTTTACAGTTGGCGCGGGATATCTTGCTGGCTCTGGTTTTTTAGGTTTAGAGTATAGCAGCGCGGTTCAAGAACTCTCAAACACACTTATTCCTCCAGGAACTACTTCAGTACAAGATACATTAAATTATGATGTAGCTTATGTTGTATATGATTGGCTTTTTAATAAAGCTCCAAATCAATCTTACGAGTTCGGCTTAGGTTTAGGTCAAACTCTTAAATTTCAATTTCATAATATTTTTACAAGCAGTGGTGTTACTGAAGATCTAATTTGGCAAGCCACACCAATGGTTTTTAAAGTTAGAGCCAATTATAACTACCACTTTTCTAGTAGTTTCAAATTAAGAGTTGGAGCCACATACGAGAATGCCACGAGTTCAAGCCTAACAGCCAGTGCCAATCATCCTACAATTAATATAGCAGGCTCACCTGTAGTTTCGGGCCAACCATTGCGCAACAACGCAGGTCAAAACGTTAAAGTCGACATTTCAGGCTTCCGCATAAATGCGGGTCTAGTTCTGGCGTTTTAAAAAAATCACACATCTACAAAACTAACTCTGTTTTGCTTATCGACCCAAGCCACATAGGCTCTGAATTTGTAACGCCTGAATTTTTGCGAAAATACAACCCGATTGCTCTGTAATTTAAAAAGTTGTTTTTTATGAATTCTCTCAAAAGCGCGCCAGGAATTATTTAAAGTTTTTACCTCGATTAAAATGACTTCGTTAGATTTTTCAAATATCAGATCAATTTCAGCAATATCGGTTTTTAATCCCTGAAAACATAAAATCCACTTTTTTGATTGTAACAGCTTGATGACATTCGCTTCTGCCAGGTACCCAGTGGTTTGCGCTTTACCTGATATACTCTTTGACTCCGGCAAAGCTTTGGCGATGCCACTTACTAGGACCAACTGCCTGAATTTGCTTGCGGTGGTAGAGGGTTCCATAACCTTTGTGCTTTTCAAATCCATATTGATCTAGGCCACTTTCTTTTTTGTTGGCCAGATCCTTCATAAATTCGTCGCGGGCCACCTTTGCCGCTATTGACGCTGCAGAAATCAGTCTCAGCTTCTGATCGCCTTTAATGATAGCTCGCTGCTTAAAGCGTCCCATATTCGGAATAAGCTGGTTTCCGTCCACTAGTATGGTGCCGCTTTTAATATTTAAGTTGGAGCTTAGTATTTCGATAGCCCTTTGCATTGCCAAAAATGAAGCCTGAAGAATATTAAGCTCGTCAATTTCTTCAACGCTGGCCCAGCCAATAGCAACTATGTGGTTTTGATGAATACTCAAAGAAAGCTCAGTTCTTAACTCGGGCTTAAGCTGTTTAGAGTCTTTGTATTTTCGGATGTCGATTGTAGAGTTAAATATCACGGCTGCTGCGGTTACCGGCCCAGCCAAGCAACCACGTCCGACCTCATCGACTCCAATATGCGGAGCCGGAAGTTGATCGATATCTTTTTTTTTCATTGGGATGTATTAAGCTTTAGTCGATTCTGTTTGTGCCAAATCAGATTCTACGCGGGCTGCTTTACCTTCTAATCCACGTAAGAAGTAAAGCTTAGCTCTACGTACTTTACCGTGACTGACCACTTCTACAGATTCAATGGCCGGAGAATTGAACGGGAAAGTTCTTTCAACGCCTACACCAGCAGAAATTTTACGAACTGTAAAAGTTTTGTGAGCATGACCTTGAATTTTAGTTACAATACCTTTGTAAAGCTGAACGCGTTCTTTTTCACCTTCAATAACTTTAACATAAACATTAACGGTGTCGCCGGCGCTAAAAGCTGCAAGCTTAGTATTAGCAACTTTAGCAGTTACACGTTTAACTAAATTTGTCTCTTTTCCTGCAAAGCCAGAAACTGATGATTTCTTAGATTTAGTTGTCTTAGTTGTTTTAGTTGTCGCCTTAGTCGCCTTAGTTGTAGCTTTTGCCATCTTAAAATCCCTAGTCTATAAATATTTACGGTTCTCAATTAAAGAGAATATGAATTATCATGACCCAAGGAGTCGGTCAAGGCAGATACTCACCGCAGACCTAACACTTAAATGGCGGTAATCATCTGCAGAATTGCCTTTTATGGACTCTAAAACACCATGGCAACTCCTCATGAAGTCCTGCGTTAAGCCAAAACCGGTTCCAAAAACCAAGAAATAGGCTTGATCCTCAGTTTCTAAAGCACTTTTAAAGCTTTTAAAGCTATAGGCTTGTTGATTATCCAGGGTTTTTGCACTTGTAACTATAATCTTAGCATCTTTGTGTCCCCAGTCGCTCATAGCCTGTGGCAAATTTTCAGCGGTACGGACGTCTCTTAAGGCCGTTTTTCTCATGGGGTTAAATTTGGACCCCTCACCCACATTCCAATGGTCCAAAACTCTTTCAACAAACATGAGCTGCTCGCGAATGGGGTGTACTAAATAGTACCTATCAATACCGTAGACACGACAAGCTCTGGCGATGTCATGGATATCAAAGTTTGTGATATTGGTGGCCACTAAATCACCAACCCTGTCTTTAGTCGGATAATGCATCAAAGCCACGGCAAGCGGTGCTTTACGTTTCATTTTTTCCAACTCTTTTTAACAATTCGGGTCTTTTTTCTGCTGTTACCTTGAGGGCCATCTGTTTTTTCCATTCAGCAATTTTCTGATGATTTCCCGAAAGTAATATATCAGGAACTTTTTGATTATTCCAGACCTGGGGCTTGGTGTACTGGGGAGCTTCAAGTAAATTATCCTTAAATGAGTCCTCAAATGCTGATTCTATTTTACCCAAAACACCAGGTATAAATCTTACCACAGACTCAATCAGCACGAGAGCCGGCAACTCCCCGCCTGAAAGCACATAGTTGCCAATAGAGATTTCTTGATCCACATAAGTCTCAATGAATCTTTGATCAATTCCAGCGTAGCGCCCACAAATGAGCACGATGTCTTGAGAATCTATCTTGGCCAGTTTTTGTATAAAATTTTGTTCAAGCAATGCACCTTGTGGAGACAAATAAATCACAAATTTATTTTCGCTTTTAAGCGATAGCAGTGCCTTTTCTAAAATATCAGCCCTGATAAGCATTCCATCACCACCACCGAATGGGGTGTCATCGACCGATTTGTAGGGGTTATCTGAAAAGTCCCTCAGATTGATAATTTCAACAGATAATTTATTTAAACCAATGGCTTTGGCAATCATTGCATCTTGCAAATAATTATTAATTAATTCCGGAAATAAAGTGATAATTTTAATCTTAATCATCTTTATTGGACTTGATTTCTGGTTCATTAATATCAAGTAAGCCTTCTGGTAAATTCATGTAAATAATTTTTTTTTCATAGTCGATCTTAATCACAAACTCTTTTACAAATGGAATTTCAATGGTTTTAGTATTATCTTTATCGCTATCTGAAATCACTAACAAATCCTGCATGCTATTTGTGGAGAACGATGTAACTTTACCAATCTTACCGCTGATCTTATCTTCAACGTTGAAGTTTAAAAGTTCACTTAAGTATAAGGATTCGCCATTTTTTGAAACAAACAAAGATGAATCCACCCAGAGGCCCGCGCCTTTCAGTTTTTCAGCCTTATTACGATCATCGATGCCATTAAGAGTTGCGATAAAACCTTTTTTAAAAGATTTTATTTTTTTTACCTCAAAATCCAGGGTGTCTAATTTTATTTTTTTTACTTTTGAAATCCAGCTCGAGTCTCCAGAAAATACAAGACAGTAGATATCCCCTTTAATTCCATGAGCATCTATTACTTTTCCTATATGAGATAATTCGCGCTCTTTATTTATAATAGTCATACACTACTTATTGTCTCTACTGTCTCTTTTGGCTAAAAAAAAAGGAGCTTAACAGCTCCTTTTAATTTTTTAATATTTAAATTACAATTATTCAACTATATCCAAATGATAACGTTTGTTGAGTTTTGTTCCGGCAGCTCTGATAATCGTTCGCATAGCTGCGGCGGTTTTACCTTGCTTACCAATAACTTTTCCAAGATCTTCTTTATCTACTTTAAGTGCCAGCAAAGTTGTTTGTTGGCCGGGAATTTCATCAACAATTACATTATCCGGTTTATCAACTAAAGACTTAGCCATATGCTCAACAAGTTCTTTTAAATTATCCATTTTTTCTCCCAGATCTGCTCATATAGATAAACAAATACTTATTACAATGACAACACTTATTTAGGCTTTAGCCTTTTTTGCTGTAGCTTTGGCTTGTTTTTTTGATGGTTTAGTCACAACACCAGCAAGTTTTAAAACATGACGTACAGTATCTGAAGGTTGTGCACCCTTAGTTAGCCACTCTTTGGCTTTTTCAACGTTTAAAGTTACTTTTTGTTGTTTACCCATTGGAGTAGGAACATAAGTTCCTAATACTTCAATGAACTTACCGGTTACATATTTACGAGAATCTGCAACTGTGATTCTGTATGCAGGATCATGTTTTTTACCAACTCGAGCTAAACGAATAACGACCATGAGAATACCTTCCTTAAATGACATCTAAATGAAAACTATGCGAACAAGACAAGATTTATAGGCCGAATCATGTGAATATTCAAATGATTTTCTTTATTTTGCCTTTAAAAAGGAAACTTCATGGGGCCTTTTCCGCCCTTCATCATGTTTCCCATTCCCTTTTTACCGAAACCGGACATCATTCCCGACATCATCTTCTTAGTATCTTCAAACTGTTTGACGAGTTTATTCACATCTTGAACCCTCGTGCCACTGCCATTGGCTATTCTTTGACGCCTTGAGCCATTTAGTATTCTATGGTCTTCGCGCTCCTGCACTGTCATTGAGCTAATTATAGCCTCAATCTTCTTCATCTCATCATCAGGAGGAGACATACTCTTCATCTGTTTAGACATTTCGCCCATACCAGGTATGAACTTAAGCATGGATTCAATTCCACCCAGTTTTTTAAGCTGCTGAATCTGCGCTAAAAAGTCAGTCAATGTAAACTCATTGCTCATCATTTTTTTTGCAGATTTTTCGGCCTCTTTGTGATCAATCACTTCTTGAGCGCGCTCAACTAAAGTAAGTACATCACCCATATCAAGAATTCGCCCAGCTAATCGATCCGGATGAAAAACTTCAAGAGCTGAAACTTTTTCACCTACACCCATAAACTTAATCGGAATTCCGGTTATTTCGCGTATCGATAAAGCCGCACCACCACGAGCGTCACCGTCAACCTTGGTTAAAACCAATCCTGTTAAACCTAAGCGTTGATGAAATGTTTCAGCAACGCTCACCGCCTGCTGCCCCAGCATGGCATCTGCCACCAATAAAATTTCTGTAGGAGTTATTATTTTTTTGAGATCTTCAAGTTCGGCCATCAACGCATCATCAACCTGTAAACGTCCTGCCGTATCTAAAATTAAAACATCAATCATCTCTTTTTTAGCCCAATCAAGAGCGCTATTTAAAATCTGCTGAGGCTTCATCTCGGTACTGGAATTAAAACAACCAAAATTATTTTGCTTAGCTAAAATCTGCAATTGTTCAATCGCGGCCGGACGATAAACGTCAGCCGGTACAAAACCCACTTTTTTACCTAATTTCTGGCGCAAATACAGCCCGAGTTTAGCAGTTGAAGTTGTTTTACCTGCGCCCTGCAGACCCACCATCATAATAACAGACGGGTTTTCACGTACATTCACATCGACTTTTTCGCCGCCAAGGGTTTGTACCAATTCATCGTGCACGATTTTAGTAAACATCTGCCCAGGGTTTACATTTTTAATAACTTCAGTGCCAATGGCCTTGGTCTTAACTCTATCAATAAAATTTTTAACCACTTTAAAATTCACATCGGCATCAAGTAAGCTCATTCGAATTTCTTTGATGATGTCCTCAATGTTAGACTCAGAAATCGCAGCTTGGCCTTTTAATTTTTTAACCGAATTTAAAATTTTATCTGACAAACTTTCAAACATTATCAATCCTCTATCTTTTACCTTCTACTTTTACCATCTCGAGAATGATCCTTTTTTTAAGGCTAACTGTGCCATTAAAAATGTTATCACTAACCCAACTAAACTGACCATCGCCGATACATTTAAGCCCACATCGGACTTCCCGAGAATAGAATATCTAAAACCATTAATTAAATAAAATAATGGATTTAATTTTGATAACATCTGCCAAATTTCTGGCAAACTTTGAATCGAAATAAAAACCCCGCCTAAATAAGTTAAGGGGAGTAATATAAAAGTACTAAAAGCACTCAACTGATCAAATGTTTTAGCTATAAAAGCTACAAAAATTCCCAGAAAAGCAAATATCAACCCGCCTGAAATGAAAAAATAAATCATCCAAAATGGATGAGCTATCGGAAGTATTTCATGTTGCTGTATATAATAAAATACACTTCCCACCAAACCTGATATAATCGCTACTAGTGAACCGCGAAAAACCCCACCAATACCCATAGCCCAGATAATATAATAATGAGGAATGGGCGCTACACGCAGATCTTCTAGGTCACCTGAAAATTTAGAAGTCACCACAGACGATGAAGAGTTCTGAAACGCATTATTAATCAGTCCCATCACCATAAGACCCGGAATTAAAAAAGCTAGATAAACCATGCCATCTTTAAGCTGCACACTGGCTCCCAGCGACACCCCAAAAACCAGCAAGTATAAAAACGAACTCACAATCGGACTTACCACAGTTTGAATAATGACCTTTAAAAATCTTTTAATTTCTCTTCGTAGCAGTGTTAAAAAAATAATCATGTGCCCACCATTTTCGAAAATGCATCCTCAAGGCGACCTTCTTCAATTTTTAGATCATGAATTTCGGCGATATCAATTTCGTATTTGGCTAACATCTCTGCTATGCCCAAACGATTGGATTCGATATATTCTCTGGTTTCTCCACTTTTCATAATTAAAATTAATTTTTTATGAGAATAAGTTGAAATCATATTTTCGGGCGTGCCATTAAATAGCAACTGTCCTTTATGAATGATGGCCACATGGTCACACATTTTTTCGGCCTCTTCAAGATAATGTGTGGTGAGTAAAATAGAAATGCCTTCAGCCTTCAGTTCATGTACAAATTTCCATAAAGACTCTCTTAAGCCTACATCAACCCCTGCGGTAGGTTCGTCTAATAATAACAACTTAGGCTTGTGAACGAGAGCTTTCGCGATCATCAATCGACGCTTCATTCCGCCTGAAAGCTGTTTAACTTTTTTTTCTCGGTGTTCGTATAAAGACAATTTCTGCATCAGGTAATCACACTGCTCTTTATTTTTATACAGACCATAATAACCCGACTGAAAGTCCAAAATTTCTTCAACACTAAAAAAACCCGTATTAACAACTTCTTGAAGCACTACACCTGTGTGCATTTTAGTTTTTAAAGGATCTTTAATTACGCTTTCACCGAAAACTCGCACATCACCCGAAGTCGGCTCTTCTAAGGTTGTAATGGCGCCAATTAAGGTTGTTTTTCCTGCACCATTTGGTCCGAGTAAACCAAATATTGATCCTTTATCTATACTTAAATTAATTCCCTTAAGAGCCTCAACCGGCAAACCTGCAACTTTATCAGTATAGGTTTTTTTTAAATTTATTACTTCTAAGGCTTTCATGTATTATCTTTCATATATTATCTTTCATATATTAAATTTTATATATTAACTTTCTTTTTAAAACTATCTTGCTCTTGAAATACTGGATGCAAAAACAATATCCGGGTTTTCTTTTTGCGCCCAGTTTAAATCCCATTCCTGATTTAATAACAACACCGGTTGATTGATCACATCCTGAAACATTTGAAAATTACCCTTCAATTGCGCCACCGGGAGCCCATCTGCTGTGCGCGGCCACCGCGCCACCGTAAACGGTAATCGAGTCAACTTAGCTTCTAAATTATACTCATCTTGCAAGCGATGCACTAGCACCTCAAATTGCAGCTCACCAATGGCACCTACAATTGATTCTTGATTTCCCACAAGTGGATCAATAAATAACTGGATTGCACCCTCTTCTGAAAGATGATTAAGGGCCTCATTTAATTTTGTACGGCGCAAAGCATCTCTAACTGAGAGCTTAGCAAATAACTCGGGTGCAAACTTTGGGATGTCCTCAAACTGCACATAGTTCTGAGACGAAACACAGTCTCCGATAGCAAAGTTTCCGGTATCGGCAACTCCTACGATGTCGCCAGCGTAGGCCTCATCAACTGTGGCTTTATCTGCAGCAATAAATTGGCTTGAGTAGGAAAGCCTGTATTCACGCTCAAGACGCGCGTGATTCACTTTCATTCCACGTTCGAATTTACCGGAACAAATGCGTAAAAAAGCAATTCGGTCACGATGGCGCTTATCCATGTTGGCCTGAATTTTAAAAACAAAACCGGTAAAATTAGTTGA
>ERZ1292633.1904-Hain-H41-02um-R1-1904-length-21894-cov-6_pt1 | contig 21894 bp, 21 predicted proteins | sample MGYA00564406_ERZ1292633 | MGnify/ENA primary metagenome ERZ1292633 (study PRJEB36523, sample SAMEA6512639) | groundwater metagenome | collected 2019-01-08 | study: AquaDiva: Metagenomics assemblies of 32 groundwater samples
ACGGGCCTTGACGAGATCCGCCTTCCCGCGGTCCAGCCGGGCTCGTCGATCATGCCGGGCAAGGTCAATCCGTCCATCCCGGAGATGGTCAACCAGGTCTGCCTGCAGGTGCTGGGCAACGACGCCACCGTGTCGGCCGCGGCGGCGCAGGGGGAACTCGAACTCAACGTGATGATGCCCGTCATCGCGCACAACGTGCTGTTTTCGGTCACCATCCTCGGCAACGCGCTGCGCGTGCTGGCCGAGCGCTGTGTGGATGGCATCGAGGCCAATCGCGAGCAGGCCGCCTACTGGGTGGAGCGCTCCGCGGCGCTGGCGACGGCGCTCGCACCGGTGATCGGTTACGCAAAGGCTGCCGAGCTGGCCAAGCGGAGCGTGGCCGAAGGGGTCCTGATTCGTGACCTGGCGACGCGCGAACGGGTGCTCCCGCCGGAAGACCTGGCGCGCCTGCTTGACCTGGATCGCCTGACGCGAGGGAGCCAACGGTAGCGCGCCCGCGGCGCCCGCGGTCGCGCGCTCGTGCGGTCTAGCGCTCGTGCGGTCTCGCGCTCCGCCTTTTCACGCCCTTCCTTCCCGCCATCCCGATCGGTAATCTCAGGTATGCGGATCACGACCTGGGCCGAGTATGGCGTCATCTGTGCCCTCCATCTGGCGCGGCGCGCCGGCGAAGGGCTGGTCAGCGGGCGGGAGATCGCCGAGCGCGAGAAGCTTCCTCCCGACTATGCCGAGCAGATCCTGCTGCGCCTGCGGCGCGCCGGAATCGTCACGAGCACTCGCGGCGCCCGCGGCGGCTACGCGCTGGCTCGTTCATCCGAGGACATCACGGTTCGCGAGATTCTTGCCGCGTCGGAACTGGTGACCTTCGACTTGCACTGCGAAACGCATCCGGTGGACGAGGCCCGTTGCGCGGCGTCGCACGATTGCTCCATCCGGCCGGTGTGGCAGATGCTGCAGCGCCGCATCGACGAGGTGCTCGAGGGCGTGCGCCTCTCCGACCTGCTCGAGCAGGAGAGCGCGGTGCGCCGGCGCGTGGGGCTTCCGGTTCTCCTCTAGCACAGTGTCCTGGCCACCGTTCCTCGAGGCGATGATCGCTCGCCGCCGTCGCCGCCGGCGAGCCGCGACGGTGGTCGCCGTGCTCTTCCGTGAGCCGGCCGAAGGCGACGTGCTCTGGCTGACCGACGACGCCGCCAGCGGCGACGTCGACCATGCGCGCTGGGAACTGCGCTATGCGCGACGGGCGCTTGGGCTGCTGGCCGCGCAACGCGATGCGCTGGATGATCGCACGGCGTCTGACGTCGCCTCGGCCATCTCGGCGGCCTTCGCCATCGATCCGCACGTGGCTCCCGATCACCGGGCGCTGGCGGAACGACAGTTCAACGATCGCGTTACGACGTATCGCGAGGCGCTGCAGTCGCGCGGCGGGCCCATTGGCCCGGCCGACAAGCTCGGCCGCATGCTGCTGGCGTTCGCGTCCGATTCTGCGCGCACGGCAGGGTCACCACTGCCGCGCGCCATCGCGCTGATGGAGCGTTACCTCGCCGAGGCCAGCGAGGCGCTGCGCGGCGCGTACGGGGGCGCCCCGGAGTTGCCGGAGGATCGCAAGCCGTCCGACGCGCTGGCGCGTCGAGAGTGAGACAGAAAACGACAGAAGACGACAGAAGACGACAGAAGACGACAGAAGACGACAGAAGACGACAGAATACGACAGAGGCGACCGATCTTCCCGGCCGCCTCTGTCGTACTCTGTCGTACTCTGTCGTTCTCTTCCCAAATGCCGAAGCGGGGACTCGAACCCCGACGGGCTAGTGCCCACTGCGCCCTGAACGCAGCGCGTCTACCAATTCCACCACTTCGGCAGGGAAACGGAACGTAGCCGGACGGGAGAGGTGAATCAAGGCGTTAGCGAGATGGAGTGCGGGGTGCGGGGGTTCGGTGCGGAGGGACGGGTGGAGGCTGAGTGAGGGGTGACGAGTGGAGGATGGGGAATGGGGGAGACCGACCAGCCCGCTGGTTCGTCTCTTCCGGGGGACCCTGCACGCCAATCGTGGGACCCCCAGCCCTCGGCGGTGTAGATTTCAACGTTATCCGCTATCCGTCATCCGTCATCTGTCATCCGTCACCCGCCACCCGCCTACCGTCCGTTTGGTCAAGCCTCCCGTCGACCGCGAGATCATTGCGCGCAACAAGCGCGCCCGCCACGACTACGAGATCCTCGAGACGTGGGAGGCGGGGCTCGTGCTGCGCGGCACCGAGGTCAAGTCCCTGCGCAATGGCAAGGCCAACCTCACCGACGCGTACGGGGTGGTGAAGGACGGCGAACTCTGGCTGCTCAACCTCCACATCTCCCCGTACGAGCAGGGAACGGCGTGGAACCACGAGCCGACGCGCACGCGCAAGCTGCTGCTGCACGCCAGGGAAGTTCGCCACCTGATCGGCGCCGTCGAGCGCAAGGGACTCACGGTTGTTCCGCTCGAGATGCGCTTCCGCAACGGGCGCGCCAAGGTCGTCATCGCCCTCGGGCGCGGCAAGAAGCTGCACGACAAGCGACAGGACCTGAAGGAGCGTGACGCGCAGCGCGAGGTCGCGCGCGCGGTACGGACCCGCCGTTGATGATCTCCGCCCTGCTGGCACTCACCCTCATGACCACCGCCGACTCGCTGCGACTGGTGGTCAACGGGCGCGACTCGGCCATTGCGGCCCGTGCGGAGGGCCAGGTCACGTACGTGTCGGCCGACGCCGCGGCGACCGCCCTGGGCGGACGCGTGCAGCGGCTCCCCAATCATCGCTTCCTGCTCAGCGTCGGCGGCGTCGCATTCGAGATCGCCGACCGGTCGTCGTTCGCGCTCAGCGACGGACGGCTGTACCCGCTGCTGGCGCCTGCTCGCGAGCGCGACGGGCGGCTCGAAGTTCCGGTGCAGCTCTTCACCGATGTCGCGCCGCGCGCCGGCGCCAGTTTGGCGTGGAATCCCGCGAGTCGTCGCCTCGCCGTGGTCGCCTCGCGCGCCGTCGGCACGGCGCCTGCAAGCCCGGCACCCGCAGGCGCGGCTCCGGCCGGCGCCCGCCCGCAGCCGTCGGGAACGGCGGCCACGCGCGGTGCCCGACGGCGCGTCATCGTCATCGATGCCGGGCACGGCGGGCGTGACCCCGGGATGCGCGGCTGGAGTCCCGATCGCACACCGGTGCGGGAGAAGGACGTCGCGCTCGGGGTCGCACGACGGCTCGAACAGGAACTCGGGAACCGAGGCTACGCGGTGGTCATGACGCGCACCAGCGACACGCTCGTGGCGCTCGACGACCGCGGCAAGATCGCCAATCGCAGCAAGGGCGACCTGTTCATCTCGGTGCACGTCAACGCGGCCAACCCCAGATGGCGCGACCCGCAGGCGGCGCGCGGCTTCGAGACGTATTTCCTCGCCGAGGCAAAGACCGAGGACGAGCGCCGCGTGGCGCAGATGGAAAACGAGGTGGTGCGCTTCGAGACCGACGCCGACGCGCCCAAGCACGATCCGCTGGGCTTCATCATCAATGACATGGCGCAGAACGAGCACCTGCGCGAGTCGAGTGACCTGGCCGACGGCATCCAGCGCGCGCTGCGCCGGGTGCACCCCGGGCCCAGCCGCGGCGTGAAGCAGGCGGGTTTTCGCGTCCTCGTGACCGCCTACATGCCGGCCGTGCTCGTGGAGATCGGCTTCGGCACCAATGGCGCCGAGGCGGCATACCTCAGCTCGGAGTCGGGCCAGCGCGCACTCGCGTCGGCCATCGCCGAAGCCGCCGCGGAATATCTTGGGCGGTACGAGCAGCGCGTGGGGAACGGAAAGTGAAACAGACGACGGATGACGGATGGCGGATGACGGATGCGTGCGTCGCGCTATCCGTCATCGGTCATCCGACTTCGGTCATCCGACTTCGGTCATCCGTCCTCGGCCTCCTCTTGCTGCTCTCCGGCTGCGCCTACTACAACGGCCTGTACAACGCCAAGGTCGAGACGCGCGCGGCCGATCGCCTCAGCCGGCAGGGACGCGAGGCGGAGGCGACGTCACGGTACGCGACGGCCGCCGCCAAAGCCGAAACCGTGCTCGTCCGGTACCCGAAGTCGCGGTGGCGTCCCCAGGCGCTGGCGCTCGCCGGACGCACGCTGGCCCTCTCGGGTGACTGCCTGGCGGCGCGCCCGAGGCTCGGTGCGGCACTGGCGCTCACGGGGCTCGACGCCGAAGCGCGCGACCAGCTCCTCGTGGCGCAGGCCGCCTGCGACGTGCGCGACGCACACCCGGCGCTGGCGCTTCGCGCACTCGAGCCCCTCGCCGCTCGCGGCCATCCCTCGGTGCGCCCCAGCGCCGCGCTCTGGGCGGTGCGCGCCGCCATCGCGCTGGGAGACGCCGAGCATGCGCTCGCCGTGCTGGGTCCGCTCGACGCCGGCGCCGCACAGTGGGAACTGGCCCAGGCCGCGCTGGCCGAGCATCGCTATGCGGTGGCCGAATCGCTGCTGACGCTGCGCGCCTCGCGCGGCGACGTGCGTCCCGACGCCACGCCGCTGCTGCGCACGTTCTGGGTGTCCGGTCAGCACGACGCGGTGGAGCGGCTCGTCAACCGTTGGGGCGCGGCCGATACGCGCCCCGCCGACAAGTTGGCGCTGCACATGCTCGCGGCCTCGCTGCAGATCGGCGCCGGCCTCGATGTCCGCGCCCGCGCGCACCTGCTCGCCGTGCGACGGCTGGCGACCGACAGCGTGACCGACGGTGAGGCCGCCGCCCAGCTCACGCTCATCTCGCTGGCTTCGCTGTCGCGTCCCGAGGACGTCGCCGCCAGCGTGCGCCGCAACGCACATCCGGGGCGAACCTCCTCGCTGCAACGTCGCCTCGAGGACAACGTTGTGCTCGTGGAAATGCTCGCAAATCGTCCCGACGCGTCGGGAGCATCGCTCTACCTGGCCGCCGAGGTGGCGCGTGATTCGCTGCGCGCCCCGCGACTCGCTGTCCAGCTGTTCAAGCGCATCGACCAGACGGTTCAGGGCGCCCTGCTGGCGCCGCGCGGCCTCGCCACTGCGGCGTCACTCGACGCCGACTCGTCGGCGGCCATCCGCGCGCGCCTGCGCGAGCGCTATCCCCGGTCGCCGTGGACGATGGCCCTCGACGGCGCCAACCCGGGCGACTTCCCCGCATACGAAGTTTCCGAGGCGACCCTGCGCGTGGCATGGCGCGACGTGGCGCTGCAGTTCGCCGACTCGTTGACGCGCCTGCGCGCCCCGAACCCGCCGGCCGCCGCCAAGCGTCCCACACGGCCGGTGCGGAAGCCGAAGGGCGCGCCATCGCCCGCATCGGGAGCAGGACAGTGACCGCGGCGCTGCGCACGTCGGTTGCCGGCATCGAGTTCGCCAACCCGGTGCTCCTCGCGTCGGGCACCGCGGGTTACGGCCGTGAACTCGCCGGCGTCATCGACCTCGATCGGATCGGCGGCTTCGTCACCAAGGCGGTCAGCCCCGAGCCCCGGCACGGCAACGACGCGCCGCGCGTCTGGGACTTTGACGGCGGGATGATCAACGCCGTCGGCCTGGCCAACCCGGGACTCGAGTCGGTGCGCAGCGAGGCGCTGCCCTGGATCGCGCAGCACGTGCGATCGGCGCGCGTGTTGGTGAATGTGGTCGGCCGGTCGGTCGAGGATTTTGCCGAGGTCGTCGCCGGTCTCGACGCGTCGCCGGGCTTCCAGGGCTTCGAGTTGAACGTGAGCTGCCCGAACACCAGCAAGGGCGGGCTCGAGTTCGGCGCCGATCCCGAGGCCCTGCGCGCGCTCGTCGCCGGGGCGCGCTTGGTCACGGCGAAGCCGATCTTCGTCAAGCTGTCGCCGATGCTCGCCGACGTGGTGGGCACCGCGCGCGCGGCCGTCGAGTCGGGCGCCGACGGACTGACGCTCTTCAACACGATGCCGGGACTCGTCGTCGATACGGGAGTCCGCCGGCCCGTGCTCGGATTCGGCAGTGGCGGGGTGAGCGGCCCCGCGCTCCTTCCCGTGGCCGCGCTCGCCACCTGGCGGGTAACGCAGGCGCTCCCCGGCGTGCCGGTCATCGGCACGGGAGGCGTCAGCACGACGGATCATGCGCTGCAGCTGATCCTCGCCGGCGCCTCGCTGGTGGCGCTCGGCACCGCGAGCCTGGCCGACCCCCACGCCGCCGCGCGCATCGTCCGCGGCCTCGCGCGCTGGTGCGAGGAGCAGGGCGTTGCTCACCTCGCGGATGTTCGCGGAACCCTTCAATGGCCTGTACAGTGAGTCAGCCAGCCGCCAGCCGCCAACCGCCAACCGCGAAGCGCCAGCCGCCAACCTGCATCGTGGCGCTTGATGTACCGTCGCTCCACTCCGCGCGTGCCCTTGTCGCACAGCTGGGGGAGTCGGCCGACTTTTTCAAGGTCGGGCTGCAGCTGTACACCAGCGAAGGGCCGCGGGTGGTCGAGTGGCTACGCGGGGCGGGAAAGCGGGTCTTTCTCGACCTCAAGCTGCACGACATTCCCAACACCGTGCGCGGCGCGGCGCAGGGCGCGGCGGCACTCGACGTGCAACTCCTTACGGTGCATGCCTCTGGAGGCGAGCCGATGCTGGCCGCTGCGGTGGAGGGAGGGGGTGGGAGTGTGGGAATTCTTTGCGTGACGGTGCTGACCTCGATGACGAAAGCCGACCTCGAGGCGTCGCGGGGCCACGCGGTCTCGAGCGTCGCGGACGAGGTGGTGCGCCTGTCGGGCGTGGCGGTGCGGGCCGGGGCCCACGGAATCGTCTGTGCCGGCTCCGAACTGGTGGCGGTGCGCTCGGCGTACGGGGATGCTCTGCACCCGTTGGTGCCGGGCATCCGGCTGGGCGGCACGCCAGCGCACGACCAGGCGCGGGTGGTCACGCCTCGCGCCGCGGCCGAGGCCGGAGCGTCATACCTGGTGATTGGCCGCACGGTGACGGCGGCGGTCGATCCCGAGGCGGCCATGCGCGCGGTGCTCGCCGAACTTCAGGGGTGAGACGGTTTGCGGTGGGCGGCAGGCAGTCGGCGGTTGACCGCCCGCCGCCCACTGCCGACCGCCAACTTCCCCGAAAAACACCCAAATTCGGGCAGTTGCGCGATCGGTACACGTCAGGCCTGAAATAAAGTCAAGGGCCCCGCTTGTATTCGTGTCCTCAGGTGGTTATGATTCAAGTCTGTCCGAAAACACTACCGTCTTCGTACCACCGGAGTTCGCGTGAAAGTTCGCAGCAGCGTGAAGCCGATTTGTGAGCACTGCAAGGTCGTGAAGCGCGACGGCGTGACTCGCATCATCTGCAAGCGCAATCCCAAGCACAAGCAGCGGCAGGGCTAACCGACTATGGCTCGTATCTCTGGTGTCGATCTGCCACGTGAAAAGCGCGTGGACATCGGCCTGACGTACATCTACGGCATCGGCCGCGTGGTCGCCCGCCGCATTCTCGAGGTCGCAGGGGTCGCCCCGGACATCCGGGTGAAGGACCTGAGCGATGCCGACATCAACAAGCTCCGCCAGGAGATTGAAAAGACGCATCGCGTCGAGGGTGCCCTGCGCACCGAAATCGCGATGAACATCAAGCGCCTGATGGACATCGGATCCTATCGCGGGATCCGTCATCGTCGCGGGCTGCCGACGCGCGGCCAGCGGACGCATACGAACGCGCGCACCAAGAAGGGTCCGCGCCGTGCGATTGCCGGCAAGAAGAAGGTGACCAAGTAATGGCGACGGGCAAGAAGACCAAGCGCGTGGTCGAGGCGGAAGGCATCGCCCACATCAGCGCCACGTTCAACAACACCCTGATCACGATCACCGATCCCCATGGGAACGCGGTGTCGTGGGGTTCGGCGGGCAAGGCCGGGTTCAAGGGTTCGAAGAAGAGCACCCCGTTCGCGGCGACGGTCGCCGCCGAACAGTGCGCGCGCGAGGCGTTGTCGGCCGGCGTGCGCAAGGTGCACGTCCGCGTGCAGGGGCCGGGGTCGGGACGTGAGTCCGCGATCCAGGCGCTCGCCTCAGCCGGGCTCACCGTCAAGTCGATCAAGGACGTCACGCCGCTTCCGCACAACGGCTGCCGTCCGCCGAAGCGCCGGAGGGTCTAGCTCATGCGGTATACAGGTCCAAGCTGCCGGCAGTGCCGGCGTGAAGGGACGAAGCTCTTCCTCAAGGGCACCAAGTGCTTCACTGAGAAGTGCCCCGTGGAGCGCCGGCCGTTTCCGCCGGGCCAGCACGGGCAGAGCACGTCGCGCCGCCGCAAGGTGTCGGAGTATGCCAAGCAGCTGCGCGAGAAGCAGAAGATCAAGCGCATCTATGGCGTGAGCGAGCGGCAGTTCCGCAACACCTTCGAGAAGGTGTCGACGCTGCCGGGCATGACGGGTCACAACCTGCTGGCCGCCCTCGAAAGCCGCCTCGACAACATGGTGTATCGCATGGGCTTCGCCGCCAGCCGCAAGGCGGCGCGCCAGCTCATTCGCCACCGGCACGTCGAGATCAACGGCAAGACGGTCGACATCCCGTCGTACCAGGCGCAGCCGGGCGAGGAGATTCGCGTTCGCCAGCACGCCCGCGAGTTCGCCGCGGTGCTCGGGTCGCTCGAGGTGGCCGCTCGCGGCCAGGCCCCGAGCTGGCTCGCCGTCGACAAGGACACCTTCAGCGGCCGCATGCTCGAGCGTCCGCAGCGGGCGTCGATCCCCATCGCGGCACAGGAACAGCTGGTCGTGGAGTTGTATTCGAAGTAGCGAGAGTGGATAGCTGATAGTGGATGGTCGATAGTGCTTACTATCAACCATCAACTATCCACTATCAACTCTGGTCGCAACCCTGACAGATGAACGAGCCTGCCGCGCGTCAGGGGCGAGGCAGGGCGTAGGCGGCGCACGACGCGCCGCCTGACCAACCAACGGATCTTATTGACGAATGGCTCAGACTATTGATTTGCGCGGGTTGGTGCGGCCGCAGCTCGTCGAGATGACGAAGCGCGACGATAACCCGAACATCGCCGAGTTCCGCCTGCAGCCGCTCGAACGCGGCTACGGGCACACGCTGGGCAATGCGATGCGTCGCATGCTGCTCTCGTCGCTGCGCGGTTCGGCGGTGTGGGGCTTCCGGATCGACAGCGTGCTCCACGAGCACCAGACGATCCAGGGCGTCGTCGAGGACGTGCACCAGATCATCGGCAACCTCAAGACGCTCACCCTCTCGCTGGCGCCCGACCTCGAGGAGACGGTGCTCCGCATCAGTGCCTCCCGCGCCGGGGCGGTGACCGCCGGGGACATCGAGGACCAGGGTGGCGTGCGCGTCGTCAACCCGAAGCACCACCTCTTCACGCTGCAGGACGACAAGGACATCTCCGTCGAACTGTACGTGAACAAGGGGCGCGGGTACGTCGAGGCCGACCAGCACCCGACCGACCGGTCGCTGCCGGTCGACCTGGTGCGCATCGATTCCATCTACTCGCCGGCGCGCCGCGTGAACTTCCACGTCAGCGAGACCCGCGTCGGGCAGCGCACGGACTACGATCGCCTCGTCCTCACGGTCGAGACGAACGGCACCGTGTCGCCGGAAGAGGCGGTCAGCTACGCCGCCGCCCTGGCCCAGACGCACTTCCAGTACTTCGCCGGGTTCGGGTCGCACAGCGCGGCCATTGCCGGGGAAGGCACGACGGACGCGCAGCGCCTCGCGCAGCTCCTGGCCACCTCGATCGACGCGCTGGAACTCTCCGTGCGCTCGGTCAACTCCCTGAAGAACTCGAACATCCGTACCCTGGGCGACCTCGTCCGGCAGACGGAAGGCCAGATCATTCAGGTCAAGAATTTCGGCAAGAAGTCGCTCCAGGAGATCGCCGATCTGCTCGAGCGTGAACATTTGAACTTCGGGATGAAGTTCGACGACAATGCCGACGGCGTCCGGGTCACGGACTGGGGCACGCCGCCGAGCCGGGCTGCCGCCAACGCGCCCGACGACGAAGAAGAGGAGTAACACCCGATGCGTCACCGCAAGGCAGGCCGGCAGCTGCGCCGGACCAGCGAGCAGAAGCTCGCCCTCATGCGCAATCTCGCCACCTCGCTCATCGAGTCGGGCGCGATTGAAACGACGGAAGCGAAGGCCAAGGAACTCCGTCCCTTCGTCGAGAAGCTGATCACCAAGGCGAAGTCGGGCACGCTGCACGCGCGCCGGCTCGCCGGCATTCACGTCCAGAAGCGCGAGGCCGCGGACAAGCTCTTCCAGGAGCTGGGTCCGAAGTTCGCCAAGCGTACGGGCGGGTACACGCGCATCCTCAAGACCGGCTTTCGCAAGGGCGATGGCGCGGAAATGGCGCGCATCGAGCTGGTGGAGAACTAAGCGATGATCGTCAGAAACCGCTGCTATTGCTGCGACAAGGGCGTCACCTTCGGCAACAGTGTGTCGCACGCCAACAACCGGACCCGCCGCACCTGGAAGCCCAACCTCCAGGTCGTGCGCGTCGTGCACGAAGGCAAGATCACCAAGGTGAAGGTCTGCACCCGCTGCCTGAATGCGAACAAGGTCCGTCGCGCGCCGCGCGGACAGGCCGCGACCGTCTGAGCCGGGTTTGACCCTCGATCGGGGTTGTGAGAGGGGGGCCCCTGGGGCTCCCCTTTTTCCTTGCGATGACAGAAGACAGATGACAGACGACAGACGCCCGATCGTCTGACATCTGACCTCTGTCATCCGTCATCCGTCATCCGTCATCCGTCATCCGTCATCTGCCATCTGCCACCCGTCGACCCATGAAGACCGCCCTCATCACCGGCATCACCGGACAAGACGGCTCGTATCTCGCCGAGCTGCTCCTCGACAAGGGGTACCGGGTCGTCGGCATCGTGCGCCGGTCGTCGACCACGCCGTACGAGCGGATCTCCCACCTGGTGGACCGCATCGAGCTGCTGTCGGCCGACCTGCTCGACCAGACCTCGCTGGTCGACGCGATCGAAGCGGTCGCCCCCGACGAGATCTACAACCTCGCCGCCCAGAGTTTCGTCGCCGCCTCGTGGACCCAGCCGACGCTGACCGGTGAGTTCACCGCCATCGGGGTGACCCGGATGCTGGAGGCGATGAAGCGCGCCGCGCCGAAGGCCCGCTTCTACCAGGCCAGCTCGTCCGAGATGTTCGGCAAGGTCGTCGAGACGCCGCAGGGGGAGAACACCCCCTTCTACCCGCGGTCGCCCTACGGCGTCGCCAAGGTGTATGGCCACTGGATCACGGTGAACTACCGCGAGTCGTACGGATTGTACGCCGTCAGTGGCATCCTGTTCAACCACGAGAGCCCGCGCCGCGGCCTCGAGTTCGTGACGCGCAAGGTCACCGACGCCGTGGCGCGCATCAAGCTCGGCCGCGCCACCGAGGTGCGCCTCGGCACGCTCGACGCGCGCCGCGACTGGGGTTACGCCGGCGACTACGTGGACGCCATGTGGCGCATGCTCCAGCAGGACGAGCCGGCCGACTACGTGATCGGCACGGGAAAGACGTGGACGGTGCGCCAGCTCTGTGAAGTGGCCTTTTCGCGCGCCGGACTGGACTGGCAGGAGCACGTGAAGCTCGACGCGCAGTTCCTGCGTCCGGCCGAGGTCGAACTGCTCGTCGCCGACCCGACCAAGGCGAAGACCCAACTCGACTGGACGCCATCCGTCGATTTTCACGGACTCATCCACATGATGGTCGACGCCGATCTCGCGCGGCATCGCGCGCACGGCTGACGTGTGAAGCGCGCCCTCGTCACCGGAGCCGCGGGCTTCGTGGGGCAGTGGCTCTGCCGCGCCCTCCTGCGCGACGGATGGGACGTCACCGGTCTTTCCCTCGCGCCGCCCCGCGGTCACACCCTCGGCGAGCACGAACGAAGCGCGGTGCGGTGGATCGAGCAGGATCTGCGGAACCCGCAGGTCGCCAGCGAGATCGTCAGCGGAACGGCCCCGGACGCCGTCTTCCACCTGGCCGGGCTCTCGTTCGTCCCGGCGTCGGGGCACGACCCGGTGGCCGGTTTCTCCACGAATGTCGGCGCGGGCGTTGCGCTGCTGGCGGCCGTGCGCGGCGCTCGCGATCAGGGCGCGCTCGACCCGCTCGTGCTGATGGTCGGGAGCGCCGAGCAGTACGGGACCCACGACCCGGCCGAGGGCGCGCTGTCCGAGACCGCCCTGTGCAGGCCGAGCACGTGGTATGCCGGCAGCAAGTGCGCCCAGGAAACGATGGCGCTCGCCGCCCACCGCGCCGACGGACTTCGCGTCATCTGCACGCGAAGCTTCAACCAGGCCGGACCGGGGCAGGTGGAGACGTTCCTGCTGCCGTCGATGGTTCGTCGCGTCCAGGCGCTTCAGTCGCCGGGTGACGGCACACGTCCGCGCCTGGAGCTGGGAAATCTCCACACGACGCGCGACTTCCTGCACGTCGCCGACGCGGTCGAGGCGTACCTTTCGCTCGCCGCGCACGGTGTGTCCGGCGAGGTCTACAACGTCTGTTCCGGCCTCGGGGTGACGGTGGAAGCACTCGCCCACGAGGTCTGTGCGCGCGTCGGGGTCGACGCCGAGGTGGTGTCCGATCCCAAGCTTCGCCGTGCCGTCGACGTGCCGTGGCTGGTGGGCGACAACGCGAAGCTCCGTTCCACGACCGGCTGGGCTCCCCGCCGATCGCGTTCCGACATTATCGACGACCTGCTCCATGCCGCGTCGCACTGATATCCATCGCATCCTGCTCATTGGCTCCGGCCCGATCGTCATCGGCCAGGGCGCCGAGTTCGACTACTCGGGCACGCAGGCCGCCAAGGCGCTGCGCGAGGAGGGGTACGAGGTCATTCTCGTCAACTCGAATCCGGCGACGATCATGACCGACCCGGAGCTCGCCGACCGCACGTACATCGAGCCGGTGACGCCGGAGTTCGTGGAACTCATCATCGCGCGCGAGCGCCCCGACGCGCTGCTGCCGACGATGGGTGGCCAGACGGCGCTCAATGTCGCTATCTCGCTGCACGAGAACGGGGTGCTCGACAAGTATGGCGTCGAGCTGATCGGTGCCAACGCGCGCGCCATCGCGGTGGCCGAGGATCGCAAGCTCTTCGGCGAGGCCATGGAGAAGATCGGCCTCAAGTGCCCGCAGGGCAGGGTCGCCACCACGATGGGCGAGGCGCTCGAGATCGTCGAGACCACGGGTTTCCCGTCGATCATTCGTCCGGCATTCACGCTCGGCGGATCGGGCGGTGGCGTGGCGTACAACCGCGACGAGTTCGAGGCCATCGTGCGGCGCGGCCTCGACGAGTCACCCATCTCGCAGGTGCTCGTCGAGCGATCGCTCATCGGCTGGAAGGAGTTCGAGCTCGAGGTGATGCGCGACAAGGACGACAACGTCGTCATCGTCTGCTCCATCGAGAACCTCGACCCGATGGGCGTGCACACCGGCGACTCGATCACGGTGGCGCCGGCCATGACGCTCACCGATCGCGAGTACCAGGAAATGCGCGACGCCGCGGTGAAGGTGATCCGCGAGATCGGCGTCGATGCCGGCGGCTGCAACATCCAGTTCGCGCTGAACCCGGCCAACGGCGATCTCGTGGTCATCGAGATGAACCCGCGCGTCTCGCGGTCGTCGGCGCTGGCGTCGAAGGCCACGGGTTTTGCGATCGCCAAGATCGGCACCAAGCTGGCCGTCGGCTATCGCCTCGACGAGCTGGCGAACGACATCACCCGGACGACGCCGGCCAGCTTCGAGCCGGTGCTCGACTACGTCGTGGTGAAGTGCCCGCGCTTCGACTTCGAAAAGTTCCCGGGCGCCAACCCCGTGCTGACCACGCAGATGAAGTCGGTGGGCGAGTCGATGGCCATTGGCCGGACGTTCAAGGAAGCGTTCCAGAAGGGGCTGCGGGCACTCGAAACGGGACGGCAGGGATGGGACGTCGGCAGCCGCCTCATCGATGACCGCCTTGTCGACGAGTCGCCCGAGACGCTCCGCGCCGCACTGCAGACGCCGACGCCGGAGCGCATCTACCAGATCAAGCGCGCCCTGCAGTCGGGCATGAGCCATGACGAGCTCTTCGATCTCACCTTCGTGGACCGCTGGTTCCTGGCGCAGCTGCAGGAGCTGGTGGACGCCGAGCGCGAGTACGCCGCGCTGGCGACGGTCAGCACCGCCGTGCTGCGCCGCATGAAGCGGATGGGGTTCAGCGACGTCCAGCTGGCCCGCCTGCGCGGCGAGCAGGAGGGCGACGTGCGCGCGCGGCGCTGGGCCGCCGGCCTGCGCCCGGTCTACAAGATGGTCGACACCTGCGCCGGCGAGTTCCCGTCGAGCACGCCGTACCTGTACAGCACCTGGGACGAGGAAGACGAGGCCCCGCGCACCGGGCGCAAGTCGGTGATCATCCTCGGCTCGGGGCCCAACCGCATCGGGCAGGGCGTCGAGTTCGACTACTGCTGCGTGCGCGCCGTCATGGCGCTGCGCGAGCAGGGGTACGAGACGATCATGATCAACTCGAATCCCGAGACGGTCTCCACCGACTACGACACCAGCGACAAGCTGTACTTCGAGCCGCTGACGCTGGAGCACGTGCTGGAGATCGTCGATCGTGAACAGCCGATCGGCGTCATCGTGCAGCTGGGCGGCCAGACGCCGCTCAAGCTGACGCGGGGACTCGAGGCCGCCGGGGTGAACATCCTCGGCACGTCGCCCGACGCCATCGATGAGGCCGAGGACCGCCGCCGGTTCGAGGCGATTGCCCGCAAGCTCAACGTGGCCCAGCCGCCCAACGGCACCGCCACCAGCGTCGACGCCGCGGTGGAGATTGCCGCCCGCGTCGGCTATCCCGTGCTGCTGCGCCCCAGCTACGTGCTCGGCGGACGCGCCATGGAGATCGTCTACGACGAGGCGTCGTTGCGCGACTACTTCCAGCGCGCCGTGCGCGTGTCGGAAGACCGCCCGGTGCTGATCGATCGCTTCCTCGAGGACGCCTTCGAGGCCGACGTCGACGCGCTGTGCGACGGCGAGACCGTGGTGATCGGCGGCGTCATGCAGCACATCGAGGACGCCGGCATCCATTCCGGCGACTCGGCCTGCGTCCTGCCGCCGTACCTCATCACGCCCAAGGACGCCGACCAGATGCGCGAGCATACGGTGGCGTTCGCCCGGGCGCTGGGCGTCGTCGGGCTGATCAACGTGCAGTACGCGGTCAAGGACGGCACGGTCTACGTGCTCGAGGTCAACCCGCGGGCCAGCCGCACCATCCCGTTCGTGTCCAAGACCATCGGGGTGCCGCTGGCGTCGCTGGCCGCGCGCGTGATGCTCGGCGAGAAGCTGGTGGACATCGGCTACACCGCGGAGATCATCGCGCCGTACGTGGCGGTCAAGGAAGCGGTGTTCCCGTTCACCAAGTTCCGCGAGTTCGACCCGATCCTCGGCCCCGAAATGCGCTCGACGGGCGAGGTGATGGGCATTGCCGACTCGTTCGGCGCGGCGTTCGCCAAGGCGCAGCTCGCCGCCGGCAATGGCCTGCCGCTCGAGGGCACGGTGATGATGACCGTCAACGACCATGACAAGCTGGCGTCGGCGGCCATCGCGCGCCGCTTCCACGCCATGGGCTTCCGGCTGGTGGCGACGACGGGGACGGCCCGGTACCTGCGCGAGCTCGGCGTGCCCTGCCAGCCGGTGAAGAAGGTGAGCGAGGGGCGGCCGCACGGCATCGACCTGATGGTGAACGGCGAGGTCCAGCTGCTCATCAACACGCCGCTCGGCAAGCGCTCGCAGACGGACGACTACTCCCTGCGGCAGGCGGCCATCACGCATCGCGTGCCGTACACCACGACGATGTCGGCGGCGAACGCGGCGTGCAACGCCATCCTGTCGCTGCGCAGCCAGCAGCAGACGGTGCGCAGCGTGCAGGAGTGGCAGGCGCGGATCACTGATGACCGTCCTGCGCCGGCTGGCGTCCGCGTTGCTGCCTCCGAGCGTGGCGGAGCCGCTGCGGCGCCTGGCCCGGTGGCTGGCCGTTGGACGCTTCAGGGCCCGTGACGTGCCGCACTCGTACGGTGGAAGGGCGCTGACGATTCGGATCGCCGACCCGCTGGCCGAGGGGTGGTACGACCACGACTGGGACGCCGGGACGGAGATCCTCCTGCTGGCGCGGCGGGGGCGGCTTGCTCCCGGCGCGCGCGTCTTCGATCTCGGCGCGCACCAGGGCGTGGTGGCGCTGATGCTGGCCGGCGTCGTTGGGCCCGACGGACAGGTGATTGCCGTCGAGGCGTCTCCGCACAACGCGCGCATCGCGCAGCAGAATGCCGTGGCCAACGCGTGCCGGCAGCTCGTGGTGGTGCACGCGGCGGTCGGTGCGGAGGATGGATCGCTCTGGTTCGAGGACCGCTGGAATGGCGCGGTGAGCCGGAAGGAAGGCGTGGGCGTGGCCGTCGACGGCGTGTCCATAGACACGCTCACCCGCCGGCACGGCATCCCGGACGTGCTGTTCATCGATGTCGAGGGGTTCGAGCTGCACGCGATGCGCGGAGCGGGGCAGACGCTGGCACTGCACCGGCCCGACCTCTTCGTCGAGGCGCACGTGGGCGCCGGACTCGAGCACTTTGGCACGATCGACGACCTGCTGGCGCTCATCCCGGACGGCTACGAGGTGCTGGTGGCTCCGGGCGAGGCCGGCGATTTCGTGCCCCTCAGCGAGGGGCGGTTCCTGCTGTCGGAGCGCTGCCGCATCGTGGCGCTTTCACCGCGCACCCCCGAGATTTCCTCCCATGCCTGACTACTTCGTGCACGAATCGGCGTTCGTGGATGACGGCGCCACCATCGGCGACGGCACCAAGGTGTGGCATTTCTGCCACGTCATGCCCGGCGCGGTCATCGGCGCGCGCTGTTCGCTGGGGCAGAACGTGGTCGTGATGAACGGCACGCGCATCGGCGACAACGTGAAGATCCAGAACAACGTCTCGATCTACGAGGGCGTGGTGCTGGAGGATGACGTCTTCTGCGGACCATCGATGGTCTTCACCAACGTCATCAACCCGCGCAGCGCGGTGTCGCGCAAGGACGAGTATCGCCAGACGCTGGTGCGTCGCGGCGCGTCGATCGGTGCCAATGCCACGGTCGTCTGCGGGGCGACGCTCGGCCGCTACTGCTTCATCGGCGCCGGCGCGGTGGTGACGAAGGACGTGCCAGACTACGCCCTGATGACCGGCGTGCCGGCGCGGCGCACGGGGTGGATGTGCGAGTGCGGCGTGAAGCTGCGCGACGAGATGATGCAGCTGACGTGCCCCGACTGCGGCCGGCAGTACGCACGTCGCGGCGAGAAGGTGTCCCCCTTCGGCGCAGGTGAACCGTGAGTGAGCGCGAATTCCGGATTGCCCTCGTCGGCTGCGGCCGCATTTCAAGGAGCCATTTCGAAGCGATCGCCCGCATCGACGGGCTTTCGCTGAGCGCCGTCTGCGACGAGATGGAGGACCGCGCGCGCGAGGCGGGCGAGCAGTGCGGGGTGCCGTGGTTCACCTCGTACGACGAGATGCTGAAGAAGTCCGAGTGTGACGCGGTAGCGATTGCCACACCGTCCGGGCTGCATCCGGCGCACGGCATCAAGGCGGCGCGCGCGGGCAAGCACGTCATCGCCGAGAAGCCGATGGCCATCTCGCTCTCCTCGGCCGACGCGCTGGTGCAGGCCTGTGACGATGCCGGCGTGCACCTGTTCGTCGTGAAGCAGAACCGGCTGAACCCCGCCGTCCAGCTGCTGCGACGCGCCATCGACCGCGGCCGGTTTGGCCGCATCTTCATGGCCAACGCCACCGTCCGCTGGGCGCGCCCGCAGGAGTACTACGACCAGGCGCCGTGGCGCGGGACGTGGGAATTCGACGGCGGCGCCTTCATGAACCAGGCGTCCCACTATGTGGACCTGATCCAGTGGCTGGTGGGGCCGGTGGAGAGCGTCATGGCGAAGACCGCTACGCTGGCGCGCCGCATCGAAGCCGAGGACTCGGGCGCGGCCGTGCTGAAGTTCCGCAATGGCGCGCTGGGGGTGATCGAGGTGACCATGCTCACCTACCCGCGCAACCTCGAGGGGTCGATCACCCTCATCGGGGAGACGGGGACGGTGAAGATTGGCGGCACCGCCGTCAACAAGGTGGAGCACTGGCAGTTCGCGTCGTACGATGACGATGACAAGCTCGTCGACGCGGCCAGCACCACCCCGCCGACGGTGTACGGCTACGGGCACGAGGGGTACTACCGCAACGTGCTGGCGGTACTGCGTGGTGCCGCGACCCCCGACACCGACGGACGCTCCGGGCGAAAGTCACTGGAACTGGTGCTCGGCATTTACGAGTCGGCCAAGACGGGCCGCGAGGTGCCTTTTCCGCTGCGGGCCAAGCTGTAGCGTCTTCCGGCGTGACGAGGGACGAGGTCTCTCACGGAGACCGGAGCGTTCGAAGGACACGGAACGACAAACACTCGAGGGGGTGTGGCGGACGGTGCTTTCCGGCGCGCCCCCTTTGAACGCTTTCGTGAAACTCCGCAACCTCCGGTCTCCGTGAGAGACCCCCTGAACCCGGCCCGAAGCACCGCAATAGCCTCCCGCAGGCGCCCCCAACGCGGTAACTTTCTTCGGTTAGGACAACTATAAAGGGGGATCGAATCTCCCCTCAGACCATCATACCCGCCATGTCAGTTCCTCTCCTCGATTTGCGCGCCCAGCATGCGACCATCCGCGACGAAGTCGTGGCGTCCCTGCTCAAAGTCGTCGATGACCAGGCGTTCATCCTTGGCAAGCCGGTGGCCGAGCTCGAGGCCGAGGTCGCCAAGCTCTCGAACACGAAGTATGCCGTGGGGTGCGCCAACGGCACCGACGCGCTGCTCATCTCCTATCGCGCCGTCGGCGCGGGACTGGGCACCGAGGTCATCACCTCACCGTTCACCTTCTTCGCCACGGGCGGCGCCATCCACAACGTGGGCGCCAGGCCCGTCTTCGTGGACATCGACCCGCGGACCTTCAACATCAACGCGGCAGCGGCGGCGGCGGCGGTGACGTCGAAGACCAAGGCCATCGTGCCGGTTGACCTCTTTGGCCAGGTGGCGGCGGTCGAGGATGTGGCCAGGCTGGCCAAGGGTGTCCCGATCATCGAGGATGCCGCGCAGTCCATTGGCGCTCGCCGAAAGATCGACGGCACCTGGCGCATGGCGGGCGAGGTGGCGACCATCGGCACCTTTTCGTTCTTCCCGTCCAAGAACCTGGGCGGCTATGGCGACGGCGGCGCGGTGGTGACGCAGGATGAGGGGCTGTTCAACGAACTCATGCGGCTGCGCACGCACGGCAGCACCAAGACGTACTTCCACGAGGTCGTCGGCTACAACTCGCGGCTCGATGCGCTGCAGGCGGCGGTGTTGCTGGCCAAGCTGCCGCACCTCGCGCAGTGGAGCGCCAAGCGCCGCGCCAATGCCGCCTTCTACCATGCGGCCTTCGCCGATGTCGCCGACATCGTGACGCCGTACGTGGAGCCGGTCAGCGAGTCGATCTTCAACCAGTACACGCTGCGCGTGCCGCGTCGCGACGACCTCAGGGCGCACCTGACGGCCAGGGGCATCGGGCACTCGGTGTACTATCCGCTGCCGCTGCACCTGCAGCCCTGCTTCGGGTACCTGGAGTACCAGCAGGGACAGTGCCCCGAGTCGGAGAAGGCGGCCGCGGAAGTCATCTCGATCCCGATCTATCCCGAGCTGACGCCGGCGCAGCTCGACGAAGTCGTGGCCGCCGTCCGCGGCTTCTTCGGCCAGTGACCCCCCGTAATCCCCTCTGAACATGACGAGCATTCGCGACCGGCTGCAGCAGCGCATCGAGTCCCGCCAGGCGGTCTGCGCCGTGGTGGGCCTCGGCTACGTGGGGCTTCCCCTTGCCATGGAACTGTGCGAGGCCGGGTTCCACGTGATCGGCTACGACGTGCAGCAGCGCGTGATCGACCTCCTGATGCGAGGCGAATCGCACATCCAGGACGTGCCCGCCGCGCAGGTGGCGAAGCACGTGAAGACCGGGCTGTTCGAGGCCACCACCGAAGAAACACGGCTGCGCGACGCCGACACCGTGTCCATCGCGGTGCCGACCCCGCTGGCCAAGACGCGCGACCCGGACATGACCTACGTCCTCGCGGCGTCGGATGCCATCGCCCGGCACGCGCATCCCGGCATGCTCATCGTCCTCGAGAGCACCACCTATCCCGGCACCACGCGCGACCTGATGATGCCGCGCCTCGAGGCGCGGGGGCTGACCATCGGCGAGGACGCCTTCCTGGCCTTCTCGCCCGAACGCGTGGATCCGGGCAATCCGGTCTACAACACGAGGAACACGCCCAAGGTGGTCGGCGGCATCACGGCGGCCTGCACCGACATGGCGTCGCGCCTGTACTCGGCGTGCATCGACACCACGGTGCTGGTATCGTCGCCGGAGGCGGCCGAGCTGGTGAAGCTGCTCGAGAACACCTTCCGCTCGGTGAACATCGGCCTCGTGAACGAGATGGCGATCGTCTGCGACCGGCTGGGGGTCGACGTGTGGGAGGTCATCGAGGCGGCGGCCACCAAGCCGTTCGGCTTCATGAAGTTCACGCCGGGTCCGGGCATCGGCGGGCACTGCATCCCGCTCGACCCGCACTACCTGGCGTGGAAGATGCGCACGCTCAACTACAAGACGCGCTTCATCGACCTGGCCAGCGAGATCAACAGCGCCATGCCGGCGTTCGTGGTGGAGAAGGTGGTGCGCGCGCTCAACGACGTGCGCAAGGCGGTGAACGGCTCGCGCGTGCTCGTGCTTGGCGTCGCGTACAAGAACGACATCGACGACATGCGCGAGAGCCCGGCGCTCGACGTCATCAGGCTCCTCGAGGTCCAGGGGGCGCACGTGGAGTACCACGATCCGCACGTTCCCCGCTATCGCGAGGACGATGTCGAGATGGTGGGTGTGCCGCTCACCGACGAGGTGCTGGTGGCTGCCGACGTGGTGGTGATCGTCACCAACCACACGGCGGTGGACTACCAGCGCGTCGTGAACCTCGCCACGCTGGTGGTCGATACACGACACGCCACGGCGCACCTCGCGCCGGGCAAGGCGCGCATCGTGTCACTCACGCCCGACGCTCCGCGCATGCCGGCCCCGTCCGCGCGCGCCAAGTAGCCGCATGCCGTTCGACTATCGTCTATCGACTCTCGACTATCCTCTGGTTTCGACATGAACATCACCGTCGTGGGTTCCGGCTATGTCGGTCTCGTCGCCGGCGCGTGCTTTGCCGAGACGGGTAGCAGTGTCACCTGCGCCGACATCGACCAGGGCAAGATCGACGGCCTGAAGCAGAACATCCTGCCGATCTTCGAACCGGGGCTGGACACCCTCGTGGAGCGGAACCAGGCCGCCGGACGCCTGCGATTCACCACGGACATCGCCTCGGCCGTCGCTGCGGCGGATGTCGTCTTCATCGCCGTGGGCACGCCGCCCGATGAAGACGGCTCGGCCGACCTCAAGCACGTGATCGCCGTGGCCGACGTCATCGGCAGGCACATGACGCGCGAACTGGTGGTCGTCACCAAGTCCACCGTGCCGGTGGGCACCGCCGACAAGGTGCGAACGGCCGTGACCGCCAACGCGAAGTTCCCGTTCCATGTGTGCTCCAATCCCGAGTTCCTCAAGGAAGGCGCCGCCATCGACGACTTCATGAAGCCGGACCGGGTGGTGCTGGGTGTGGAGAGCGACTTCGCGCGCTCGGTGATGGCCGAGCTGTACGCGCCGTTCGTGCGCACCGGCAAGCCGATCATCTTCATGGACATCCCGTCGGCGGAGATGACCAAGTACGCGGCGAACGCGATGCTGGCCACGCGCATCTCGTTCATAAACGAGATCGCCGGTTTGTGCGAGCGGATGGGGGCGGACGTTGAATGCGTGCGCCGCGGG
>ERZ1292633.908-Hain-H41-02um-R1-908-length-33047-cov-5_pt1 | contig 21877 bp, 16 predicted proteins | sample MGYA00564406_ERZ1292633 | MGnify/ENA primary metagenome ERZ1292633 (study PRJEB36523, sample SAMEA6512639) | groundwater metagenome | collected 2019-01-08 | study: AquaDiva: Metagenomics assemblies of 32 groundwater samples
CTAAAATTATTAAAAATGCCAAATATTTAAAATATTATTTTTATTCTTTAGTTCAAGAAGTTATTTAATTTCTGAGCCTTAATTCATGAGCCTTGGTTTTTTATACATATTTCATTAAAATTTGTAAATTAGTGATTTTTTTATTGTCAAAAAAAATTATTTGCTGTAGACTTCGTAACACTTCGCAATACTTCTCAAAACATATAAGAGGTAATATTTATGAATAAAAGATCTGTTTTACTTTGTTTTTTGGCAATTGTTTTATTAAGCATATCATGTACAGTTAATGAAAAATCTATTGTTGGATCAACAAATTATTCAAAAAAAAATTTAAATCTTACTTTATCAGGTAGAGTTAATTTTTCATCTTTTAAAACAAAATATATTGAAGATGAAATTATAGCCAAATCAAGTATAACAATAAGTTACCCTTCTGATTATTTTGAAGAAAATTTAAGAAATGATGTTATTGCCTCTACTTTATCCAATGATAATGCTAGTTTTTTAATAAAAATACCAAATTCTTTTAATCCTATACAAAATCAAATTTATATAATTGATGCGACAAAAAGAAATGGTGGGCAAGGAAATGAAAATATTTCATTAAGAACTATAGTAAGATGGAATGGAAATACTTTTGATACTATTTCAAATTATGACGATACTACAACTGAATTAATTATTTCTGGAACAAAAATAGATATAAATGCAAAAACAACAGCATTAGCTATTTTAGCAGGATATTCAATTATTATTCCTCATGATACAATTGGAAAAATAAATATACTAAATGGTGTGTCATCTTTACCATCAAGTATTATAGATGAGACAACAACACCTCCTACAAATGTAAGTGAATCAACAATTAATAGAGTTTATTCTTATGTTCAAGCTTGTTTAGCAAAAGAAAAAGATCCAATATCTTCTATTTTATTTAAAAATGGAGAAATATTTTTTGATCAAGACAGAAATGACAAAACAACATTAGTTGGATGCGTTAATAATAAAAATTGTTTTGATAATTCAATATCTTCTGAAAAACTAACAACTGTGTCTAAAATAATTTATTTAGCTTCTCAAGATCAACAAGGTGTTTTTGCTATTTGTGCTGGTGATAGTAGTTTTTGTCCTGATGGAAACGCCTTAAGAATTTTGCCAACGCCTATTCCTACTCAATTTCCAGTACCAACTCCAACCGCTTTACCAACATTAACACCTAGATATGAAAAAGTTTATTCAATTACACAATTTGCAAGTATTTTAGGTTCACCAACAACAATGAAACTTGATAGTTCAGGAAATTTAATTGTTCTTTGCCTAAATCGTAATATTATCAAAATATCGCCTAATTCTTCTATAACACTAATCGCACAAACAAGTTTTTATCCTGTTGATATGACTGTTACAAAAAATGGAGATATTTATATAACTGAAATTAAATATAATAATATTATTCAAGCAAATAATCTATCTTATTATGAGAGTGTAATAGAAAAAATAGATAAAAATGGAAATAAATCTTTTATTAGATTTGATTCTGAACCTAATTATAATACATCTGCTATAGATTTTGATACAACTTCTATTTATCCGAATGAAAAATTTTATGTTCATAATAAAGATAAAATACTAAAAGTAAACCCAAATGAAATCTATGGTCAAAATACAGAGATTATTTTAAGTTCAAATTTGCTTTCTTACAATACAAGTATTGGAAATTTATCTGGAAATTTGTATTTTATAGATTCATTTAATTCAGGGGCAACTGAAATTAAAATGAAAAAAATAGATTCATCTAAAAATATAACAGATTTTGCTACGCTTAATTATGATATTTATGGACAAATGTCTTTCGATAAAAATAATAATATTTTTATAGTTAGTAAGAATAAGTTTTTACAAAAAATAGATACTTCGGGAAATATTTCAAATCCGTATGTAAGAGTAGATCCAAGTCTTCTTCCAGATCCTTTGACAATTGATAATACTATTTGGCAAGAACCAAGTTCATTTAATCCTAATGATATATGGAATTATGTTTGGTATTCTAATGGTATTGCAATAGATACAAATGATAATATATTTGTTTCAACATCTTTTGGAAAAATATTAAAATTAACGCCTTCAATTATTGATATAAATAATAATCCTGTTCCAGATATTGGACCGCCACCAATAGACGGGTAATACATAATGTTAATAAAAACAAATCTAAATTTTTTAAAGGTAAAAAGGTATGAATAAAAAAGTCTATATGTCTATGTTGCTTTGTTCTGTTGTTTTATTTGTATCTTGTTCAAATTATAATACAAAAAATGATACTATTTTAACTAATTATAATGAAAAAAATGCAAAGGTTTCTTTTTCTGGAACAGTTGATTTTTCAACTAATAATTATAAAAATAAAGAATTTAAAATAAAAGCTGTTGAAAATGATATAACATCAAGCTCTGGAATAACTTTTAGTTACCCTTCTGATTATCTTGACTCTACATTAAGAAATAAAATTATAACAACCTCTGTTACAAATGAAAATGGTAATTTTTCTATTGCTATGCCAACTTCTTTTAATCCTGTAATAGATCAAGTTTATGTTTTAGATGCAACAAAAAGACTTAATGGAACGGGTAGTAAAAATGTTTCATTAAGAACATTAATAAAATATGATGGGTATGATTGGAAAAGTATTTCTAGTCCTAAAATAGTTATAAACTCAAAGACAACTGCATTATCTATTTTAGCTGGTTATTCTATTGTTCTTCCTGAATCTACAATAGGAAAAATATCTTTTACCGATGGAATAAGTGAATTACCTTTGTCTATTACAGATAATACCTCTATTCCAACTACAAATTTAACTTTTGGTGTTATGAATAATGCTAATCTTCTTGTAGAATCAGCTCTTTCTGAAGATTCAGATCCATTAGCTAATATTTTATTAAAAAATGAACAACTATTTTTCCAAAAAAATGTAAATATAAACTCTTCTTTGGCAGGATGTGTTGCAGATTGTCCAAAAAGTGGAAAAATTACTATAGTATCAAAAAATAGATCTTTGGGAACAGAATATCCAGCTCAAGCTTTGGATGCTTGTGTTGGTGATATATCTTTTTGTCCAAAATCTATGAATCCAAGTGTTTCAACAAATGGAAATAAAATAATTGTAGTTTGGCAAGAACTTCAAGATGATAAAACTTATGATATTATGGGAAGAATTTTTAATAAAGTAGAAAGTGGTATTGCTCCTGATATTTTAGAAACTATAACACCTCAAGGAAATAAATTTAAAATAAATCTGAATATTTTTGGAGATCAAACAAGACCTGATGTAGTTATGGATAAAAATGGTAATTTTTATGTAACTTGGCAAGGTTATACTGATAGATCTTTTAGCAATATTTATGCAAGAAAATTTGATGTTAATGGAACTCCGTTAGGTAATTATGATAATTCTGTAAATTATACTAGACAAGGAATAAACTCTAAGCCAAGAATAGCTATAAACGAAACTGAAGATAATTTTGTTATAACTTGGCAAAGTAATCGAGGTGGAATTTCAGGATATGATGTATTTTTTTCAAAACTTGATAATTTATTAAATAGGATTTTAACTGAAGATCAAATTGCAAATACTACCTTAGAAAAAGATCAGATAAATCCTGTTGTTTCTTTTACTTATGATAATCATTTTAAGATTGTATGGGAAGGAAAGGGATTATTAGATGAGCATGGTATTTTTGGAAGGAATTTTGATGTTAATTCTTCTTCAAATGTAAATGAAGTACAACAAAATACAACAAAGGCAGGTACAATTGCAACAAAACCAACAACTTCAAACGGTTTTTTGGCTTGGCAAGAATCTTCTTTTAGTAATAAAAGTTCTACTATTTATTATAAAAAATTTGAGCAAACATACCCATCTTCTTTTGAAGGTTATAAATATGATTATACAATTCAATTTGAGCCTAAAATTTTTGTTACATCAGGTGGAACTGGAACTTATTACCATGAAACTGAGTCTTTTTATATCAATAATGTTGGAAATAAAATAAATCCGAGTCTTTGTAATGGCAATATTATATGGCAAGGTAAAAATGTATCTAATAATTTAAATTTTATAACAGCTGATACTTCTAGTAATCAAAAAACAGTACATTACAGAGATAAATCACCTAATAATGTAACTAATAGTAATCTAATTCCTTTTATTTTTGTAGATAGACCACCTACTTTAGAAGGTATTCCTAATTTAACTAAGACATCTACTGATGAAAAAGGAATTAATTTATATAATATTAAACAAGATTTTTCAATTGATTACGAAAGGCAAACTATTTCTGAATTACCTTATCTTACTTTATCTAGTATTAGTTTTGATAAAATAAATACTATTCTAGAAGGTGTAGTTTCTAATATGAAATTAGGTTGTGGAAATATCGGCAATCATGCTATGGTATGGGAAAATTCAGTTAATAATCAAACAGATCAAACAGGAATATATTTAGCTAATTATCAATCTTATACAAATAAATCTTTAAAAGAAATAAAAGTTGATTAAAAAGGTGAAAAAAATGAAAAAAACTATTTTAGCAACAATATTAATTATTTTATCTTCTTGTAGTAACATATCAGAAATAAAATTAAAAACACCTGTTTTAAAAATAGAAGGCGTTGTTGACTTTGGTAATAAAAAATTTAATACAAAAGCTTCAGCTTCTGAGATAACAAACGAATCAACTATTTCTATGTCAAATGATAAAGGTGTTGTTGCAAGTGGATTAACAAATGAATTTGGTAAATTTTCACTTAATCCAGATACATCTTTTAAACCAAATATTGATGATATTTATATCTTAGAAGCTACTAAAAGATTAGGTGATTCTGGAACTAATATATTATCTTTAAAAACATACATAAAATGGACAGGCACAGAATGGAGAAGTATTTCTGCTCCTCAAATGTTAATAAATTCTAAAACTACCGCAATTACTATTTTAGATTTTTATGACAAAAGTATAAAACCAATAGACACAATAGATAAACTTAATACAAAAATTGATTCTTTTTCTACTATAGGAACAATTCCACTTCAAAAAATGAATGATTTAGATGATATGGTAAATACATCATTATCAAACTCAAAAGATCCTTTTGGAAACATAAAAAATATTGGTACAAATTACTTTTTTGATAAAAATCCTAATGTTTGGATTTTATTAGATAAAAATGTATGTCAATCTTGTGATTTTACTTATACTAATTTAATAAATGTAGATTTTACTAATAAAGATTTAACTAGTTCAAATTTAACAAGTACTAATCTTGATAATACAAGTTTTAAATTAACTAATTTTGAAAAAGCTAATTTAACCAGAGCTAATTTATCAAATTCTAATTTTTCTGAAACAAGTAGCTTAAAAGGGATAATTGCACCTAAATTATATGCAATAAATAGCAATTTTACAGGAAGAGATTTTTCTAAAAGTGTTGATCAAGCTAGTGATCTTAAAAATGGATTTTTTAATAATTCTATTTTTAAAAGTGCTAATTTAACTGATATAGATCTTTCAGATTCTGATATGAGCGGAACTGATTTAACTGATGCAATTTTATTTGGAACAAATCCAATTGTTGGAACTAATTTTAGTAAAGTAAATTTTAGTTATGCCAATCTATCAAATTTAAAGTTTAAAGGAGTAAATTTAACAAATACAAACTTTACAAGTACTAATCTATCAAATACGGATTTTACTTTTTCTAATTTGATAAATACAATTTTTGTTGGTTCTGATTTAACAAATGCTAATTTTACAGATGTAAATGCTAATACAATTAACTTTGATAGTTCTAATTTAACAAATACAAATTTTACGAATACAAACCTAAGTTCTGCAACTTTAACAAATAGCATTTTTACTGGAACAAATTTAACAAATACAAATTTAACAAGTGCTAATTTATCAGCAAATAATCTTTCTAATAAAACATTTATTGGAACTAATTTTGAAACAGCAAATTTATCAGGAGCTGATTTAAGTAGTTCTGATTTTTCTCAAGTAATAAGCTTAAAAGGAATAATTGCAACTGATTTATTGGCAACAGGAGCTAATTTTACATTGAGGGATTTTTCTCCAAGTCTTACTCAATCAAGTAATTTACAATTTGGTATTTTTACAAATGCACTTTTTACAGGCTCTAATTTAACAGATGTAGATTTTTCAGATTCTGATATGACAGGAGCTGATTTAACAGACGCAATTCTAAATGGCACTATTTTTACTATACAATCTTTTGGAATAAAAGCGACAACATCAAAAGGAACTAATTTTACCAATGTAATTTTTAAGAATACAAATCTAAAAAATGTAAATTTATTAGGTGTAAATTTAACAGGAGCTGATTTAGTAGGAGCAAATCTTTTAAATACAAAAATAGCTGGCGCTAATTTTACTAATGCTAACTTAACAAATCAAAATTTAGTTGGATACAGTATAAAAGGTTGTATTTTTATTGGAAGTAATCTTACTAATGTAAATTTTGCAGGAGATGATTTATCTAATGTAAATCTAACAGGAGCAAATTTAACAACTGCAAACCTTACAGGGGCTAATCTATCAAATGCCATTCTTAATAATGCTAATCTTACAAATACAATTTTAACAGGAGCAAATGTTTCAAATATTTCTGTGCAAGGTACAGATTTAAGAGGTGTTAATATTTCTAAATTTGATTTTAAGAATAAAAATTTGACAAAAACTAATTTGAGTAATCAAGATCTTACAAAGTTTGATTTTAAAGGTACTATTTTTACATCTTCTATTCTTATTTCAACTAATTTAACCAAGCAAGAATTTGAAAATAACATCTTTGATAATGCAGATTTTACCTCAGCAAATTTATCACAGACACATTTTGAAAAAACATCAATGAAAAATGCGATTTTTTCTAAAGCTAATATGAGTAAAGTAGAAATAGAAAAGGCAAATATGAGTGGTTCTAATTTTAGTTTAGCTATTTTAGAAAAAAGTGAAATAAAAGAATCAGATTTAAATAATGCTAATTTTATAGGAGCTAATTTAAGTAAAGTAAAGTTTGAAAAATGTAATTTAATAGGAGCTAATTTTATGAATGCAATTATTGATAAAACAGAATTTGAAGGTTCTAATTTAACAGGTGCAAAATGGACAACAGGAAAAATTTGTGGAACAGGTTCTATTGGGAAGTGTAAATAACTCACCCCCTAACCCCCTCTCTTGCAAAGAGAGGGAGAACCAAGAGAGATAAGTAGGAAAGGAGAAAAAAATGTATTTTAAATTGATTTTTGGTAAATGATGAGAAAGAATTTTGCAGGGGTTTGATTCATCAAACCCTTTTTATGATTTCAGAAAATTATTTAATTTTCAAAAAAAAATTTTCGTTGATTATATTTGTTAAATCACTGTAATTGATGGATAAAAGAATAATTAAGGATAAATAAAAAAGTCCATTTTCAAAAAGGAATAGAGAAAAAATGAAAAAAATAGGTTTAATAAAGTTAACTTTAAGTTCTTTTATGTTATTGTCTATTAATTATGCTTGTTTTAATAGTAATTCTATAAATAGTACAATAAAAGAAGATTTATCTAAAACATCTAAATATCAAATAAAAGGATCTGTTTCTTTTCCTGCAATAAAAGGATTATCTATAAAAAGTACAAATAATAAATTTAGAATAAAAGATACTGAATCTGATACGGCTCTTAATTCCTCTATTTCTTTGATAAATTTACCTAATCATCCAACTAATCCAAATAAAACAATTGTTACAGGGTTAACAGATAATAACGGTAGATTTGCAATAAATCCCTCTTTTGATTTTAATCCCCATGATGGAGATATTTTTATACTTGAAGCAAGAAAAAGAATTTATACTACAAAAAATAATGTAGTAACAATGAGAACCTATGTTCAATTTGAAGGTAATAAATGGCTTAGTCTTTCAACGCCTACAATAAATATTAATTCAAAAACAACTGCTTATGCAATTCTAACTCCTGATATAAATAGTGCTATTTTTTCTTCGGTTGTATTATCTATTTCCTCTGAAAATGATACTTTCTTAACAAACATACCACCTGAAATAAATAAAATATTCAAACTTGTAAAATCAGTTTTAGAACAAGGTTCTGATCCTTTATCTATAATAAAAAAACAACCTGATGGAGAATATAAAACAGATGTAAAAGTTGAATATAATGGGTTCGTTCAAAAAGATAAATGTAAATTTTGTAAGTTTACACCTACTGATGTAGCCTCTTTTTCTTTTGCAGGAAAAGATTTGTCAGATGCAGATTTAAGTGGTTTGGATCTTAGTAATAAAGATTTATCAAACACTATTTTATATAAAGCAAATCTTTCTAATACCACTTTAAATTTAACTAATTTAACAAATACAGATTTAACTGGGGCAAATTTAGATCATTGTAAAATAGATAATGCAATAATTTCTGAAACTATTTTTAAAAATGCAAATATTCAATATGCAGACTTAAAAAATTTAGATCTTTCATATATAGATTTTACAGGTTCAAATTTACAAGCGTCTTTTTTTGATAATGTAACATTAACAGGAGCTAATTTTACAAATGCAAGTTTAAGTGCAACTAAATATGCCCAAATGCCTATAAATTTGAAAGGATGTATTCTTGACAAAACTAATTTAAGCTCCCTTTCATTTGACAATTCAAAGTTTGATGGATATACATTTAAAGATGTAATTGCAAAAAATTCCTCTTTTCAAAATGCAGATTTTTCTAAAGCTTTATTATTAAGTGGTGATTTTACTGAAAGTAATTTTTCATCTTCAAATATATCTAATACAAATGTAATAAATTCTAATTTTACAAAAGCTGGTTTCGCATTAACTAATTTTTCAAATTCTAATGTAATTAATTGTAATTTTGATTCTGCTTACATAGAAAAAGCAAATTTTTATTATACAAATTTATCAAAATCAATTTTTAAAAATAATTATCAACCTACAGCAGATTTTCATTCTGCAAATTTAGAACAATCAGACATTTTAATGCTGGATTATCTTTATAGACACCCTTTCGCAAATAATTACCAAACTATATCTAGTTTTTCAGGTGCTGTTTTTCGTAATCAAGATTTTAGAAATGCAGATCTCTCAAGACGTATTTATGTTGGAGCTATTTTTACAAAATCAAATCTTTCAGGTGCAAATATTTATGGTTCAAATTTCAATGGAGCTTCTATGTATAACATGACTGGTTTTGATGGTATAGAAATACCAAAACCACCTGTTTTATATGATACAAGTGATTTAGATGGTAATAAAGAAATATATTCACTCATGCCTGATGAATCACCTGAAGATAGCACAGGTTATCCAAAATATAAATTAAATGCGTCTAATTTTAATATTTATAGAAAAAAACTAACTAACACACCAACTAAATACTCTTATAATTCTTCTTTATCTCCTAATGGTAGAAATGTAATATATGTAGAAATTGGTTCAAATGAAGATATTTATATTATGGACACATCTGGCACTAATCCAAAACAGCTTACAAACTCTACAGATAATGAATATTCACCTGTTTTTTCTTATGATGGTAATAAAATAATTTATACAAAAGAGATAAATGGAACAAGTGAAATTGCAATTATGAATATTGATGGAACATCTCAATCTTTAATTACAAATAACCCATTAACAGCAGATAAAGAGCCTAGCATTTCGCCTTATGATAAAATAGCCTTTCGTTCTAATAGAACAGGTAAAAGACAAATTTTTACTATGGATTTTGCAGGTCATAACCTAAAACAGCTTAGTGATAATACTTCAAATGATTTTGAACCAAAATATTCAAGAGATGGTAAAAGAATTTTATTTTTATCGGATAAAGATACAGGTAGTACATCAAATCCAAATCTTTGGATTATGAATGAAGATGGAACAAATAAAATAAAATTAAATACCTATAAAACAATTAATGCTTTTTGGTCTGAAGATAGTAATAGAATTCTTTATACAATAAATAAAGGAGTAACATTAAATGAAATCCGTATGGTTAAATTAGACCAAACGGGAAACCCTATTTTTTATGAGCAAATAAAAAGTCCTTATACAGATAGTGGGTATTATACAAATATTACTGCAAAAGGTTGGATGTTAGGCCTTGATAATGGAGTTGATACTTTTATGAAAGGTATTTATTATTCAGCAGATACTCCAAATAATATAACAGATGTATATGGTTACTATTATGACTATATGGGTAAATGGAATGTAACTCAAGTTTTATCAGCTGTGAGTTTTAATTAAAGTGAGATATTATTAAGAAGGAAAAAATATGAAAATAAATAAATTATTTGGAATAATATTATCATTTATAATACTTTTTACAAGTTGTAATTTACCCAATCCCAATAGTCCAAAAGATCCTAAGGTTTTATCAACAGGAGAACCACTAAAAGAACATAAAGCTTTTTTTGATAAATCCTTTAATATAAAATCATCAAGTTGTGATCAAATATATATAAGATTATACAATAGTGATGATGATTCTCATGCTTTTGTAAATGGAGTTGAAGTCGCTACAGCTAATTATAATAATCCATCGCAAAAAATAAATATAACAAAATTTTTCAATGAAGGTTCAAATACAATAGAATTTAAAACTTATAATGATTGCAAGGATTGTTCAGGCTCAAGTCCTTATGGATGGGGTTATTCTATATATATTAATGATCAAGAGTTTTTTAAAGATGAATATAATAGCGGAAGTGCTAAAAAACCTGATAATCATACATTAGTACATTCAGCTTCAAAAAAAATAACAGTAAATTATGATTGTAAAGTCGAACCAGAATGTGATAATTCAAGTGAGAAAAAAATCACACCAGATAAATTAATAGATGGAGATATAAAATCAGGAACATTTGGAACAAAAAACTTTATAAAGAGTTCTTTTAAAACAAAAGCATTTACATCTGATGATATTATAGAACATTTAAGTTATTTGGTTGATGCAACAGAAAAAACAAAGGTGTTAAAAGATAAAATAGCAATTTTAATGAATAATGGAGATACAGTACAAGTTGATTCATTAAATCCAGAATTGATAGAAGCAATAAATGAAAGAGATTTAATAAAATATGATGTACTTGATGGCTTAAATGATTATAAATCAAAGTTAAGGGCTAAAGTTAATTTTGCAATGGAAGACCCTATTTTTAGTGTTGATTCATTAACAAAACCAACTGATTTACAAGAATATGAATCAAAAATATTAGCTTTAGATGGTAATTTTAGAGAAGAAGTAAAAAAACAAAATACAGTTAGTCTCACAAAATCATTGAGTTTTTTGGCTGATGAAGTTAAGTTATTAGCAGATTTAGTTGATGATTATACTATAGAAAGTCCTATTAACAATTCTTTTAGTATTGCTCCTTTTTCTAATATGGGAATAAAAGAGGATAAAACATCTGAAGTAGTAAAATATATTTCAAAATCAATATCACATAATAAAGACCTTTTTGATTTGGGGTTAAGAAAAATAGTTGATAATCAGGAAAAATTAAGTAATTCATTAAATGATATACAAATTCAATTAAATCAAATAAAAAAAGATTTAGGAATATTTGATAGTTTTACAACTCAAGCTTTTCATACAAAATTTGATTATACTATTTTAGTACCTGAGATTACATTTTATGGTTTTGGTACACAAATTACTATTTTAAAAAAAGTTATACATCAACAATTAGAGGCAGAACTAAAAGTAATACCTCCAAAAACTGAAAAAATAGATTTTTTGAAAGAAAATGATAAAAAAGTAAATGAAATAGAAAAGAAAGTAGAAGAAGTAAAAAAAGAGGATGTTAAAGATACTCAGGAGGTTGATTGTAATAAAAAAGATCTAATTACTCAAACATTAAGCATAACACCTGAAATTTTTTCTACGGTAAAAGATACAGAATTGAATGTAAATATTGCAAATGTAAAAGATACAACATCTTGGAGAATAACCGCAAAAGATTCTACAGGAAAAAGAACAGCTTGGCATGGTTTAGAAGGAAAAGGCTCTGGTTCATTTAAGATAATGTCATCTACTCTTAATGAAGGATTAGGAAGTAAGTTTTTAGATGATGGAAAATATTTTTTTGAAATGGTTTTATCTAACCCAAGTAATGTTTTATTTAGTAATAATAGGATAGATAATACACCACCTCAAATTGATGATTTAAATATAACTGAAACAGATACTGATTTGACATTAGAACTAAAAGTTTCTGATCCAATCATAAACCTTGTTAACTCTGGTATTAATCCTGATATAGCAAAAATAAAAATTAATACGGTTACTGGAACAAGTACTTTTGATGGAACAACAATAAAATATACAATGTTAAAATCATCAGGTATTACTTCTGATCAATTATCTACTTATATTGAAGCTGGAACTATTGAGCTTGATATAGAAGATAATGTTAAAAATAAAATAAATGGTAAATTAGAAGTTATTACAGTAGATGTTACTGCTGAATCTATAAGTAATAATCTTATTCCAAAAGGTCTTCTATCTTTAAAACAATTATCAAATTCACAAAATCCACTAATTGTTCCTATATTTTGTGAAAAGAATTTTACAGAGATTATAATGAAAACAAGTAAACCTTTGCCTAGTGATGCTTTAGCAGGCTATCTAAGAGTTAAAGTTGAACAAATTTCTGGGCAAAAAACTGGAATCCCATTATCTTTTTTTAAAGATGAAATAAGAATAGATTTTGTTTGGAATCCTTATACTTTTGGTTATTCTATAGTACCTGCTAATGGTATATTAGGTTCAGGTAGCTCTGGTATATGGGCAGATATAATAAAAACAACTTCAGCAGGAACATCAGGAAATGTATTGGAAATAACTCATTTTTATAATCATGCTAATTTTAAAAGTGGTAAATATAAATTTACTGAGTTAAGTGGAGCTGTTTATGATGTTAGTTTAAAAAAAAGGGTAGTTTTATTAAGAACAAAATCAAAATCTTCAAATGTAGTACCAACAAAAGATAAACCAACGGATGAAATTGAATATCAAAATTGTAATGATGTTATAGGGGTAATAGAAAGACTTAAAGCAAAACTTGATTCAAATGGTAATATTAAAAAACAACCACCCGCCTTATCTGGAAACAGTTATAGAGAAAAATATTTTAATGAAAATTTGGAAAATGATGAGAAATTTCTTTCACATTCTCTAGCTAATCATGGTGGAACTAAAACATTATTTGATAGACAAGGTGAAACAAAATTTTTATCTGATTTAGTATTATTAAATATGGTTTTATATTCTTTACAAGATACTTGTCTTATTGGTGAAAAGAAACAAGATGGAGACTTTTTAATTTCAACAGCAAACCCTAGTTTGGCAGGGGAAAAAATATTATTTGGTAACAAATTTACAGGTACTAAATGGGAAATAATTGATAATGTAACATCACCATATATTCGTTCTATTCATTATACTTTCACGACAAAAAATGGTACTAAACCTTGTGAAATATATTCAATATATCCAAGATTATTACAATAAAAGGACTTAATATAATGGAAAATAATGAAATTGATTTGATGAATGATTATGATATTTTTGATTGGAGTGGTAGTAGGGTTTACTATGATGATAATTTTAAGGAATTTTTTTATGATTCCAACACATCTCTTGAAATAAATTTAAAAGAAAATAAAGACATAGATAGTTTACTTCTTAAAAAGAATATTTATGATAATGAATTTTCTTTTGAAAAGCTTAAAGAATTTAGAAATTTAGAGAAGTTAGATGTTGAGTATGAATCTTTTTTTAAATATGTAAATGAATATAATTTTACTCCTATTAGTTACCTTGAAAAACTAAAATACTTAAAAATATCTGGCATGAATTTTGATAATCTTGATGGAATAGAAAAATTAACAAATTTAAGGGTTTTACATTTAAACTGGTTACCTAAATTGCAAAAAATTAGCGATAAAATTAAAAATTTAGAAAATTTAGAGAGAATATATCTTTCTGATTTATCAAATTTTTCTTTAGGTCCTATATCAGAATTGAAAAACTTAAGAGCATTAGTTCTCGAAAATATTTTTTTTGAAAAAGATTTAGATTTTATAGGAGAACTAACTTCTTTAGAATGTTTAATAATGGATGGTTGTTTGAGAGGTGATTATGATTATGAAAAGGATAGAATATTAGTTTCATCTGGAATTAAATCATATCGGGAAGTTGAAGATAATGGATGTATACGATTTCCAAAAGAAATAAAACATTTTAAAAAACTGAAAACATTTTTTCTAAATGGAGATCCTTTTAGATATATACCTGATTAATATTTTAATTTATTATCTTTATTTAAGTTTTTTTGCTCAGAACTATGATTTTCAAATAAAAAAGATGATTAAAAATGATTTTTTATTCTCTTTTAGTCTTGAACAGGATTTTAGGAATGATGTGCGACAAGAGGCTGTATATGTAATTGTAAAACCCTAGAAATAGGTGATTTTACCTATTATATCACTAATAGTAGTCTAGGAACTAGGGCAAAAGAAGTAATTCTTTGTCTAAAGCGTTCTGACAAAGCCTAAATACTTGAAAAAGTGGACATTGAAACCGTGAGGAATTAGATGTAACTACCAGCATAAGGTGGTATAGGGCTAGACTTGATAGCATGGTTAACATAAGTGAACTTTCGTTTAAGGATCGTTATGAAAAAAGAGGTAAATATGCTGATAACCTCTGACCAAAAGGTAAAAGGGAGGTCTAAGTATTATCTTTTTACTTAGCGTGATTGATATTCCCTTCGGTCTTAAGAAAGAACCTAAACTATCATTTTGTTTCATATACGGAACTTGGAAAACCCAAACTAGAAATAGTGTGGGTATAGGAATGTAGAAAAAGCGAATGCTGATTTGTAATGAATCGGATAGAGATTTTATCTCACTGGAAACAGAGCAGACTTCTACTTGGTTTTTCATCATACTAATTATTTAAAGAATTTTAATAAAAGGAGGAAAGTAAATGAGCAAAGTTGAACAAACTAAGTATGCGTCCTCCAATCCTAATTGGCATAGTATAAATTGGTATAAAGTGCTAAGAAAGGTTAGAAAATTGCAAATAAGGATTGTGAAGGCGGAACAAGAAAGTAAACATAGGAAAGTTAAATCTTTACAACGTTTACTGACAAGCTCATTTAGTTCTAAAGCGTTAGCAGTAAGAAGAGTTACTGAAAATAGAGGAAAAAGTACATCAGGAGTTGACGGGAAAATATGGGGAACTCCAGAAAGTAAAGCCAAAGCTATACAATCATTAAGATTAAAAGGCTATAAGCCAAAACCCTTAAAGAGAGTATATTTAATCAAACCAAATGGAAAAAAAAGACCTCTTGGAATCCCTACTATGAAAGATAGAGCAATTCAAAGTTTATTCAAGATTGCACTAGAACCCATAGCAGAAACAAGAGGTGATTTTAATTCTTATGGTTTCAGACCTGAAAGAAGTACACAGGATGCAATAGAACAATGTTTTAAAGTATTAAGTCATACTTACTCTGTCCAATGGTTATTGGAAGGAGATATATCAGGTTGTTTTGATAATATATCACATGATTGGTTATTGGAAAATATACCAATGGACAAGAAAATATTATCAAAATGGTTGAAATGTGGATTTGTCTATAAAAATAATCTATTTTCAACAAAAGCAGGAACGCCACAAGGAGGAATAATATCCCCAATACTGGCTAATATGACTTTAGATGGTCTTGAAAAAGAATTAAAATCTATTTTCAAAGTACCCTATAAACAAGCAAAAGCTCAAATAAACCTTATTAGATATGCGGATGATTTTATTGTTACAGGCTCATCAAAAGAGATTTTAACAGAAAAAGTACTACTTGTTATCAAAGATTTTCTTAAAAAGAGAGGATTAGAACTCTCAGAAGAGAAAACAAAAATAAGTCATATTAGTGATGGAGCGAACTTTTTAGGAGTAAATATACGAAAATATAATAATAAATTAATTATTAAGCCTTCAAAAGAAAATATTAAAACATTTCTTGCTAAAGTAAGAAAATTGATAAAAATAAATTGTATGAATACACAAAAAGATTTGATAGTAATGCTAAACCCAATAATAAGGGGATGGTGTAATTTTCATAGAAATAATGTATCATCAAAAGTATTTAAATATATAGACACAGAAATATTTAAAGCTTTATGGAATTGGTGTAAACGTAGGCATAACAATAAAAGTTTGTATTGGATTAAAGATAAATACTTTAAAACAATAGAAAATAATAATTGGATTTTTGCAGACGGAGAATCAATTTTAATAAAAGCAAGTAGTATAAAAATAATTAGACATACCAAAATCAAAGGAAACGCAAACCCTTATGCAAAAGAATGGGAAATTTACTTTGAAAAAAGACAAAAAGATAATATGTTGAATAATGTTATTAAAACCAACAAATTAAAAAACATATTAATGAGTCAAGGTTTTAAATGTGTTATTTGCAAACATCTAATAACTGAAAATAATTTATGGGATTTACACCATATTGTAAAAAAAGTTGAAGGTGGAAGTAATAACATATCTAATTTAGTTATTTTACATACAAATTGCCATAGACAAGTGCATAGCCAAAATTTAGAAGTTGTTAAGCCGTGTTCTTAAATGGACATTTTAGAAAAGCTTGAGCCGTATGCGGTGAAAGTCGCACGTACGGTTCTGAGGGGAGAATGGAGTTGTTAAATACTCCTGTTCTTACCCAACTACGAAGATGGACAAGATTAGGATTTAGGATATTAGTTTAATTTTACTGTTTTTAGCCTATTTTAGTACAAAAAAATATGAACAGAGCATCCTACTAATCATATAATCCCATTAATCCTGTTCAAGACAATTTTTTATTTTTAACGTAAACACAGGGTTTCATCTAGGGTATTCGCGTACCCTAACTTTTACTTTTTTAGTCAGAACTATGATTTCCAAATGAAAAAGATGATTAAAGATAATTTTTTATTCTCATTTGTAAATCATACAAATCATAATAATCAAAGTTCAGACTATTTTCTATTTCTTATATAAATCTAAAGAAAAAGGTGCTCCTTTAGGCTTTATTGACATATCTCCATTTTTAGAAACTAAAAACGTTGTTTTATTCCCATAACCAGCATCAAAAACTATTTCTCTTTTATTTCCAACCATTTTTTCTTTAGAAGAAACTGAATTTGTTAGTTTAGAACCATTATTATTATTATCAGACGTTGTCATAACATATTTTCCATCAGCTTTTTTTTCTATGCTTATACTAAGATTTACTTTACCATCTTTTATTGTATAAGGAATATTTGTATCAAAACCTAAAACACTTTTTGCTGCCTTCATAGAAATATCAAATTGCATTGAGTTTGAATCATATTTTTTAAGATTAGCACTTCCATCATACCAAAGAGGGCCATCAACTTTAAAAGAATCACCTTGCTTTGTATTAGGCAAATCCATAATAGGTTTTTCATCAGCTTTTTTAGTTTCAAACATATTAATTGATTTAATACTTGAACCTTCTTTTGGATTATTTATAATTACTTTTTTATCAATAGAAACAAGTTTAGTTTCTTCTATTTTAGGTTTTTCTATTTTTTCTATTTGAACTGATTTTTGAGTATTTTGAGTTTTATTTTTAGAATCAAGATTTTGTATATTTGTACTAACTTCCATTTTTGATTCCTTAACATGAACAATCTCTATAATAAACATTATAGGTAATAATAATAATAACTTTCTTTTTTTAATTTTCATAAAATTAATTTTTAATTTCTTTCGATAGAAAAAACAACTTCAAATTTGGCATCAATGAAATTTTGCCAAGGTAATGATGCTTCAGTCAGCTCAAAATCTTTATCAGGTAAAGCAATAAGAACTTTTTTTGTCATATTTTTAATGATTTTTCCATAATAATTAAATTAGTATCAATTCCTTCTAATTTATCTTGTTTAACTTTTATATCTTTAAAACCAAGTTTTTTCCAAAAATTATATCCTTTTTTATTTTGTTCTACAACAGCAAGTCTTATAAAATCAGCTCCGAGATCCAAAGCCCATTCTTCTGTATCATCAAAAACTTTTTTACCTAAACCATTATTTCTAACTTCAGGACAAAAAATCATTAAGCCTAAAAACCATATATTTTTTTCTGGATAATCTCTTATTATATCTACTACTCCTATTATCTCAAGATTTATATCAAAAATACCTATAACAAATTTATCTTCATAATTTTTATCTTTGGGAAGTTCTGTTAAAGTTTCTTTTGCTTCAAATTCTTTGGCATTTCTAGAAAAAATAAGTTGAAAAAAATCATCGCATTTCTCTAACATTTTTTGAAGTTTTTCTTCATCGTGTTCATCAATTATTCGAGAACTATAAGTCATAAAAAGATATTTTTAGTCCAAAAATTTTAAAATTATTCGCTCAGGGGGCAAAAGAGGACGTTTCATAAAACGTCCCTACATTCTAACCTTGTAATTTTCTTAAAAATACACTTTTTAGGCACTTCTCTACATTTTGTAAACTGCAAACCAATTCTTAACATTTATAACTATTTTTTCTCTTCTTCTTTTGAAGTAACCTGTGTTTGTTTTTGATCTCCACCATTTATTACAGTTACGGTATGAGTTGTTTTTGGTGGTTCAGGTTTTTTCTCAACAACTTTAGGAACTTTCTTTGGTGCTACATAAGCAGGTGCAGGTGGATTATATTCCCTAGGTGGTGGAACATAAGCAGGTGCAGGTGGATTGTAAGGTACAGGATCAACAAAAACTGGTTTTGGTTTTGGTTTATCAAGTTTTAAAGGTTCTACTTTTTCTATTTTTGTAGAATTATCTGAAAACATAAGATCTAACTTTTCTATTGAAACAATTTGCTCAAGATTTGTTGTATCGCCTTCTTTTCTAAGAATTACCTTGAAATTTCCACCTCTTTCTTGTAATAATGAAAAAAGATGAACTAAATTATTTGGTACAGCAATCATAATATTATCACCTGGTGTTGAATCACCAGTAGTTATTTTAAATTTACCATCAACTGCTAAAACAGAAGCATTTTGAAGAACAGGGGTATTAATCATTTTTCTTCTATCTATTGGATGAGGAACAGAAACTAATACATCAACATGCTCATTTGGTCTTATATATGACATATTTTTTGTTGGTATATCAAAAGCTCTGTGATTTGCAGGAATAAAAGGTGATTTCCAAGGGCTTTTATCTTCAGAAAGAATTCTTCTTTCAGTTAATTGCTCATTTGCTCCAATATCAACAATAGCAACCTTACCAACATAATTTTTTACATCATCAGGAGATTTAATAACAATTGCATTAGGTGTTTTATATCTTTCAGGTATTTCAGCAACTCTTATATCAGCCATAGAAATAAGTGATTTTTCTTTTAAATCTTTATTTGCTACCAAAATATTTACAATATCAGAACCATATAATTTACTTTTGGTAAAACCATTAAGATAATTAAGAACTAAAATAGCCGCTACAGAAGAAGTTCCTAAAGCTATGTATAACATTCTTTTATTAACATTAAGCTTCTCCATAATATTTCTTGTCATTGGCATTCCATCAAGTTTTTTAGTAAAAAGCTTTTTAGTACCTTTTAATAGCCCTGTAAAACCTTTTGGAGATTCTTCTTCAGATTCTTTAAAAATATCAGCATTTTTCTTTCTTATACTTTCTGTTTTACTTTCATAGTTATTTTGTTGAGGTTGTTGCCTGTACATTTGTTCAGGAGGAGCTTTTTGCTCTACAGGTGGTTGATAATAATTATTTTGCGGTTGTGCTTGTTGTTGTGGTTGAGATTGTTTTGAAGCATAAGCTTCTTGTTTAACAGGTTGTTCATAAGACACAACGGTATCTTGGACTTTATCCATATTAAATCCAAATTGTTTATTTTCAGTTTGAGACTGAGGTGCATCATCCTCATTATTGTCTCTAATTCTGTTTCTTAAATTTATTTTAGCCATTTTTTGAAACCTCTATACTCTTATTGTAGCATAGTACTACTAAGGTATATTGTAATTATGCTTATTTCTCTCTCCAATCTTGCGTCTTTTGTTATCCCTATCATTAAATTACAATTAATTTTTGTTTTATTTTTATTTAAAATTATAGTTATAACATAAGGTTTTGTTCTATCGCTATTAAGTGCATCTAGCCAGACTTTCATCTCTTCATCATTTGGAAAAACAACACTCCAGTTTTTCTTTTTCATTGTACTGACATAAAAATTAACTATTTTTTCTATATCAAGATCTTTTGAAACATGAACTTTTATTCTCATTCCAAATTTTTCTTTTAGATCGTGAATTTTTGAATTAGGATAAATTGGTATTTCTTTGATGTATTTTTTATAATCATTATCACTTAACTCATTTGTTTCTTTAGTTTTTGAATAAGCATTAAAATTAATAAAGCAAAATAAAAGAAAAAAAATAATTAAATAATTTATTTTTTTAATATAATAAAACATAAAATCATATTTTTAAAGCTGTTTTAACTATTTTTATATACATTTCATCAGATATAAGGCTTTTTACTTTTATTAATGCTTTTGCATCAAACCCAGCTGTATATCTAAGTTTTGAGGCATTATCAGTAGAAGCTTTATAAATAACTTTAGCAACTTCTATTGGTTTAGCTCCATTTTTACCTGTTTTTGCAAACTCTTTATTTAATTTTTCTACATAATTATCATAATCAGTTGTATTTTCAGGTTTAGAAAAATCAGCAGAACGATCATAAAAATCAGTTTTTATTGCACCAGGTTCAATTATTTTTACTTTTATATTAAAAGGAGCTAATTCATATTGCAACGATTCAGAAAAACCTTCTAAAGCCCATTTTGAAGAATGATAAAGACTATACAAAGGAAAAGTAACTTTACCACCCATAGAAGTAACATTTATAATAAGTCCTTTTTTATTTTTTCTAAAAAGAGGTAAAATTTCTCTAATAACAGACATAACACCAAAAACATTAGTATCAAATTGTTTTTTTATTTGTTCTTCAGTCGCTCCTTCAAATGCTCCTGATAAACCATAACCAGCATTATTTACAATTACATCTATATCGCCAAATTTTTCTATAGTTTCTTTAATAGCATTTTTTATACTTTCTACATCAGTTACATCTAATTTTGGACATATAACATTTTTAAATTGAGTAAGTTCTTGTTCTTTTGAGGGAGTTCTCATTGTGGCAGAAACATTCCAACCTTTTTCTTGGAAATAAAGTGCAGTTGCTTTTCCTATTCCCGTAGAACTTCCTGTTATAAATACTGTTTTTGTCATAATAATACTCCAATTAATTTAGCAATTATAATTCTTTTTAATTTAAAATGTATCTTTTTTTATAAATCGCCAAGTATTCTAACAAGATCTTCAGGACTTATTTCTTTACTTTCATCTATCTCACTAATTATTTTAGAAATTGATTTTTTTTCATTTTCTTCTATTTGATTAAGAGTAATCTTATTATTTTTAGGTTGAGTTGGATTTAATGTATTTATTATATTCGGTAAAGGAGTTGGTTCTGACATTAAATCATTTAAAAGAGAATCTTGTTCTATTTTTGGTATTTTCCCTGTATTTAATAATGAATTAAGCTTAACTGTATTATTTAAATAATCTTTTTGAAGTTCAGGCAAAGGAGTTGGTTCATGTTTTAATGCAGCCATCAAATCATTATTATCAAAACTACTAGATTTTAAAACAGGTTCATTTTTGGGAATTGGAGTTGATTCTTGTTTTAA
>ERZ1292633.1908-Hain-H41-02um-R1-1908-length-21862-cov-5_pt1 | contig 21862 bp, 17 predicted proteins | sample MGYA00564406_ERZ1292633 | MGnify/ENA primary metagenome ERZ1292633 (study PRJEB36523, sample SAMEA6512639) | groundwater metagenome | collected 2019-01-08 | study: AquaDiva: Metagenomics assemblies of 32 groundwater samples
CGAGATAGTCCATCCCGTCCTGGTGCCCGACATCGAAGAGGGTGCAGATGTTGGGATGGTTGAGGCTGGAGATGACGCGGGCCTCGCGCTCGAAGCGCTGGCGCGTCTCGGGGCTGACCGCGAGATGACCCTGAAGCACCTTGATCGCGACGGTCCGTTCGAGGCGCGTGTCGCGCGCCTTGTAGACCTCGCCCATGCCGCCGGCCCCGAGGAGGCCGGTGATCTCGTAGGCGCCGAGTCTGGCGCCGGGTTCCATGCCCATGGTCGCGGAGGGTAGCACAAGTCATGGTTCCGGCTCGCCCGGCGAAATGGCGCGGAAGATGGGCGGGGCCGGGTGTATCCTGGCGCCTCCCCCCCTGAATCGTGCGATGCTCGCACGCAGCCGCCTGGAGACCCGATGACCGCTCGATGGATCGCCTCGCTTGTTTCGCTCGGAGTCCTGCTGCTCCTGCCCTCCTATTTCGCTCCTTCGGCGCGGGCGCAGCCACGGTGGTCGTGGCCCGAGAAGAGCAAGAACTTGAAGGTGCTTCCGAAGAATACGCCGCCCGAGAAACTGCGCGCCGTCATGACCGGCTTCACCCGATCGCTCGGCGTCCGCTGCTCTCATTGCCATGTTGGGGAGGAGGGAAAGCCGCTCGACACCTACGACTTCGCCTCCGACAAGAACGAAAAGAAGGCTGTGGCTCGCGGCATGCTGAAGATGCTGGGCAAGGTGAACAAGGAACTGGAGTCGATCCAACCCACCAAGAGCGAGCGGGCGAACATGTGGTGCCACACCTGCCACCACGGACGGCCGATCCCGATGACGCTGGCGGAGGAATTGACGCGCGTCTACACGGCGGCGGGAAGCGACTCGGCGATCGCCCACTATCGCGCGCTACGTGGCCGCTTCTACGGTTCGGCGTCGTACGACTTCCGCGAGAACTCGCTGGTGGATGTGGCCGGGACCTTGCTGGAGAAGAAGGACGTGCGCGGCGCGATCGCGCTCCTGAACGTGGATGCCGAGTTCTATCCCGAATCGGGCTCGGTGCATGGCGCGCTCGGGGAGGCGTACCTGGCGGCGGCCGACACAGCTCAGGCGATCTTGCACCTCGAGAAGGCGGTGGCGATCGAGCCGCGGAATCAGGGGGCGAAGAAGATGCTGGAGACGCTCCGCGGGGGCGGACGCTAGAGCGCGCCAACCATCACGACCGGCCCGGCCGGCGCGCGCTTGTCGGGTGAGCCGCCCGCGGCTTCGTAGGAGACGGCAAACGCCGCCAGGTCGGTCGGGTCCGGAACTTCGGGGAGCTTCACGAGCGCGCGGCCGCCCGGGACCACGGTGATGACGCCGAGGCTACGCGGGCCCTGCGCGCCGATTGCCCAGAGTTCGAAGTCGTGCCCCGGCTCCACATCGAGATTCTCGATGACGAAGATGGCGCGCTTGTTCGCCGGATCGAACAGCGCCCAGCCTGACTGCTTCGGCTTCCCGGCGTTGGTCGGCTTGAAGTAGGTGACCCGCGCGGTCGGCGAAGCCATGGAGGCGAGCCACGACGATTCGTCGCCGAGCCGCCCCTCCAACTCCGCCACCTGACCCCGGAGCGCGTCGAGTTCGGTCCGCACGCCGCGCAGTTCCTTCTGATCGTTCAGTCCGACGAAGGCGAGCGCCACCGCCGCGGCCCAGCCAACCGCCGCGAAGACCGGGAAGCGGAAGATCGTCGCCTCCCGCTTGCCGGAAGGACGCGGTGTCCGGTGCTCCGTGGAGGTCGCCGACTTCGGGAGCGGCTCGGCGTCGATCGCCTCGATGATCCGGGCACGGAGCGCGCGGTCGGGAGCCACGGACGGCGCGGTGGCCGCGAGCGTGAGCGTCCCCTCGCGGCAGCGCCCCAGTTCGCGTTCACACTCCGAGCAGCCTTCGGCGAGATGCGCGTCCAGACGACGCGTTTCCGCTTCGTCGAGGGCGCCCAGCACGGAGAGGGCGCAGCGGTCGAGTAGTTCGTCGTGGTCGCTCATGACTCCTCGTCGCGCGGCATCAACTCCCGAAGTCGCAGGAGCCCTTGCCTCGCCCAGTGTTTCACGGTGCCCAGCGGTGCGGCGAGCCGTTCCGCGATCTCCGACTGCGAGAGGCCCTCAAAGTAAGCGACCTCCAAGACCTCTCGATGCCGGGGATCGAGCGCCGCCATGGCGCGACCGAGCGCGGAGCGGTCCGCTCCCCGCTCCGACTTGAGGCCGGGATCTTCACGCGGTTCGGGCAGGGGCGCATTCGCCTCGGCCTTCGCCCGCGAAGCGCGCCGGCGGATGCGATCGAGCGCGCGCGACCGGGCGATCGTCACCAGCCAGCCCGCCACGCTCCCGCGTTCCGGATCGAAGGATCCCGAGCGCTGCCACGCCTGAATCCACGCCTCCTGGAGCACGTCGTCCGCCTCCGCGCGCTCGCGCACGATCCGGAGCACCACGCCGTACATCAACGGCGCGTGCCGATCATAGAGTTCGCCCACGGCGGCGCGGTCGCCCCGCTGCAGCCGGCGAATCGTCTCCAGATCCTGCGTCTCGTCCGACACGTCCGCTCCGGGCTCCTCGGGGTTTCGGATCCACCGGCAGCGCCGGCTCTCCTTACTAGTACGCGGCTCGGTGCCCGGCTGGATGTAGCCCGGCTGCCGGTACGCACCTGCCCTGGGAAGATAACAGGCCCATCCGATCGTCCGCCACCCGCGTATTCATCGCAGAAGGGGGCCGGGACCACAGCAGAGTCTCCGATTTCCAAACTTGGGGGAACGGAGGCGTGGAACGCATCCGGGCCTTCCCGGCCCCCGAAATCACGATCCGATCAGATGGGAGCGCCGACCCGGAATTTCCCGGGCGGAGAGACGGAGGAACCAATGATGACTCTAAGTCGATCAGTCGCCACGCTGGAGACGCGGCCGAAGGGAAGCCGCCTCGTCGTGGCGAGCGCGCGGGCTATCCTGGCCGCGCTGCTGCTCACGACTGTTCCGGTCGCGACATTCGCGGCCGATCACGCCGAAGCACCCGGCACGAAGGCGGATCCCGCCGCCGACGTCGCCGATGTCTTTGCCTGGCACGACATGGCTACCCGGCGTCTGGTCGCGGCTGTCACCTTCGACGGGCTTCGTCCGCCGGTCTCCGGACAGCGCGGGACGTTTTCCGAAGGGGCACTCTACACGCTTCACCTCGACCGAAACGGCGATCAGGAACCCGATGCCGACATCAACATCCGCTTCACACGAGCCTCGACCGGCGCGCGCCTCGTGGTCGTCGAGGGGCTCCCCGGCGCGGTGCCGGTGATTGTCGGCCCGGTCGAGCAGGTTCTGCGACGCGGCAGCGCGCGCGTCTTCGCCGGGCTTCGCGACGATCCCTTCTTCTTCGACCTCGAAGGATTCCGTCAGACGCTCATGACGGGAACGCTCTCGTTCGACACCAACCGCGACTCGTTCGCGGGCACGAACCTCACCGCCGTCGTGCTCGAGATGGATCTCGACGCGGCGCTCGCGGGGGGGACCTCCATCGATCTTTGGGCGACGACCGGCCGGGCGCCAATGTCCGCCGACGCGGTGTCGCGATGAAAGGGGCCATTATGAGGAGCCGTTTCGGATTGCTCGTGCTGCTCGCCACGCTGATCGTGGTGGCGGCGGCGGGATGTTCCAAGGAGAAGGACTCGGCGCTAGGGCTCTCCGGCGACGCCGGCGCGGCCGATAACGCGGCGATCCAGGGCGACCCGACCGCGGTCGCGAACCTCATTCGCGACTTCCCGGCGAGCCGGTATGCCCGCGTGGATCGTATGGCAATGCCCGCTGTGGCGACCGCGCTCATCAAGAGCAAGGACGCCTACAACAACGCGAACCCCTCGGACGACGTGGCCGGGACGTTTGTCGGCGAAATCGTCGCGAGTCTCGAGACGTTGCACGGCGCGCTCGACGACGACCTCACCGGGCTCGGGCTGACGCCCTGCGCCACCGGCGACTGCGTGCAGCAGGCGGCGCCCTTCATTGTGCCCGATCGGATTCGCATCGACACGACGAAGCCGTCGGGCTTCCCGAATGGCCGCCGGCTCACCGACCCCTGCATCGACATCACGCTCGCGTTGGCGCTGATCGATCTGAAGACGCACCCCGTGACGACCCTCATCGGCGTCAATCCGACGGCGAACGATCGCTCGTTCAACCCCACATTCCCCTACCTCGCCACGCCGCACGCGGCGGGTGGGCGGTAGGCGTCGCATGCTTCACCGCCGTCTTGTGATCGCCGTGGCCACCGCGGCGATCGCCGTCGCGGCACTCCTCGCGGGCCGGAGCATCGGCCCGCGGGAGCGGCCCGCGGCTGGTGGATACGCGGAGGAACTCGCCGACGTTTCGGCGTCGGTGAAATGGCTCGATGCGAAAGCGGAAGCGGAGCCGCGTTCGGCCCTGGCGCAGTCGATGGCGGCAGGGGCGCATCTGGAGCGCGCGCGGTTGACCGGCGACTACAACGACTACGCCGCCGCCGAACGGATGATGGATCGCGCCTTTGCCGTCGCTCCCCGGGGCGCGGGACCGGTCCTGGAGCGGGCGGGCCTGTCGTTCACGCTGCACCGGTTCGATCGGATCGAGGCGGACCTGCGCGTCGCCGAGCGTGCGCTGCTGTTCGACGATCCGAGCCGCGCGGCCGTCGTGGGATTGCGCGCCGATCTCGCCCTCCAGCGCGGGCAGGACTCCACCGCGATTCGCGGGATGACCGAGGCGCTGGCGCTCCATCCCTCGCCCCAGGGATGGTCTCGCCTGGCGCGGGCGAACTGGCTCGCCGGCGATCGGGCAAGCGCCGCCCAGTGCTACGCGACCGCGCTCTCGCTCGATCACGGGCGCCGCGAGTCGCCGCGGGCGTGGATCCATCTTCAGTTGGGCTTGATGGCGCTCGAGGCTGAGGACGTGGAGGGGGCGTTGGCCGAGTATCGGAAGGCCGACGCCGACTTTCCCGGCTGGTGGCTCATCGAGGAGCACATCGCCGAGGCGCTGATGCTGCAGGGTTACGCGGAGGAAGCCGAGGCGCGATATCGGGATCTGATCCGACGGACCGGCAATCCCGAGTTCATGGACGCGCTGGCGAGAATCGAACGGGAAAAGGGGCGCGAGTCGGAGACGCGGAAATGGATCTCACGCTCGGAGCGGATCTATCGGGATCGGCTGAAGCGATTCCCCGAGGCGACGTGGGGGCATGCGCTGAGGCACTACCTGGATCTTGGAGACGCCGGGATCGCGTTGGATCTAGCGGAGAAGAACTGGAAGTTACGGCCAAGCCGGGAAGCGGGCGCTCTGCTGGAGTCGGCGCGAAGGAGGGCCGGAAGCTAGCGATGGCGACCGCTTGAGCATCGTGACAACCGAATGCGGTAGAGCGAGATTCGACAGCGTGCCCGCTCGGAGTTCCGGGTTGGGCACGTTTCAGATGAGCACCTTTCCGAGGAACGCGCAGACGGCCCGACTGAATTGTTCCGGCCGTTGCAGCGGCGCGAAGTGGCTTACACCCGGCAGGAGAATCATTTCGGCACGAGGAATCGTCCGGGCCAGATACGCGGCATGCTCCGGCTTGATGAACTCGTCGCTCTCGCTTTGCACGATGGCGACGGGCACTTGAATCTTCTCCAGTTCGCGCGCCGAGTAGTTCGGCTGCGTCCTCATCATCTCGCCGACCGCGTTCGAGAAGTCGTCGAACTGCTCCGGCGTGACCGATAGCTGCGAGTAATCTCTGGCGTGACGATTGAAGCAGCGGCGAACGATCGGCCCGAACTCGACCTCCTTGGCGCCGCCAGGGTCCATGTTGCAGCCGAAGAAGAACACACCCAAGACACGCCTCGCCGCCTTCATGGCGACGACTAGCGCCGTGCAGGCTCCGTCGCTCCAACCCACGATCGCCGCCGATTCGACGCGCAAGGCATCCATCACGGCCAACACGTCGGATGCCATCAATTCATACGTGAAGGGGCGGCCGTCGCGAGTGCTTCGGCCGTGGCCGCGGCTATCTACGAGCACAACGCGGTAGCCCGCGTCGACCAGGGTGGGAACCTGGTATCCCCAATTCCCGCTGTGGCCAAGGCCACCATGCAGCAGGAACACCGCTGGGCCAGAGCCATAGGTCGCGTACCAGATTCGAGCGCCGTCATGCCCCACGTAGCCCGTCGCGTCCGCGACCGGCAGGGGCGCGGCGCCGTGCGCTTCGAAGTTCTCGAGTTCGTCGTCGAACGCTTCCATGGTCGGGACCATCGCGGATCCAGGTTAATGGCGGAGGGGGTAGGATTCGAACCCACGGTGCCTTGCAGCACAGCGGTTTTCAAGACCGCCGCCTTAAACCACTCGGCCACCCCTCCGCGTTGCGGCGCAAGGATATAGCCTCGGCCCGTTTCAGGCTGTATCCAATTTGTGACTCCACCGACCACCTCGCCTCTACCCCGCTGAACGGTGGCCATGGGTCTTCCCACGGCCGAGGAAGTAGAGTGCCGCGCGGAAGCGCTCCTCCAGGGTCGCCCCCGGAGTGGGCCTCGTCTGTTCCACGGCACGATGCGCTTCATCGGCCCGGAACCCGAGGTTGCGCAGGCCTGATAGAACATCCTTTTCCGCCGCGGCACAGCGAGCCGCCTCCCGCTTTCGCCTCATGAACTCAGCGCCATAAGCGCGCTCGGCCTCGTACTGATTGTGGGCTCGGCACCGAAGCCGGATCCGATCCACCGTCGTCTCGCCTCCGCGGGCGACCGGGTCAACGTGATCGAATTCCAAGAATCGGCGAGCTTGGCATCTCCGGCCGCCCGCGCTCACAAATGTGCACTGTCCCCCGTCCCGCTCCCAAACGGCGCGGCGGACAGACAACGCGATGTGGCGGCGGCCGACCTCGGAACCTGAGCCGGCCTCTCTCTTGGTGCCGGCGGTTCGGTTCGCGGCCGCGCTTCGGTTCGAGGCCGGCCTCCGGTGCGAGGCCGCCTGGGACCGGGCACTTCCCTTCGAGCGGACCCCGAGCCTGCGCTTCTCGAGCGCTGTGATCAGAGCATCCAACGCTCGGTCGAGCACTTCCGCTACGTCACCCGATGGAACCGCATGACTCAGGAGGGCCTGGGCGTGGCGGAGCTTTTCGCGGGTGCTCGCACCGACTGTGACCTGAACCAGAAATCGATCGGGCGAGAGAGGTAACCCCTGGTTCCGGTCCTCATCAACATGCCCCGGGGCATGTTCGCCGCCGTTCGCATGGTCCGAGTCCAGGAGAGACAGGGCGGTGTCCGCTCCGCTGCCCGCATGCCCGCTCGTCGCGCCACTCCCAACATGCCCCGGGGCATGTTCGAGAACCGGCCGAATCACCGCTGCTTCCGCTCGGCGCGGCGGAAAGTGCCGGGCGAGCATCGCCTCGATCTCGGATTTTCGCCTTCCCGCCGCCTCTTCGAGAAGCTCACCGGCGTTCGCCTTGGTCAGCCAGGGAGCGAGCAAGCAGATCCCCGAGAGGTGAAGCCTGCCGTCGGCGACGGCCTCGAAGATGGTCGGGAATCGCCTGGCGGCCCTTGCTGCCTGGATCCGTTTCAGCGCAGCGTCGTCCGACAACCGGAGTTCGCCAACACAATAAGCATGCATCGATGGATAGCCGGCGGGCGCGTAGATCCTGCGTACGTCGACTTCCGCGATGTGGGCGAGGAGGGATGCCGTTGTCCGGCGTTCCTGGGCGACGAGCGCGAAAAGGTCGCGGACAAGGACATCGTCGCTAAGATGGCTCAGCGCGTACGGGTGCATGAGAGCACTTCCTGTAACGGGGTGGTTCTTCGGTGCCAGCTTCGGGGGAAGAGGCTCTACCTTTATATCATGAGCGCGCTGGGCAGCGCCCGGAACTCGACGATAGCGTGGGAGAGTGCAGGACGTCTTCTTGGAGTCGGAAGCCGGCGATCACCGTCGCTGGGCCATCCGAGGGCCCCTACGATCAGCGTCTCAAGGGGCGTTCCTGCGTGAAGCGGGGCGCTGGCGAAATGTCGTCAAGAACATTCCGCGTCGCGATGGTGTCGACGATCACTTTTCTCATGGGGCTTCACCTGTTCCGCTCTTAGTTCGGGAGAGCACGGGGGAGAGCAGAGACGGCGACGTGGTGGAGATCGCGCAGGCCGTTCCCCGGAGCACGCAACCGTTCGACGAGCTCGTCGTATTGCTCACGATCATCCCCGCTCGACCAGTATCGTCCGCGCGGACCACAAGTCGTAGCGCGAAGCACGGTCGCGACTCTCGGGGGCGAATCGCGGTGTTAGGCCCTCTTCCGGGACCGGGGTGCTGTTGATGAGGTCGTACGTTGAGCTACCCCATGCTGCGCCCGCGATTGCGAGCGCGCAGGACAAGACACCGTATTGGATTTTCTTCGTCGCCGGGGGTTGGATAACGGGAGTAGATGCGGTGACACAATGCTCTGAACCCCTCTTCCAGGTCGGACAGTCAGTGCTACAATGAGCGGGTCTATGAGGAAACCTTCGCGGTTGCCCTTCATCATCGCTCGCCTACTCGCATGCGGGATCGCGGTCCTGACGGCCGTGTCCTGTGGCCCCGAAATCGAATTCCCACACGCGCCCAACCCCGAAGCGCCCCCTTCCACGGCCGTCCCGCCCTACGCGGCATTCCTGCGTGGACATCGCGACACCCTCGCGTTCCAGGCGGCCGATGCGAACGGCGATCCGATCCTTTCCGTGGAAGCAAATCTTTCAAGCCTTCCTTCCGGAAATGACGCGGTCTTTTCCACGGCCCTGGGCCCTTCCGGTGTCCTGGGTTGCCAACTCCTTTGGACCGCGACGATGTCGGACACGGGCTACTACGCCATCTCGTTCACCGCGAAGAACGCGCTGACCGGTTCCCCCGATACGACCCTCCTCTACACCGTGGGCCACGCGGTGGACATCGATCCGGTGGTGACGTGTCCCGACACGGTGCACGTGACGGTAGGCATCCCGCAGACCATTTCGGTCATGGCTACCGATCCGGACGGGGACCCCATCTTTCAGCTCTTACCTACGGAGCCTCTCGACACGAGCACGGTTCGTCCGTTCAATCGGCTTTCATGGACACATACACTGAGTGGATCCACGGCAGCGGGCATCCTCCAGGTTCGAGCAAACGTGCCGGGATGGTTCCCGGTTCGTTTTACCGCGATCAACGCGGCGCATGGGTTCGCGACGACCATTGTCGTGTCGCACTGATCCCCGGCTTGCTCGCGGTCCTTCTTGCCATGGTCCTAGCCCCCCTCGCGCCGTCGCCGGCGATGGCGGCCGACGACGGGGAGGTTCGCCGCGAGCTGGAGAAGCTGTACCAAGAGCGCGCCGAAGCATTCGGCCTGCAGGACAATGCCGAAGCCCATTACACGCTCCTGGAACTTTCGGTATCGGCGAATCGGCTGATCGCCGCCGCGGAGGTGTTCCGGGAGTTGAAGTGGACGGGAAAGGGCTGGGAGCTGAAATCGGTCGACGACACGGGATGGGAAGCGGTTCGTCGACGGGAAGCGCGTGGATCCAGATCCCGCGAAGCCGTTCGATCCGGATGCCCCGCTCTACGAGCCGCTGCGGGAGAAGGACTGAATTAGCCCCGTACGGCGGTTCCGACCGTTCCAGTCGATCTGCCTTATCTGGTTCGCTCTCCTGGCCGACTGTCCGCGTCGGAGTCGGAGTCGCCCCGGGCGTGGCCGGCAAGCCAATCCCGCACCGACCGGACGGCCTCTTCGAGCGACATGGCTCTCCCCTCGGCGTCGGACGCCGCGTAGCGATCCTGGCCAAGGAGCGCGCGCGCTTCCGCTCGCGCCTCCTCGACCACGCCGCGATTCTCTACCGACAGCGTGTAGCCGGTCGCCTGTCGCACCGCGTCCGCCGTTCCCAGGACCTTCGCCGCCAGGTCCGGCGAGCCCATCCGGTTCGCGAGTAGGGCGAACGACTCGAGCGAGTCCGCCGTCAGAGTCTGGCCGGGCAGCGCTTCGGCGAGCCGGAACGACTCCGCGAAGTAGTCGCGGGCTTTCGCGAACATCCCGCTCCCGGTCGCGATGTCCGCGAGGCTGGTTACCGCCGCCTGTTCCCCGTTGACGTCCCCGACCTCGCGGAAGATCGAGAGGGCCTCCTCGTAGTGGGGGGCGGCTTCCTCGAAGTTCTTCTGGATCATCAGCACCACACCGATGTTGTGGAGGTCGATGGCCACGCCTCGCCGATTTCCGATCCGTCGGCTCAGAGCGAGTGACTGCTCGTGATAGGAACGCGCGGCGGCATAGTCGCCGGCGTACTCCGCCGTGTTGCCGAGCCCGTTGTAGGCGCGGGCGATGCGCGCGGGATCCTCCAGGATCAGCGCCACCTCCAGGGATTGGAGGAACAGGTCGCGCGCCTCGGAATACTGGCCGAGCTCTCGAGCCATCTGCGCGGCGGCGTAAAAGGCTTGAGCCCTCTCGGGAGTGGGCTTGGCCGCGTAGTCGAGCGCCAGGGCCTTTCGGGTGACATTCCGCCCCAGCGTGAAGCGGCTCCCGAACCACCAGTATCGCCACAAAGACCCCGTCATGCGGAGTGCAAGTCCCGCTCCTCCCTCGGCCTGTTCGCACCAGTCGAGCGCGGACAGGATATTTTCGCTTTCGATCTCGAGCTGCTCGAACCAGACTTCCTGATCCGGCCCGATGAGCTCTGGCTCCGCTCGCTCGACCAAGTTCAACATGAAGCGGAGATGGCCGTCCCGCCAGAGCGCAGTCTCTCCGGATTCCTCCAGCCGTTCGAGCGCGTACTGCCTCACGGTCTCCAGGAAGCGGTATCGATATTCGGTGGTCCCGGTCCCCTCGACGTTGATCAACGACTTCTCGGCCAGGGCGGTGAGGTGATCGATTACGTCGACCTCACCGGCCAGGATGGCGGCGACCCCGTCCAAGCTCCATCCGCCCGCGAACACCGCGAGTGCCCGGAACAGCCTCTGCTCGTCCACCGAGAGCAGGTCATGGCTCCACTGGATGGTCGCCTGAAGCGTCTGGTGGCGCGGCAAGCCGGTCCGGCTGCCGCCCGTGAGAATGTGAAACCGGTGATCGAGGCGGGCGAGGATCTCGCCGATGGTGAGCATCCTGGTCCGGGCGGCGGCGAGCTCGATGGCGAGGGCGATTCCGTCCAGACGTCGGCAGATTTCCGAGACGACCGGCGCCGTCTCCGCATCCAGGGCGAAATCCTGCCGCACGAGCGCGGCGCGTTCCACGAAGAGACGCACGCTTTCCGACCTGCCGATCGCTTCGAAATCGGCTCCCTGCTCGGGGAGGGAGAGCGGAGCGACGGGGTAGACCTGCTCACCCCCGATATGAAGCGGTTCGCGGCTCGTCGTGAGGATCTTGAGGCTCGTGCACTCTCTCAATAACGCCGCGACCTGCTCCGCCACGGCGCCGAGCATGTGCTCGCAATTGTCGAAAAGGATGAGTGCCGCCATCTCGCGCAAGTGCGCGGTCACGGCATGCTCCAAGCTCTCGCCAGGAGCCTCGCGGAGACCGAGTGTGGCCGCGAGCGCCCCGATGATGCGCGAAGGATTGGAGAACGGAGCGAGGTCGACGAACCAGACTCCGTCAGGATGTCGCGCGACCGACGCCTCGGCCACGTGGAGCATGAGCCTCGACTTTCCGCACCCTCCGATGCCGGTCAGAGTGACGAGGCGGCCCTGTTCCAGGAGCCGGTTACAGACGGCCACTTCCCGCCGCCGCCCGACGAAGGTGCTGGTCGGGTTAGGGAGGTTATGCCGCTTCGGCAAACTCTCGACCCGCGCCGGGCGCGCGGCCGGCGGACCGGCAAGCAGGGCCTCGATCACGTACCTCGCGCCTGCCATCTCGCGCAGTCTCCGATCGGGGTCCTTCTCGAGGCAGTACCGAAGCAAGTCGAGCAGCCCCTCGGGGGTCGAAGTCGGCAGAGCCGACCAATCCGGCTCCCGACCGAGAACCGCCGCGGCTTCCTCGACGGCGCCGGCCCCGGGAAAGGCTCGCGCCCCAGTGATCAACTCGAAGAGGACGCAGCCGAACGCGAAGACATCGGTCCGCTCGTCCACGTCTCCAGAGCGAATCTGCTCCGGAGGCATGTAGGCGGGGGTAGCCCCGTTCGGGTCGTGATACGCCTCCGTGTAGGCGACGGTGCCGCTGCGATCGGAGTCGGTGCGGGAGGCGGCGGGCCTGTGCATCGAGCGGGCGACGCCGAAGTCGAGCAGCTTGACCGTCCCCGAAGCGGAGAGCATGACGTTTCCCGGTCTCAAATCTCGATGCACGATTCCCCTCTCGTGCGACGCCTCAAGCGCGAGAGCGATCGATCGCGCGATCTGAAGAGACTCATCCAGAGGAACCGGGCCGCCTTCCAGATGCGAGGCCAGCGACTCTCCGTCCAAAGGCTCGAGCACCAGAAACGGTGTGCCGGCCGCCGGCTCCTCGAGGCCGTAAATGCGCCCGATGTTGGGATGATTGAGGCTGGCGAGGAGGGTGGCCTCCCGCCGGAAGCGTCGGAGTCCGTCGGGGTCGTTCGTGACCGCCTCGGGAAGGAGCTTGAGCGCCACGTTTCGGTCCAGCTTGGTGTCGCGGGCGCTGTAAACCATGCCCGCGCCGCGGGCTCCAAGGACCTCGAGGATCCGGTAGTGGGCGAGCGTCGTTCCGACCAGGTGGTCCCCCATAGGTGGAGCTTATCACGGGGGCCGTAGGGGGCCGGTGCCGCATCTCCGCCACCTGGTCGCCCCCGAGGACTGGGGACCTCCCTCGGGGAGACTGGACCTTACGAAGTGGCGGCCCGGGCGGCGGAGAGTCGCCCGGTTTTTTTCAGATACCGCGCCAGCAGATAGAGAGCGAGTACCGTCACCCAGACCGCGGCCAGCACGCGGGCGCGCGGCCCGACGGAACCCCAACCATGCCGTGCCACACTCTCCCATACCATGAGCCCCAGCGCGGTCGTGATCCAGAGGAACGTGGAACCGTATTCCTTCCGGATCAAGCGTCCCCAGTCGAACGTCATGCTCCGCATCGTTGCGCCCAGCCCTCGAAGCGAGGGGAGGAACCGATTCACGCGACTGAAATAGGCGCGATATTCGTCTCCGAACTGCTTCCGCAGAAACTCTTCCTCGGCGAGCGTGATGCTCAGGTAGGCGAGATAGAAGAAGGGAACGCCGACGAGGTATCCCACGGTCGAGTTCAGCACGAGGAAGAGCCCGAGAAAGACCAGCATGTTCCCCAGGTAGAGCGGGTTTCGGGAGTGCGCGAAGAAGCCGTCCTGAACCAGGCTGTCCGAGTGGATCTTCTTCCCCTTCCCGCCCCGCCGGATGTAGGCCAGCCCAATGACCATCGCGCGAAGCGTCTGTCCCGCCACCGCGACGCCGAGTCCGATCGCATCCAGGGCGAGATCGGCCCGTTCGTCTCCGAATGGAGCGAGTGGACGCGATGCGGCGGCGATCGCGAGAAACGCGAGCGGGAAGATGTGGTTTCGCCCGGTGAACAGGAAGTTCCCGAACTGAACCAGCGCGCGATGGAGGGTGGCGGGCACTACTTGGTCGCGATGATCGCGCAGAAGTTGTACCACTTGAAGAAGACGTCGACGTGCCGGAATCCCTGCTCGCGGAGCAGCTCCTTGTTCTCCTCGAGCCGATACGGAACCAGGATGTTCTCCAGCGCCTCGCGCTTCTGGGCGATCTCCAGGTCGCTGTAGCCGTTCTCGCGCTTCATCTCGTAGTAGTGGTGAATGAAGAGCCGGTTGAACTCGGAGTTCTCGCCGAGCACCTTCTCGACCAGGATCAACGCGCCCTTCTCAGTCATGCCGTCGTAGATGCTCTTGATCAGGCGCTGGCGATAGAGAGGCCGGATGAACTGAAGCGTGAGGACGAGAAGGACGACCGAGGCGTTGTCGATCCGCACGCCCGAGTTCAGGTCTCCGCACTCCAGATCGAAGGGGCGATCGAATCCCGACTCTGTCAGCTTCCGCTGCGCGATCTCGAGCATCTCGGGCGAGTAATCGACGCCGACGTACCTGACGTTTCGCTCCCGCGGAATATTCTCCGCGATCTTGAGGATCGTGGTCCCGGTCGAACAGCCGAGGTCGTAGATCGATGTCCCCTCGGCAGCGTAGTCGGACGCCAGTTCCCCGATCATCCGCTGCATCTCCGCGTAGAACGGAACGGAGCGGCCCAGCATGTCATCGAAGACCGCCGCCGTCTTCCCGCCAAAATCGAAGTCGGCGATTCGCTTGGCCGGCACCGCGAAGATCTGATCCCTCGTCCCGGTCGGCTCGCCTGAAGCGTGTCGCGTCATCGTATCCCTAGCCATGAAGCCCTCCCAGGATCGGTTCCGGCAGCGCGGCGGGACGAATGCCGAGGCTGTCGAGAAACACGGAAAACTCCTTCAAGTCGAACTGCTGGAACCCGTCCGAGAGCGCCTGATCGGGCCGGTTGTGGATCTCGATCATCAGGCCGTCCGCGCCCGCGGCCAGCGCCGCCTTCGCGCAGGGAGCCATGATGTCCTTCCGCCCCAGGGCGTGGCTCAAATCGACGATCACGGGGAGCGAGGTTTCCTGCTGGAGCAGCGGCACCGCCGAGATGTCGAGCGTGAATCGCGTCGTCCGCTCGAACGTGCGGATGCCGCGCTCGCAGAGGACCACGCGTTCGTTTCCGCCCGCGAGGATGTACTCCGCGGAGAGAAGCAGCTCCTCCAGAGTCGCCATGAATCCACGCTTCAGGAGGACCGGCTTGCCACAGCGCCCGACGGCCTTGAGGAGTTCCGTGTTGTACATGTTGCGCGCGCCGATCTGGAGCATGTCGGCGTGCTGAACCACCACGTCGAGCGACGCGGTATCCAGAATTTCCGTGACGACCAGGAGCCCATGGCGGTCGGCTGCCTGACGGAGGAGTTTTAGCCCTTCCTCCCTCAATCCCTGGAATGTGTAGGGACTCGTTCGCGGCTTGAACGCACCGGCCCGAAGAATCTTCGGTCCCGGAATCCGGGATACGAACGCCGCGATCGCCTCGATCTGCTCCGGCGTCTCGACCGAGCAGGGGCCCAGGAAGAGGACCGGTTCCGGCCCTCCGATCGGAACATCGCCGACCAGGAAACCCGAAGCCGGCACGAGGTCGGGGCGAAAGACGCGCATCGCCTTCCGGCCCTCGACATTCTGAATGTCGAGCGAGGCGCGGAAGATCGCCTTGAAGATCTCGCGCACTTCGGTCGGCCCGAACGGCCCCCCCGACGCGGAGGTGAGGCTGAGGAGCATCTCTTCTTCGCGCTTCGCGTCGTGCCCGTCGAGTCCCAGGGCACGCTTGAGAGCCGCGATTTCGAGAACCACAGAGCCGCGTTCTTGGATGGCGGAGAGAATCACCTCGTTCAGACGGTCGATTTCGTTACGGAGGGAAAGGAGCCGGGATTCCGTGATGGCATCACCTCGGTCGCTCCAGCCGTGCGGCGTCATCCCGGAGCGGGGCGGCGAGTCGGGCTGGATTTCCTGGGCACGCTGCTTCGCCCCGGCAAAGGATAGTCCAGCCGGCGGCTTCCGTCCACCGCGCCCGAATCGGCTGGGCGGCTCCCTCACCCCAGGACCGAGTAGCCCCCGTCGACAGGAATGGCGGCGCCGGTGATGAAATCGGAAGCCCCGCTGGCGAGGAAGACGGCCACGCCGGCGAGATCCTCGGGCTTCCCCCATCTTCCCGCGGGCGTGCGCGCCACCACGCGATCCGCAAGGCCAGGGACTTCCTCCCGCGACCGGCGCGTCAGGTCGGTGTCGATCCATCCCGGCAGCACGGCATTCACCTGGATGTTGTCGGGGGCCCAGGCCACCGCGAGCGACTTGGTGAGCGAAACGAGCCCTCCCTTGCTGGCCGCGTAGGCGGCGGCGTAGGAGGCTCCGAAGATCGAGAACATCGATCCGACGTTGATGATCTTCCCGCCACCTTCCTTCTTCAGATGAGGGTAGGCCGCTCGCGCGCCCAGTAGCGCGCCGGTGAGGTTCGTATCGAGGACGGCGCGCCATTCCTCGAGCGACAACTCTTGCGGCGCCTTGCGGATGTTGATTCCCGCGTTATTCACCACGATGTCGAGTCGGCCGAATCGCTTCACCGTCGCCTCCACCAAGGCATCGACATCCGATTCGAGGCGCACGTCGCAGGCGGCGGACATCGCCTCCCCACCAAGCGCGCGCAGTGCCACCGCGGCGGCCTCCGCGGCTTCGCCGTTCCGAGCCGCCACCGCGATCGATGCCCCGGCGCGAAGGAGTCCGCCGGCCATGGCGAGCCCGAGCCCCTTGCTTCCCCCGGTGACGATCGCCACCCGCCCTCGCAGCACGTCCATCGCCACGGTCATCCGCGCAGGAGCTCCCGCTCCCAGCGCTCCTTTCCCGTCAGGAGCGGTTTCAGCGCCATCAGTCCGACCGTGCCGATCGACTTCTCCAGATAGTGGAGTTCCGTCAGGTTCTCCCGCACTTCGGGATCGGGTGGTAGCTCGATACCGGCCGACCGCGCCATGAGCATCCCTTTCGCGCGAAGGGAGAGTTCGAGCTCCACGCGGAGCATGCAGAGCATGTCGGCCACCACCGCGCCCGGAAAGCGGGAACGGAGCTGTGAGAGGTAGTGCCCCACCGGCGTTTCCACGACGTCGCCGGTGAGAATGTGCTCCAGCGCTTCGACGTCGCGGTCCATGCCGACGCCCAGCCAGTCGCGCGTGGCGCGCTCGCTCCGCGCGAAGACAGCGGTGAGGAGGATCGGCATCGCCGCCGCCAAGAGGCCGGTCGTCACGAGCGGCGGAAGCACGAAGAGGTTGAACACGATGTGGACGAGAACCGCGATCGCGAGACCGGGCAGGAAGATGGCAAAGCCCGCTCCGTTCCGGCCGGCGAGGCCCTTGCCCAGGATGGCGAAGGCCGCCGTGGCCCCACCATGCATCATGGCCGTACCCAGCCCGCGCACGAGCCAGAGCGCGATCCCTGCGTCCCCCAGCGCCCGCGCGTAGTAGATGTTCTCCAGCAGCGCGAATCCCGTCCCGACGGCGAAACCGTGGATGGCGGCGTCGACCAGGAATCCGACCCTTCGCGTGCGAATCAGCCAGACCGCCAGCGCCGCTTTGATTAGCTCCTCGACCAGCGGTCCCAAGAACCGTTGGAGCGTCTCCGGAGAGACGCCCCCGAGCTTCATGAGCGCGACGTTGACGCCAAGGCTGGCGACCGCCGCCAGCATCCCTGCGCCGACGCTCTTGGCCACGTCGAGGTGGCGAACCAGCTTGAAGGAATCGAGCAGGAGGAGCGCGACCAGAAAGAGGAGGACCGGGAACAGTCCGAGGAGGAGGTGCGCGCCGCCGTTCACGCTGGGAGATTCATAGGATCTTGAGCGACACCATCCACTCGCTCGTCGGGAGATAGCCGCGCTCGAAGGCGCGGGCGTATCCGGTCGAGAGCGTGAGCGGCTGCATGGTCAGAAGCTGGAAGCGGATGTCCACCTGTGCTCCGGCGCTCGCAAGTTTCCGCCGCGACGTCGTGTCGTCGAGGTTCGTCACGAGGCCGCTCCCGAAGAGTCCCAGCCGCGCGTAGGCGGCGTAGAACGGGAGCACTCCGACGCGGCGGAAGCGCCATGCCGGCAGCGACCAGTCGGCGGTCGCCTTGGCGAAATTGCGTCCGCCGATCTCGTTCAGATCGCGGCCGGGGAAAGCATCGTAGGTGCGGTAGTGCTTCACGTCGCGATAGTCGACGCCGTTGTTACCGAACCCCCCGAAGAAGAAATTCGCGAACTGATCGTCGCGTGAACCGGCCGCCGTCCCCGCGGCCGTGCGCAGCCAGATGGAGGAGTTGCGAATCGGAAGGGGCGTGCCGACGTCCAGCGTCGCGTAGGCGAGCGGATAGCCCCGCCAGACCGCGCTCCCCTGGAAACCTTGCCGGACGAGCTGTTGACTGCCCGCGAGACGCCACTTGATCCCCTTCTCCGCGTCGATCGCCCCGATCGAGGAACGGAGATTTCGATACGAGAGTGAGATGCTCGAGGTGAGGAGCTTGTCAAATCCCGCGGCGGTCGCCACGTTCTGGTACTCCGGAAGACGATCCAACCCCCCGTAGCCCGCCACTCCCAGGCTCCACTCCATTTCGCGCGGCCGGTCGTGGATGATGCTGGCGGTCCGCGTCACGGTGGCGCCGTAGCCTTTCCGGCTCGCCTTTGTGGGACCGATCAGATCATAGAACGAGGCTCCGTTCCACTTGACGCCCGCGTTCCATCGCGGTCGCTTGTAGTCGAGAGCGAGATGCCACCGCTCGTTCGAGGGAAGCGCGGAGCCCGGAGTCAATGAGGCGGAGAGCGTGAACCGCTCCATCTGAAGAGGGTCGGAGATCGTGGCCGCGAGGCCGACGGCCGCGTGGTCCTTGTACCCCTCCACGATGGGATAGAGCCCCTCGAGTCCGAGTCTCCGCATGGCGCGGTAGGGAGTATCGGAAAGACGGATGGAGTCGAGCACGACCGAGGTCGGCGGCGGCGCCTTCCACTCCCGCACTACCGGATAGCGGGTTGCGATCCGGGAGCCGAGGAACGAGATCGCGCTGACGTCCTCAAGCGGCCGCGCGCCGATCGTCGCCGGGACGAACCCCTCGCCGCTGTACCGAAAGACGACCAGCGAGTCGTTCGACAGGGGGAGAGGCCGGAAGAAGCCGGTCTCGGTGTTGGTGACGATCTCCATGGCGCGCGATGCCAGATCATATCGCCAGATATTGGAGACCCCCGTGTAATACGACGAGCCGAATAGAAAGCGGCCGTCGGGCGAGAAGACGAATCCGGTAGGGATCGAAGAACCGAAGTCGTGCAACGTGGTGATGGTGGCCGAGGAATCGCGCTGCATCATCTCGGCGACTTCCATGATGCGGAGTGTCTGCCGGCCGCTCGGCTCAGCGAATGAAGCCAGGAGCCGCCTCCCGTCCGGGGAGATATCGAGATCGTAGAGGTCTTGACCGAAGGGCCACGACGCGATTCGATTCCAGTCCGTGTAGGGTGCCGGAATTCGAACGAGGGTGGAGATGCCGTTGTAGTGCCGCACGCCCCAGAGACTGCTGTCCGCGGCGTTGAACGCCAGATCCCCCACGCGGAGGTCCTTCTGGAGAACACGTGATCGACCGGTCGCTGGATCGAGGGCGCAGAGGTCGCGCCAGGAGCTGTTGTCCGCGGTGTAGAAGAGGGTGCCGGACGCGGGATCCCGAGCGATCGACGTGACGAAATAGAGCGCCGCGCCCTTGACGTCGCCGAGGTGGCGGGGCTCTCCTCCGTCCAGCGAGATGGCCGCGACGTGCCCAAGCGCTCCCGGGTACTGGACGCCGGCATAGAGCGTCCTTTGCTCCGGATCGAAGACTGCCCGCGACACCGATCCCAACGCCCGTGGGGAGATGTCGTGGTAAGGGGTCGTGGGGTATCGGCGTAGCGAATCGAGATTCGCCTGCTGGAAGCCACGCTCCCAGGCAATCCACTCGCTCCAGCCCTGATCCAGCGATCGGCCGTAGACTTTTCGAAACTGCGAGGCGAAGTAGGGCTTGCTCCCTGGTCCACGCCGGACCCACTCCACCACTCGCTCGGGGCCATGCTCGAGAGCAAGGTAGGAGAGAAAGCGCGTGCCGTAGAGGTACGAGTTCACGCCGACCTGGAAGTCGACCTTCGTCCCCTCCGACTCGAGCCCGAGCGGATCGTAGATCCGGCTCCCGTCCCGCACGATCGAACGGAACACCATCTCGTCGTAGGGGCCCTGGGCGCGACCCAGCCCCCCGGCCATCCAAGTCTCGAAGAAGACAGCCGCCCCTTCATGAAACCAGCGCGGCGCCGCGCGCCGGGGGACCGTCAGGTACGAGTAGATCATCGTCTCCGGATGGTCGCTCGATTCCCGGATCTTGCCCGAGAGGAGGCGCCGCGCGACGCGGTCGAAGCCCGCGGCCTGATCGAGCGCGACAACGTGGACCGCCTCGTGGTTCATCGTGAAATTCACGCGTTCGTTGGATGGTCCCGACTCGTAGACGAAATTCACGGGTGCGACGTCCATCGCGAGTGAGTTTCGGGGGTTCACGGAGACGCCGGCATTGCCATAGTCGCTCGGGTCGTCTAGGACAATGTTCACCTTATCCCATGGCGTGTAGTCGAAGAGCGTTCGATGGAACCGAAGCGAGTTCTCGAAGCAGCGCGCCGCATAGGGGGCGAGGTAACTGAGCGTCGGCGCCTGATAGACGACTCGGAAGTGGGGAGTCTCGAGGCTGCGCGTCTCGGAGCGGGCCGGAGCCGGTGGAGCGGCCAGGAGCAGCGCCAGCACCGTACCAGCGACGGCCTTCGCGGCTCCCTTCCGGCGATGAGTCATCGGGTGATTCCTCTCTGGGGTCCTAGTGTTCCTTCCGGCCCCTGGAAGCGAACCAGGCAGGCCGCGCCATCCCACGCTACGGGGCCAAGGGCGGGAGCATACAACGAGAAGGGCGGCGCCGCTGCTTCCGCGCCGCCCTTCTCTTGAAGAGAGGAGATGTCGAGTCGTGTTGCCGGTCTCGTCCCGGGCGCTACTCGACTTCGTTGATCGCCTTGGAGACTTCCGGCGACACGATCAGCTTGCCGAGGTCTCCGGTGTCGGTCATCTTCGCGAAGTCGCTCGAGCCGATCACCTTGCTGAATTCGGGATTCGAGACGAGCTGGAGAAATTCCTTGGAAGTGGCGAGATCCGCGAAAGCGGGGTTGCCGGCGACGGCCTGGAACTCAGCCGAGCGGACGATCGCTTCGAAGTCCCGGGGGACCTGAAGCTTCTCGAAGTCCCGGATCACCTGAGCCTTCTCGAAATCCCGGATCGGATTCGCCTTCTCGAAGTCCCGGATCACCTGGGCCTTCTCGAAGTCACGAATCACCTGAGCCTTCTCGAAATCGCGGATTACCTGGGCCTTCTCGAAATCGCGGATCGGATGCGCCTTCTCGAAGTCGCGGATCACCTGAGCCTTCTCGAAGTCGCGGATCGTCTGGGCCTTCTCGAAGTCGCGAATCGCCTGCGTCTTCTCGAAATCGCGGATCGCCTGCGTCTTCTCGAAATCGCGGATCGGATGCGCCTTCTCGAAGTCGCGGATCACCTGGGCCTTCTCGAAATCGCGGATGAAGTGCGCCTTCTCGAAGTCGCGAATGACCTGACCCTTCTCGAAATCGCGAATCGGATGCGCCTTCTCGAAGTCGCGGATGACCTGACCCTTCTCGAAATCGCGGATCGCCTGCGCCTTCTCGAAGTCGCGGATAACCTGACCCTTCTCGAAGTCGCGGATCACCTGCGTCTTCTCGAAGTCCCGAATCGGGTGTGTCTTCTCGAAATCGCGGATCACCTGAGCCTTCTCGAAATCGCGAATGAACTGCGCCTTCTCGAAATCGCGAATAAACTGCGCCTTCTCGAAGTCACGGATGGCATGGGCCTTCTCGTAGTCGCGAATGAATTGCGACTTCTCGTAGTCTCGGATCCCCTGAGTCTTCTCGAAGTCCCGGATCGGATGCGCCTTCTCGTAGTCGCGAATGAATTGCGCCTTCTCGAAGTCCCGGATCGCCTGTGTCTTCTCGAAGTCCCGGATCGGATGCGCCTTCTCGAAGTCGCGGATTACCTGAGCCTTTTCGAAATCGCGAATCGACTGGGCCTTCTCGAAATCGCGGATCACCTGCGTCTTCTCGAAGTCCCGGATCGGATGGGTCTTCTCATAGTCGCGGATGAACTGCGCCTTCTCGAAGTCGCGGATCGCCTGCGTCCTCTCGAAGTCGCGGGGGTAGTAGACCTTCTGGAAGCCCTCGGTCGAGGCGAACTGAGCGAATTCCTTCTTCTGGACCAGCGTCTGGAAGTCGGGGCTCCGAACCAGCGACTGGAAGCTGGGCGAGGAGGCCAACTTCTGGAATCCCTCGCTCTTCGCCAGCTTGCGGAATTCGGGGTTCGCCACCAAACG
>ERZ1292633.1909-Hain-H41-02um-R1-1909-length-21862-cov-4_pt1 | contig 21862 bp, 23 predicted proteins | sample MGYA00564406_ERZ1292633 | MGnify/ENA primary metagenome ERZ1292633 (study PRJEB36523, sample SAMEA6512639) | groundwater metagenome | collected 2019-01-08 | study: AquaDiva: Metagenomics assemblies of 32 groundwater samples
CCGATTTTGTGTCCCATCCAGAAACTGACAAGAAACATGACTACGAAATAGATCAGGAGCGGCACGGCAATGCGCAACACGTCCATCGGTATCTGAACGATCAGATTTCCTTTGAGGCTAAACATCACGACAATCGTAAAGAGCAGGGCTACCAGGGTGATCGGACTAATCTTGGGAATGAACTTCCGTTCATACCAGTCGCGCCCCTTGGTCTTCAATGCAACCAATCGTGTCAGCATCCCTGCTATGAAGGGAATCCCCAAATAGATAAAGACCGACTTTGCGATCTGTTTCATGCTGACATCGACCACCGAGCCACTTAGACCAAATAGCGGCGGAAGGACTGTAATGAAGAACCATGCGTAGACAGAGTAGAACAGCACTTGAAAAATAGAGTTGAATGCCACAAGTCCGGCGGCGTATTCTGTGTCCCCTTTGGCCAGTTCATTCCAGACGATCACCATCGCAATACAACGGGCCAACCCAATCAAAATCAGGCCAACAATGTATTCGGGATACCCGGCGAGAAATGCGATAGCCAAAATGAACATGAGAACCGGTCCGATTACCCAATTCTGAACCATGGATAATCCGAGGACTTTGGTATTACGAAAAACATCCCCAAGTTCCTCGTACTTCACTTTCGCAAGGGGCGGGTACATCATGAGGATTAGTCCAATGGCGATCGGGACATTGGTTGTGCCCACTTGAAACTGGTTGATGAAGCTCTCAATTGACGGATTGAAGTAACCGAGTCCAACGCCGAAGGCCATGCCGAGAAATATCCAGAGTGTCAAATATCTATCGAGAAGGGAGAGGCGTTGGGTGAGGTGCGTGGTCATACAAATCCTTTAGTGTCTTTTTGGTTCCGAATAACCGTCCGTTTGTGTTCAGTGAAGATAATGAATATAAGTTGGTAAGCACGTTGTGTTAGGAAATCATTAGTTTGGGCAAAGAAATACCGCGGGCGGCTTCGAAAGCGCCAAAAATCGTCTATCCCGATCTTGACAGAGTCTAAATCAAGACTCTATCTTGAGTTCATGGAACGAGCCGTTTCTTTGCTTCGTCAATGCGGAATCCAGCCAACGCCACAGCGGATGGCGGTGGTCGAGTGTGTTCTCAAGCGCAAGACTCACGCCTCGGCGGATGAAGTGCTTGAGCATGTGCGCAAACAATGTCCGACAATCTCCCGTGCGACCGTATACAATACGCTGAATCTTCTGGTCGACAAAGGACTGTTGAAGGGACAGATCCTTCGCGAGGGGACAGTCGTCTTCGACTCCAATATTTAGAAGCACCACCATTTCATTGATGAAGAGAGTGGAACCATCTATGACATTGACTGGAATGCCCTCAAAGTGTCAGGTGAAAAGTCTCTGAAGGGTTTTCATGTTCACGATTTTCAGGTGATTTTAAAAGGGAAAAAGAAGTAGCGCCGTTCGATTTTTGATATGTAGCAAATAACGATTGGAAACGAATTCCAACGCAATCAATTAATAGGTGCAGGAGAATACACTATGACTAAGAAGAAACAACTGACGACTGCCGCTGGCATTCCCGTCGGCGACAATCAAAACTCGATGACGGCCGGACCGCGCGGGCCGCTCCTCGTTCAGGACTGGCAGTTGTTCGAAAAGCATGCCCATTTCAATCGCGAGCGCATCCCCGAGCGGGTTGTCCACGCCAAAGGCTCAGCGGCGTTCGGCACCCTTACTATCACGAATGACATAACCAAGTACACCAAAGCAAAGCTCTTTTCATCGGTAGGGAAGAAGACCGAATGCCTCTTGCGCTTTTCGACCGTTGCCGGTGAGCGCGGCGCCGCCGATGCCGAACGAGACGTGCGCGGATTCGCTCTCAAGTTTTACACCGAGGAGGGAAACTGGGATCTGGTTGGAAATAACACGCCGGTTTTCTTCGTCAGAGACCCATACAAGTTCCCTGATTTTATTCACACCCAGAAGCGCGACCCGAAGAGCAATCTGAGAAGCAACACCATGCAGTGGGATTTCTGGTCGCTTTCACCGGAGAGTCTGCATCAGGTCACGATTCTCTTTTCTGACAGAGGATTGCCGGCCAGTTTCCGCAATGTCAACGGCTATGGTAGTCACACCTACAGCTTGATCAATGCGAAAAACGAGCGAATATGGGTCAAATTCCATTTCAAGACGGCGCAGGGAATCAAGTGCATCACCTCTGAGCAATCCGAAGCCATCATTGCGAAAGACCGTGAGAGCAATCAGAGGGATCTTTTTGAGGCTATTGAGCGTAAAGAGTTCCCGAAGTGGAATGTGAAGATTCAGGTGATGACCGAACAGCAGGCCGAAAAGACTTCTTTTGATCCCTTCGATTTGACCAAGGTCTGGCCTCATGGCGAGTTTCCCCTCATAGATGTGGGGGTACTGGAACTCAACCGCAATCCCGAGAATTATTTTGCTGAGGTCGAACAGGCGGCATTCTCACCGGCCAATACGGTTCCTGGAATCAGCCACAGCCCCGATAAGATGCTCCAATTTCGCATCTTCTCGTATGCCGACGCCCACCGGCATCGCATGAGCGTGAATTATGAGAGTCTCCCTGTTAATCGTCCCAAGTGCGAAGTCAACTCGTACCACCGTGACGGGGCGATGCGCTTCGACGGTAATTGCGGCGGCTCGGTAAACTATGAGCCGAACAGCATGGGTGGTCCCGCCGAGGATGCACAGTTCAAAGAACCCGCACTAAAGGTGTCAGGTGATGCTGATCGGTACAACCATCGTACTGGAAATGATGACTACACTCAGGCAGGCAATCTTTACAGGCTCCTGCCGAGCGCCGAGCGCGAACGATTGCACAAAGCGATTGCAGGCGCTATGTCAGGAGTGCCCAAAGAGATTATTGAGCGACAACTGGCGCATTTCGCCAAAGCCGATAAAGGCTACGCTGAAGGTGTTAAAAAAGCGCTCGGCTGGTAGTTAGTCGTTGACTTTCTATTTGTAGTCCGGGGCGGGATTATCTCCCGTATTTTGGCTACTCGAATAGCCTTGTGAGAGGCCAGAGGCCTTGGCCGGTCACTATTCCCTCAAGGGAAAGAAGACCCGTGACAGTAGTCAAAAAGTAGGCCAGCGAAAACAGTTGACAGGCTGGCAGGGAACCGAGTATACTCCATGTCTTGTGCACGACCGGTCATGTGCCGGTCTGGCTTGGTATTGCCCGTAATGTAGGAATGACAATGAAGACGTTAATGCCGAAAATTGACCCAAATCGCCGCAAATGGTTCATCGTTGACCTCAATGGGGCGACGCTGGGGCGTACCGCCACCAAACTTGTTCGTATTCTTCGCGGCAAACACCGCCCCGACTTTGCCCCGCACGTTGACTGCGGTGATCACATCGTTGCAGTTAATGCCTCCGGCCTCAAAGTGTCCGGCAAAAACAAAGATGAAAATCTGATTTATTACCGATACACTGGATATCCGGGCGGACTTCGTCAAAAGACCTTCGCCCAGACGATGGCCAGCAAACCCGAAGACGCACTTATACTGGCGGTTCGCCGCATGTTGCCCAAGACGATTTTGGGTCGTAAAGTTATCAAAAAGCTTCATGTGTATGCCGGTGCGGTTCATCCCCACGGTGCGCAGAAGCCCGAACCACTGAAATAAAAAGTTAGCAGATACGGATACTATGCAATCAGCACTGAAAATGGCCACCGGTCGTCGAAAAGAAGCTGTCGCTCGTGTTGCACTCTTCACGGGTAAAGGCGGTTTCACCATAAACGGCAAAGGTGTGCTCGAATACTTGAACCGCGATACGCTGGTGCGTCACGCGCAAGGTCCTCTCGATGCTACCCAGACTATAGGGCAGTATGACATCCGATGCAAAGCCAGTGGTGGCGGCAAATCGGGTCAGGCCGGCGCTGTTCGACTGGCAATTAGTCGTGCTCTTCTGGCGCTGAACCCCGCCTTCCACGATGTCCTCCGTTCGGGAGGATTTCTCACGCGTGATCCGCGTGCCGTGGAGCGGAAAAAATACGGTCGCCCGAAAGCTCGCAAGCGTTTCCAGTATTCCAAGCGATAGAACATTAAATACATCTCCACTCTCGGGTGGAGAAATAAGCAGTTTCGACTGACCTGCCCGGAGGTCTCGCAGTTGATCATCCCTCGCTGGATGGTCACAGGGTTCGGGTGGGGTAGACGTCGAGACGAAGAAAAACCGTTAGATACAAAAGGGAAGTCATGCTCGACCCCAAAATCAAAATTCTGCTTGAAGCGGGTTGCCATTTTGGCCACCAGACGCGCCGATGGAATCCCAAGATGAAGCCGTTTATCTTTGCGGCTCGCAACGGCATCTACATCATCGATCTTTCGAAAACACTCAATGCCATTGAGAAAGCAAAACTCAAAATGCGTGAGGCGATCACCAAAGGAAAGCCGGTTCTCTTTGTTGGAACCAAGAAGCAAGCACAGGTCGTCATTCATGAAGAAGCACCCCGTTGCGGCGGCTATTATGTAACCGAGCGCTGGCTGGGCGGCATGCTCACCAATTTCAATACCATTAAGCATTCCATCAAGAAGCTCAAAGACATTGAGAAAATGCGCGAAGACGGAACGTACGAAAAAATTACCAAGAAAGAGCGCTCAGCGTTGGACAGCGAAGCCGAACGGCTTAACCTCGTGATGGGTGGTATTAAAGAGATGACCCAATTGCCGGGCCTCATTATTGTCATCGACTCCAAAAAAGAGAAAATTGCGGTTGCCGAGGCCTCAAAGCTTGGCATTCCAATCATTGGAATCATCGACACCAACGCTGACCCGGATCCCATTGACTTCCCAATAGCGGCCAACGACGACGCCATCAAATCGATTCGCGTCATTCTCAAAGACCTCGTTGACGCCGGAGTAGAAGCCCGCCAGCACATTAGCCAGGCGGCGATAGAGGCCGCGGCCGAGGCCACACGGGAAGTGCCGGTAACAACCTATGTCGCCGAAGGCGATGAGAACATTCAGAATTAATTCGAGGTATAGTACGTAATGGAAATATCAGCTTCATTAGTTAAAGATCTCCGTGATCGCACCGGTGCAGGGATGATGGATTGCAAGAAGGCTCTTGGAGAGTCGAACGGCGATCTTGAGCGCGCCGCCACGATTTTGCGTGAGCGCGGCATTGCCAAAGCGTCATCCAAAGAAGGGCGTGCCACCGCCGAAGGGGTTATCGCTACATATATCAATCAGGGAGACAAGCTTGCCGTCATGGTTGAAGTCAATTGCGAAACCGATTTTGTGGCCAGGACTGATCAGTTCAAGGCGTTCGCGCGCGATGTGGCTGTGCATCTTATAGGTCAAGGCCAATCGTATGTAAAGGAGAATGACGCCGCACTCGACAATCTGGTGAAATCTGCAATCGCGCAGTTTGGCGAGAACACTCAGGTCAAACGGTTTATTCGGTACCAATTTACCGGTGGCGTTGCTTCCTATACCCACCCGGGAGACAAGCTCGCTGTGATGGTCGAAGTCGATTGTGCCAATCAATCAATAGTCGCAAAAGACGAATTCAAAACGTTTGCACGTGACATAGCTATGCATGTCGCGGCGACAAATCCGGTCTGCGTTAAACGCGACGAACTGGATACTTCGCTACTTACGAAAGAGCGCGAGATTTATCGTCAACAGGCGCTTAACGACGGCAAGCCGGCGCAGATTGTCGACAAAATCGTCGATGGTCGCGTCGAAAAATATTACGGCGAAGTGGTTCTCATGGAACAGCCGTATGTCAAAGACAACGACAAGACAATCACCGACCTTGTGAAATCAGCGATTGCTCAATTCGGTGAAAGTGTGCAGATAAAGAGATTCATTCGTTACCGTCTCGGTGAATAACGTGGACGCCGATCCAGATAAACCCCGCGCCTACAAACGAGTGCTCATCAAGCTCTCGGGCGAGGCATTTCTCGGTAAGCGGGAGTTTGGCATTGATCCTGACACGGTTCAAGCCATCTGCGAAGAAATCAGAGACATCAAACAGATGGGAATCGAAACTGGCCTTGTGGTCGGTGGCGGTAACATCTTTCGTGGCATTGCGGCGCAGAAACGCGGTATGGACCGTGTCACCGGCGACAACATGGGGATGCTCGCAACCGTCATCAACGCCCTCGCTATTATGGACACCCTCGAAAAGATGGGTATCTATACCCGCGTCATGTCGGCCGTTACCATCGAGGCGTTCTGCGAAACCTACATCCGCCGTCGGGCCGTGCGCCATATGGAAAAAGGGCGTGTGTGCGTCTTCGCGGCTGGAACGGGTAATCCCTATTTCAGCACCGATACCGCCGCGGCGTTGCGCGCCATGGAAACAGGCTCTCAGGTGCTCATTAAAGCGACCAATGTCGACGGGGTCTATTCAGCCGATCCGAAAAAACATTCCGACGCTGTTTTCTTCTCCCGATTAACGTATATGGATGTCCTCACCAAAGAATTGAAATTCATCGATTCGACCGCAATTTCATTACTCAAGGATAATCATATTCCGCTCCGTGTAATTGACCTGAACTGTCGCGGTAATCTTATTCGCGCCGTGCGGGGCGAAGACGTCGGCACTCTCGTATGCTGACCCGAAAGGAGACGACACGCTATGCTTGATGCAATGTTCAAGGATCTGAAGGAAAAGATGCATAAGAGCGTCGATACTGTCGTGCGCGAATTCCATGTGGTGCGCACCGGCAAGGCATCGGCGCATCTGCTCGACACCGTTCGAGTGGAGACCTACGGCACCATGCTTCCCCTCAATCAGGTGGCGACAATAAATGCCCCCGAGCCGCGACTGATCGTCGTTCAGCCGTTCGACAAGAATACCATCGGTGACATCGTGAAAGGGATTCAAAAGTCTGATATCGGACTTAACCCCTCGGTCGATGGCGGCGTTATTCGCGTTCCGGTTCCGGCCCTGAATGAAGAGCGCCGCAAGGAACTGGTGAAGCATTGCAAGCATGTCGCCGAGGAAGGGCGCGTGGCCATTCGCAACGTCCGTCGCGACGCCAACGAGCGGGTAAAGCGGTTGTTGAAGGACAAAGAAATATCAGAGGATCAGGAGAAAGAAGCCCACGAGAAGGTGCAGAAAATCACTGATGAGAATATCCACGAGATTGATCAGCAACTTGTGAAAAAAGAAAAAGAGGTAATGGAAGTTTAACCATTACCTTCAAGAGAAATTATGACGAGGCCGAAATCCCATCAGGGAATTCGGCCTTTTCATTGCGGTAAATTGTCATATCAGGCGGGATAGTTGCCGTCAATAAACTTATGCAAGTGTCGATTTTCGTCCTCGGCCTGGGCAAGGCGAACCTTGACCACGTCGCCGATTGAAATTAGGCCGACAATCGTATTCCCCTCAAGTATCGGTACATGACGGAACCGATGCTGAGTCATAAGAGAGGCAATGTGATCGACGTCGTCGTGAAGCGACGCCGTGATGACGTCGGTGCTCATGATTTGCCCGACAGGGCAACTTTGAAAATGGGCGGGATTGTCATACACGAGACGAAAGATATCCCGCTCACTCACAATTCCCTGCAATTCTCCCGATTGTGAGACCACCGGAAGGCAACTGATCTTGTTGTTGATGAGCAGTTGCATGGCGGCAATGACCGTTGTCTGTGTGTCGGTGGTAACTACTGCTCGCGGACGGGAATCGAGAATGTCTCGGACTATCATGGCGCTACCTCATTTTCTGGCGCCCGTTAACCGGGCTATCGCGTACGGATGGCGTTCGCACTGTCAGGTGATGATCGTCGTTGTCGACTCTGATAGTATAATCTATATTGGAATCGATGGTGTCAACAACTATCCATGGACGGTTTAATCGCACGATCGTTGCGATTGTGATAATTGTCTCAATCGTTGCGTTGAGTCTCGAAGCCGGGGATGACCCAATCCTCGATTTTTATTGCTCCTCGGCGGGAGCGGAGTTCGATGGCAGGAATCCGCTGGCTCATGGAGCAGTCTTTTCTTTTCGCGCTGTTTCGCGCTTGAGCGCAATCGGAGATGGTGGCGTAGCGATGTTGAAGGATTCTCTGGTAGCCGACTATTTTTACAGCTTCGGTCAACAGGATTCAACGCACGTCATCGTTGCCTCAGGAGGAAAAATCCCACGTTTTGAGCTGGAGGCGCCAAACATATTTGGCGACACCTGTAGCCACTCTTTTTTCCCAAACGATACCGGCGGCCCGGAGCTTCCCATAGGATTCGATTCCCCGTCTGCCGAAAGCGATGCTCCGAATGGGATTGTGGTGATTGATCGGTCGACCTACGCCACCAAGCGTCTCTACCTGTTTTTCCCAAACAAGGTAGGCTACAAACGGCTGTCGCGTGTCTACAGCTTTGGCCTTCACGACGAGTATCTCTTTCCGGAGCTGATTATTGAACAAGGGGCGGTGTCGGGGATATTCACGACCAACTACTATCGAATGGCGACCCATCTGACAGAAATCAAGATCAGTCGGCAGTCGGCGCCGGAAACAGCAAAATAGCGGAGCTTGTACATTCAAGATGGTACAATTAGATTCAATGGCTATGACTACGGCCGACCAAATCAAGGAACAGATATTAGCGCACATGGATCGAATTCCCGCCCATGTTGCCATTATCATGGATGGCAACGGACGGTGGGCGGCGCTCCGAAATAAGGGGCGTACCTTCGGCCACGAAGCGGGGGTCGTTGCGGTGCGCAATACGGTCAAAGCGGCGTCGGAAATAGGTATCAAGTTCCTCACTCTTTTTACCTTTTCGTCAGAAAACTGGCGACGGCCAAAAAACGAGGTCGTGGCTCTTATGCGCCTTCTTTCGCGAACCACCCGGAACGAGTTATCCGACCTCATCAAGAATGATGTTCGCTTAATCACGACCGGACGCATCCATGAGCTTTCTGACGCCCGTCGGCGTATTCTGGAGGAAGCCGTTCGGCAGACACGCAACAATCGCGGACTGACCCTCAATCTTGCGCTTAATTACGGCGGCAGGACAGAGATTGTCGATGCCGTGAAATCGATTGCCAAGGGTGTGCGATCGGGGCTTATCGATATCAACGACATATCTGAGGAGTTCTTTTCAAGTTTTCTCTACACCGCCAATCTTCCCGATCCTGATCTATTGATTCGCACATCGGGGGAGATGCGAATAAGCAATTTCCTCTTGTGGCAAACGAGCTATACCGAACTGCATGTCATCGACACCCTCTGGCCGGATTTCGGCCGAGCCGAACTCTTTGCGGCGGTGTGTGATTACCAGAAACGGGAACGGCGTTTTGGAAGGGTGAGTTCGTCAACATGAGTAAAAACCTATTGACACGGATAGCAGTCGCGGCGATTGCCATCCCCCTCATACTCTGGATCTCCTTTCAGGGAGGACTCTGGCTTTTTAGTATGCTGGGGCTGTTTGCGATTCTCGGAATTTCCGAGTTCCTCGTCGCCGAAAAGATTCGGGTAGGGTCTTCGGCATTTCTTGCGATAGCCTTTGCCACAGTTGTGGTCTTTCTTCTATTCAGCGGCATTCTTGAAGGGACCGAAGCCACCTGGGCTTTCGGGATTGGGGTGGAGCCTCTCATGGACGGGATGTTTGCAATGGGCGGTATCTTTCTCATTGCCGGTATGGCCCTGGCCATGGGAAAGGATACGCCTGCTGTTTTGTTCGACAGGTATATTAGAATCGTGTGGGGAGTCTTCTATGTCGGCGGTCTCTATTCAATCGTCTTTCACACCGGCGAGGAGTTTGCCGGAGTCGACGGGGGGGATTGGCTGTTGTTGTTGTTTGGCATTCTCTGGGTGGGGGATACGGCCGCGATGTTTACCGGGAAAGTGTTAGGCAAACACAAACTGGCGCCGTCGGTGTCGCCCAATAAGACGGTGGAGGGGTTTTTCGGGGGTATCGCCGGAGCGATTGTCACGGCGATAGTGATATGGTACCTGCGGATTGATTCGATTGACCTTATGGATATTGTTGTCATTGCTCTCGGATGCTCGATTTTCGGTCAGCTGGGGGATTTGGTTGAATCGATGTGGAAGCGGTCGCGCAGTATCAAGGATTCTTCAGCGATCATTCCCGGCCATGGCGGTGTGCTCGACCGATTCGATTCCCTGCTCTTTGCGGCGCCGTTTCTATTTGCTTACACCCGTCTCTTTGTATAGTCATGGCTTTACTTGATCTGATATTTGCGGCTCGGCCGCTTCTGCACCTGCCGGTCTGGTCGATCTTTCTTGTCTCTTTGCATTATCACCATGAGCTGAGCGGGAAGAGTTGGAGCTTTACCGATTTTGGTATTGTCGCCATGCTCAGCCTTCTGGCTTCGTCGGCTTACTATATCAACCAGCTATATGATTTTGAGTCGGACAAACTCAATGGTAAGGTCGCCTTTCTCGAACGAGGCTATGTGACGAAGAATGGTCTTGTCGTCGCCACGATTGCAACTGCGGTTGTTGGATTGGCGGGTTCAATTTGTTTCGGTGCAACTATCGTTGCCATAGCCCTGCAACTACTTTTGCTTGCTCTGATGTACAGCGTCCCCCCGGTTCGTTTGAAGGACCGGCCACTGGCGGGACTCTTCGCCAACGCCTATGGCTACGGTTTTCTCATTCCCTTTTCCGTCATGCCGGAAATCAATGTCGACAATGCCGGTCTTCTTGGCTGGGACAACCCGTTCTATTTTTTCTGCGCGGTGGGAGCTGTCTATGTCATGACCACCCTTTCGGATATTCGCGGCGACGCGGCGACCGGAAAATGCACGGTTGCGGTGGTTTTCGGAAGAACGCGATGCTACCTGCTTGCGGTCATGTTGCTCGGCGGGGGATGTTGGTTTGGGTGGAGCTCGGAACATTTTCTCTTGGCCGCAATAGCAGGGATCTCGCTGGGGACTACGGTCATAGCGATATTTGCGAGGTCAGAGCGGTTTGATCTTTTTGCGACCAAATTGCCGATCCTGCTTTTGACTATTTTGGCGGGATGGTGGTATCCGTTCTACCTGTTGTTTATGGTTGCCCTGATTGCCGGGACGCGTCTATACTACAAGAGACGATTTGGGATGATTTACCCGCGACTGGCATGATGAAAAAATACAGTATCCTACTTTTCGCCTTCATAGCCCTTTCTTGTGTGCCAAATCCCCGATACAAATCGGGCGGCTCCGAGACGCCGCGCCAGATTGTCGCCACCACCGGACTATCGACTAACGACTACGTCAGACTGGGAAATATCATTCAGTCCTACATCGGGAAACCATACAAGGGGACGTCAAAGTACGCCGCGGGGATTGATTGCTCGCTTTTTGCCCGCGATGTCTACAACCGCTTCAACGATAGCAATCTGCCACGCACGGTTGAAGAGCAACTAACCGTCGGCCACGAAGTGCCACTCCGGGTGTTACGATATGGCGACCTTGTGTTCTTTGAGATGAAGCCTCGGCGCATCACCCATGTGGGTATCTATGTCGGGTTTGGCGAGTTTGTGCATGCCTCGGAGTCAAACGGCGTGATGATAAGCCGCCTCAAGGACAAGTACTGGATGCAGAGATTCGCGACCGCCCGCAGAGTTCTTGAATAGTCAGTTCGACCCGCCATCGTCATGAGTACCCGCACCGAAACAGGGCTTGCCGACAAACTGTCGCGCCTTCCCGCCGAAACCGGCGTTTACATTTTCCGCAACAGCAAGAATCGCATCATCTATATTGGGAAGGCAAAAAATCTGCGCAATCGGGTCCGTTCCTATTTCCAGAAATCGCGACATGATGAAAAGACCGAAAGGCTCGTATCGCAGATAACCGATTTCGAATTGATGGTTACCGCGACCGAGGTCGAAGCGCTGATTCTCGAAGCCAATCTTGTCAAACAGCACCACCCGCGATATAACGTTAATCTCAAGGACGATAAGCATTTTCCGTATATCAAAGTCACGACGCAGGATCCATTCCCGCGAGTGGTGGTGGTGAGAAAGATTGAACGGGACGGAGCCACCTATTTCGGTCCCTATACCAGCGGCAAGCAGATGCACCGAACGCTTGAGTTTCTTTGCCGGTTATTTACTATTCGCACCTGCAATCTTGTCATTCCCCACCCGCAGGGAAAGCCATATAAAGTCTGTCTTGACTATCACATCAAGAGGTGCGGTGGGCCATGCGAGGGATTTCAGTCTCGCGAAGAATATGCCGAACTGGTGAAAGCGGTTATCATGGCTCTGCAGGGGAAGTCTCAGGAACTGATAGATACACTTGAACTCCGCATGCAGACGGCATCGGAGAATATGGATTTCGAATCGGCCAAGCAGTTCAAGGATCAGGCCGAGGCATTGAAACATGTCATGATTCGGCAAAATGTCGATGTCGGCGAGGTGGTGGATCGCGATATCGTTTCGGTGGCGCGTGAGAAGAATGATGCCGTGGCGGTGGTCATGCAGATCCGACGGGGGATTCTCATTGGACGACAGGATTTTCAGCTGGAGGCCGACATTGCCAACAGCGATGAACAAGTGACAGAGACATTTGTCACCCAGTATTATAATTATCAGCCCAATCTCCCCGAAGAGCTTTTCCTTCCGTGTGACCTTGTGGGGAAATCCGTGCTGGAGGCGTGGCTTTTGGAAAGCAAAGGCTCACGGGTGCGGGTGATAACACCCAAAGCGGGGCGAAAGGTAAAGCTCGTCGATCTTGCCGCCGCCAACGCCAGGCTTCTTCTCGATGAGCTTCTTATCCAGAAACGGGGCTTCAAGGAGCGAACATCCAAAATGGTGGTGAGTTTGAAAGAAGATATTGGTTTGGCAGTCCTTCCAGTCCGGATGGTTTGCTTTGATATTTCAAACACCGGCGAAACGGATGCCGTCGGCTCCTGTGTCTATTTTGAAAATGCCAAGCCCAAGAAATCGGAATACCGGCATTTTCGGATCAAAGGGGTGACCGGTCAGGACGATTTCAAGATGATGCGCGAAATCATTGGTCGCTACTTTTTCCGTATCTCAAAAGAGGGGGGAGCGCGACCCGATCTGGTGGTTGTCGATGGCGGCAAAGGTCAGCTTTCGGCCGCAAAGGCTGAGCTTGACTCGCTCGGATTCACCGACCAGCCGGTGATGGGGTTGGCCAAACGCCTCGAGGAGGTCTATTTGCCGGGTGGGAGTGACCCTCTTACTATCAGCAAAAGTTCACCGGGGCTGATTCTGTTGAAGCGAATCCGTGATGAAGCTCATCGTTTTGCCATCGACTTCAATCGCAAAGTGCGCACGAAACGAACCATCAAGTCTGAACTTGAGACGATTCCGGGCATTGGACCCTCCAAGGTTAAAGCCCTTCTCTCGCATTTCGGCTCGGTCGCCAAAGTGCGTGGGGCCACGGTGGAGGAAATTGCCGGGGTCAAAGGGATGAGCGTCAAGTTGGCAGAGATTGTGAGCAAAGCGCTTAGGAAATAAGGTGATAGAAAAATCGGAGGATGGCGGCTTGAAGACAGTCAATCTCTTCGTAGGGAAGAACCCGCAGGGTTCTGCCATCTTGAATAGATACAAGAGGCGGAACCCTTCTGGTTCCACCCTACGCAGACTCTCCTTCACACCATTCTGAGGCGAATGCCGGAATCCAGTTCTTTGATGTGAAAGAAAAGATGGATACCAGCTTTCGCCGGTATGACAGAGAATCGGTTACAGGCGCCTCAAAGGCGTGTTAGCTACCCGGATTTTAACTTGAACAGAAAAATTACGACGCCATATTGATGTCTATGCAACCAAGTCCCAAACCCTTCACCGTCACCGCCATCACCCGGATGATAAAAGAGCGGATTGAGGGATCGTTTCGGGGAGTCTATATTGAAGGTGAGATCTCGAATCTGACCGTTCAGTCGATGTCGGGGCACCACTATTTCTCCCTCAAGGACGCCGGGGCGACTATTCGCTGTACCCTCTGGAAAAATGTCGCGGCCGGTCTGAAGTTCGCCCCTAAAGACGGGATGAAGATTATTGCCTTCGGCGATATAACCGTTTGGGAAAAAGGGGGATCATACCAGATTAATTGCAAGTTTCTTTTGCCAATGGGTGTTGGCGAACTGGAGCTGGCCTTCCGGCAATTATATGAGAAGTTGAGTCTGGAAGGTTTGTTCGACCCCGATCGCAAACGAGGTATCCCGCAGTATGCAAATATGATTGGGGTTGTCACTTCACCGACCGGTGCAGTCATACGGGATATTATCAATATTGCCAGGAGGCGCAATCCTCTCGTGCAAATTGTTCTCTTTCCCGCCAGAGTTCAGGGGGATGGAGCAGAAGAGAGCATCGTTTCCGGCATTCAATATTTCAATAGTCGTGATGATATCGATTTACTAATCGTTGGAAGGGGGGGCGGCTCCCTCGAAGATCTATGGGCATTCAATTCCGAATCTGTCGTTCGCGCCATCGTTGCGTCAGATATCCCTGTCATATCGGCCGTCGGGCATGAAGTCGACGTCACCCTTTCCGATTATGCCGCCGATCATCGGGCTCCGACTCCATCGGCCGCGGCTGAGATAGCAGTTTGGTCACGAGGAGAGTTCTCCCGCGCGGTGCGTGATCATATTCGCGTGCAGACCGAATGCCTTCGTTCACAGGCCAAACGCGCGCGCCATCGCCTTGCCATGATACTGAGCCGTCCGGCGTGGCGACGACCATTCGATTTTATTCTTCAGCATCGTCAGACGCTTGATGCCCACGTTCGAGAACTGGGGCATCAAGGGCATATCTTTGTAACCAAGAATCGCAATCGGTTGAGTGTAGCGGCCTCGTCGCTGGATGCGCTTTCTCCGCTAAAGATTCTTTCCCGTGGCTACAGCGTTGCCCTGCTGTGTCCGAAAAAAACTCTTTTGAAATCGGTTAAAGAGGTGTATCGTGGAGCCACTGTGGAGACAATTGTCAGCGATGGCCGCTTTACTTCTGTTGTCGAAGCCATAACCCCGGAATCCAAGTGACAGCAAAGAAAAAATACGCCAGTTTCGAGGCCGCCATGGAGCGGCTTGAAGAGATAACCCATGCCCTTGAAGGGGGCGACCTCCCTCTTGAAAAATCAATTGAGCTATACACCGAGGGGCTTGACATATCGAAATTCTGCGACGACAAACTTGGCGAGGCCGAAACGCGGGTCAAAGTCATCACCGAAAAGCAGGGGAAACTGGTCGAGGAAGATTTTGAGGACGAAGAGCAGTGACCATGTCTCATCTTGTTTCGTTCAAATCGACTTTCGATGAGCGGCGCGTTCTGGTTGAATCCCTTCTTGAAAAATACCTCCCTGCAGTGGCGATGGAGCCGAGAATGCTTCACGAAGCAATGCGCTACTCGGTGCTGGCCGGCGGGAAACGGCTTCGTCCGATTCTTGCTCTTTCCACCTACGAGCATTGCGGCGGCAGGACAAGCAGTAGCGACCTCCCTATTCACCGCGCAATGGCGGCTCTTGAGATGGTGCACACTTATTCCCTCATTCACGACGACCTCCCCTGTATGGATGATGATGACCTCCGACGCGGCATGCCGACCTGTCACAAGAAGTTCGGTGAGGCAACGGCTGTGTTGGCCGGTGATGCCCTTCATGTGGTGGCGTTCCAACTCATGGCTCAGACCGGCATGGTGCAGGTGGTTGAGGAGTTGGCCGAGGCGGTGGGGACTTTCGGGATGATTGGCGGACAGGTAGCTGATGTCGAGGCCGAAGGAAAAAATATCTCTGAACGGGAAATAGTGTATATTCACAAGCGCAAGACCGGCGCTCTCATTCGCTGTTCGGTCAGAATCGGCGCTTTGCTGGCAGTTTCGAGCGGTCAGTCGTTTGCGCGGCTGAGCCAGTACGGCGAAAAGATCGGCCTCGCCTTTCAGATTATTGATGATATTCTGGATGTCGAAGGCGACCCCACTTTGTTGGGAAAGAATGCCGGTTCGGATAGTAGAAAGCAAAAGGCCACTTACCCCGGAGTAGTTGGTATGGAACAGGCACGCGCCGACGCCAATCGTTTGATTGACGAGGCGATTGCGCTTGTCGACGATGGATCGGGAAATATGCTCTCCTGGGTGGCTCGGTTTATAGGCCAACGGGAATCTTGAAAAAATATGACAGAACGAATAGCCCATAAAATTTTGCCTCGAATAGATTCGCCAGCCGATGTGCGCAAGCTAACGGTCGACGAAGCGGTCGTGCTTGCTGGCGAAGTTCGCGACCACATCATTTGGGCAGTCTCGCAAACCGGCGGCCACCTCGCAACCAACCTGGGCGCGGTGGAATTGTCGGTGGCTCTCCATCACGTTTTCAACACGCCGACCGATCGGATTATCTGGGATGTTTCCCATCAAGTCTATGCCCACAAGATATTGACTGGCCGCAAAGACCAGATGCACACCATCCGTCAATACGACGGTCTTTCCGGATTCGCCAAAACGACAGAATCAGAATACGACCATTTCGGTGCCGGGCATGCCTCGACCTCAATTTCAGTTGCGCTCGGTTTTGCGGCGGCGCGGGATCAGGCCGGACTTGATCACAAGGTGGTGGCGGTCATCGGCGATGGCTCTATGACCGGCGGGTTGGCCTTTGAAGGAATGAACAACGCAGGCTCGCTCAACAAAGACTTGCTCGTAATTCTCAATGACAACACCTGGTCGATTTCACGCAATGTCGGCGCTCTCTCTAGATATATGACAAGCATCATGTCGGATGAGCGGATAAACAAGATTCGCAATGAAATATGGGAGCTTACCGGCAAATTTAAGCGTCGCGAAAAGATACGCAAGGCCATCTCGGATATCGAAGATTCCGTAAAGGGGCTGGTTGTCCCCGGCATGGTGTTCGAGAAACTTGGATTCCGCTATTTCGGTCCTATCGATGGCCATGATCTGCCGCTTCTTATCAAGACTCTTGAGAAACTCAAGCATATCCACGGTCCGCTCATGCTCCATATCGCGACTGTGAAGGGGAAAGGATACGAACCCGCCGAGGGGGATCCATACAAATATCACGGCGTTGGAAAGTTTGATAAAGTTTCTGGAAAACTCGCTCCAAAAAGCGATGGCCATCCCGCCTATACCAAAGTTTTCGGCGACACCATGGTTGAGCTGGCGCAAAAAAATGAAAAGGTCGTCGCCATAACTGCCGCGATGACTTCGGGGACCGGCCTCGACGCCTACGCCGAAAAGTTTCCGAATAGATTTTATGATGTCGGCATTGCGGAAGCCCACGCTGGCTGTTTTGCATCGGGGATGGCTGTCGAAGGCCAGCGACCCTATCTCGTGATTTACTCGACTTTTCTTCAACGCGCCTACGACCAAATTATTCATGACATAGGCATTCATCAACTGCCGGTAGTAATCTGCATGGATCGCGCCGGACTTGTCGGTGATGACGGCCCCACCCACCATGGCGTGTTTGATATTCCCTATCTCTGTGCCGTTCCCGGCTTTACTGTCTGCGCCCCCAAGGACGGCAATGAGCTTCGCTCGATGCTTCACCACACCGCCAGTAATGACATGGGCGGGCCGGTGGCAATCAGGTATCCGCGCGAAAATGTCCCCTCCGATATGACCGCTGAGGTTCAACCGATTGCGTGGGGGAAATGGGAGTGGCTGACACCCCCATCTGAGATTGTTATCCTTGCCGTTGGTACTATGGTCGACCAGTCGCGTAAAGTCGCCGAAAAACTCGCCGAACGAGGGGTGCAGGTTTCTATAGTCAATGCCCGATTCGTCAAGCCGATGGATTATGAAATACTGACTGAAGTTCGCGAATCCGCCCGCACGATATTCACCATTGAAGAAGGCGCCATGCGCGGCGGATTTGGACAGGCCGTCGCCGATTATATGTTGACCTCTGGATACACCGGCAAGTTTCTGTCGCTGGGGCTTCCCGATGAGTTTGTCACCCACGGCGCACGGCCGTTGTTATTGCGCGACGTCGGCCTTGACGTCGACGGTATCCTGCGCTCGATAGATTCGGTCATTGCCGGAACTCCGGAGCCACAGCGCAACGGCTTTTTCCAACGCCTCATTTTCCGAAAGAACGGCTCGGTTCGCAAGGTCGGCTGACCGTTGTGGAGAAACATCTCCCATATGTCATTCCGGCCAATCCCCGCGAACGCGGGGAGCAGAGCCGGAACCCATCTTTAAAATGTCTTGAAATTAGTAGGTCGGTGTTCCGACTCCGTCGTAGACGGAGGAGAAACCCGACATCTTTGCTTTGTCTAATCGGAGAATTGTCGGGTTTCTCACTCGCATCGCTACGCTCATCTCGCCCGGAACCCGACCTACGAAAGAGCCGCAAAGGCGTATCGCCCATCTTGCGCCAAACCTTTGTTTACACCATCTTACCCCGCAAAGGCTGGTAGCTGAAAACACTATGCATTTCGGACTGATTGCAAATCTCCAGCGCCCCGGCGCCAAAGAGGCCATCCAAAAAATGGTCGACTGGAGTCACGCCCGCAAACAGGAGCTCATCCTCTGCGACGAACTCCGTGAAGCAATCCCCGGATTCCCCCGCTACGAAAAACGGACCGAAATCGGCAAACATGTCGATGTGGTTGTCTCCATGGGAGGAGACGGCACCCTTCTTGCCACGGCCCGTGCCTTGGGTCGCGCCGGTGTGCCGATACTTGGCGTAAACATCGGGTCGCTTGGATTTCTCACCCAGCGCCGCCCTGACGAAATGCCTTCGGCTCTCGACGCCGTCGTCGCCGGAAATTATCGCATCGAGGAGCGGATGCTTCTCAAGGCCGAGGTCACGGGACGCGCATCCATGGAAAATACTTACGCCCTCAACGATGTCGTCATCGACAATGGCCCTATCAGCCGCCTTATCGATATCAATCTGCGCGTGAATGGGGAGGATGTCGTCACCTATCGCGCCGATGGCCTCGTGCTCGCCACACCGACCGGCTCGACCGCCTATTCGCTGGCGGTGGGAGGGCCGATTGTCAATCCACGCATGGAGGCGATTATCGTGTCGGCCATCTCGTCGTTCTCGCTGACCTCCCGTCCGATTGTCTTTTCGGGGAGTGATGTTCTCACTCTCAGCATCAAAGGAGAGAACCGCGTTGCGGGGCTGACTATTGATGGGCAGATTATGAAACCGCTGGGGGAGAGCGAATCGGTGCGGGTGAGCGCCGCCGATTTCAAAGCGAAGCTGATTGCGCTGGAACACGACTCTTTCTATAAACTCGTCCGCGAAAAACTCCACTGGGGCGTAACTCCGAGCCTGAAGGAGAGGTAGGGGGGTGCAAAATTACATCAAAATCCTTATCATTTTCTCAATAACCTTTGGTTCATTCGCATTTTCTCAGCCCGGTCTGCCTCCTCCATTAAAATCTATAGTATATCACATTGAGAATCCAAGGTTTTCGGGAGACACTTCAAAACAGGGGACAGCGACAATGTTCAGGGAGGGTAGATTCACATTCCTCGTTACAAATAAGCATGTGGTTGTTAACAACTTAGGCAAAATTGCGGATTCTATTTTTGTGTACGAGAACAAACCAGATACGAATGGTGAAGTAATATCGGGACCACAGTATATTACGGTTTACTTGACGAGAAATACGATTCCGTACTACTCCTTGCCTGATCAATCGGACATCGACTTAGTGATAATCTCAGTGGGTAGAATTAACAGTGCTCTAAACGGGAATTCTAGCGTAATCACTTCACATGGATCGACAATTATCCCAGACTCCGCCTCATTTCCAAACATCTCTGATTCGAATATCCTAACCTGTATTGGTTACCCTGCAAAAGTGTACTCAAAATCTCTGGATCCGCGATCCCCCGAGTACAGATGGGGAAAGTTAATTTCGTCCAAGCGAGCATTCCTGGAAACGGATATACCAATTCTTCCCGGAAGCAGCGGCTCTCCCGTCTTCTTGAATGTCAAGAGTGGTTATTCATTCGTTGGCATAATGACCAGAAAACTGGGTGATAGATCGTTTGCAATCCCGTCCTATTTCATTAGATCGCATTTTGCCCATTTTTTCTCTCAAATGGAAAAACAGTTAAAGGAAAATTAAGGGCTGGGTTGCCCATCTTTCAGATGGGCGGGGTGGCCCACCTTTCAGGTGGGTTCCAGTGTAGCTTAGCCTCTTAAAGTAGGATAACGCATCTCGCGGGTGGCCCACGATTTATCGTGGGTGTATTTGATACTTTGAATGAAAAGAGGCGCCCTAAAGGACGCCCTACGTGCCTATAGAAAGACAACGCATCTCGTCTCCGCTCGATGCGACGTTCCGAAACACACTTCGCTGATTTTGAATCTTAGCCACTTTTTCAACAAGCCCACTGGGCGGGACACCAAAGCAAAGAACAAAAAAGAGAGCCATGAAGCAGCCCCTCTTGATCAATCCAAATACATAATGTTTGTATCTTTGCCTTGGTGGCCCAGGCACTGCCTGGGTTCTTCTAAGTTTACAAACACAGCCGAAAAATACTGACATCTATTGTCAGTCTCACCGATCATCTTGTTCCCATGCCAAAGCTCCGTCGTTTTGAGATTTCAAACTCCGTCAGGTTTATAACGTTTTCATGTTTTCGTCAACTTCCATTGATGGCGGACACTGTTGATCGCGATCTGTTCGTGACTGAACTGATGAAGTTTCACTCAGATGGCCGTTTAATAGTTTATGGTTATATAGTAATGCCGACTCACATTCACTTGGTTGTTGTCCCTCAAGAAGGCGTTCCGACCGGAAGAATTCTCGGAGAGCTCAAAATGTTAAGCGCGAGAATTGTTATTGCCGGCTGGAAAGCTAGGTTGGGAATACTCCCACAGGATGTATTCGGTTCAGATGGAAAGCCTCATGTTTGGCAGGCGCGCGGATACGATCACAATTGCCGTTCTGAAGAAAGTGTCATTCAGAAAATTAACTATTGCCACAATAATCCCGTGAAGGCCGGTTTGGCGGTGCATTCTTCCGAATGGCGTTGGTCGAGCTATCACTGGTATTCGTAAACACGAGGCAAGATAAGACAAATATCCCGCCCACTGGGCGGGCCACCAAAGCAAAGAACTAAAGAGCAAGCGTTGAACCCGCTTCTTGCAAACAAGTTCAAAATCTTGTTGAAGACAACTCCTTGCCTTGGTGGCCCAGGCACTGCCTGGGTTCTTCTCGTTACGCAACTACCCTCTTGACCAATTCAAAAACTTGGTGTATACATCTAAGCTAACACGACTCCGAAAAGCGGGAGTAACTCAGTTGGTAGAGTCACAGCCTTCCAAGCTGTTGGTCGCGAGTTCGAGCCTCGTCTCCCGCTCTTTTTTTATTACTCTTGTAGGTCGGTGTTCCGACTCCGTCGCAAGACGGGGGAGAAGCCCGACATCTTCGTTCCAAACCCATGTCGGGTTTCTCAATCGCCTCGCTACACTCAACTCACTCGGAACCAGACCTACGGAAAACCTGAACGAAGAAGAATAAGACTGGATTCCCCGCCTTCGCGGGAATGACAAAGCACAGGGCTCCTGACCTACTCCGCCGGATGAAGAACCCACCGTTCCGGCGGGGGACCTAAGAGGAAGAAATACAGCGACTTAATGGCGCGGAGAGCACTCGAATCGGAGGCGGAAACTGAATCGCATTCGACCCCGGAAAGCAACAATTCTGCCGCTATCACAAAATTGGTGATTAATTGTCACAAAATGACCTTGACATGTGTCTTGCAATTCCTTTATATACCCAGCTTGCCCCCAACAGGTTAGGGGATACGTGCGTTTGCACGCGGCCAACTGAAAATGTTTTAGGCCCAGATAGCTCAGTTGGTAGAGCACGTCCTTGGTAAGGACGAGGTCACCAGTTCGATCCTGGTTCTGGGCTTTTTTTGTCTGAGGAGACACAGGTCATGTCGAAGGAGAAATTTGTACGCAACAAGCCTCACGTGAACGTGGGG
>ERZ1292633.1626-Hain-H41-02um-R1-1626-length-24069-cov-11_pt1 | contig 21861 bp, 27 predicted proteins | sample MGYA00564406_ERZ1292633 | MGnify/ENA primary metagenome ERZ1292633 (study PRJEB36523, sample SAMEA6512639) | groundwater metagenome | collected 2019-01-08 | study: AquaDiva: Metagenomics assemblies of 32 groundwater samples
GTTGATAATGTAGGAAACGAGAGTGAGGCTGTTAATTCCAGCGTAGTTTTTAATCCGATTAAGTACAAAGTAAAAGTTATACACGTGACTGACGGAGATACCATTAAGGTAGAGGGCGAAAAAGTTATCAGGTATATTGGAATCGATACTCCCGAAACCGTGCACCCAAGTAAGCCTGTACAGTGCTACGGAAGAGAAGCTTCAGCTAAAAATAAAGGCCTGGTTGAAGGGAAAGAAGTAATGCTGGAGAAGGATGTTTCCGAATTAGACAAGTACGGTAGACAGCTCCGTTACGTTTGGATAGGGAATATACTCGTTAATGAGTACCTCGTTAGAGAAGGTTACGCCCATTCTAGTAGTTATCCTCCTGATGTTAAATATCAAGATAGGTTTGTAGAAGCACAAAGGCTTGCTCGACAGGAAGCGAAAGGTTTGTGGGGAGAGGTTTGTAATAGCTCGATGACTCCCGCCCCTGCTGCGCAGCAGCCCTCACCTACAAGCAGTGCACCTTCGAACGTGGGCGGCGTAACTTCTATCCAGCAGCCAACTGCTACGCAACCGCCGGTAGCACAACCGACGGAAGCCCCACAAACGGTTACCGAGCAGCCACTAGCTCCAGGAGGATTCGGGTCTAGTTATACCTGTAATTGTTCTAAAACATGTCCTCAAATGTCCTCTTGTGACGAAGCTCAATACCAGTTGAATGTTTGTGGCTGCGGGGCTAGAGATGCGGATAAAGATGGTACTGCCTGTGATTCAGATTGCCAATAAATCTAATCTATTCCTATCTCTCATTCAACATTCCCATATAATTAAAATCTTGGATGATGGAATGCAGTCTAGAAATATCTATTATTTTACTTGATGGTTTGGGGAGCCAGGGATTTTTGAAGCTTCATGACAATGTAAATATTGATATTCTCCGTTTGTTATAATAATTTCATGGATAATGAACAGCCTACCGCTTATGTTATATGCGGATTTATCGGAGCAGGTAAAACTACTTTTGCCAGAAAACTGGAAAAGGAAACAAAAGCAATACGAATAACTAAAGACGAATGGATAATAAAAATTTTCGGAAATAAAATAACATCGGATAAGAACTTTGAGAGATATGACAAAAATATGACTGAACTAGCAACAAATATTTCTTTCAAAATCCTGAAATCTGGAAAAGATGTGATAATAGATGAAGGTCTTTGGGTTAAATCCCAAAGGGATGATATAAAGAAGAAAATACTACAAGTAGGAGCAAAGCCAATTTTTTATTATGTCGAAAGTTCGGTAGAGAAAATGAAAGAAAGGGTTATTAACCGAAGTAAAAATCCCACAAAAGATTCATTTGAGATAAGCGAAGAAATGTTTGATAGTTACCTTAAATATTGGCAAGCACCGGACGAAAGTGAAAATGTAAAAGTGGTTAAGTCTTCTGAATTGTAGTTATAAAAATCAATTTCTCTGTTCCTGAATGCGTCAATCAGGGGGGTCATGTGGGACAAACGGAGGTAAAAGCCCAGCCTTTCCCTTTAATAACATCCAATTCTGCCTGTTCGAAATTATTTAGTATAATGAGAAGGTCTGCATGGACACTTACACTTGGTATGCACAACTCTTGAAGCCTTCCTGGGCTCCGCCGAGTTGGCTTTTCGGGCCAGTGTGGACAGTTCTTTATATCCTAATAACAATCTCGTTCGGGAAAGTTTTTTTAATGGCGTGGCGGAAAGAGCTTCCTCTTATAATTATTTTGCCTTTCGTCCTTAACCTAATTTTCAACTTTGCTTTTACACCCCTGCAATTCGGGCTGCGGAACAACCTGCTCGCGACGGCTGATATCCTTCTTGTTCTAGGGACACTTCTTTGGGCGCTGCTCGCAATCTATCCTCACGCACGTTGGATTACTTACATTCAGATTCCTTATCTATTGTGGGTTTCCTTCGCGACCGTCCTGCAGCTGACCATTACTTACCTGAATAAATAGAAAGCAAAATGCGTCTAATTAGTGGCGGAAAGGGCGGGTTAGAGCTCGCTAAGATAGTCAAAAATCTTTTCAACGAGCAGCTCTTCGTTGAGGAAAAACCAAGCATGGTAGCCCTCAATGGTTTCTATTTCCAGATTGTGGATTTTCTTTGTATTTTTGGAATCCCCGTAGCGAATAAATTCGTCTTTGCTGGCCATTAAAATCTTTGTCGGCACTGGTATTGCTGATCCTTTATTTTTAGGTTCGCCGGTAGCAATCAAAGCATCAAGAAAAAATTGTTTCGGATGCCTCAACAAACAGTTAAAAACGCCATCAAATAACCAGCGGAAGTTTACTTTTATACCTTTCCAAGAAAAGGTGTTGTGATAAAAGAGATTCATATAACCAATAAGGCCGTCAAGAAGAGTAAATCTTTTTCTTGGTATCGGAATAATAGTGCTGATTAGCATCGCCTTTTTTAGTTCTGACGGGTATTGATAAAGATATTCAGAAGCGATCAAACTACTAAACGAAACACCAATTAAGTAGTAGTCACTGACCCTTTGGTTCTGAAGAAAGGCGTGTAATTGTTTAGTGTAATCACCAACAGTTAGGGCGTTTTTCTTGTATTTTGAGAGTCCTCTGTATAGATCGGGGACTATCACTCGATATTTTCTGGCTAATTTCTGAGCGAGTGATTTATAAGACCAACTTGTTAACCAATTACTGGGAAGTAGAACCAATGTCTCCCCGTTGCCAAATTCTTGATAATGCGTGTATTCTTCCATTTTGTTCTAATTATACAGTTAAACGACCTGAATATTGATTTGGGGTATAACCACTACCGCTCTAGGGGGTGGTTTGATATATTTTAACCGCATGGAGATAATTACCGTTATTTTAGACTTTATCCTGCACATCGACGTCCACCTAGGGCAGATTATCGCCAGTTACGGGGCGCTATCCTCGGCGATCCTTTTTTTTATAATATTTGCCGAAACCGGCTTCGTATTTACCCCATTTTTACCCGGAGATTCGCTTCTTTTTGCGGCGGGCGCCTTTTCCGCCGTCGGTTCTTTTAATATTGTTGTTTTGCTTCTTCTGCTTTGGGTCGCCGCTTTCTTAGGCGACACGACAAACTACTGGATCGGCCACTTCTTCGGCCGGAAATTAATTGAGAATCCGAGAATTCCCCTCAATCAGGCACATATAGATAAAACCCAAAAGTTCTACGATAAACACGGCGGTAAAACAATTTTTTTAGCGCGTTTTATCCCGATTATTAGAACGTTTGCGCCTTTTGTTGCGGGAATTGGAAAGATGGATTACAAAAAATTTGTTTATTATAACGCCGCCGGTGGCTTTGCTTGGGTGTTTGGGTTTACGCTTTTAGGCTATTTTTTCGGCAATCTTCCAAACGTAAAGGAGAACTTCTCCCTCGTGGTTATTGCGATAATTATTTTGTCGGTCGTTCCGCTACTACTTGAGTTTATTAAGGCGAGATTACATAAGGATAAACCCCCAACCGACCATTACTTACCTGAATAAATAAAAGGTTTAATATTGAGGAGGTTTCCTGCTTGATGAAACGATTTCTTCTTTTACTCCTAATAATTATTTACGGTGGTTTTTCCGTCTATACTCTTTATCAACAACGGCGCCGGCCGGCGGTTACGATTCTTAGCGCCAGTCCGATTAAGAGTCTGCGCGCGGCGGCGGAAAAAGCCCTGGAGGGGGTAGAAGGAACTTACGGCATTGCCGTAAAAAGCCTGAAAACCGGTGAGGCTTATTTTCTCAACGAACACCAATCTCTCGAAGCCGGCAGTCTCTATAAACTTTGGGTGTTGGCCGCAGTCACCCAGAAAATTGAAGCCGGGGAGTTAAAGGAAGATGAAAGCCTTAGCCAATCCGTCCGCCACCTTAACACAGCTTTCGGTATCAGCCCGGAAGCGGCCGAACTGACGGAGGGTCAAGTTACTCTGACGGTCGGACAAGCCCTGACCCAAATGATCACCATTTCCCACAACTACGCGACTTACTTATTGGTTGAAAAAATTGGTAACCCCTCGATCCGTGACTTTCTTAAAGCCAACGACTTAACCGAGTCTTTTCTTGAAGACTCACCCCGGACAACGCCGGCGGATTTGGCACTTTTTTTTGAAAAACTCTACAAGGGCCAGTTGTCCAGTCCGGAAGGAACCCGGCAAATGTTGGACCTTTTAAAAAAACAGACCCTGAACGACAAGCTGTCCAAATACCTGCCGGATAAAATTGATGTTGCCCACAAAACCGGGGAGATTGATTATCTCACGCACGACGCCGGTCTGGTTTTTTCCGGCCGGGGGGATTACATTATCGCCGTGATGTCCGAGAGCGACTTCCCGCCGGGAGCCGAAGAACGGATTGCCCTTATTTCCAAAAGCATCTACGACTATTTTCAAGCCAACCCATAGCTTTGACAGCCCACCGGCTTAATGTTATTCTCCTTCCGAAAAGGTTTAATCCCGAATACTGGTTGGTGGGATGAGAGGAGGCGTATGTTAACAGCGAAAGACTTATGGAAAGTTAAGCGGAAGAGTGCGACGCGGCAGCGGGAAAGGCCCCGACGATCGATTAAAGAAGCTTTAGCGGTCGTTCAGGCGCTGATTCTTGAGGCGGAGCCAATACGGCATTCGTCAGGAACCAGAATGATTCAAGTGGATATTCCGGTGAAGGACTTAAGGTCGTACCGGAACCTTCTTGGCTTGATCAAAGCTCTGGAAAAAATCGGGTACACGGCTACTCCGCACACGGCGGAAGGTTGGCCAACTGAACAGGGTGAATCTCCCATCTATTTAGAGGTTTTAACTTTTGAGAAATGATTTGCTAAGCACCGTCTATCTTCTGATAGCGGTGTTTTTTTGTTAGGGTTGCAGATAACCCAACTTAAAGGTTGTAACTTTAGCTGTCTGTGTTTTAAAATATCTCGGGGAGGTGATTAATATTAAAAAGACATATATTGTTTTAGGCGTTATCGGACTTCTAATTCTTGGCGGACTTTCCTATACCGTCGGTTTTTACAACAGCCTGCAGACGAAGACCCAAGGCATTGACGCTCAGTGGGCCCAGGTCGAGACGCAGTATCAACGGCGTTTCGATCTTATTCCCAACCTTGTCAATTCCGTGAAGGGGATCTTTAACCAAGAGCAAAAAGTTTTTGGCGATATCGCGGCCGCCCGGACAAAGTACGGGGGAGCGAAAACGGTGGATGAGAAAGTCGCGTCCGCGAGTGAGCTGGATGGGGCCCTTTCCCGCCTTTTGGTTATCGTCGAGAACTATCCGAATCTTAAATCAGATACGGCTGTTGTGGGACTGATGGACGAGCTTTCGGGGACGGAAAACCGCGTGGCGACGGAGCGCCGGCGCTTTAACGAAGTAGTGCAGGATTACAACACGACTATAAAGCGCGTTCCGGGCAGTTTCTTCGCCGTCGCCTTCGGTTTTAAGCAGCGGCCTTATTTCCAGGCCACGGCAGGAGCCGAGACCGCTCCGGAAGTGCAGTTTTAAGGCACAGTTGTTGATTCTCTTTTATGTTTAAACGTTACCGCTTTTTTGCGGGTCTATTGTTGTTAGGTTTTCTTATTACCTCAAAGGCCTACGCTTTGACTTTTCCTAAAGCCACGGGCTACGTTAACGATTTCGCCAAAGTTTTAAACCCGGAGACGATAACTCAGCTGGAAGATAAACTTTCAGCTTTGGAAAAAAATAAGAGCATTGAATTTTCCGTGGTGACAATCCCGTCGCTTTCCGACATCTCCATCGAGGAATACAGCAACCGCCTTTTTAAAGAATGGGGTATCGGAAAGAAAGGGGCGGACAACGGTTTACTACTACTGGTCGCGTCCACGGAACGGAAAGTGCGCTTCGAGGTCGGCTACGGTTTAGAGGCCACGCTGACCGACGCGGGAACGGGGCGGATTCTCGATACTTATATTTTACCCGGTTTTAAAGCGGACAACTATGATAAAGGCATCGCCGACGGGGTTAACTTTACGATTGGTTTGCTTTCGGGAACGGAAGCCTTGCCAACGCCAGTTCCAACCCGTTCGTCTTCCTCTCACTTCTTCGAAAATATCCAAATATTTATTCTGCTAATTGCTCTTCTTCAATATCTCGGGAGTTTTTTAGCCCGGTCAAAAAGCATTTGGGCGGGCGGGGTTATCGGGGCGGGGCTGGGGATTCCATTCGGTTTCCTCGGCCGGTCCCTCGCTTTAGGGTTTGGCGCCGTTGCGATTTTAGGCTTTTTCGGTTTAATCCTTGATTTTTTTCTTTCGAAAAATTACGACCGTCTGAAAAAGCTTGGCAAGTCCACGGGATTTCTCCATACTTGGGGCGGGTTTTACGGCGGTGGGCAGCGCGGCGGTAGTTCGGGTTTTTCTGGTTTCGGCGGCGGCATGTCCGGCGGCGGCGGTAGCAGCCGGTCGTGGTGACGTGCACATAATCTTATTATCTTAGAAAATAATTTCCCCCTTCTTTTCCGTTGCGTTAATAACCCATGTCTTTTTTTACCCTCCGATCGTGCACCAAAAAAAGAATGGTGCTAGACTGGAAAGGGATAAATTGAGATCCTCGGTTTGTTGAAAGGAACTACATGTCCATCCTCTTTAAACAACTTAATCTTCGGGAAAAGATTTTGCTCGGGTTATTGGTAACGGGTGCAGTAATCGAGGATTTAGCAGACAGGCTTTACGAACCATTTGATCTTTACCACAGCGGGATCGGCCACTCGCACGAAAGTCACGAATATTTTCGGGAGAAGGAAAAATCCGCCCGGAAGACCCTCTATTTTTTGGCTACCGCGAAGCTTATTTCGCGCTCCCGACATCCCGGACGTGATTCTTATCTCCTCACGGAAGAAGGGCTTGACCTCTTATTTAAAAAATTCCCAAAACTTAAATACGGTAACCGGACTTGGGATGGGTACTGGCGGATGGTCGTTTACGATATCCCCGAAAAAGACCATAAGTTGAGGGCCCGCCTTCGAAGCCAACTTCGCTATTTGGGTTTTAAGTTTTTGCAGAAGAGTGTGTGGGTGAGTCCCTTCGCCGTGGAAGATGATTTGGAGGCATTTCTTAAGAAAGAGCGGCTTTGGGGGAAGATTATAGTTTTAAAGTCGAAGTTACCAGATTCGGAAAGTCGACGTTGGGCAAAGATCTTTCGAGTGGGTGTGCCTAAAGCTGAAGCCAATTCTATGAACGGTGTGGAAGCGAGAGTTACGAAACTTATCACGGACCCCCTCTTACCCAAAGGCCTCTAAACAACACCTTTTTTCCTTGTCTTTTTTTAACCTCCGATCGTGCACCAAAAAAAGACATGGTAATCGGTTGGACGAATCTACTCCCATCCGCCAGAGGCGGATTGATGGTTGGTAAGCTCATGAACTCGCTAACCAACCAGTCAAAAAAAGAGCTGAGGGGGGAATAAATTCCCGAACCCTCAGCTGTAAGTTCTAAATTAATTTCTTCTTGCCTCTCTTTTTCCGTGAATCTTCCAGATTCTCGTAGATGCCGGCGGCCAGTTGTCCGATCGCCTGAAGAACAAACTCAAGCGTCTGCCCTTTCAGCATGTACTCGGCGATGGCAGCGGCGCAGCAGAAAGAGACCAGATGGTCAAGTCCAGACCGATCGCCGTTTTTCAAAGCGGCGGCCACAAACGTGTTCGCGGCGTGAATCTCAATCAGCCCGGGCAAGCGGCCGCGATACATAACTTTCTCCGGATCAACGTCCGGAATATCGCGGATCCAAAGTTGGGGTCGGAACACCCGATCCAACTTCACTGCTTCTTCCGGCTTTGCTTTCGGCGGTCGGTTGACGCGCACGTGAAAAGGGAACCGATAGCCGGGTTTTGCTGGCGTCAGGGTTTTCTCTTCCTCGGTTGTGCCTTCAATCAGGCAATCTGCCGGGACACTGGCAAGCTTGACTTTGTATTTCCGGTTGAGCGCCAGATCACAGAAAGCCACATATCCGGACCTTCCGGTGGTGTGTCGGTCAACCAACTGACCGTCGTGCCACAGCTCTATCACTGCTCCCTCGAACGCCTGATCGTACTGATCCATTACGGTCGCCTCAATTCGCCGTTTGCAAGTTTGTCTCTCGACTCTTTCCCGTGCCTTGCTCGTCTTCTTTTTTCGGGCAGCGTCAGGCAGTGTTCCAATTGGCTGGTCGCTAAAAATATGACTTTCAGCCATGGCTGCCAAGATCGCGTCGACCGCTTCAGCGCTGAAGCGGGTTGCCACTCTTTCCCGGCTGCGTTTGTCCGCGGCCGCGATTAGATCTTCCAGCTCTTCACCTAGAGATCGAAGACAGGCGATCCAGTGGCGGTAGGTTCGTGACGATTGTAGCGGCGCGTTTTTGTTGCTCGACCACTCTATTTCGTCGGGTGCAGAAACCGTTCCTTCCAGCCGGTTCCAGGGAGTAAGCCGGAGAAAATCCTCTCCGAGGTCTTTTAGCATTTTTCCTGTCGCTGTTTTGCGTAGGATCCTGGGCGAGAGATTCACGCTTCCGGGCGCGTAGAAGAGTTGCACCCGAAAAGAATGTTTCCCGTGGGCTACCAGTTCCCGGTCCAGCAGACAGCCGCCTCTAAATTCCGGGGCATTTGCTATCAAGACCCGCCCGCCTTGTGTCCTCCGTCCTTCTTCGGTCAGGCGATCAATAACCTTGATTACCAAACCGTGCCGAATATCTTCGCCAAAGACGTTGCTAAGATATTCAGCCAAAAGACGAGGCGACAAACTGTGTTCGAAGCCGGGATGCAGTCCCTTCATCACGACTTGGGTGCCATGGCGTAAACGCTCACCCCATGGGTTTTTCAGCGGCCTATCGATTGGTCCGGCTAACCCAAAATTCAAGTCGTTCCCTCTCAGCTGTCCCGTCGTGGGGAAGCGGAGGAGATAGACTTCACCATCTTTGAGCTTTACCCCGGCATCGGTTTGGATAGCCTCGTCGGGTCGTGAGTAATAGACTGTCTGGTCCGCGAACCGATAATGCGCCAAGGAGCCGAGGTGCTTTTCGCCCAACATGTTCTGATTGCCGATTTTATTACTGCGGGCGATTGAGCACATCATTGCTTCAAAGCTCTGACGGGAGGCGATTGTCATCTGAGCGACAACTTGTTCCCAGCCCAACCCCTCACGATTTCCGGCAAGCCAGTTTTTAAGCATTTCTCTGGCTTCCGCTTTCATCCACCCCCCGAGGCCGCAACCATCGTCAGTGATGGTTAGGACATCGGGTCGGAGCTCAACATAAATAGTTTTTGCTCCGCCGTCGCGGCTGTTCTCGGCGAATTGCGCCAAAGCTTCGCTGTCCGTATCGTAGATACTTGCCGCGTGCAGAATCATCTGCCCGAGATCAACTTGCATTACCAGCGATCGAACTAGAGAGGGGGTGTCGTTCATGTCTTCACCTCTCCAAATTCCTTAATCCGTAACACAGCATTTTCCCGTTCCTCGCGGTCGGGGAGAGTCAGCGCATCCGCCATGTTAAGCAATTGCTTGACGGCCTCGCCGTACTCCGTCTGAAACCGGTCGCGATCGATAGCAGTGCCACTAATCGCGCGGTCAAAATGTTCTTTGAGCCGGGCGACAAGCGTTTCCAGATCGTTCGGATCGGCATGTCCCGGCTGTAACCTTATCATCAAGGCCTGCAACCCGGCGAAGAAGGTTGCGAAGGTCACCTCGATGCCGTCGGCTTCGGTTGGTTGATAACCGCCTAAAGCCGTTACGGTTGGTAAGACAGGTGCCGAAGCCCGGTGCTTAGCTCTGTTTTTCTCCAGCCACGCTTGATACTGCCCGCCCGTCCACGCCCGCGCCTCTGTTTTTGGAGCTCTATTGGGAAAAGCCCGCACGCGCGAAGGGATTTTCCGCGGGTCGGCTTCCGCCAGACCGGTGCGAAGATAAATCCGTGCGTAGTTTTCGGCGAGGGACAACGAACCGCCGGACTGGATATGCGACCAGGTGGTAAACCCGATTCCCAGCTCTTTGGCTAACTGTGCGCCCGAAATGTAATCGTTCGCCCTCAACCACTTCTTTAATGCCACGTGCAGGGCTTTCGCCCACGCCTGTGACCGCTCATCTAATTTTGAGCCCATAACCCTCCTTCCGTCCAATAATGGAAAATGTGGGGTGCCAATAAAAACTCTCGGGACACTCCTTCTTCGGGGACTAAAACTTCAGTCTCGCGTCCTATAATAGCAAATGTACCGGGAAAGTAAAGTGAGGGTCTCAGTCTTTTTTAATTCAAAATAATCTCTTCCAACTCCTTAATTCCGCCGAAGGCGACCCGGTCGGGGACGAGGTCTTTTGTGCCGAGCATCCGGGCCGGGGTAAGAACGAAATGTCCCCAGCGCTCATTGATCTTATCCACCGCGGCGACCAACGCCTCTTTTTTATCCACCTCGATCAGTAGTGATAATTGCCGGTCGGTTTCTTTTATTAAATCAAAAGCGGAAACGGCGAGAGTGTGCACTGGCTGGCGGTAGGGGGAACTACTAAGAATCACCAAGGCGGTTTTATAAATATCCCGGGAATCAAAAAGATAATTTTTTTGTAACTGGCCGTGGTGCCAATACGTTCCGTCCCGATAGAGGAGGCCGACGTGAACGCCTCGGGCCCGATATCCAGCGTGTCGGACACGGGCTCCCATTTTTTCCACTAATTTCATTAAAATCGGGGATAGTTGCTCGACACTGCTCCGATTATCCGGGATAGCGTAAGAGTTGCCATAACTCCGGCGGCCGAAAACAACGTCGTCGATTTCAAAGCCGTGCAGTCTTAAATACCAGTGGTAACCGACGATAGAGTGAAAGGCCCTTCTCAGCGCCGGGGCGGCGGCGTTAAACATATCCGGCACAGTGTAGATATCGGCACTGTTCAACCGGGCGAGGTTATTGGTTTTGATGCCAGACAGGTCGGTTAATTTTATAGCGGTGTAGATTTCTAAATAATTATCTTTATTAATCGCCACCAACCCGTCCGGCTTTTGTAAAGAAGACGCCAGCTTCGCTAAAAAACGGTTGGGAGCGATGCCGACGGAGACCGAAAGCCAGTCGCCGATTTCTTCTTTAATTCTGGTTTTGATTTCGGTGGCGATGGCCATCATTCCCCGCCGAAAAGCTGGATAACCTTCGAGGTCGAGAACGAATTCATCAATCGATTTTGGGGTTAGCTTCTCCGTATAATCCCGGAGCAGGGAACGCAAAGCGAGGTGCACCGCCCGGTATTTGTTCGGATCGGGCGGCAGGACAATTAATTCCCGGCACAGCAGTTTTCCCTCCTTAACTCTCATTCCCACTTTAATTCCAAGTTTTTTGGCCTCAATGGAAGGCGCCACAATACAACCGTTGGGAGTGGTGTAAGCGGCTACCACTACGGGACGGCCCCGGAGAAACGGATCCGCCTGTTGTTCAATGGTGGCGAAACAGGAGTTGAGGTCGAGGTGCAAAAGGGTCGGCGGCTTCGGATTGAAAGTTAAGTTAACTAACTTCTCCATCGTGGACCTCCGTGAGAAGCCAACCGAGTGTTTCGGTGTTGAAAACCAGCCGGAAGAAAATGTTCAGCCCGGCCACGGAAAAGACATGATAAAGAACCCGGCCCTCGCGGTAAGTGTGATGAAAACCCAACTTGGTAACCGAATATTCCCGGCCTTCGAAAAGAACGCTCACCGGTAGGGTCACTCTTTTCTTGTGGTCAAAATGCGTCGTTACCGAGACGGGGAGATTAACCGGTTGGATCACCTCTTTATAATACCGAAAAAAGACCGAAAGTCAATCCTGCTTCTAAACTTGACTCGAACATAGTTTTTTGCTATAGTACACTTCGTTCGTGGTTAGGCAGCCATTAAGCGGCTGATGTTGAGTTAGGTCCATCATAAGGGGTGGATCAGAAGGAGGAAACGATGTTAGTACTTTTGATTAAAGTAGTTCCGTGGCTCGTCTTTTTGGGTGGGCTTATTTGGGGTGGTCTCCGGATTATGGCGTGGTACAGTGAGGAAGAAAGAGGTTCCCGTGGATTCCGAAATGACGACGCAGCCAAATCCAAAACACTTCGCCCGTCACTGGCACTCCCGATTGTTCTGATTCTGTTAGGGTTGATCAGCGGGATTGCTTTCAGTACCGCGACCGAAGTTGCGCCGACCAGTGTCGCCGTGGTGGAAAACACGCTGAATGGCCAGTTTTATCAATTGGACGGCGGCACGCACGTTTGGCCCTTTGAACCAGTTTTAACCCCACTGATGACTAAGGTCTATTCATACGATCTTAGACGTCAGATCATTGAGATCGGCGAACCGCCGGCAGGGGCGAAGCCGACGCCAGGATTGACAGCGACGCAGGCATTCGGTGTTGCCTCGAGCTCGGACTCGCCCGGACAGCCGGTTGTCTATTTTCTCGCCAGGGGCTGGGCGTTCGTCAACAAAGATGTCATCATCACCCTGCACCGGCGTTACGGCGCTGACTACGTGAATTCTTGGGTGGAGCGGCAATGGGTCACGACCCTCAAAAGTATTCAGGGTCGAAGGCCATACGATTATTTGAAGTCGAACCGCGTCGCCTTCGAGGATGAGGTGGAGAAGGCGCTACAGGCGCAGTTGGTTGTTGACGGCAAACCTCTGGTCAATGTTAGTCAGCTGGCGATTGCTGACTATGACTATGAACCGGCAGTCAACAAATTTCTCCAAGACGTGGCGCAGAAGGAGTTTGAGCGCCAGCAAGCCGAGCAGCAGATCCTGATTAACACAAAGAAACAGGAAGCTGCCGTGATCGAAATCCAAACGCTCTTCCTCACGACAAAGAGAGCCGCCGAGGCGCAGAAGGAAAAACTGAACGCCGAAGCGGAAGGACAGGCGCAGGCAATCACTTCGGTAACCAACGCGCAGGCGGATGCGAATAAGAAGTTAAGCGCCTCTATTACGACGATCTTGGTGGAGTACGAGAAGGTAAGGCGTTGGGGTGGGCTCTGGCCGATGTACTATTCTGGTTCAGAGACGCCATTTAACCTTCTGTTCCAGGCATCTTCGCCGATTACCAGTACGGTGCCGGCGACAGTGACCCTGCCCGCGAAATAAGTTTATTACGAAATACTGAGCACTTTGGGGAAACCTAAGGTGCTCTTTTCTTTTTACGATGGCTTTATTGAATATCCGCTAACCCCAGTCCGGATTGCCGGAGAATGGCTTTGAGGGTGCCGCGCTTGAGAGTTTTGTGCAAAGGAACGATGACGGTGAGAACTCCCGACGGCGAGTGAGTTTGGCGGAGTTTAACGTGGCTGCCTTTTTGGCCGACGCGGACAAAGCCGTTCCTTTCCAGCGCTTTGATTATTTCCGGTCCGGAAACAACGGGGAGCTTCATCGGCTTTTAATTGAAATCTCGATGGGGGCGACTATCATAGGAGATAAGGAGGCGGTTTCAAGTTCCGATAGTAACCCTCCTTCAAGGTAAAGCTCAATAGCCTCTTTGATGTTCGTGGCGGCTTCTTCGAAAGTGTCGCCCTCGGAGATGCAGCCTGGTAGTGCCGGAACGGCAACGGAAAAGCCACCCTCGACTTGGGGCTCAAAGATCGCAGTGTACCGGAACACTTTTTCTTTAACAACTTGTTTAGCCATATCTAGAGTCTAGCACAGTGAAAAAGCGGGGGCAAGTAATCGGTGCTTTTCAGGCCATTTAACAGACCTATAGACAGGTCTTGACAAAAGACCTAAATAATTATATAATAATAGAGATGACTAGTGTTTCTATCAGTCAACTCAAAACCAATCCGTCGAAAGTCCTGCTTTCGGCCGAGGATTACCCGATCGCGATTGAAAACCGCAGTCAGGTTAAAGGCTACCTTTTAGGTAAAAAACTCTACGAAAAGTTGGTCCTTTTTATCGAAGACTATATTGATAAGGAGGCGACCGAGACCACTGATTTTCGGAAGGGCAAGGATTTTGAGGCAGTTGCAAAAGAGTTAGGTATATGAAAGTTGTTCTGTCCCCGCGCTCCGAAAAGGAGCTACGAAAATTATCCAAACTGGATCAACTTGCCCTCGCCCGGAAAATACGTTCCCTCAAGGAAGAAGAGGACAGCTCGGGAGAGGAGAAACTGCAGGGCTTCCGGAAGATTTTTAGAGTGCGCCCCGGCAACTTCAGAATAATCTATCGGAAACAACCTCAGGAAATTTACATTATTTTAATCGGCCACCGCCGTGAAGTTTACGAAGTTCTCCAACGTCTTCAGGGGTATTAAGAAACCCCGAAACCCTCAAATTCTTCCTTGTACAAGTTCACAAACGAAGTGCAACACTTGGAAAAATCCTCCTTGCGCCCTGCTACTATGATTCGTATCATAGAAGCAGAATGCCGCAGGTTTCGAGAAATAAACCTCACCCGGATATTGGGCGGCGGATGTTTGAACTTCTCTATAAGGCCTTGGCCGAGGCCAAGAAAGAGAAGGAAGTCCGCGATCTTCTGCAGGATCTAATTACCCCGACTGAACGGGTGATGCTGGCTAAACGTCTGGCAATTGCCGTTCTCTTGGCTAAGGGTTACGATTACCGCCAAACCAGTTTCATTCTTAAGGTCAGTTACGGAACGATCGGGCGGGTGGTCGCCTCTATCCGTCTCTCCGGCGTCGGTTTCACCCGCTTTATCCGAAACTTGGCAAAATATGAAGGCTTTCTGTCATTGATGGAGGACGTCGACCGTTTTCTCGTTAAGGCCGCCTTTCCCAACCGCCGGTTGCCAGAGAAGAAACAGCCCGTGCTCTAGTCGTGTTATTTTTCCTTTTTATCCTATTCTCATCCAATAGAGTTCTTGGATCGCTACTATGATTCGAATCATGGTAGCAGAGCGCCATAAAAAGAGATGGTGGCTGTTTGTGAATTGTCCTATCCCTAGTCCGGTCCTTAGTCCGGTCGGAATAGTTGTATAGCCGATTGCTTTGGAGTTCCCGTGTACCTTACGATAAAAGTGTTCGTCCGAAACGGAGGTAATAAAGAGGAATCATAATAACAATATGAAAATATGAAAAGACGAAGAATAGTTTTGTTATTCAGCAGCGCATTGTTGGTTTTGGCCGCCGGGGCGCGCTTCAGCCAAGGCGACCTCTCTCCCCATTCTGTTCTCGACCAGCCGGACAAACCATTTTCAGGTACCCTTTCTCCGTCCGTTTCACCTAAGCCTGCAAGTTCCACCAGAGACGAAACACCAATCTTAACCCTTGCCGTTGTCGGCGATAATCGCGACGGCGACGAAATTTACAAAAAAATTATTTCTCAGGTGAACGAAAGTGGCGCAACCTTTCTCGCTCACGTGGGGGATATGGTCGCCCATGGCTATGACGGCGAATGGGTCGTTTTTAAAAAAATCCAGACGGCTTTAAATATGCCCTTCTACGCCGCGCCCGGCAACCACGACGTCTACGCCGGCCGGGATCCGTACCAAAAAGCAATGGGGTCTCTTTACTTCAGTTTCAATAATTCGGGCTGGCATTTTATTTTCCTCGATAATGCCCGGGGGCTGATTAGTGACATCCAGATGAGTTGGTTAAAAAGTGACCTGGCGAAAAATAAAAGCCAACCAATGTTTATTTTTATGCACCAGCCCCCGATGTCAAAGTTTTCAACCCACACGATGGTGGGCGACAGCAACCAACCCGAAAATGCCCGCTCTTTTCTAGACCTAATTAAGCCGTATAACGTCCAGGCCATTTTTTCCGGCCACGTTCACGCTTTTAATGATGAGCTGTTGGAAAATACCCGTCTAATCATCTCCGGCGGGGGCGGTTCGCCTATTTATCTGCCCGAATTCTTAGGCGGTTTCTACCACTGGCTGAAGGTTAAAGTTTATCCGGACCGCTTTGAGTTTGAGATAAATAAGATTGAAGGTTAACTTGTATTCTTTCCTCTTGACGCGGCTCCTTCCTTACTGATAAAAAACAATAGAGAGGAGGAAGAGGGAGGTGTTAAAATAAACTTATGCCAAACAGCGACGACGACAATTTTTATCCCGACGATGACCACGACCTGCTCGACGACGGCGATGATGAATTATTGCCGGGCGAGCTACCGGACGAGGAAGATAAGGACGGGACGGACGTCGACGGCCTTGAGGATTTAAGCGAAGGCGGGGAGGGTCCGGTTTTACCGAAGATTTTACCGAAGAAAGAAGACACCGACGCGTTAGAGATTGATTTTGAAGACACTATTTAGTTTCCTTTTTAAATTTTGACAGTTTCCCCGGGGCCTGTTATACTTACCGATCGGTAAGTATTATTTATGGAAAGGCCTCTTTTTCCTGTAGCTTCGCCTCAAAACGTACCGCTGGCGGACAAACAAGACTTGAAAGAGCTGACGGAAGAAACCGTCAAGCTGGTTTCTACCTATAATGAGATTCCGGTCGGTGGGGTTACCAGCGGGCCGACGATCAAGGTTAACAACACCACCAGCTTACTCGCTTTTATTTACGAAAAAGTCCGGAATGCCGTCGAGTACCGGGATGACCATCTCCTCCGCCGTGCCGCCATTGAGCGCATCCTCCGCCGCCGTTTTTCCCAAAAAAATCTGCCACTGAAAATTTCCTTGCCGCTCCTGCGGGAACTGATCCGCGCCCGTTATCTTAAAAACGATACGGTCCCGGAAACGAAAGTGACGGAGGTGGGGCTTATTATCGCTAAGTACCAGCGCTTGTTCGAAGAGCTGGAACACCTGCAATCCCGTCCGGAAGCGGCCAAACTCTCCGAATGGTTCCTCCAGATTCTCTCAGCGGAAATCGAAGGCGCGCTTGTTTCTGACCGGGAGCGGGAGGCGCTCGTTGAAGTGATGTACCGTTTTTTCGACCGGAACCTGCAGGAAAAAGGCCAAGTTAGCGAGGAAAACCGCCGCCTTCAGTTGTATCTGGCGACCCAGCGGGCCCTTCTCAAATCCGACGATGCACTTTTGCGTTTCCGCCTCCTCGAATTTTATTATCCCGAATGGTCCGGAATTTTCCCTAGTTTCGAGCCGGAGGGGGAGCTGCCGATGTGGGAAGTCGGAAGTTTAGCGAAGGTGAAAACTCTGGCGGAGAGCGCTTCCCGGTTGATGACCACGGTTGAGGAACAATTAAATGACAGCGCCGGACTGCGGCTGCATTATTTTTTAAAAAAGCATACAGCGCCTTTTCTGATTTTACGCGATGTGATCGAAGAGAATCCCGGCTCGGCCCGGGAGCGGTTTAAAGAACCGATGCGGTTGGAGGAAACAGTCCGCCGGATTTGCCGGAAGCGCTACGAGGAGGCCAAGGCCAAAGTCAGCCGGATGGTGGTCCGGGCGATTATTTATATTTTCCTAACGAAAATGGTCTTCGGCCTAATTCTCGAAGCGCCGGCGGATATTTTCATCTACAAAAAAGTTTCAATGTACCCGCTGCTGATTAACGCCCTTTTCCCGCCGTTATTAATGTTTTTGATCGCCACGACAATTAAAGTGCCCGGCGAGGAGAATACCCGGATAATTCTTCTTAAAATCCGTTCCATTCTTTTTAATGAGCCGTATTTCCAGGAAGGCGACCGGGCGCTGACCTTTGCCTGGCAGCCGCCGGTGCGGGGCTCTTTCCTATTAAATTCCTTCCGGGTTATTTATCTACTGGCTTTTGCCATTACCTTCGGAACAATTATCGGCATCCTAAATTTCTTACTACATTTCAATCCGGTTTCCATCACCATTTTTCTTTTCTTTCTCTGCGTGGTGGCTCTTTTCGGGTATGCGATCCGTCGGTCGGCTTCAGAGCTGTCAACCGTTGGCCGGGGAGAAAATTTAATCTCGCCCTTAATTGATTTCTTTTTCCTGCCGATTTTACGTGTCGGCCGCTGGCTGTCGATGGAAATTTCCCGGTTGAATTTCCTCGGCTACTTTTTTGATTTTATTATTGAGGCGCCTTTAAAAAGCTTTATTGAAATTGCCGAAGAGTGGCTATCCTTCGTTAAAGAAAAAAAGGAAGAGCTAACCTAATGGCTCAGGCAATTCCCACCCACGATAAAATTATCCAAGCCGCTACCTCATTATTCGCCCAGCGGGGCTATTTCGGTGTTTCCATGCAGGATTTGGCGAAGGAACTCGGGGTCAGCAAAGCGGCGCTTTATTACCATTTTCCCAGTAAAGATAAGCTTTTCCTTACCGTTTTGGAATCGGTTTTCGGCGATCTCTTCGGCGAGATTACCTTAGCCGCCAAAAAATCCCGAAACCCGGCTGAGGCGGTTATCAAAGTATTGGAAACTTATTTTTCCTTTTCTCTGGAGCGTCCCGAAGCCCAGCTGTTGAAAACTCACCATGCCCAGACGCTTGACCGAGAGATCCGCCAACGATTAATCCAGACAAACCGTCAGCTCCGTCTTTTCTTCGAAGAACTATTTGACCGCGCCGCAAGACAGGAACAGACGCAAAAAGAAGGGCTGCGGGAGCTGACCCACACCTTAATGCTTTTGTGGGGGGCCCCAATGATTTTCGCCCGTAAAAGGGGAGTGAAGCGGGCAGTTGCTTCGGTTTTAGGGCTTATCGGCCCAATTCTTAAATCGTCCAAACAGTGATAAAATACCCTCGTGACCAACTCTCTTTTAACGACCACGCTACTCAAAACCTCGACGGACTTTCAAAGCCCGACTTTTGGCCGTCTAACTTTCGACAAGATGCTGACGCAGGTGGCGGAATACCTGGCTGCCGACCTTAACCACAAATACCGCCTCATTATTGGTTCCGACTCCCAGTCAACCAATACCGGCGAGAAACAGATTGATTACGTGACGGCGTTTATCGTACACCGGGTTGGGGCTGGCGGAATTTATTTTTGGAACCGGACCACCGGCGGACGGGTTTTCTCGTTGCGGGAGCGAATTTATACCGAAGCCCTTCTTTCCCTCCAGGTGGCGCAAAACCTGATTGAAAACTTCAGCCGCTTCGGCATCGCCCAATATGACTTAGAGATCCACGTGGACGTCGGCAACCAGGGTGAGACGCGGGAGATGATTAATGAGGTGGTGGGAATGGTCCGCTCGAGCGGCTTTAAAGTAAAAACCAAGCCTGATTCGTTCGGGGCCAGCAAAGTGGCGGACAGGTATACTTAAAAGCAGAGTCATTATCACAATTTAAAATTATGAACGCTATTTTCTACAAGCTCCTAGCTTTAGCTGTCGGTTTTTTCCTTTTATTAATTATCCTTATTATATTGGCTTTTAATCCCTCGGTGCAATTTCCCGGCCGCTAATAATCCTTGTGACGCCTATTTTTTACAAAGAGGTTTCTTAGCGATATAATTAGCAACATGGGCGGAAAGGTTCTAAATGCCAGAATGCAGCCTGCCAGTTCTGCGCACCGTTAATGAGCCTGGTTTGTAGTTACAATGTCTGCCAGTTTAATATTGGTGGAACAAATTAGTATGATGTTTATTAAATCGTTTCTGATAGTTTTATTGTTGATCCCTGTTATTTTTGTTCTCTGGATGAACCTGACGCCGGGGTATTATCATGGGAATGGTTGCAGCAGTCGGGTGGTTTACGCCCCGGACGGATATTTATACAGTGGTAGAAACGGCTTCGACACTACACACGTTTGCATAAATCGCGGGTTGCTTGAGCGGTTTGCGGATGAGCTTAAGCTTAAACTCGCTCTGTTAGATTTTAACCGTGGTGATATGGCGAGGCCGTCTACTCCGGACTATGTTTGCCCAAAAACCGAATGGGTAAATTGTATGCCCATTCTGACTCCCGAAGCCCAAAAATCCTGCACCCAGGAGTATTTGGATTGGGCTAAAAATAACTGCCCGAATTTCCAAGGCCCGGCTTATTGAAGTAGGTAATCATCATTTACCGATTTCTCCAAAGGTTCAGATATCCCGGTAACATAATACCACTAAGAATATGTCTAAATAGGTATTGACACAAATAAAAGTTAATACTATCATGGTATCATGACCAATCAAAAACGCCAATTAGACTCAGTTTTAGAGCGTCATTTCAAGGTTTACAAAGAGGTTTTGATCCTTCTGGGAGCTCGTCAGGTAGGAAAGACAACCATTTTAAAGAAGATCTTTCCACAGGCTCAATATTTATCGGTTGACACGGAACCAATCCGTGACGCCTTTAACCGTTATGATCCGGCCGTTTATCGTCAGATACTGCGGCCAGGTTTTGAATATGTAGTCATTGACGAAATTCACAAACTGTCCGACCCAGGACGGGCCGCCAAGATTTTTTACGACCAGATTCCAGAGTACAAACTAATTATAACCGGCTCTTCTGCCTTTAATATCAAAAACAAAGCTTCGGAAAGCTTGGCCGGACGAAAGATTGAGTATCATTTATATCCTCTGACTTTTTCTGAATACCTAGTCCAAAAAGGATTCGTTAACGATTTTAGCTATTTGTTTCTGGATAAATTCGAGGAAAATAAAGTTTACCCATTTGATTTGGGTGCACTACTGGATAACACCTTAATCTACGGCCTTTACCCGGAAATGATTTCCCGTCCGTCCGATCCGTTGTATTTAACTAATTTGGTCGATAGCGTTGTTTTTAAGGACCTTTTGGACTTAAGGTTAATAGAAAATAGGGAAGGGGCTTTAAATTTGTTAAAACTTTTGGCGCACCAAATAGGATCATTAGTAAATTACAGCGAGCTGGCAACACGGCTCAAAATGGATGTCAAGACGGTTGGCCGTTACATTGACCTTTTTGAAAAGAGCTTCATTTTGTTTAAGATCTTGCCATATTCCACCAACAAACGCGACGAAATCGGCAAAATGCCCAAAATTTATTTTTATGATTTGGGACTTCGTAATGCTCTGATAGAAAACTTCCAACCAATGAACAACCGGCCGGACGGCGGGCACATTTTTGAAAATTTCATTGTTTCGGAGATCCTCAAATCCAACTATTATGGAAATTTTGGTTACAAATTAAACTTCTGGCGGACCAAACAGGGTTCGGAAGTTGATCTCGTTTTATCTAAAAATGATGGAGAGCTAAGAGGTGTCGAAATAAAATCGTCACCCCGTGCCGGCGGAAAGGCCTTTTTAAACCGTTACACGCGGGCGAAATTTATTACCGTGACGAAACAAAATTTTTACCAGTAGTTTACTATTGAAGCAATGAATCTCTCTTAGGGTACATTCCCCGCGGCTTGCCGCGAGGAGAGTCGCTACCCTACGAGTTTCACACTTTCGTCATTCCGAGCGATCCGGCTGAGCTGGAGAGCGTGGGAATCCCGAAAGATCCTTCGGTGGCACTCAGGACGGATATGCTGATCCGGATTGCCACGTCCCCGCCGCGGCGGGGTCCTCGCAATGACGATAGAGAAACTTTTGACAAAACGTACACCATAGTTTATGGTGTATATGTTATGAAAAGGTACCAAGTCTATCTGGATCCTGCCACCGTGTCCATTTTGGACGATTTCGAGGAGTCTTCCCGTCTTTCCCGGTCACAGTTGATCCGTCTTTCAATTGATCGTTTGGCGGAAAATCTGTCCAAAGTTTTCATAGCCCAAAAGGTAAAACCTTCCCGGCGATACGTTTTGGACTCCTTAAGTGGCGTGATCAAAACCAGATCTCGTGAAACCAATTTTGCCCAAAGGCCGGATCGGCGCTATCTTCAAGATTAATCATGAAAGTTTTTTTGGACACTGGTTTTTTCCTGGCCTTCTTTATTGCTTCCGAGAAGTACCATTCTGCCGTCGTCAAGAAATATAAGCAGTACCGGGAAGGGCGCGCCTTGTTTTTCAGTTCAACCTACATTCTGGACGAGCTATTCACCCGTTTAATCTACGATTTCGGCAAAAACGAGACCTTAAAAATAGTGCGCCGTTTAGAGGCCTCGCTGGGAAAAGAAGAGATTTCTCTGCTGGAAATTGACGGGACGGTTTTTAAGAA
>ERZ1292633.1910-Hain-H41-02um-R1-1910-length-21854-cov-8_pt1 | contig 21854 bp, 33 predicted proteins | sample MGYA00564406_ERZ1292633 | MGnify/ENA primary metagenome ERZ1292633 (study PRJEB36523, sample SAMEA6512639) | groundwater metagenome | collected 2019-01-08 | study: AquaDiva: Metagenomics assemblies of 32 groundwater samples
TCGCGAAGGTGGTCGTACGGTTGGTGCTGGCGTCGTTGCCAAGATCATCGCTTAATTCTTTTGTGGATCAGTGACGCAAAGGCCTGGCCTTTGCGTTCTGCAAGCAGAACACTCACCACAAGGAATTGACATGTCATCCAAGCAAAAAATCCGCATCCGCCTGAAGGCGTTTGACTACAAACTGATCGACCAGTCCGCTGCCGAGATCGTTGACACCGCCAAGCGCACCGGCGCGATTGTCAAGGGCCCAGTGCCTTTGCCAACACGCATGAAGCGTTTTGACATCTTGCGTTCGCCGCACGTCAACAAGACCAGCCGTGACCAGTTGGAAATCCGTACGCACCAGCGTTTGATGGACATCGTGGACCCCACAGACAAAACTGTGGACGCCCTGATGAAACTCGATCTGCCCGCTGGCGTGGACGTCGAAATCAAGCTGCAGTAATGCCGCTTGGGGTGGCTGCAAGGCCATCCAAAAACTTGAAATATGGCCCGATTTGCCAGAAATGGCGAGTCGGGCTATAATTTCAGGCTCACCTCTTTTTGGGGTGAGATTTATTAACAGTCTTTCACACACCAAACGTGGCTGCCAATTGAAGTGGCTGCGGTGGAAGTTTTGGAGAAAACAATGAGTCTGAGCAACTCCCTCGGGTTGCTGGGTCGCAAGGTGGGCATGATGCGTCTGTTCACTGATGATGGGGATTCAGTTCCTGTCACAGTGTTGGATGTGTCTAACAACCGTGTATCCCAGGTCAAAACCCAAGAGAACGATGGCTATGTCGCTTTGCAAGTGACATTTGGTGCCCGCAAGGCATCGCGCGTGACCAAGCCTATTGCTGGTCACTTGGCCAAAGCCGGTGTTGAAGCCGGTGAAATCATTCAAGAATTCCGCGTGACCGCCGACACGGCTGCACAGTACGCCGCTGGCGCTGCTGTGCCTGTGGCTGCCGTGTTTGCTGTGGGCCAGAAAGTGGACGTGCAAGGCACTTCCATCGGTAAGGGCTTCACTGGCACGATCAAGCGTCACAACTTCAAATCGCAGCGCGCTTCGCACGGTAACAGCCGTTCGCACAACGTGCCTGGTTCGATTTCGATGGCCCAAGATCCTGGCCGCGTGTTCCCTGGCAAGAAAATGTCGGGTCACCGTGGTGATGTGACTTGCACCACCCAGAACCTGGCCGTCATCCGCGTTGACGAAGCCCGTGGCCTGTTGATGGTCAAGGGTGCAATTCCTGGTTCCAAAGGTGGTTTTGTGACCGTGCGTCCCGCCATCAAAGCTAAAGGAGCGAACTGATGCAGCTCGAACTCCTAAACGACCAAGGTCAAGCCGCTTCCAAAGTGGATGCGCCTGAAACCGTGTTCGGTCGTGAATACAACGAAGCCCTGATCCACCAAATCGTGGTGGCTTACCAGGCAAACGCCCGTCAAGGCACCCGCGCCCAAAAGGACCGTGAACAAGTTCACCACTCCACCAAGAAGCCTTTTAAACAAAAAGGCACTGGCCGCGCACGTGCTGGTATGACTTCCTCGCCTTTGTGGCGTGGCGGTGGTCGGATTTTCCCGAACATGCCCGACGAAAACTTCACACAGAAGATCAACAAGAAGATGTACCGCGCTGGTATGGCTTCGATCTTCTCGCAGTTGGCCCGCGAAGGCCGTCTGGCTGTGGTGGATTCCTTCAAAGTCGAAACGCCAAAAACAAAGCAGCTCGCTGCCAAGTTCAAGGCCATGAGTCTCGACAACGTGCTGGTGATCGCTGACGAAGTCGACGAAAACCTGTACCTGGCATCGCGCAACCTGATCAACATTCTGATTGTTGAGCCCCGTTACGCTGATCCCGTGTCTTTGGTGAACTTCAAGAAAGTCCTCGTGACCAAAGGTGCCATGGACAAACTCAAGGAGATGTTTGCATGAGCGCCGTGAAGTTTGACGAAGGTCGTCTGATGTCCGTGCTGGTGGCCCCCATCGTGTCCGAAAAGGCCACCATGGTTGCCGAAAAATCCAACGCTGTGACATTCAAAGTGCTGCAGGACGCTACCAAGCCTGAAATCAAAGCCGCTGTGGAATTGATGTTCAAGGTTGAGGTCAAAGGCGTGTCTGTGGTGAATACCAAGGGCAAGACCAAGCGTTTTGGCAAGACCATTGGCCGTCGCGACAACATTCGCAAGGCTTATGTCACGCTGCAACCAGGTCAAGAGCTGAACCTGTCCGGGGAGGCTGCGTAATCATGGCTGTCATCAAGATCAAACCGACATCCCCAGGCCGTCGTGGCGTGGTGAAGGTCACCCGTGACCACCTGCACAAAGGTGAAGGCTACGCTCCGTTGCTGGAACCCCAGCACCAGAAGTCGGGCCGTAACAACAACGGTCACATCACAACTCGCCACAAAGGCGGTGGTCACAAGCACCACTACCGCGTGGTGGATTTCAAGCGCAACAAAGATGCGATCCCGGCAAAAGTCGAGCGCATTGAGTACGATCCAAACCGTACTGCGCACATTGCCTTGCTGTGCTACGCCGATGGCGAGCGCCGTTACATCATTGCCCCACGTGGCATTGAAGCCGGTGCCACCCTGTTGTCGGGCTCCGAGGCGCCTATCCGCGCTGGCAACACTTTGCCTATCCGCAACATCCCAGTGGGTTCGACCATCCATTGCATCGAGCTCAAGCCCGGTGCTGGTGCTCAGATCGCTCGCTCGGCTGGTGCTTCGGCAACCTTGCTGGCTCGCGAAGGCATCTACGCTCAAGTGCGTATGCGCTCTGGTGAAGTTCGCAAGATCCACATCGAGTGCCGCGCAACGATTGGCGAAGTCGCCAACGAAGAACACAGCCTGCGCCAATTGGGCAAGGCCGGTGTCAAGCGCTGGATGGGTATCCGCCCAACCGTTCGTGGCGTGGCCATGAACCCTGTGGATCACCCGCACGGTGGTGGCGAAGGCCGTACCGGCGAAGGCCGTCATGCAGTAGACCCGTGGGGCAACCTCACCAAGGGCTACCGTACCCGTAACAACAAGCGCACACAGGTCATGATCGTGTCGCGTCGCAAGAAGTAAGGGTTAGACAATGACACGCTCTCTCAAAAAGGGTCCATTCGTTGACCACCACTTGTTGGCCAAGGTTGAAAAAGCCGTTGCCACCAAAGATAAAAAGCCCGTCAAGACATGGTCGCGTCGCTCCATGGTTTTGCCCGATTTCATCGGCCTGACCATCGCTGTTCACAACGGCAAGCAACACGTTCCTGTTTATGTGACCGACCAAATGGTTGGCCACAAATTGGGCGAATTCGCACTGACCCGGACATTCAAGGGTCACCCTGCGGACAAAAAAGTCCAGAAGAAATAAGGAAAGACCATGGAAACACGTGCAGTCCTCCGGGGCGTCCGTTTGTCGGTCGATAAAGGCCGCTTGGTCGCCGATTTGATTCGCGGTAAAAAAGTGGATCAAGCTCTGAACATTTTGACTTTCACGCAGAAAAAAGCTGCTGGTATCGTCAAGAAGGTTCTGGAGTCCGCCATCGCCAACGCTGAGCACAACGACGGCGCCGACATCGACGAGTTGAAGGTGAAAACCATCTACGTCGAGCAAGGCACCACGCTCAAGCGTTTCACCGCCCGCGCCAAAGGCCGTGGCAACCGCATCAGCAAGCCCACATGCCATGTGTATGTGACGGTCGGCAATTAATCAGGAAGAACTATGGGACAGAAAATCCATCCTACCGGTTTCCGCCTGGCTGTCAGCCGTAACTGGGCAAGCCGCTGGTACGCCAACAACCGTGACTTCGCTGGCATGCTGGCCGAAGACATCAAGGTGCGTGATTACCTCAAGGCCAAGCTCAAGAACGCAGCGGTTTCCCGCGTGCTGATCGAGCGTCCAGCCAAGAGCGCCCGCATCACCATCTTCTCGGCTCGTCCAGGTGTGGTGATCGGTAAAAAAGGCGAAGACATCGAGTTGCTCAAGAAAGAACTCGCAGCGCGTCTGGGCGTGCCAGTTGCAGTGAACATCGAAGAAGTGCGCAAGCCCGAAATCGATGCACAACTGATCGCTGACAGCATCACCCAACAGCTCGAAAAGCGGATCATGTTCCGCCGCGCCATGAAGCGCGCCATGCAAAACGCCATGCGTCTGGGTGCCCAAGGCATCAAGATCATGTCGGCTGGCCGTTTGAACGGTATCGAGATTGCGCGTACCGAGTGGTATCGCGAAGGCCGTGTGCCATTGCACACCCTGCGCGCTGACATCGACTACGCAACGTCTGAAGCCAAGACCACCTACGGCATCATTGGTGTCAAGGTCTGGGTCTACAAAGGCGACACCCTGGGCCGCAATGACGCTCCCGCACTGGCTGAGCCACGTGCCGAAGAAGAGCGCCGCCCACGTGGTCCACGCCGTGATGCCCGTCCTGGCGACCGCCCAACAGGCGATCGTCGTGGTGGCCCACGTCGTCCCGCTGGCACCAACACAGCCCCCACTGACGGCAGCGACAAGCCCGCCGGTGCAGGTGGTGATGCCAAACCCGCCGTTAAGCGCGTACGCACAGTCGCCGCGCCAGCTGCAGCAGCTGACGGTCAATAAGGAGTAACAACATGCTGCAACCTGCTCGCAGAAAGTTCCGCAAGGAACAGAAAGGCCGCAACACCGGCGTCGCAACCCGTGGTAACACGGTGGCGTTCGGTGACTTCGGCCTGAAGTCCACAGACCGTGGCCGTTTGACGGCCCGTCAGATCGAAGCCGCACGTCGTGCGATTTCCCGTCACGTGAAGCGTGGTGGTCGTATCTGGATTCGTGTGTTCCCTGACAAGCCGATTTCCACCAAGCCTGCTGAAGTGCGTATGGGTAACGGTAAAGGTAACCCCGAGTACTACGTGGCCGAGATCCAACCCGGAAAGGTGCTCTACGAAATCGTAGGCGTGCCAGAAGAGTTGGCCCGCGAAGCCTTCAAATTGGCCGCTGCCAAGTTGCCTCTGCGCACCACTTTTGTGGCGCGCATGATTGGCCAATAATTCAGGAGAAATAAGAAATGAATGCTGCTGAATTGCGCCAAAAAGACGTTGCTGGTGTCAAAGACGAAATCAAAGCGCTGCAAAAAGCCCACTTTGGCCTTCGTATGCAAAAAGCCACGCAACAACTCGGCAACACCGGTACGTTGAGCCAGACTCGCCGTGCCATCGCCCGTGCCAAAACCATCCTTGCCCAAAAGCAAGCCGCCAAGTAAGGAGTGACCATGACGGAAGCTAAAACATCCCTCAAGCGCACCTTGATTGGCAAGGTGGTCAGCGACAAGCGCGCCAAAACCGTGACCGTGCTGGTCGAGCGTCGTGTGAAACACGCGCTCTACGGCAAGATCGTGGCCAAGTCGAGCAAGTACCACGCGCACGACGAAACAGGTGAGTTCCACCTGGGCGATACCATTGAAATCACGGAAAGCCGTCCGATTTCGAAGACCAAAAACTGGGTGGCTACTCGCCTGGTTCAGAAAGCTGCAGCCGTCTAAGCCCTAAAGCCTGACTTCTGCAAACTTTCAAAAAACGACCCACAATGGTGGGTCGTTTTTTTTACCCTGGCGTTTTGCCAATGCAATAGATGGAGCACCCAATGATCAAAGTCGGAGACACCCTGCCCGCTGTAACGCTGATGGAATACGTTGAAGTTGAAGGCAATGGCTGCAGCATTGGTCCCAATCCAGTCGATGTGGCCAAAGCGACGGCAGGTAAAACCATCGCCTTGTTCGCTTTGCCGGGCGCATTCACGCCCACTTGTTCGGCCAAGCACGTGCCTGGTTATGTTGAAAACCACGATGCCTTGAAAGCCGCAGGTGTGGATGAAATTTGGTGCGTGAGTGTCAATGACGCCTTTGTCATGGGGGCTTGGTCACGTGATCAGAAGACAGGCACCAAAGTGCGCATGTTGGGTGATGGAAGTGCCGACTTCAGCAAGGCCACGGGCTTGACGTTGGACCTGACCACGCGTGGAATGGGTATCCGCAGCAACCGTTATTCCATGTTGGTGAAAGACGGCAAAGTGGCCGCGCTCAATGTGGAAGGTCCTGGCAAGTTTGAAGTCAGTGATGCGGCCACCTTGCTGGCTCAAGTTAAAGCTTGAACCTGCGCAGTACAACAAAAAAAAAGGGACTTCGGTCCCTTTTTTTGTTGTCCATGGCGGGGTCAGTCGATATCGACTTTGAGGTAATGTGCCCCAGCATGGGGGTTGTGGTAGTACGGTGGAATCTCTTCAAATCCGAGGTCTTCGTACAAAGCGCGGGCGGATTCCATGTCGTCGAGGGTGTCCAGCAAAACGCAGCTGTAGCCTGCTTTGTGTGCTGCATCCAGAATGGCCTGCGTGAGTTGGCGCCCCAGGCCCAAGCCCCGAAATGCCTTGCGAACGTACAGGCGTTTCATCTCGGCTGCGTTGGCGTAATCCGATGAGTCCAGTGGCCTCAAAGCGCAGCAACCGGCAACAACACCATCTGCCCAGGCCAGCAGCAGCGTGCCACGCGGTTCTGCGTAGTCGCCGGGCAGCTGTGCCAACTCATCTTCAAAGCCTTGAAAGCACAGATCAACATCCAGGCTGGCCGCATATTCCTGGAAGATGGTGCGGGTCTCCAGCCAGTCAGCGGCACTGACCGGCTGTAGCAGTTGAATGGAAGGCTTGTGCAAGATAGCGTTCAGAAGGCAAAAATCAGGACAACAGTGTAGCGGCTGTTCGGAATGGTCCGGCTGCCTGCAAAAACTCAGTCACCCAGGGACACCAGAGCCGCCACAGCACACCCCGCCAGAACCAACAGAACAAAGGCCAAGCCGCGGCTGCCGAGGTCGTCGTGGGAAGCAGGGGTGTCATCGGGCAGCACCTTATTGCCATGCCACATGGCGGGCACCAGCGACTGGTGTCGGCGCCAGCGGTACCAGGCCAGGGCCACCAAGTGGGTCATCACCAGTCCAATCAGGATGAGTTTGCCCCAGCCCTTGTGCCAGCTGGTGGCCCAGCTGACCACCACACCTGGCATCAACGAGGACAATGGCCCCAGGTTGGTGATTTCATCGTCACTGACCAGGCCGGTTGCCACTTGCAAAGCCAAAAAAATAAGCATGGCCACCACCGACCAGGAGCCCAAAGGGTTATGCCCCACACGGTGTTTAGCTTGGCTGCGGCCTTGCAAGTAGGCCCACACGTTGGCAGGGTGCAAGGGCAGTTGAGCCCAGCGGGACCAGTAGCCCCCGCAAAATCCCCAGGCAAGGCGAAACAACAAAAGAGCCAGCAGGGTGTAGCCCAAACGGAAATGCCAGGCCATGGCATCGCCCCCCACATTGCCCGTGATGACCAAGCCCACCATGCAGGCAGCCAGTGTCCAGTGGAACAGGCGGGTGGGCAAATCCCATACGAGAACAGTGAACATAAACGCCTTCAGAAATGCATAAGAAAGAAAACTATGCCAGACTAACTAAGTTGAGAGTACATGATTTTTAACGCTTCACCCCTGATTGGAGGCTCCTATGAAAACGATGTTGAGCTTGCTGGCTACGGCCATGGCGGTCACGCTGGCGTTGCCCGCCCAGGCGCAGTTTGCCAAGCCTGAAGATGCCATCAAGTACCGCAAGGCCAGTTACACCGTCATGGCCGCACATTTTGGCCGATTGGGTGCCATGGCCAATGGCCGCACACCATATGACGCCAAAGTGGCCGCCGACAATGCGGAAATTGTGGCCACGCTGTCCAAGCTGCCGTGGGCCGCATTTGGAGAAGGAACGGACAAAGGCGATACGCGCGCCAAACCCGAGATCTGGAAAGAATCGGCCAAATTCAAAGAGGCCTCCGACAAGATGCAGGCCGAGATCAGCAAACTGAATGTGGCCGCCAAGGCGGGCAATCTGGATGCATTGAAAGCCGCATTTGGCCCTGCTGCGGCATCGTGCAAAGCGTGTCACGACAGTTTCCGCAAGGATTGAACCGCTGGATCAGAGTCGCAGCCTCACACTCGGGTGGGGCTGCTCAGGATTCGGCCAGTAACTTTTCAATCAGCTGGTGCAGCTCGGCAAAGTTGGGTGCACCCACATAGCGCTTGACGATCTCGCCGCGCTTGTTCACCAAAAAAGTGGTCGGGGTGAGCTGGACATCGCCCCATGCACGCGCCACCGCCCCGGTGTTGTCAATCGCCACCTTGAAAGGCAATTGGCGCGTTTGCGCGAAATTCACCACATAGCTGGGCGGGTCATAGCGCATGGCCACAGCCAGCGTTTCATAACCTTTGTCCTTGAACTTGTTGTGCGTGGCCACGATTTCGGGCATCTCGGCCACACAGGTGGTGCAGCTGGTGGCCCAGAAATTCACCAAAGATACTTTTCCTTGCAATTGTTTGGAAGTGACGGTGGAGCCGTCAAGCAAAACAAAGGAAGATTCCGGCGCACGCTCGGACGAGCAGCCCCCAAGGGCCAATGCCAAACCGAGAGCGCAGAGCCCATTCAACACAGAACGGCCAACAGGCTGCAAATTCCAGGGAGTTTTCAAATGCATCTTCATCGCCGAAAGTTTAATACGTTCGTGATGTCCGCGGGTTGTCTGGTGATTGCACCGGCGCAAGCCATCGGACTGGCCGATCTGTCCTCGGGTGACGCATCCAAGGGGCTCAAGCTGGCCCTGGAAAAAGGCAGCGAGATGGCGGTGCAGCTGCTGGGCGCGCAAGACGGCTTTTGGGGCAATGAGCAAGTGCGCATCGGTTTGCCCGAGGTGGTGAACAAAGGCGCCAAGTTGCTCAAAACCCTGGGCTTGGGCAAGCAGCTGGATGCGTTGAATTTGCAGATGAACCGTGCGGCCGAAGCGGCGGTGCCATTGTCCAAACAACTGTTGACGCAGTCGATCCAGAGCATGTCAGTGCAAGACGCCAAGGGCATTTTGCAAGGGGGCGAGAACGCGGTCACGCAATTTTTTGCCAGCAAGACGAGAGCGCCTTTGTCGATCGCATTTTTGCCCTCGGTCAGGCAATCGCTCGAAAACCTCGGTGTGGTGGATCAGTTCAATGCAGTGGCGCTCAAAGTGTCAGGCAGGGGCTTGATGGACAAGGATAAAGCCAATCTGGAATCGCATGTGACGGCCAAAACACTCGATGGCCTGTATTTCATGATTGGCGAGGAAGAAAAGAAAATCCGCCAAAACCCTGCCCAAGCGGGCAGTGCCTTGCTGAGCAAGGTGTTCGGCGCGCTGCGTTAAGCCGCGCCGACCCAAGGGGTGGTTGGCATGGGCGTGCGTCTTGACGGGCAACGCGCCATCAAATCACTCCTTTGCCACGCAATGGGCCTTGTTGCGCGGCCGTCCAGCCCAGAACTTCGCTCAAGACTTCGGCGGTGTGTTGTCCCAGCATGGGGGGCGGCAGGTCTTGGCGAACGGGGGTGCGGCTCATTTTGATGGGACTGGAAACCAGTTTCAAATCGGCTTGGATCGGGTGTGACCAAGTGCTCACCATGCCGCGTTCTTGCACTTGCGGATCCACAAAGACTTCCCCCAAGGTGTTGATGGCACCGCAAGGCACTTTGGCCGATTCCAGTGCGCCCAGCCACGCCGCCTTGGTGCGGGTTTTCATGATCGCTTCGAGCTGAGGCACCAACTCGGCCCGGTGACGCACCCGGTTGGCGTTCTGTGCGTAGCGCGGATCTTCGGCCAGTTCAGGGTGCCCCGCCACCGCACAAAATTTGGCAAATTGCCCGTCGTTGCCCACGGCCAAAATCAGGTGGTCACGGGTTCCTGGCGCAGTGCCATCGGGTGGCATGACCTCAAACACCTGGTAGGGCACGATGTTCTGGTGCGCGTTGCCTGCACGTCCGGGCACTTTGCCGCTGACTAGGAAGTTGGAGCCCAGATTGGCCAGCATGGCGACCTGGGTGTCCAGCAAGGCCATGTCCACGTGCTGGCCTTCGCCTGTCCGTTCGGCGTGGCGCAAGGCCGCCAAAATGGCCACGGTGGCATACATGCCGGTGAACAAATCGGCCACAGCCACGCCCACTTTTTGAGGGCCGCCGCCCAGGTCATCGCGCTCGCCGGTCACACTCATGAGGCCACCCATGCCTTGCACGGCATAGTCGTAACCCGCGCGCTCGCGGTACGGGCCGGTTTGGCCAAAGCCGGTCACGCTGCAATACACCAGCTTGGGGTTGAGGGCGCTCAGGCTGGCGTAATCCAGACCGTAGCGGGCCATGTCACCGACCTTGAAATTTTCAACGAATACGTCGCAATGTTTGACCAACTCACGGATCAGGGCCTGGCCTTCGGATTGGGCGATGTCGCAGGTCACGGAGCGTTTGTTGCGGTTGGCCCCCAGGTAATAAGCCGCTTCGGCGGTGTCCTGACCTTGGGCGTCCTTTAAAAAGGGAGGGCCCCAGGTGCGGGTGTCGTCGCCGCTGCCGGGGCGCTCGATCTTGATCACATCGGCCCCCAGGTCGGCCAAAGTCTGGGTGCACCAGGGGCCCGCCAGAACGCGGGAAAGGTCGAGAACGCGGATGCCGTCGAGTGAATTCATGCATCCATTGTCGCCAAAAATGCAGCTGGCCTCTGATCGTGATAATCACCCTATGCAAACCCATTTCATGGCCGTGCTGGCCACGTTGACCCTGAGCCTGTCCTTGAGCGCGTGCAGCCCCGAACAAAATTGGCGCGAAGTCACGCTGGAAGGCAGTGCTTTGAAAGCTCAATTGCCTTGCAAACCCGATCGCACCACACGTGCCGTGTCTTTGGGCGGTGTGCCTGTGAACATGCATGTGGTCGGCTGCGAAAGCGGCACGGCCATCGTGGCGGTGATGACCGTGCCTTTGCCGCCCGGGGCGGACGCCAATGCCTTGATGGCGGGTTGGCAAAAAGCCACGCTCGACAATGCGCGCGTGCGACAGCCCTTGGGAGCCGGGCAGCAGCAGGTCTGGCATCGGCCCGGCCAATTGCCTCTGGCTTCGTCCATGCGGGTTCAGGCCCAAGGGCTGCGCGCCAATGGGGATCCGGTGATGATGGACGCCGCCTGGGGGGCGGTGTCCGATGGGGACCGTGTGCGCCTGATCCACGCGGTGGTGTATGACCAGACCATTTCGCCAGAAATGGCCAACACCTTGTTGGATGGGCTGAAGCCATGACCGTTGCCACTTTGGATCACCCGGATCGTTTGCCTCGCCGTATGGCGGTGGTGGTGTTTTTGGCGTTTGCGCTCGCATATTTTTTCTCGGCCCTGGTGCGGGCCATCACCGCCACCTTGTCGCCGACGCTCACCACCGAGTTCAACTTGAACGCGCAAGACCTGGGCTTGCTGGCGGGCGGCTATTTTTTGGGCTTCTCGCTCACGCAGTTGCCGCTGGGGCGCTGGCTGGACCAGCATGGCCCGAAAAAGGTCGTGCTGGCGTTCTTGTCTGTGGCGGTGCTGGGCTGTCTGGCGTTTTCGTGGGCAGACAGTTTCCATGGCCTTTTGGCCGCCCGGGTGCTGTGCGGCATGGGGGTCAGCGCCTGCCTGATGGCACCTCTGACCGGTTACCGGCGATGGTTTGATGTCAGTACCCAGTTGCGCACCAATTCGTGGATGCTGATGACCGGTTCTTTGGGCATGCTGGCCGCCACCTTGCCGGTGCAATGGCTCATGCCCATCTGGGGGTGGCGTGCGCTGTTCGTCCTGTTGGGGGTCATGGTGGCTTTGGCCATGGTGCTGATTGCCCTGGTGGTGCCGCGCTGGCACACGGCCAAGCTTGCTGCAGGCCGCACACAGCCGCAACCCGATGACGATGGCAGCTACCGGGAAATCTGGCGCAGCGCGTATTTCTGGCGCATGACCCCGATGGGCTTTTTCAGCTACGGCGGCATGGTGGCCATTCAAACACTGTGGGCGGGCCCCTGGATGACACAGGTTGCGGGTTGGGCACCTGGTGACGCAGCCAAAGGCTTGTTTCTGATCAATTTGGCCATGCTCATGACGTTCTGGCTGTGGGGGTTGATCACACCGGGCCTGGCCCGCAGGGGAATTCCGGTGGAACGCCTGATGGCTTGGGGCTTGCCCCTGAGTTTTGGGGTGATCGGTGGTCTGGTCTGGATGGGCCCGGCGGTTGGCGCTGGCGCAGCCATTGGCTTGGCCCTGTTGTGTGTGACCAGTACCTTTGTGGCGCTGGCCCAACCGGCGGTGGGCATGGCTTTCCCATCCCATTTAGCCGGGCGTGCCCTGTCGGCTTACAACCTGGTGATCTTCGTGGGCATTTTTGTGGTGCAGTGGGGCATTGGTTTGCTGGTGGATGCGGGGCTGGGTATGGGTCTGGAAAAGCCCGCGGCCTACCAAGTGGCGCTGGCCTGCTTTGGGATCTGCTCCGTGTTGTCGTGGGTCTATTTCTTGCTGAAAAAGCCGGTTCAGCCCTGATAATCCTTGCATCATGATTGGCATCCTCATCATTGCTCACGCCCCGCTGGCCAGCGCCTTGCGCGACTGTGCCATACACGTTTTCCCAGATTGCGCAGCAGGGGTGTTGGCGCTGGACGTGTTGCCCCACGAATCGCCAGAGGCCAGCTTGGCCAAGGCGCATGAAGCCATCAGCGTCTTGGGCACACCCGAGGTCTTGCTGCTCAGCGATGTCTTCGGTGCGACGCCGTGCAATGTGGCCCAGCAGCTCAATGACGGATTGGATACCCGGCTGGTCGCCGGTGTGAATTTGCCCATGTTGTTGCGCAGTGTTTGTTATCGGCACGAGAGCCTGGAGGCCTTGGCCGCGCGCGCGCATGCCGGTGGCACGCAGGGCGTGATGCCCGTGGGCAGTACCGCCCCCCAGAATCAAATAGGAAAAAGACATGCCCCTCGTCACCACGACCATCAGCAATAAATTGGGCCTGCACGCCCGTGCATCGGCCAAGCTGACCAAGCTGGCGGGCAGTTTCCCGTGCGAGGTCTGGATGAGCAAGGGCGATCGCCGCATCAATGCCAAAAGCATCATGGGCGTGATGATGCTGGCCGCGGGGATTGGCAGCGAAGTGTCGCTGGAAACGACCGGCGAGCGCGAGCAAGAAGCACTCGATGCGCTGCTGGCCTTGATTGCTGACAAATTTGGTGAAGGCGAGTGAACGTGATGGCGCTTGAGCAAAAACACTCTCTGGAGCAAGTGCCATGACCTTCAGCATCCATGGTTTGGCGGTGGCGCGGGGCATTGCCATTGGGCGAGCCGTTCTGGTGGCGTCCAGTCGCGTCGATGTGGCCCACTATTTCATCCAGCCAGACCAAATTCAGACCGAAATCGCGCGCATCTGCGCCGGGCGTGATGCGGTGATTGACGAACTGCACCGTTTGCAAAGAGACATGCCCAAAGACGCGCCACACGAGTTGGCTGCCTTGCTGGATGTGCACTTGATGCTGTTGCAAGACGACGAGCTCAATGCGAGCGTGGTGCACTGGATCCAGGATCGCCTGTACAACGCGGAATGGGCGTTGACCAGCCAGCTTGAGATCATTGCACGTCAGTTTGACGAGATGGACGACCCGTACCTGCGTGAACGCAAAGCCGATGTGGAGCAGGTTGCCGAACGCGTCTTGCAGCGACTCAAGGGGACGGGCCCGTTGGTGGTCAAGGCACCGCGTCAGGCAAGGCCCCAGCAAGAGTTGCAATTGGGCGACACAGATGTGCCGCTGGTGCTGGTCGCACACGATTTGTCGCCCGCCGACATGTTGCAGTTCAAGCAAAGCGTGTTTACCGGATTTGTGACCGATGTGGGCGGCAAGACCTCGCACACCGCCATCGTGGCGCGTAGCCTGGACATTCCGGCCGTGGTGGGGGCTCGCACCGCCAGCCAACTGGTCAAGCAGGACGACTGGGTGATCATCGACGGCGATGCAGGCGTGGTCATCGTGGATCCTTCGCCCATCATCCTGGCCGACTACGGCTTCAAGCAGCGCCAGGGTGATCTGGAGCGGGAGCGGCTGGCCCGTTTGCGCCATACCCCGGCGGTCACGCTCGATGGCCAGAAAATTGAATTGCTGGCCAACATCGAGATGCCTGAAGACACCCTGGCCGCCATCACGGCAGGCGCGGTCGGCGTGGGTTTATTTCGCAGTGAATTTTTGTTCATGGGCCGCCAAGGCGATTTGCCGGGTGAGGACGAGCAACACGAGGCCTACCGCCGTGCGGTGGATGGCATGAAAGGTTTGCCCGTCACCATCCGGACGGTGGATGTGGGGGCTGACAAACCGCTGGACGAGGCACGGCGCGACGCGGCGCATTTGAATCCTGCGCTCGGCTTGCGTGCCATCCGCTGGAGTTTGGCCGATCCCTCCATGTTTTTGACACAGTTGCGCGCGATCTTGCGTGCGGCGGCCCACGGGCAAGTCAATTTGCTCATTCCCATGCTGGCGCACGGCAGTGAAATTCGCCAGACCCTCGCCTTGATCGAACAGGCCCGCCATGAACTGGACCGCCGTGGCGTGGCTTATGGGCCAGTGCGTCTGGGCGCCATGATCGAAATACCCGCTGCGGCCTTGTCCATGCGCTTGTTTCTCAAGCACTTTGACTTTTTGTCCATTGGCACCAACGACCTGATTCAGTACACGCTGGCCATTGACCGCGCCGACGAGTCGGTGGCGCACTTGTACGATCCGCTGCACCCCGCTGTGCTGCGCCTGATCGCGGACACCATTGCCGAGTGCCAGCGACAAGGAAAAAGCGTGTCGGTTTGCGGTGAAATGGCGGGCGATGTGGCGATGACCCGGCTGTTGCTGGGTTTGGGCTTGCGCAGCTTTTCCATGCACCCGTCACAGATCTTGTCGGTCAAGCAGCAGGTGTTGCGCTCTGACACCGCCAAGCTGGCGCTGTGGGCCGGCCAGGTGCTGGATTCAGACGAGCCATCGGGCTTGATGGCCCGCTGAGTCAGGACGGGGCGAGTTTGTCCTGTGTGCGGGTGTCGAAATCGCTCGCATCGTGGCGTTCATGCAACTGGGTTTCGAGCGGCCCGACGACCCGGTTGACCATGCGTCCGCGTTGCACGGCAGGTCGTTGCGCCAACTCGTCGGCCCAGCGGTTGACGTGTTCGTATTCATGCACCTGCAAAAACTCGCCGGCCTCGTACATGCTGCCCTTGGCCATGCCACCATACCAGGGCCAGATGGCCATGTCGGCGATGGTGTAATCGTCGCCCGCAATGAAGCGGCTCTCGGCCAGGCGGCGGTTGAGGACGTCCATCTCGCGCTTGACCTCCATGGCAAAGCGGTCAATGGCGTATTCGATCTTGACGGGGGCATACGCATAAAAGTGACCAAAGCCGCCGCCCAGGTAGGGTGCGCTGCCCATTTGCCAGAACAGCCAAGACAGGCACTCGGCACGCCGTGCCGGATCGGTGGGCACAAAGGCGCCAAACTTCTCGGCCAAGTACAACAAAATGGCGCCCGACTCGAACACCCGCACGGGTTGGGTGCCACTGCAGTCCAGCAGCGCCGGGATCTTGGAGTTGGGGTTCACGCCAACAAAGCCGCTGCCAAATTGCTGGCCTTCCTGAATGCGGATCAGCCAGGCGTCGTATTCAGCGCCCGCATGCCCCAATGCCAATAGCTCTTCCAGCATGACCGTGACCTTGACGCCATTGGGCGTGGCCAGCGAGTACAGCTGCAGCGGGTGCTTGCCGCGTGGCAAGTCCTGTTCATGCGTTGGGCCCGCGATGGGGCGGTTGATGTTGGCAAAACGCCCACCGTTGGCCTTGCTCCAGGTCCAGATTTTGGGTGGGGTGTAGGGGCTGGAGTCGGACATGGGCGCCTTGAGGTGGTGTGGCTGGGAGTGGGGCGCCTTGAAGGTGCAAGTCCTCGATCAAACAAGAACGTGCTGCGCAGGAGCGGCCCCCGCTGTGTGCGGACTTTTCCCGTTTTTACGGGTTGCTTGCATTCAAATTCGCCGAATGGGCTTGCTGGTCTGCGTGGTAGCTTGATCGCACCATGGCCCCCACGGCCGCATGTGAAAAGCCCATTTCGTAGGCCTTGGCTTCAAACATTTTGAAGGTGTCGGGATGCACGTAACGGCGCACGGGCAGGTGGCTGTTGCTGGGGGCCAAATACTGGCCGATGGTCAGCATCTCAATGTTGTGCGCCCGCATGTCACGCATGACGTCCAGGATTTCTTCGTCGGTCTCGCCCAAGCCCACCATCAGGCCGCTTTTGGTGGGCACATGAGGGAACAGTGCCTTGAACTTTTTCAGCAGGCTCAGCGAGAACTGGTAGTCCGAACCGGGGCGCGCCTCTTTGTACAGGCGTGGCACGGTTTCTATGTTGTGGTTCATCACATCCGGTGGTGCGGCTTTGAGGATTTCGAGGGCGCGGTCGTCGCGACCCCGGAAGTCGGGTACCAGCACTTCGATCTGGGTGCTGGGCGAGAGTTCGCGGGTTTTGCGGATGCATTCAACAAAGTGCCCAGCCCCGCCGTCGCGCAGGTCGTCGCGGTCCACGCTGGTGATGACCACGTACTGCAGTTTGAGCTGGGCAATGGTCTTGGCCAGGTTGTCGGGTTCGTTCACATCGAGCGGGTCGGGGCGACCATGGCCCACGTCACAAAACGGGCAGCGGCGCGTGCACTTGTCGCCCATGATCATGAAGGTGGCGGTGCCCTTGCCAAAGCATTCCCCGATGTTGGGGCAGCTGGCTTCTTCGCAGACGGTCACCAGTTTGTTGGTGCGCAATACGTCCTTGATTTCGTAAAAGCGGGTGGTGGGTGAACCGGCTTTCACGCGAATCCATTCGGGTTTTTTCAGCACCTCGCCCGCTTCGACCTTGATCGGAATGCGGGACAGTTTGGCCGCTGCCTTTTGCTTGGCCATGGGGTCGTAGTTCTCGACCGATTGTGCTTCGCGCACCACGTTGGGAGTTGTCATGTTGTCGATCTCAAGGGGCTAAATGGGCCAGGAGCTTGTCGCTCAGGATGTGCGCAGCCTCGGACCACGCAATCTGTACCCCGATTGTAGAAAGGTCCACGGTGCGCAGTCCGGCATAACCACACGGATTGATGCGTGCAAAAGGCGAGAGGTCCATCGCCACATTCAGCGCCAGGCCGTGGTAAGTGCAATGGCGGCTGACTTTGATGCCCAAGGCGCTGATTTTGCCCAGGCCTTTGAAGGGATCGGTCGGGTCGGCGGGGCCCACCAACGCAGCATGGGCAAACGGGTCATCAAGCCGCACATAAATGCCAGGGGCGCCAGCCACACGGTGCCCGGTCACGCCCAAGTGCGCCAGGGTGCGAATGACGGCTTCTTCCAATTTAAAGACATATTCTTTGACGAAATAACCCGCACGCTTGAGGTCGACAAGCGGATACGCCATGACTTGGCCGGGGCCGTGGTACGTCACTTGTCCGCCCCGGTTGGTGGGGACGACCGGGATTTCGCCCGCGTTCAAGACATGCCCCGCCAAACCGGCCAGGCCCTGGGTGAAAACGGGCGGGTGTTCCGCCAGCCACAGCGCGTCAGGGGTGGTTTCGTTACGCGCGGCGGTGAACGCCTGCATCGCCTCGTAGGTAGGCAAGTAGTCCACCTGGCCCCAATTGCGCAGCTCCATGGTTAGCTTTAAAGGACGACTTTGACCATGGGGTGGGCGGTCAGCGCGCGGTACAGGTTGTCCAATTGTTCGCGGCTGGTGGCGGTGACGGTCAGCGTGACACCCAGGTACTTGCCGCCTTTGCTCGGGCGGAGTTCCACCGTAGAGGCGTCGAACCCCGGGTCAAATTGCTGTGCCACTTGCACCATGGCATGGACAAAGCCATCGTGCGTGAGGCCCATGACTTTGATGGGGAAGAAACTCGGGTATTCGATCAACGTCTCAGTGCGTGGAACGGCGGCGGGGGGGAATGCAGAAGCGCTCATGGTGTGCAGAAGTTCAATTTTGGTTTAACGCCAAATCACGATGGCGGCGACGGCCAACCAGCCCAATACAAAATTGGTCACCACCAGTACATGAATTTTGGCCAGGTGTCTGCCTGCAGCAGGCCAGTCGGCCATCGCCGTGCTGCGCTGCAGTCGACGAAACGGCACAAAATACAAATGGCCAAAGATCGCGAACATGGTCAATCCCAGTCCCAACATCGCATGCCAACCGGTGGGGGCAATATTCATGTCGACTCCAGCAAACATCAGGCTGCCTGTGATGAGCAAAACGACGATGCACAGCCAGACCGACTTCAAAAAGCGCGACAAGATGCTGTTGAGCAGGGGGATGCGCTGATGGGGCTCCAGTTGGGCAATCGCCACGGGTCGAACCGCCCATAACAAAATCGTCATGCCACCCAACCAGATCAAGCCTGCTGCCAAGTGAAAAAATTTGGTCATTTCATACATACAAAGGCCCAAGTTGGGTTTGGCAGGTCGAATTGCCACAGAGACAGATTGTGCCGTACGGTCAAAGTACAAGACGTGCCTTTGCAAAACACATGCGAGGCATTGAGAATGCTTTGGCTTATCCCCTATAATCGAAGGCTTCGCTGGATGGATGTCTGATTTGTAACCTGGGTGTAATGCTTCGTGACCAAAATCATGCCTCCAGCTGAATCAGATGATCTGCACGAAGCAGAGACGTTCCGCCCTTTGACCGCGCAAGAAGTGCGGGAGTTGAGGCAAAAGATGCCGCTGCTCTCCGTTTGGCGGGTGGTTGGCGTACAAATTTTGGTGGGTGTCGTGGCGGCTTTGCTGGCGATGTTGATCACGGGGCGAACTGTGGTGGCATTGTCGGTGGGTTACGGTGCTTTGTCGGTGGTGGTTCCTGCGGCCTTGTTTGCCAGGGGGATGACCAGCCCGGCGTCCTCGGTGAATGTGGGCGCGGCAGTATTTGGTTTCCTGTTGTGGGAGATCGTTAAAATTGGATTGACCTTGGCCATGTTGTTGTTGGCGTCAAGGGTGATCTTGGAAGTCAGTTGGCCCGCCATGTTGGTGGGCTTGGTTTTAACAATGAAGGTTTATTGGGTGGCTTTGGGCGTTCGCTCGGTGTTTTATCCAAAAATCAATTTCAAAACAGAACAAACGAATGTCAGCTGAAACTGCTCCAACCGCAGGTGAATACATCGGTCACCATTTGACCCACTTGCAAAACAAGCCGATGGCTGGTGTGATTGACTTCTCCGTCTTCAACCTTGATTCCATGTTTTGGTCGGTTTTGCTCGGCTTGGTGGGCAGTTTGCTGTTGTGGAAAGCTGCACGCAGCGTGACTTCGGGTGTGCCGGGTCGATTCCAGGCGGCGGTTGAAATCTTGATCGAGATGGTCGACAACCAAGCCAAAGGCATCGTGCACAACGCCGAAAGCCGCAAGCTGGTCTCGCCTTTGGCGCTGACTGTGTTTGTCTGGATCTTCTTGCTCAACTCCATGGACTTTTTGCCAGTGGACTTGTTCCACAAAGTGTTTGAGTGGACGGGCATGGACCACAGCATCCATTACTTCCGTGTGGTGCCTACGGCCGACCTGTCGACCACACTGGGCATGTCAACTTCTGTGCTGCTGATTTGCGTGTTTTACAACATCAAGATCAAAGGCATTGGCGGCTGGTTCCATGAGTTGACGACGGCACCTTTTGGTGCGCACCCCCTGCTGTGGCCATTCAACTTCGTTTTTCAGATGATTGAATTTGTCGCCAAAACCGTTTCGCACGGCATGCGACTGTTCGGCAACATGTATGCCGGTGAATTGATTTTCATGCTGATCGCCTTGATGGGTGGCACCGCTGCAATGTCGCTGACCGGCATCTTGCTGCCCATCGGTCACGTGATTGCAGGCTCCATCTGGGCCATCTTCCACATCATGATCGTGGCGCTGCAAGCCTTTATTTTCATGATGTTGACGCTGGTCTACATTGGCCAAGCGCACGACGCGCACTGATTTCCCTTTTCCTTTCCCAACCCTTCCATCAACATCCATAGGAGCAACAAAATGGAACACGTCCTCGGTTATGTAGCACTCGCAGCTGGTCTGATCATTGGTCTGGGCGCTATCGGCGCTTGTATCGGTATCGGCATCATGGGCAGCAAGTACCTTGAATCTGCCGCTCGTCAGCCTGAATTGATGAACGAATTGCAAACCAAGATGTTCTTGTTGGCTGGTTTGATCGACGCGGCTTTCCTGATTGGCGTTGGTATCGCCATGATGTTCGCTTTCGCGAACCCGTTTGTTCTGAAGTAATTCCTGCAACGACCAAAAGAAAGGTGTTGCCGTGAGTATCAATGCAACCCTGTTTTTCCAAGCTGTAGTTTTCGCAATCTTGGTGTGGTTCACGATGAAATTCGTGTGGCCGCCCATTGCCAACGCCTTGGATGAACGCGCACAAAAAATCGCCGGTGGCCTTGCTGCAGCAGAAAAAGCCAAATCCGAACTCGCCACAGCCTTCAGCCGTGTCGAAGTCGAATTGAGCCAATCTCGCATTGAAACGGCCTCACGATTGGCAGACGCTGATCGGCGTGCCCAGGCCCTCGTTGAGGAAGCCAAAGCGCGTGCCACTGAAGAAGGTAACAAGATCATTGCTGCTGCCAAGGTGGAAGCCGAGCAGCAAGTGGTGAAAGCCCGTGAAGAATTGCGTGAGCAAGTCGCGGTCTTGGCTGTCAAAGGCGCCGAGCAGATTCTCCGTAAGGAAGTCAATGCTGGCGTACATGCAGACCTCTTGAGCCGCCTCAAGACCGAGCTGTAAAAAGCTCCAGCCAGAGAAGACCATGGCAGAACTTGCTACCATCGCCCGCCCTTATGCCGAAGCGCTGTTCAAGGCGCAGGCATCCGATCTCGCTGGCACGGCCGCTTGGCTGGACGAGCTGGCTGTCGTTGCCGAAAACGCGCAACTGCAGCAGTTCATCGACGGCCCCAAAGTGTCCGATGAGCAGGCATTCGAGCTGATCTCTGGCGTGCTGCGCACAGCACTGCCCGAGGCTGGCAAGAACTTCCTGCGCCTGGTGATCGAAAACCGCCGTCTCAGTGCGCTGCCTGTTGTTGCACAGCAGTACCGGGCCCTCATGAATGCGCAAGGTGGTACCGCTGACGCGGTGGTTCACAGCGCATTTCCCATCGATGCTTCGGCCTTGGCCGACTTGTCGTCCACGCTCGAACAACGCTTTGCGCGCAAGCTCAACGTGAGTGTCGAGTTGGATGCAGCCCTGATCGGCGGCATTCGTGTGGTGGTGGGCGACGAGGTGCTCGACACCTCTGTCAAGGCCCGACTGGAACAAATGAAATCGGCCCTCACCGCTTGATGCGGATTGAGACCGGACATATTTAAAGAAAGAAGGAAAGAGTCATGCAACTCAATCCCGCAGAAATTTCTGAACTGATCAAGAGCCGCATCGAAGGGCTGTCCGCCAGCGCCGATATCCGCAACCAAGGCACTGTGGTGTCCGTGACCGACGGTATCGTTCGCGTGCACGGCTTGTCTGATGTGATGCAGGGCGAAATGCTCGAATTCCCAGCCACAGCTGAGGGTGCTGCCACTTACGGTCTGGCCCTGAACCTCGAGCGTGACTCGGTTGGTGCTGTGATCTTGGGCGAGTACGAGCACATCTCGGAAGGCGACACTGTCAAGTGCACAGGCCGCATTCTGGAAGTGCCCGTGGGCCCTGAACTGATTGGCCGCGTGGTGAACGCTTTGGGTCAGCCGATTGACGGCAAAGGCCCCATCAACGCCAAGATGACCGACGTGATCGAAAAAGTCGCCCCTGGCGTGATCGCACGTAAATCGGTTGACCAGCCCATGCAAACCGGTCTGAAGTCGATCGACTCCATGGTGCCCGTGGGCCGTGGTCAGCGCGAATTGATCATTGGCGACCGTCAGACCGGCAAGACTGCTGTGGCCATCGACGCCATCATCAACCAAAAAGGTCAGAACATGACCTGCGTTTACGTCGCGATTGGCCAAAAAGCCTCGTCGATCAAAAACGTGG
>ERZ1292633.1913-Hain-H41-02um-R1-1913-length-21829-cov-5_pt1 | contig 21829 bp, 18 predicted proteins | sample MGYA00564406_ERZ1292633 | MGnify/ENA primary metagenome ERZ1292633 (study PRJEB36523, sample SAMEA6512639) | groundwater metagenome | collected 2019-01-08 | study: AquaDiva: Metagenomics assemblies of 32 groundwater samples
CCTAGTTTGATGTTTCTCCTTTGCTGCCTGATCGCAGGTGCTTGCGCCGGCGAGGGCACGGAGCCGTCGCCCGCGAGAGCCGATCTCGTGCTCACGAACGGCCGGATCGTCACCCTGAATCCGGCGAAACCCGAGGCCTCGGCGCTCGCCGCGCGCGGCGGCAGGATCATCGCCATCGGCACCGACGCGGAGATCCTCGCGCTCGCCGGACCGACGTCGCGCAAGATCGATCTCCTGGGTCAGCTCGCCATTCCCGGCTTCATCGAGGGGCATGCCCACTTCTCCTCGATCGGCCAGGCGGCGATGAATCTGAGGCTCGCTGGCGCGCCGACCTGGGACGCCGTGATCGAGCAGGTCCGACAGGCGGTCTCCAAAGCGCGACCGGGAGAGTGGATCTTCGGCCGCGGTTGGCACCAGGAGAAGTGGCGGTCGACACCGGAGCTCGCGGTGGAGGGCTTTCCACTGCACGACTCCCTCTCGGCCATCTCGCCTGACAATCCGGTGGCGCTCGGCCACGCCAGCGGACACGCCCTGTTCGTCAATGCCGCGGCGATGCGCGCCGCCGGCATCGACGCGTCGACACCGGACCCGCCGGGCGGAGAGATCCTGCGCGACGCCTCCGGCCGGCCCACCGGCCTGCTCCGCGAGGAGGCCGAGAACCTTATCTACGGCGCCCACGCCAACGACATGACGCTGCGCCCGCCCGAGCAGACCGAGGAGCGGGAACGCAAGGCGCTTCGCCTCGCCGACCGCGAAGTGCTGGCGAAGGGGATCACCACGCTTCACGACGCGGGATCGCCTTACGCGGAGGTGGAGCGGATCGCGGCGATGGCCGAAGCGGGCGAGCTCGGGGTGCGGCTGAACGTGATGATCCGCGACTCGGTGGAGCAACATCGCGAACGGCTCGCCGCCGCGCGACGCATCGGCGCCGCCCGCGGCAAGCTGACGGTGCGCGGCATCAAGGTTTCGCTCGATGGCGCGCTCGGGTCGCGCGGCGCCTGGCTTCTCGCGCCCTACTCCGACTCACCAGCTTCGACCGGCCTCGCCACCACGCCGCCTGAAACGGTGCGCGAGCTCGCCCAGCTCGCGCTCGCCCACGATTATCAGCTCTGCGTGCACGCCATCGGTGACCGCGCCAATCGCGAGACGCTTGACATCTTCGAGCAGGCGTTCGCGACCGCGCCGGAGAAGAAAGATCTGCGTTGGCGGATCGAGCACGCGCAGCACCTCGATCCAGCCGACATCCCGCGCTTCGCCGAACTCGGTGTGATCGCCGCGATGCAGGGAATCCACTGCACGTCTGATGCTCCGTTCGTGGTCGCCCGCCTGGGCGAGGAGCGCGCGCGGCGGGGCGCCTACGTCTGGCGGCAGCTCGCCGACTCGGGCGCCACGATCGTCAACGGCACCGACGCGCCGGTCGAGGATGTCGACCCGATCGCGAGCTACTACGCCACGGTCACGCGCCGAGGGAAGGACGGCTCGACGTTCTACCCGGGAGAGTCGCTCTCCCGCATGGCGGCCCTGGCGACCTACACGAAAAACGGCGCCTTCGCGGCTTTCGAAGAAAACGAAAAGGGAACTCTCGCGGTCGGCAAACTCGCCGATGTCACGGTGCTCACCAGGGACATCCTGACCGTTCCCGAGCCGGAGATCCTCGACGCTCGCGTCGCCTACACGATCGTCGGCGGCCGTGTCCTCTGGGACATCAACGAGGCGACTCCGTGATCAACCGCGCTCAGCGCCTCTACACGCCGGCGTCGCTCTCGCCGGGGCTGGCGATCTTGCCCTGGAGCCAGGATTCGATGAACGGGTCGATGCCGCCGTTCAAGACCGCGTCGGTGTCGCCGACGGTCTCGCCAGTGCGGTGGTCTTTGACCATGCGGTAGGGCTGCAGAACGTAGCTTCGGATCTGGCTTCCCCAGGCGATGTCCATCTTCGCCCCCTCGATGATGTCCTGTTCGGCTTTGCGCTTCTTGACCTCGAGATCGTAGAGGCGGGCGCGCAGCATCTTCATCGCCTGGGCGCGGTTCTTGATCTGGCTGCGCTCGTTCTGACACTGCACGACGATGTTGGTCGGCAGATGGGTGATGCGGATGGCCGAGTCGGTCTTGTTGACGTGCTGACCGCCGGCTCCCGACGATCGGTAGGTGTCGACGCGCAGATCTTTGTCGTTGATCTCGATCTCGATCGTGTCGTCCACTTCCGGGTAGACGTAAACCGAGGCGAATGAGGTGTGCCGCCGCGCCTGGGAGTCGAACGGGCTGATCCGCACCAGGCGATGGACGCCGTTTTCGCAGTTCAGGAGGCCAAAGGCATTCGTCCCCCGCACGGCGAAGGCGGCGCTCTTGATCCCCGCCTCCTCTCCTTCCTGACGATCGAGGAGCTCGAGTCCGAAGCCGTGCTTCTCCGCCCACTTCACGTACATCCGGAGAAGCATCTCGGCCCAGTCCTGCGATTCGGTGCCGCCAGCGCCGGAGTTGATGGCGACCAGCGCGTTCTTGTCGTCGTCCGGACCCGAGAGCTTGAGATCGAGGTCGAGCTTCTCGACTTCCTTTTCCACGCGCTCGAGGAACGAGATGGCGTCCGGGTCGGCCTCGCCCGAGTCCCCGCTGAGCTCGCGCCAGGCCGAGATCTCCTCGGCATCGCCGCGCAGCCGCTTCAGGTGCTCGACCTTGCGCTCGATCTGCCGCCGCTTCTGCATGAGCGGCGCGGACTCCGCCGGCTTGTCCCAGAAACCCGGCATCTCCATCTGCCGGTCGATGTCTTTCAGCTGCTCTTCGACCCCGGCTGCCTCAAAGATACCCCCGGATCGTCGAAAGCTGCTCGGCGAGGCGGGCGAGGCGCGTCTGCAGGTCGGTGGCGAGCATGAGCGGCGCAGGATACCAGAGTGTCGGAAGGTCAGACGGTCTCGAGATAGCGCTGGATCGAATAGATGGCCGCCGAGCCCTCGCCCACCGCGGCGGCGACTCGCCGGTTCGCTCCGGCTCGCACATCGCCCGCCGCGAAGACGCCGGGAACGCTGGTCTCGAAAAGAAACGGATCGCGATCCAGTGACCAGCCGCGCGGCCGCGCGCCAGCCTTGGGCAGGTCCGGTCCGGTGAGGAGGAATCCGCGATCATCGCGCTCGACGAAGCCGGCGAGCCACTCGGAACGCGGTGCGCTGCCGACGAAGAGCAACAGCGCGACGCACGGAGTGCGGCTGCGCGCTCCGCTTTCGACATGCTCGACGACGACCGCCTCGAGGCGCCCGCTGCCCATCGCCTCGACGACCGTGACCAGCGGCAGCACCTGGATGTTCTCGAGTGACGCGATGCGGTCGATCAGATACTTCGACATCGAAGTTTCGAGGCCGCTGCTCCGCACCAGCATGGTGACCCGGCGAGCGGTCCGCGAAAAGAAGACGGCGCCCTGGCCAGCCGAGTTCGCACCGCCAACGATGCAGACCTCGCGATCGCGACTGGTCGCCACCTCCGTCGTCGCCGCGCCGTAGTAGACGCCGGCGCCGAGGAGCGATTCGATGCCCGGCGCTTCGAGCCTCTTCACCGCCGTTCCGGTCGCCACGAGCACCGCGTACGCGGAGACCTCGCTGCCGTCGCCGAGCTGAACGACGCGGTAAGGATCTTCGCGCCGCAGCCCCACGACATTCTGTGCGGTCAGCAGCTCGGCGCCGAAGCGTCGCGCCTGCGCCGTGGCGCGCTGCGCGAGGTCGTCGCCCGAAATGCCGCCCGGGAAGCCGAGATAGTTCTCGATCCGCGAGCTCGTCCCGGCCTGTCCTCCGGGAGCGTTCTGCTCGATGAGCAGCGTCGAGAGACCCTCCGAGGCGCCGTAGACCGCGTTGGCGAGACCCGCGGGCCCGCCACCGACGATCACCAGGTCGTAGAATCGCCGGCCAGCGCGTGTCGGCAAGCCGACCCGCGAAGCGAGCTCGAGCGCCGTCGGCGCCACCAGATGCCCACCGTCGGGAAAGAGCACCACCGGCAGCCGGTTGAGATCCCCGGCGAGCTTCAGCACCAGCTCGCGGATCGGCGCCTCGCGCTCGATATCGAGCCACTGATAGGGCACGTGATTCCGCGCCAGGAAATCCTTGGCCTCGTAGCTCTGGCGCGACCAGAGCGCGCCGGCCAGGCGAATGCCGTCGTACGGGGCGCGGCTCTGGGCCTTGTAAGAGGCGAGCAGGTCGTCGAGAACCGGATAGAGCCGCTCCTCCGGCGGATGCCAGGGTTTGAGCAGGTAGTGGTCCAGGCCGATCTCGTTGATGCTCGCGATCGCCGCTTCGGTATCGGCGTAAGCGGTGAGCAGAACCTTGCGTGCCTCCGGGTAGAGCTTGCGAAGCTCGGCGAGGAGGGCCGTGCCGGTCATCCCCGGCATCCGCTGATCGACCAGGAAGAGGGCGATCGCGCGGCCGCGAACCTGCGCCTCACGCGCGGTCTCGAGCGCCTCGGCGCCGGATCGCGCCTTGAGCACCAGATAGTCGTCGCGGTAACGCTCGCGGAGGTCGCGCTCGATGGCGACCAGCACGTCCGGATCGTCATCGACGGCGAGCAGTATCGCTTTCGACGCCACGCCTTACCCCTCCCGGTTCCGGTTCAGTTCCTTCGTCAGGCTTCCCGCTTCCTGACCCTGCCGTCGCCCGGATCCACGACGAACTTGATCAGGCGCACGATCCGCGCGCCGGGGCGAAGCTCCGGCGGCAGAATGGACTGCGCCTCTTCGCGGCTTCCCACGTCGACCACCAGCCAGGCGCGGTGATCGCCGTCGGCGCAGCCCCAGTCGGCGTTCGACAGGAAGTGCGACCCGCTCTCGAGCAGAATGCGAATCGCCTTCGTGCAGGCGACCTTGTCCGAATCGTGAGGAATCTCCAGCAGATACCGGGACATGCTCAGCCTCCCTTCGCTGCAGATCGAGCGCTTTCGACTGCAGCAGCGCCCAACGGCAAAGTGACTCGAAACTCGGTGCGCCCGGGCCTCGAGTCGACCTCGATCTCGCCCTGGTGCTGCCGCACCAGATTGTTGGCGATCACCAGACCAAGTCCGGTCCCTTCGCCCACCGGTTTGGTGGTGAAGAACGGCTCGAAAATCCGCTGTCGCAGCTCCTCGGGAATGCCCGGACCGTCGTCCACCACGCGCACGACGATCGAGCCCTGTTCCTGCGCCGCGGCGACGCGGACGATGCCGCCAGTCGGCGCGGCGTCGAGCGCGTTGTCGATCAGATTGGCCCACACCTGATTGAGCTCGCCGCCGAATCCCACGACGGCCGGGAGGCCAGCCTCGACTTCGGCGACGAGCTGCACCGACCTCGCCTTCGCCTTGGATCGCAGCACCGCCATCGTGTCGCCCAGGCCACGGGCAAGATCCACCGGCTTCGGCGCCGTTGCCTGGTCCATGTAGGTGAACCCTTTGACCGCGGCGACGAGCTCGTGCACCCGGGTCGCCGCACGTTCGATGTCAGAAGCCAACCGGCGCGTACCACAACCGGCCGAGATCGCCCGGATCACCGCCACCAGCGACTCCGGCCGCAACTTCGCGGCCGCCGCGTCGAGCATCGCGATCGAGAGCTCCGTCTCGGCGAGCGATTCAGCTTCCAGGCGCTGGCAGCCGTGACGCTCCAGCCAATCGCCCATCGCCTCGATCTGGTCCGCCTGCTCGAGCGCCGAGCGAAACGTCGCCGATCTCGCCAGGCAGAAATCGCGCAGCTCGGCAAAAACGATGAGCTCGCTTTCGCCGAGCGCGGAGCTTCCCAACGCCCGGAACGCCATTTCAGTGCCGGGCAGGCGCTCGATCAGCGATTCCGCGTTGCGGGCCACCGCCGAGGCCGGGTTGTTGAGCTCGTGCGCGAGCCCGGCGGCAAGGCGGCCGAGCGACGCCAGCTTGTCGTCCTGCAGGTCGGTGGCGCGAAAGTGGCGGGCGCGGTCGAGCATCACATGCACCAGAATGGCGGTGAGCTCCGGGCAGTCCCGGATGAGCTCGGGGAAACGGTCGCCCGGCAACTCGAGCGCCTCGGTCGGTTCCTGAAATCGCGTTTCGCCGGGCGCGGTTCGCAGCCGAGAGAACGGCAGCAGCCCCGAGACATCACCGCTTCGCCATTCCATTACCCGGCGCCAGTTGCCACCGCGCTGGACCCGGATGTCGAGGCGCCCCTTGAGAATCACGAAAAGCGACAGCACCGGCGCACTCGCCCGGTACAGCACTTCGCCCGCCTCGAAACGCCGCAACGTGCCCTGCGCGGCGAGCCAGGCGAGCTGAGCTCTGGGCGCCGCCGAAAGCGTGCGATGCGCGACCAGTCGGTCGACGAGATCGTCGGGGACCACGATCCCGGATCCTATGTCCGAACCCCGGAACCCGCTCTTACGTAGGAGAATGAGTACCGAGACCGGCCGGTCGCCGGAGTGAAGAGGAATCCCCATGATCTCGAAAGCCCTCTGCATCGCCGGATCGATCATCATCGGCCTGACCGCCGCCGCGACTGCGCTGCCGGGCACGCAAACCGCCGCCCCGGGGCCGCTCGATTCTTTCCTGTCGAGCGTCCAGCGCACGACGCTGCCCAACGGTCTGACCCTGCTCGTCCGCGAGCAGCCGGGGACGGGGGTCGTAGCGATCAACACCTGGGTCAAAGCCGGCTACTTCCACGAGCCCGACGAGGTCGCCGGAATGGCTCATCTTTTCGAGCACATGTTCTTCAAGGGCTCGAAGAAGTTCCCGGGCGCCGAGCAGATCTCCCGAGAGCTCGCCGCGGTCGGCGGCGACACCAACGCCGGGACGATCTACGACTCGACGAACTACTACTTCGTGGTGCCGTCCGAAGGTTTCGGACGCGCGCTCGAGATCATGGCCGACGCGATCGCGAACCCGCTGTTCGACGCCGGAGAGCTCGACCGCGAGTCCGAGGTCGTCATCGAGGAGTCGAACCGCAAGCTCGACAATCCCCCGGCCCTTTCGCTCGAGCGCATGCTCGCCACCTCCTTCACGCAGCACCGGATCAAGCGCTGGCGGATCGGCTCGAACGATGTTCTGCGCAACATCCAGCGCGACAACCTGCTCCAGTTCTTCCGCACGCTCTATCTTCCTCAGAACATGGTCCTTGCGGTGGCCGGCGACGTGCAGGCCGCGGATATCGACAAAGCCGTTGCCGCCACCTTTGGCACTCTCGCGACGCCCGGCTTCGACAAGCGCCGCGGTCCGATCGAGCCGCCCCAGTCCGAGTTCCGCTACGGGCGGTCGACCGGAGACCTCAAGCAGGGCTACTCAGTGCTGGGCTGGCACACCCAGGGAGTGGGCGGCGACGCCGAGCTCGCCATCGACCTCACCTCGCAGATCCTCGGCAGCGGCCGCTCGTCGCGCCTTTTTCGCAGGGTCGTCGGACCGGACGCCGCGGCGACCGCCACGACCTTCCACTACCAGTTCGAAGACGTGGGCATCCTGATCGTGCAGGCCTCTTTCGACGAGACGAAGCGCGGTGAGGTCGATCGGCGGATCCTCGCCGAGATCGAGCGGCTCAAGGCGCACGGACCGACCGCCTACGAGCTGGCCCTCGCCAAGAACGCGCTGCGCGCTGAAGCGATCCTCGGGCTCGAGGACGCGGTCGGCCAGGCCCAGGCGCTCGCCGCGGCGGAGGCGCGCGACGGATACCGCTCGCTCGGAACGCGGCTGGCCGACCTCGACAAGGTCACCGCCGAGCAAGTGCGCGAAGCCGCGCGGCGCTTCCTGACGATCGAACGTCTGACGCTCTACCACTATGCTCCGAACGGCTCCACCGCGATCGACCGCGACGCCGCGCTCGCCCGCGCCAGGTCGGCCAGCGCCACGCCGCCCTTGGCCGAGCTCTCCAATCCGCTGCCCGCCTCCTTCACCGCGGTCGCCCCGGCCGTTGTCAGTCGCCCGGCGAGCGAGGTCAGGCTTGCGAACGGCGCGCGGCTCATCGTGCGCGAGCGTCCGGGAGCTCCGTCGGTGTCGGTGGGCTTGTATTTCAACGGCGGCAGGAGCTTCGAGTCTTCGGCGAACGCCGGCGTCACTCAGCTCACGGTGGCTTCCCTGCGGCGCGGCGCCGGCCAGCGCGATGGCGAGGAGATCGACCGCTCGTTCGAGTTTCTCGGCACGGCTCTCGCCTCCGACGTCTCTCCCGATTTTCTCGGCGTCGAGATGGACGTCATCTCGGCGAACCTGCGACCAGCCCTCGAGCTGTTCGCTGAGGTCGCCTTGCGCCCGACATTCCCCGACCAAGGGGTCCGGGAGGAGCGCGCGCTTCAGCTCGCGGCGATCCGGCGCGCCTTCGACTCTTCCATTCAGCGCCCGCAGGCCCTGGCACTGGCCGACCTTTGGCCCACGCATCCGTACGGCCTTCCCGGCGCCGGGACCGAGGATTCGGTGGGGGCGCTCGGCGCCGCCGACCTCGCCGCCTGGTGGAGGGGCCACCTCGCCGCCGAAGACGCCACGATCGTGATCGTCGGCGACGTCGCGGAGGGTGCCGCCCGGGAGCTCGTCGAGAGGGCGTTCGCGGCGCTTCCCCGGCGCGGTGCGCCTCGCCCAGCGCTGCGCAAACCCGCGGCGCCGCCGACGCGGACCGAAACCGTCGAATACCGCGACCGGAAGCAGTCGGCGATCGTCATGGCTTTCGCCGGACCGGCGCCTTCCGACCCGGAGGCCGCCCGGCTCGAGTTGCTGCAGAACGTCACCTCCGGACTCGCCGGCACTCTCTTCGCCGAGCTTCGGGGCCGCCGTTCTCTCGCCTACACGGTCTTCGCGGGATACCAGCCACGCCGTGAAGGCGGCCTCGCTTTCGCCTATCTCGCGACCGAAGCAGCCAAGGAGAACGAGGCCAAGGAAGCGCTGCTCTCGGAGCTTCGAAAGCTCGCAACCGACGGCTTCGGCGAGACGGAGCTCGCGACCGCGAAGTCGTCGTTCGCCGGCTCCACCAAGATCGATCTCCAGACCAACGGTCAGCTGCGCGACGAGCTTGCCCGCGGCGCGCTCTACGGCACCGGTCTCGACTCGACCGCCAAGCGGCTGAGCATCGCGCGGGCGACCACGCTCGACGAGCTCCGGACGACGGCGGCGAACTGGTTCGGCGCCGAGCGCTTCGCCACGGCGATCCTGCGTGGAAAAGCGGAAAAACCGTCGATTTAGCCGTTCAGTTCCGGGCCGCCCGCCGCCGACGCGCGTCGTAGCCAGCGAATCGACGTCGAAGATGGGCTCCGGCGACCGTCTTCGTGACTCTCCGCCGGAACTCGTTGAGCGGATACCGCCTGCTGCTCAGCGAGGCGCACTCTTCCGGCAGCAGCACCAGGCTCACCTTGACGTTCGGTGCGCAGCCGATGGGCAGGCCACGCTCCATGCAGGCCTCGTAGAGCCGGGAGAAGACCGGTACGAGATCCTCGGTGTCCGGCGGCTCTGACTCCTCGAGGTCGGTGCCCACCAGCGGTCGAAAAACACAGACGGTCGGAATCGCTCCGACCGAGACAATCCAGTCGATAGCGCGAATCGAGGACTCCGGCGCCTCGAGCCCGGCGATGATCTCGCCGTTGGTGACCCACGGCTCGCCGCGCGGCCCGCGCGCCGCGAGTTGCGCGCAGTAGCGAACCGCTTCGAGGTAGAAATCGAGCCCGTACTCCGCGTCCTTGCCGGGACAGATCTCGCGGAACCGCTCACGATCGAAGATCTCGAAACAGAACGAAACCCGATTCACGCCGATCTCGCGCAGATGATCGTACCGCCGGAGGTCGCGGTGCGGCGGCGTCTGGACACCGACCAGGAGGCCCAGCTCACGCTTGATGCGCACGATGTACGGCTCGAGAATGTCGAGGTAGGTATCGCCGGCGTAGTGCCCGGTGTTGAAATCGACGTAGGTGATTCCCGACTCGTCGCGCGCGGCTCGCACCACTTCGAGAACCTCTTCGACCGACTTTTCATCCGAATCGTCGACCCCGAGATTCAGTCCCACCGAACAGAACTTGCAGTTCACCTTCTCCGGCTTCTGCACCCAGTAGTCGCAGACCTTCGCCTGGTAGACGCCGAGATAGGTGCCCTGCAACGTTCCGACTCGCGTCATCGGGCGACCGGTCGAAACCTCGCGGTCGTACCAGGAGGGCCGCGGTGAAAGCCCGATCTCGCCGACTTCGTCGTCGCCGCGAGTCAGCACGTACCTGCCGGGGCGGCGCCGTACGACGTAGTCAGAGCGCTTCGCGAACGGTTCGGAGACCGGGATGTTCGTCCACAGCCCTCCGGGAAGAATCGCTTCGAGGCCGCTACCCAGACCGGCCCGCGTGCGCAGGATACGGCGGCCGCCGTCCTCCTCGATGAAGCAGCTGTCGTCGAGCACAGCTCCCTTGCAGTACAGATCGAGCTTGAGAAGGGCGGGGTTGCTCTTCAGTGCCTCCAATCGAATCATGATTCACCCCTCGCGCGTTTCGTCGGCAATCCTCGCCTCCGGAGACCGCGGACTCCTTGCGCCAGCGCAAGGTGCGCCGCCTGCGCTGGGCCTACATTGACAGCAGCCGGAAAGGAGCGCCCCCCATGAACATTCTTGACGAGTTGCGCCGCGACCATGACCACCTGCGTCCAGGTCTGGAGCGGCTCGAGAACCCCCTTGCCGGCGCCGCCGAGCTCCGCCTTTTCCTCGCCGAGCTCGAGGAGCATAACCGACTCGAAGAGGAGCTTCTGCTCCGCGACATCGCGCCGGATCTCAGGCTCGAGGGAGGACTGATCGACGAGCTGCGCAGCGAGCACGAGAGGATCTCCATGCTGGGCGCCGCCATTCGAGCCTCGGGGCCGTCCTTCAGCGATTCCGAAAGCCATCGACGCCGCCTCGCCGATCTCGTGCCGCAGCACTTCGCCAAGGAAGAGCAGGCCCTGTTCGTCTTCGCCGAGCGGCTTCTCGACGCGGATTGGCGAGCCGGTCGGGGCGCCGCCTTCCTGCAGTCACGCGGGCGGCACGCGCTCCGTGTCGGACCCGAGGTACGCGTCGCCGACCTGGCTCGGGACTCCCCCGCCACGATTCGCGTATTTCAGCGTCACGGCATCGACTTCTGTTGCGGGGGAAAGCGCGGGCTGCGCGAGGCCTGCGACAGCAAGGGCGCGACCTACGATGCGGTGGCCAGCGAGCTCGCGGCCGTCCTCGAGGTGAAAGACCCCGAGCTCGACGGAGACTGGTCGAGTCGTCCCGCCGTCGAGCTCGTCGGACATCTGCTCTCGCGATATCACGCCGGCCTGCGCGAGGAGCTCGTGCGCCTGGAAGCGATGGCCATGCGGGCCGCCGAGCGGCACGGAGCGCAGAACCCGGAGCTCGTCACGATCCAGGGGCTGGTGCGCGACCTGCGCCGGCGAATGACGGAACATCTCGAGCTCGAGGAGCGAGCGATCTTCCCGGCGCTGCTCTCCGGCGACGTCAGCGGGCTCAGGAAAGACATTCGCGCCGCCGAGGAAGAGCACGAACTGGTTGGCGGGCTGCTCGAGCGGCTGCGGGAAGCGACCGGCGGATTCAAACCACCCGCAGACGCCTGCAACACCTGGCGAGGCCTGTATCACGGCCTCGCGGAGCTGGAACGGGATACCCACGTTCACGTCCATCTCGAGAACAACGTCCTTTTCGATCGCGCGGCCCTCGCCGCGACGAACTGAGGCGCGGCAGCCTGCCGCGGTTCGGCGGCGGGCAACCGCTGTGCGACAATCCCGTGGATGGCCGAGTCAGCCGCCACCGGCGCCGCGCAGTCGAATCTCTTCCGGGAGCTCTCGCCGGAGCAGAAGGCCGAAGTCCTGCGGGCGGCGCGATCGCGCGATCTTGACGCCGGCGAGTGTCTGTTCCTGCAGGGAGATCCGGTCGAGGCGCTGTTCGTCGTCGATTCCGGCCGCGTGCGCCTGGTTCAGAACACCGCAGACGGCGAGGAGGTCATCGTCCGCACGGTGGGTTCCGGCGAGATCATCGCCGGGGTCGCGCTCCTCGGAAAGCGCTCGCTGCCGGTGACCGCCACCGCCGAGAACCGTTCCCGCGTGCTCGCCTGGCCGCGCGCCACGATTCAGGAGCTCGCCGGCCGCTATCCGGTGTTGCGCACCAATGTGCTCTCCACGATCGCGGATCGAATGCAGGAATCACTGTCGCGGATTCGCGAGCTTTCCGCTGAGAGCGTGGCGCAACGCGTGGCTCGCACGCTGCTGCGACTGGCGCGGGAGTCCGGCAAGCCCAACGGGGGCTCGATCCTCATCGATCAGGCCTTGGGCCGGCAGCAACTGGCGGACCTGGCTGGAAGCTCCATGTTCACCGCCAGCCGGCTGCTCGCGGCCTGGGCGCGGGAGGGAATCCTCGAGGTCGGTCGACAACGAGTCGCGATTCTGTCGCTCGAGCGGCTGACGCAAGTCGCCGAGAGCGACGACCCGAGGGACTGAAGCGCTCGCTTCATCGCGTTGCGGGCATCGCGGTTTCAGAATCCGGAGCGGCGACGAGCTCCAAGTCGCCATGTTCGGCGATTCGAACGAGTCGCGCGCGGCCCGCTCTGAATTCGATTCGAGTCGAGAGGCGCAGTGCAGCGAGGTCCGGGAGCGACTCCACCGGCGTCGCGACTTCCGGATCGAACCGGATTTCGACGCCGAACGACCCCGGTTCGACCGCAATCGCTTCATCCACGGCCAGCGGTCGCGTGCGACGTACTCCGCGATGTCGCACGACGCGGTCGAGACGGGACCGGCCGTCAATGCTGACCCTGAGTCTGTAGTCCACCGGCGTTTCCGTGCAGATCCGGAGAGAGCGCAGATGCGCCGCCAGAGCGGCGAGCTCCTCCGGGGTCCGATCTCGGCAGATTTCAACCCGCGCCGACGCGGAGCGGAGCGCGAGCCGCAGCTCGGAGCTCTGCGCCACCCGGCCCACCGGCCAACGCGCGATCCTCGCGACAGCCCCGAGCGCCAGTCCGCAGACGACGACTCCCCAGGCCCAGCGGAGGACCGAGCGTAGATCAGGCATGAACCTCTTCCGCCTCGACGACCGCCGCGTCCACTCGACAGGTCGCGGCCAGCTCGGCGTCGTCCGCCCGGCCATCGTCGAGGATGGCGAGCTGCTCGCGAAGCGCCGCGACCTCGCGCCGCGCCGCTTCCGCCTCGGCCAGCGAGAGCGCCGCACAGCGCACCCGCCGGCGATCAACGCGTTCGTGAAGCTCGGCCTCGCGGCCCGCGAAGAGCCGTTCCTGCAGCCACTTGGGCCCCTCGCGAAACCGGCAGTCGCGATCGGGACAGCTGAGGATCAGGACGCCACCGACCCCGCGACGCAACGCGGTCTCGATCGCGGAGCTGTGCAACGATCCGGCGCAGCTGACCGGAACGAGCGTGAGATTCGGATCGCCGAGCGCATCCCGTCGTTCCCATCCCGTCGTCGAGCAGCCGAAGACGAGAATCTCGCGGCGATCCAGGCGCATGCCCGCGAGAACTGTCTCGAGGTCGACCAGCTGATCGCGGCCCGTGCGCCCGTACGGCCCCACCCCCATCGGCGCGCAGGAACCGGCGCAGATGCCGCACCCGACGCAACGCCGCGGATCGACGCGCGCCACCAGCTCCGAATGCTGGCGCTCGAAGCTCGAACGCGGCACCATCGCGATGGCCTCGTAGGGACAGTCCTGCGAGCAAGTGGTACATCCGGTGCAGGAGCTCTCGTCCACCCAGGAGGCGTTGATCGGGCGCCGTCGCGGGCGCCACCAGCGCGGCGCCAGAAGCATCCCGCCGCCGAGCACGATCCAGAAGGCCAGGTGCGCGGCGGGCCCGAGCTCGCGCGCCACCGGCAGCCAGAAGGCGAAGAACAGATCGTGCGGCGCCCGGTCCGGAAGAGCCATCAGGTCGGCGGCCGGCTCGAGCGGAACAGGAACCAGCGCCGCGAGGGAAGCGATGGCCAGGAGAGCCCACCCGGCCAGTCGGCGCGGAGGCAGGAGCGCGGGCCGCGCGAGGCGAGCGACATGGATCCCGAGCAGCGTCGCGAGCCCCAGCGGCAACGCGACATGAAGAAACAGATTCATGAAGAAGAACGAAGACGGAACGGGCGCCGCGCCGCGGAAGGCGCGCGAAAGCGGAGTCGAGAAGAGCGGAAACAGATCGGCAAGACGGGCGCCCTCGAGCGCGAGACCCAGAGCCTGCGCGTCCCAGACCAGGATCAACCCCGTCGCGCCACAGAGGCCGAGCACACCGAGCAGGAGGACGCCGGTCGTCCAGGCCAACGCCCGCGGCCCCCAGGTCTGTCCCTGGACGAGCTTGCGCCATGCGTGAACGACGGACGACACGACCGCGAGATCGGCCGAATACCGATGCAGCGAGCGGATCCACTCACCCAGGAAGATCCGCTCGCGAATCGTCGCTACGGAGCCGTTGGGATCATCGATGCTGTAAAAGAGAAACAGGTAGAGACCGCTCGAGATCGTGGTCAGCAGGAACAGAATCGCCAGATTGCCGCTCTGCAGAAGCGGGTTCCGACGCGAACCGAAGGCGCGTTCGAAGAGCCGATCCACGAGCAGCAGAGCGCGACGCAAATGTCTCGCGGCTCGCGGGGGCCCGGCGGGGCCCGACAACGGCGAAGGTCGATCCGGTCGAGCGGAACTGAATCCGCTCTTCATCCGTGTTTCGGCTCGAGCCGCCGCGCCGCCTCGACCAGCCAGTGCGCCGGCGGCCCGAGGAAGCGATAGGCGAGGCGGCCCTCGGCATCGAGAACGAACACCAGTCCGGCGTGATCGATCTGTCCGCTTTTCTCGTCGCGATTGAAGTCGACGTTGTAGGCATTGGCCGCCTCGACCACGGCCTCGACCTCGCCCGACAGCATGTAGCCACGGTTCGCCCACTCGAGATTCCAGGCCTTCGCCAGAGCCGGAAGCGAGCTCGGGCGATCCCGCCACGGATCGAGCGTCACGACCACCGCCGCCGGCGGCGGTCCCGGGTAGTTCTCACGCGCCCGGCGCATCGCGTTCACCAGCGCCGGGCAGACCGTGACGCAATGACCGTAGGCGAAAGTCAGGAAGACCGGGCGGCCACGGTGCGCCGCGAGGTCGAATCGCTCGCCGGCCTGATCGACGAGCCGCAGTGGGGGCGCCGGATCGGAACCGCGCGGGTAGCCTTCCGGGAGCGGCTCGAGGCTCGTGCCGAAGGAAGCCTCTGAGCCGGCGACATCCGCCATGCGACTCGCGCGTAGCATGCGCGAGCCGACGTCGAAGACGCCACCGAAAAAGAGCAGCGCCATCGCCATGAGGAGCGGCCGGCCCAGCGGCCGGTGGGAAGCGCGAGCCAGCGCCCGACCCAGCGGCCGAGCCCAGATGACCAGCAGGAACGCCAGCATCGAAGCCGGAGCGAGCACCAGGAGAATCCAGCCCCAACTGTCCGGGAGCCCGCTCGGCAGCGTGCCGAAGCAGACCGCGCGCGTGGCCGCGAGCCATTCATCGGGCACGGGAAGCGGAGCGAACGCCAGCGCCCACCAGCTCGCGGTGATCGCGAACCAGGCGAGAAAGGCGCCCAACGCGAAGCGCTCCTCATGGGCGCCGTCCCCGGCGACCGGCGCTCCCGCGAGCTCCACTCCCGCGGCCATCGCTCAGCCCATCTTCCAGATCATCGAGAGGATTTTCCAGTTCGTGAAGTAGTAGAGAATGAACACCGCCAGGAAAACGAACACCAGAATGACGGTCCCGGGAGTGCCCACGCCGTGGGCTCGTTCCGAGCTCTCAGCCGGATAAGTCTGCGGCGGTAGTCGCAGCACACCCTGCGGCACCCCCACCTCCCCCGGCTTGAGGTTCGCCAGATCGAGCGGGCGGCCAAAGAAGACCGAGCCCACCGCGATGGCGACGAACATCAACACGGCAAGCGCCGCGAGTGAGCCGCCGATCCCGATGCCGGCCATCAGCAGGTCGACCACCGGCGGGAACTCGAGGGTGAACGGCGCCTGAGGAAAGGTGATGTCGGCGTGGCGCCGCGGAACTCCGAAGCTGCCAGCGAACGTCATGCTCATCGACAGCAGAACGATCCCTGCCGCGAACAGGAAAGGCTGCCACTTCGCGAGCCGCCAGAAACGCACGCGACGGCGGTAAACCAGCGGGATCAGGTAGTAGGTGAGCGCCATGAAGGAGAGCGCCGTTCCGCCCACCACGGTCACGTGGAAATGCCCGGGAACTCGAAGGGTGTTGTGCACGATGATGTTGATCTGCTCGGTTCCTTGGGTGACCCCGGTGATGCCACCCATGAAGCCGAAGATCACCAGCGAAAGCCAGAAGCCGGAGAACCCCGGATCCGACCACGGCGCCCGGCGCAGCCACTCGAAGCTGCCGCGCACGAATCCGCGAAGACGCATGCCCATCTCGACTCCCGCCGGAACCGTGAAGCCGTGAATCATCGAGGCGAGGACCGCCAGGTACATGGCGTAGCTGGTGTTCCAGATCTTCCACGCCGGTCCGAGGCCGGGATCGACCAGCAGGTGATGCGCGGACGCCATCGAGATGAACAGTACGTAGAGCACGAACGCCCAGCGGCTGATCTTCTGGTTCACCACCACGGCGCCGACGGTAAGGGCGCCGAGCAGGTACCAGACCGACACCATCGCGGCGACGTTGATCTGCTGCGAGGAGTGACCCAGTCCCCACCACACCATGCGGTAGACCTGGGGATCGACCTCGCCGATGCCTATCGACCAGAGAAAAGTCGGAATGTAGATCGCCGCGCCGTGCAGAAGCGTGATCACCGCGATGATCGCCGCGGTCAGCGCTCCGAAAGTCACCAGCGGCATCGATCCTTCGTAGCTCTTCTCGCGCCGCGCAATCACCAGAGCGGCGAAGAACAGGATCACCGCGATCAGGGCGCCCACCGCGAAAAGGATGATCCCGAGGTAGAACAGCGGATGCGCCTTGAGGGGCACGTAGGAAGTGAAGAGCACGTCGGCGCGCCCGGCGAGGATCGTCGCGTTGGTCATGAGCGCGCCGGCGAGCATGAGCACGAAACCGGTCCAGGCGGTCTTGGGTGCCGGCTGGCGCGATCCCAGCATCACCGGCCCGGCGAAGTAGAGAATCGCCATCTCGAAGAACAGGATGAAGAAGATAAGCATGTTCATCCCGTGCAGAGTGAGGATCCGGTAGAACCAGATCGGCGCCAGCAGGTGAACCGCCTGCCAGCGGGTCAGCGCCAGGAGCAGCGCCGCGATCGTGCCGAGCAACAGGAAGACGATTGCGACGACGCCGTTCCAGCGCACCAGGCGCTCCGACTCACGGTTGACGACGAGGCCGGTGACGGGACAGGTCCGCGCTCGCCCTCGCCAACCGAAGAGGTTCGACAGTGGAAACGCCTCGACGCTCATCGCAAGCCCCCTTCCGGCCGCGCGTCGGCGACCCTCGCCGGTTCGACGACGATGCTGCCCAGCATGTTGTGATGTCCGATGCCGCAGAACTCGTTGCAGACGATGCGGTATTCGCCCGGCTTGTTGGGGGTGATTTTCAGTCCGTAGTCGTAGCCTGGAATCACCTGAATGTTGAGGTTCGCCGGATAGAGGCTGAAACCGTGATTGACGTCGAGCGCCGAGAGATGAAAGGTGTAGCTCACTCCTTCCTGCAGCCGCAGCGCCGGATACCAACTCCACATCTGCGCCAGCAGGTAGACGTCGGCGCCGGGCGGCGGCGCGACCACCGGAATGCCGTTCACTTCATCGACCTTGTACTCCTCGACAAAGCGCAGCGTGCGTTCCATGAAGGCCTCTGGTTTGACCCGGCTGCGCATGCCGGTCGGGTTCTGGCCGCCCTTGATGTGCCAGAACGGCATCATCGCGAAGAGCACCAGGCACCAGCAGAAGGCGATGATGATCCAGGTTCGCTCCTGCCTCCCGGCGGGTCGCCACCAGATGCCCCGAGGCGCGATGAGTCCGGACTGCAGTTCGTGGGTCGAAGGACTCATGGCAGCGTTCCCGCGGGCAGGGAGAGGATCTCGTAGAGCCCCCAGCCGGTGTAGAAGAGAAACATGACCAGCAGTCCGGCGGCGAGCAACAGGAACGGACGCTCGAACAACCGCTGACCCAGCGGCACGGGTTCAGGTTCTTCGGGAGCGGGGCTTTTCATCGCGGCTCTCCTCTCTTTTGGTTTCGTGGCGGAAGAAAGCTTCTCGCGGCGGCGGCGGCCGTTCCTTGCGGCAACGCAAGGACCACCGCAATCGTCGAGTCGCCTTCAGTCCTGAAAGGTAGGGAGGCGGCACGCGGGTGCCGAGCGCGAAAACGCCACTTCCACTCCGCGCTGCCTCGCCCAGCGCGCCCCGAGGTCCGCTCGAAGACCGGGCCCAAGAGCGCCTGCCGCGAGGGGAAACAGCGCGTTTTCTTCGTGCGAGAAATGGTGTCTCACGGTCTCGACGAGGAGGCCGACCGTGCGCTGAGGGTCGGGCCGGCCCGGCTCGTCAGCCGGCGCCAGGAGCTGCCCGAACAACGATTCGATCCGCGCGTGCTCGGCGCGCATGGCCTCGACCGGACCGTCAGGCATCCGTCCGCTCGCCGCCAGCGGCTCGAACAGGAGCTCGTCTTCGAGCTTGGCGTGACTCTCTATTGCCTCCGCCGCCAGCAGCGTCGCGGCGCGCAGCTCGCCAGCGGAGAGCTGCGGCGACGAGAGCCGGAGAGCGTCGAGCAGATGACGCAGCGGTCCGTGTTCCCCAGAAAGCGCGCTCAGGATGTCCATGGCCGGCACTCTAGTGCGCGCCAGGCTGGACGCCATTGCGCTAGAGCAACTTCAGGCGCCGGCGGCGCGCGGCCAGGCACGCGGCGAGCGTGACCATCGCGGCGACGGCGGGAACGAGCCAAGGCGCGCGGCTGAACGGCGACAGCTCACTTTCCCCCAGCACGCGGGCGACCAGTGTTCCCGCCTCGCCGACTCCGAGCTGGCCGCGCAAGGCGCCGTTCGGAGCGATCACCGCCGACACCCCGGTGATCGCCGCACGCAGGAGGAATCGCCGGCTTTCCGCCGCCCGGAAGCGGGCCGCGGCGAGATGCTGCCAGGGCGCCGCGCTGTCGCCGTACCAGGCGTCGTTGGTCGCGGTCACCAGCACCGTCGCTCCCGCCCGCACCACCTCCGCGACCTCGCCGGGAAACACGACTTCGTAGCAGAGCGCCGGCCCTAGACGCTCGCCCTTCCAGTCCAGGAGATCGAGCTCGCTTGCCGGCGAGAAGTCGCCGGCGTTGCGTGCGATCGACTTGATGAAAGTGAACACGCCGGCGAGCGGAACGTACTCTCCGAACGGCACGAGATGGCGCTTGTCATAGCGCTGAATCCTCGAAGCCTCATCCGCCAGCAGGAGCGAATTGAAGTACCTTGAGCCCTCCTGGCTCGTCGAGTTGAAGAGCACGGAGCAGCCGCGCGCGTTCAGCCGGGCGATGTCCGCCGCCAGGCGCGGATCGCGATCGTAGGCGAGCGGCCAGGCGGCGCTCTCGGGCCAGAGCAGCAGTCGGCCGGGCTCGCAAGCGCCGTTGGACAGCTCGAGCAGGCGCGCGTAGGCGATTTCGAATCGCCGTGAATCGAAGCTCACCTGGTTCTGAGTGTTGGGCTGCACCACCACCGCGGTGCGCTGCCGCGCCTCTCCGACCCCTTCGGGCTCACCTGAGCCCCAGCGCCCGCCGGCAGCCAGGAGCGTCGCGACGAGAAGCAGCGCCAGCGCACCGATCTCCCACCGCTTCTCGACCCAGGCGCGCGCCAGCGCGAGGTTCACGAACAAGACCAGGAAGGAAACTCCCCAGGCGCCGATCCAGGCCGAGAGCGGTAGCGCGCCGGGAAGGCGCAGCCACGAATGAGCCGCGAGGTTCCACGGGAAGCCGGTGAAAAGCACGCCACGCGCCACTTCGAGCACGACCCAGAGGGCAGGCAGCCCCAGCAGCGCGCGCCAGCCGCCGCTGCGCCAGAGCGGCGCTCCGATCCAGGCGAAGAGCGCGGTGTAAATTCCGAGCCAGAGCCCGAGCAACAGCAGCGAGATTCCGGCAAGCCAGCCGGCAAGCTGCCCGTAGGTCGTCAGGGTGCCGAGAATCCAGACCATGCTCGTGGCCCAGAAGATCAGGCCGTGCCACCAGCCGAGGAGGAACGTGCGGCGCCGCTCAAGAACGAGGCACAACGGCACCAGCGCGAAAAAGGACAGCGGCACGAACGGTCGCGCCGCGAAGCAGCTCCCCCAGAGCAGGCCCGAGAGCGCCGTGAACAGGGCGACCGCCGGTATGGAATGCGGGCTACGGAGAATCCGTCACCCAGGTGTCGAGTCGGTGATCGCGACGGAGGCGGGTCGCCGCGCCGTCCGCCTGGCTCTTCGCTTCGTACGGCCCGACGCGAACCCGGTAGGTGGTGGCGCCGGCCTTGGCGAGCTCCGCCATCACGACCGCGAAGCCCGCCTTTTTTAGCTGCGACACGATCTCGCGCGCGCGAACGCCGTTGGTCGAGGAGTACACCTGGATGAAAATCTTGCCGCCGGCGGCCGTCGACGCTTTCGCCGCGGCTTCGACCGTCGGGGCGCTCGTCGTTGACCCCGCTTGAGGCCCGCCCGTTCGCTCGCCGACGGCGAGCTTCATCGCCGGAGTCTCGCGGTTCGCCGCCATCGTCGCCTCGAGGTTCTCGCGCATCGCATCGCTGGCGTCGGGCGCGCTCTTTTTCGCCGGCTCGTTCGGCTTCGCCGGAATCGCGACGGGAGCGGCGGCCGTCGCGGCAGGAGGGCGGTCGCCGGCGCGCGCCCCGGCGTCACCGTTGAAGAAGGTCAACTGCTCCAACGGCGGCTCGACGACGGCGGCCTGGCTCATCGCGGGCCGCGACGCGGCGAGCGCGGCTTCGGCGCCGCCTCTACCGATCCAGACGCCCGAGAGAAACGCCACCAGGAGGCAGGTCAGAAGAGCCACGAAGGCGATCAGCACCTGACGATTGGTCAGGGCGACTTCGTAGTAGGACGGCTCGTGCGTTTCGCCAGAATCCAAGAGCTCTCGCCCCTTCGCGTCAGATCGTCTTCTCGCCCGGACGGGGCTGGAAGAACGACTTCAACAGGTCAATCGGCAGCGGAAAGACGATGGTCGAGTTCTTCTCGGTCGCGATCTCGGTCAGGGTCTGGAGATAGCGCAGCTGAAGGGTCACGGGATTCTCCGACATGACCACGGCCGCTTCGCCGAGCGCCTTGGAGGCCTCGAGCTCGCCCTGAGCGTGAATGATCTTGGCGCGCTTCTCGCGCTCGGCTTCGGCCTGGCGCGCCATGGCGCGCTGCATTTCCTGCGGCAGATCGACGTGCTTGACCTCGACCATCGACACCTTGATGCCCCAAGGGTCGGTGTGCTTGTCGATGATCTCCTGGAGCTTGTCGTTCAGTTTTTCGCGCTCGGAAAGGAGCTCATCGAGCTCGGCCTGACCGAGAACCGAGCGCAGTGTCGTCTGCGACAGCTGACTCGTCGCGTAGAGGTAGTTCTCGACCTCGACCAGCGCCCGGGTCGGGTCGACGACGCGGAAGTAGACGACGGCATTGACCTTGACCGAGACGTTGTCCTTCGTGATCACGTCCTGCGGCGGCACGTCAAGAACCACGGTGCGCAGTGGAATCGTCACCATGCGATCGAGCGGCCAGAACAGAAAGATGAGCCCGGGACCCTTCGGTTCGGGGAGAACCCGTCCGAGACGGAAGACCACCCCACGCTCATACTCTTTCAGCACCTTGACCCAGAGGCGCAGAAGCGAGACCCCGAAAACGACCAGCACGAAGAGAATCGCGACCTGGGGCATTACGCTTTCCTTTCCCCTTCGCGCACGTGGAGCTTGAGCCCCTCCATGCGGACGACCTCGACCACCGCGCCGGCGGCGATCGCCGTCGCGCCATCTGACTCGGCACGCCAGCTATCACCGTGGACGAAAACGCGACAC
>ERZ1292633.1914-Hain-H41-02um-R1-1914-length-21824-cov-6_pt1 | contig 21824 bp, 13 predicted proteins | sample MGYA00564406_ERZ1292633 | MGnify/ENA primary metagenome ERZ1292633 (study PRJEB36523, sample SAMEA6512639) | groundwater metagenome | collected 2019-01-08 | study: AquaDiva: Metagenomics assemblies of 32 groundwater samples
TTCACTCCAGGAGTGTCCTTCGCACAGCTCATGATCGTCACTCCTGGAGTGTTCCAAATTTGCGAAAGTCCTATATAGTCGAAAAAAGAAAAATCAACTCCTAATGAAGCTATAAGCTAAGGAAACTAAATTATGAAAATTGCTCTCGTCACAGAAATTTTAACGCAATATGGTGGCGGTGAGCGGGTGCTCGATGCCTTTTTAGAAATTTGGCCAGCGGCGCCGATTTACACTCTTGTGTATGACCCAGCTAAAATGAGCCAATTTTATAGTGGGCGCGATATCCGGCCGAGTTTTATTCAAAAATTGCCCGGCATGCCTAGCCACTACAAGTGGGCGTTGCCCCTCATGCCCAAAGCAGCTGAATCGTTCGATTTTTCCGAGTTTGATGTTGTCCTCTCGAATAGCTCGGCCTATGTCAAAGGGGTGATTACGCGGCCGCCCACCGTTCATATTTCCTATGTTTTAACGCCCACCCGCTACCTCTGGAGTGACCGCGACGAATATCTAAAAAACGCCCCTGTCCCAGGCTGGCTGCGACCATTTATGCCGCCAGTATTGAGCTGGTTAAAACGCTGGGACTACAAAGCGGCTGCCCGAGCGGATGTAATGATTGGCGACTCTAAAACAGTGGCGGAGCGGATCCACCACTACTATGGCCGACGCGCCGACGGGGCAATTTTCCCGCCGGTCGATACCAAACGCTTTACACCAGCCAAAAAAGTTGGCGACTACTGGTTTGTTGTTTCACGTCAAGAGCCCTATAAGCGGACTGATTTAGCTATCGCAGCCGCAAATAAGCTCGGCCTTCCCCTGATCGTTGCCGGCGGTGGCACCCGCGTGCGAGAGCTTGAGTCGCTGGCTGGCCCGACTATTAAGTTTGTTGGTCGTGTCTCTGATGAGGAGCTGGCCAAACTGTATGCCGAGGCGATCGGCTTGATTTTTCCCCAAGAAGAAGATGCCGGCATCACGCCGCTAGAATCGATGGCCGCCGGCCGGCCGGTGATTGCCTATGGCCGAGGAGGGGCGCGTGAGACTGTTATTCCGGGCCTAACTGGTGAATTTTTTGACGTACAAACGGTCGACAGCTTGGCGGCTACTCTTTCAAAATTTGACCCGTCACGGTATGATTCAGCTAAGATACGCGCCCATGCTGAAACGTTCGATACCAAGGTATTTCAGGCCAAGATACAAAAAGTTGTCGAAGAAGCTTACACAAAAATCCTAAATTCGAAGCACGAAATCCGAGACAAGCATAAATAATTAAAAGTTTTAAAAGTATACTGTGTTTACATTAGTAATTTGAATTTGTTTCGAGTTTGGTGCTTCGGATTTCGGATTTACTCACGAAGGGAGTTATATGGAACTATCAGATTATCTTAAGTTGCTCATCCGTCGCCGCTGGCTCTTTGTGGCGCCGACCATCATTTTCGGGCTGCTTTTTGGCATGTATGGCTATCAACAGCCAACATCCTACGATGGTTTCGCCAGCTTAAGTTTTATCAAATCTAATCAAAAATCAGCCGCTAATCAGTCGACCGACTACCAGTATGACAATTTTTATAGTCTGCAGGCCGGCCAGCTCTTAACCAGCGCCGTTCATGGCTGGCTGGCTGATGCCACCTTTATTGCCCAAATCTATCAGGATGCGCAGGTGGTCTTACCCAGCGTCCCTGTCACCGGCTATAGCCGACTGATCCAAACTATGCCTCTGCCGGGTGCAACCTTAATGGTCCAAAGTAACGGTACCACGCCAGCAGAGGCGGAAAAATTAGCTGCCAGTGCGACTAAACTTGTCAAAAGCCGCCTCGACCAATTTGTACGCGATGGTTCGATCGACCCAGTGACTGTCTTAAGTAGTACACCGCTCCATCAAGCCCAGGCACCGAACAAACTCCTAATTCTGGCCGCCGGTCTGATCGTTGGCGTCCTTATTGGTTTGATCGGTGTTGGCTTGGCCCAACTCCTTTGGCCAATCGAACTCTAGCCTGACGTGTCCATAAAAGGAGGAAAATCGTGATCCGTCACCTCGACGGGCTCCAATCAACTTCTCGTCAAAAATTTGCCAAAACCACCGCCACGCGTCCACGCCGCTGGCGGAAGGTTCTGTTTTGGTTGGGAGTCTTAGTAGTTGGCACTCTAACGGTGGCGGGTGTCTGGGCCCAACCGATTCTGGCGGCTTTGCCAATGAATGTGACAGATAAACTGGCTCTTGCACGCCTGGCCAAACCGGGTGTCTACCTTGTTTTGTTTCAAAATCAACGCGAACTGCGGCCGACAGGTGGCTTTTTAGGCAGTTTTGCCGAAGTCGAAATGGGTTGGGGCGGGCACATTAAATCGATTCAAGTCGAGACAAACATCTATAATCGCGACAAGATCTATGCCGCCGATTTAGCCCGCGAGGCTCCCGAACCCATCCGGGAATTTTTAGGTGATCAACCTTGGGGAATGCGCGATAGCAACTGGGCGCTTGACTTCCCTGAAGCCGCCCAAATGGTCGCTTGGTTTTACGCCCACGAGGGCGGCCGGCCGGTCGATGGCGTGATCGCGCTCGATGCTCGACTCTTGGCTCGACTCTTGTCACTCACCGGCCCAATTACTTTAGCCGACCAAACATTTACTGCAGAGACTGTGGTTGATCAGCTCATGGTCGAGATTGAGAAAAATTACTGGACCTACGCAACGCATGTCGCCGAGAATCAACCCAAAGCAATTTTGGCCGATCTTGTGCCGGCCCTGTTGGCAAATATGCGCCGCCTAGATCAGCGAAGTCTTGTCAATGAGGCAGTGGTGGCTTTTCGTGAAAAAGAAGTGCTGGCGTACTTTAAAGATCCGGCGTTGGCACAAGCGATGTTGGCGGCCGATTGGGATGGCCGCGTGCTGGCCAATAACAGCGATTATCTGATGATTAACGAAGCTAACTTAACACCCGTCGACGGTCGGGCGCGCGCGGTCGGGGCCAAATCGAGTTGGTCGATTGACCGCTCGGTGAGTTTGGTGCGCGATAGCGCTCCTCGAGGTGGGAGTCACCACACTTTATCCATGACGCGTGAACATATTGGGCAAGCGGTTTGGCCAGACGGCCCCAATCATAGCTATCTCCGGATTGCCGTGCCGGCCGGTGCCACCCTCTTGGCGGCAACCAGTAATGGGGAAGATATCAGCAGCCGCGTCCGTTTTAGTGTTGAGTCGGGCAAAACAGTTTTTGGTCTCTGGAGTAAGCTCGACCCTGGTCAAAAGGAAGATCTGACTATTACCTATACTGTACCCACTAAGGCGACCGAACCTATTCTCGTCCAGCGCCAACCTGGCGCGCCGGCTTTTTCGCTTGATATTTGGGATAGCGGCAAGCTGCGTTGGCAGGGTCTGCTTGAAGGCGACCAGACGTTATGAAGTCCAACATGACTATATAGGACTTTCTCATTTTCCCTATTCGTCATCGCGAGGCCGCAGCCCTGCCTACCGGCAGGCAGGCACTCGCAATGACGAAAATGCGTAAAACGTTATAACCTAAAATAGGTCATAAACAGGGTAAAATTATTGACAAATTTGCGATTAACTGCTATACTTCGCCGTTATATGTCAGTTGATAAAGCATCTGATCCCGGCCAAGGGGCGGCAATTGAATCACGCGATCTGTCTCGAGAAGTTACCTTATATGGTCAAACTTTCGTGACTGGTCTGCTGCTTGGTGAAGGCGCCATGGGGCGGGTTTTTGTGATTAGTGATCCAATAAATGGCGGCATCGCCGCCTGTAAAGAGAGCAAATTGCCAGATAAGCCCGAAGAACGGGCGCGAGTTCTGGCGATGCTTGGCCAGGAGGCCAAGGTTCTGGCTGCCCTCAACCATCTAAATCATCCGGCCTTGCCTCGTTTTTTGGCAGCTGATCTCGATCGCCAACCACCGGCGATTATTTTTGAATATGTGCCAGGCGAAACGCTCGAGACAAAAGTTGAGCGCGACGGGCCACTTGATGAAGCAACAATTATGGAGGTTATACGCTGGATTGGTGGCGGTCTCGCCGCCATGCACCAGTTGCCGCCCGAGACTGCCCGGGAAATCGCCGCGCTGCTCGGAGAAACGGAGCCGATCACCAGTTTGGTCTATCTCGACCCCAAACTCTCCAACATTCTGGTAACAGGTGATCCCACACGACCTTATCGGTTGGTTGACTACGGCACCACCCAAACAACCCATTTTCGGTCAAAACAACCACTCGAAGAGCGTCATATAAGCGTCGCGGTTTATGGCACGCCACCTTTTGCCGACCCTAACTACGCCTGGTACAAGGAGCTATTGCTAACGGCTGACGTCTACGCTTTTGCGGCGACGATTCTCGATATGGCTTTGCCGGGTGGAATCCAAAGTGAGGTCACTGCTCAAATTGAGGGTTACCTCATGAATCAGCAGCTTTACGACCCCACGCAGCCCTGGCCGCTTGTGACTCTGGTTGATCAAACGAGCCTTTCGCCCCAGTTGCGGGCTGTTCTAAAAAAGAGCCTCTCTTTGCGCTTGGCAGATCGCCCGCAAGATATGCGTGAATTTCTCCAACGGCTGCCGCTGGTGGTTGAGGATGATTATCAGATTGATGCCGATGGAGTGGTGAGCTTTGAGACAAAATTTCGAGAAGTAACGCCGCCGCAGGCCCAGGTTGCTTATAGTAATCTCTTGGCATTACGCGACCCTGTTCGCGCCAATAAACCGCCCCCAGCTGATGATCTTGAGAAACAGTTGCGGCTACTCGCTGAAGTCACGACGACCGAACCAGCCCGTCAAGACTTTTCTCGTCTGATGGGGTCAGTTTTGGGTGGAATCGAGTCCCGTATTAATAGTGAACCGCATCCGCTGATTGTGGCCCTCAAGCATCAGAGAGATATTTTTGTCCGGCCAGCTGATTTGATTAGGGCGATTTGTAATCAACAAGAGCCTCGGCAGTTAGCCGAAGCTCTGGAACTTCAAAATATCTCGGCCTCGGCTGATTTTTGGGAGCCCTTGACCGCAGCTCTTGACGATTACGATCTCCAACCATTCATTGAAGTTGAGCGAACGATTACGACGACTTGGTATGATCTAATGCATACGGGAGACGAAGATATTGCACGGGCCTTTCAAAGGCTACACCAATCGGAGAAGCAATGCCGTGACAATGAAATCGAGACCCAGGCTCAATCGCATTTAGACATTGAAGAGGATGATTGCTACTCTTTGAGTCTTGATGATATCGAAAATCTACCTGACGGGCAGGAAAAAGATATTCATCGCATCAACTATGACCATGCCGATCAAGTCCGTTTGGACGCTTTTTTAGTCGAACCAATTCAATTTACTTATACGACGAAGGTCGCCAATCCAAATGCTTCGATAATTGCCCATGCCAAAGCCGAAGCTCTCTTTGCTGCCGCCCCTTTATTACATACAGTAACCAGACCTTTTTTTGTTCGTGCCTTACACGCCCATCCCCGACTTCTTATTTCCTCGGTTGTTCTCGATTGGCTGACAGAGGATATGGCCAAAACGCGCACTGGCGATATCCCCTCTGGCGATCGCCGCCCCCGTTACTTAGAAGCGATCGATTTCGTCCGCGAAGCGATTAATCGCCTTACGCTATACAGTGACCCGCGTCTCAATGAGCGTAAACTCACTTTAAGCTCCGCAGAGCTCCCGCCTTTATTGAAGGCGCTTAGGATTTTGATACCCGCCACAATCGCTATGGATCGAGAGTTTTCTGTTCTCGAAGGCGAGCATCCAGAATTTGAGCGCTATTTTATGAAATCGATGATGCGCACTTGGGCCGATCCTGCTTACGCCAAGGGCGGTACAATTTTTCACACGATCACGCATGAACTCATGACAATCTTAGTTGAAGACGAACAACTTCGAGAAAAAACCGATTTAATTACGCCCTATGTTCTCACGCGCTGCCACCACTTAAAAGAGGAAATTGCTGGTATAAAACCTACTGATAGTGAGGGCTTGCGGTGTTTACTCCAAGAACTCTACCTCTTTGCCCGGGCGCCCTTAAGTCGCGAAACGCGCCGGGCCCTGTGCGATGACCTCGAATCGTTTACACTATTGTGCGAAACACTAGCCGAAGAGGGCAACCCCGCCGCCGCTGATCTCATTCGCCAGAGTATCCAAGCCATTGTCGGTAAGTAGTAATTTAGACCTAGTAATACAGACCAGGTCTGAATGACTAGGTCTGCTTAGATATCAATAAACAAATATTGCAAATCGTGTAGAGAACGTGCGTAGTCGGCAAAATCAGTGACGAATTTAATGTATTCCTCTGGTGATGTGAATTGATCGAGGATGATTCGTTGAGCTAGGTCTGGGTTTTTATCTGGCTGCAGATAAGCTGGAAATGACGACCATCGGTAGGTGGTAGGGTCTTCAGCAATTCGAGCGACAAAAGGATTTAGATGAATATATCGCGAGACGTGGAGTAGATCCTCCGTAGTTGCGATCCTTCTTGATTTATAAGGGCCTTGAAAGAGAGACCCGACTCGGTTGTGGCGAGTATTGAAATAACGACAATAGCTGACGGTCGTTTTTCGCAACCATTCTGTAATCCCATTATCGAGTACTTGTTTGGCGAGCAGGTGAAAATGGTTCGGCATCAGACAATAACTAATAACATCAACCAACGGCTTTTGGCCACTAAATGATTCGATATCGGCCAATGAGAATTGGCTTTTCGTATCTGCAAATCGATAATACAACATCGTCTGAATCCAACGTGTTCGATCATGATCATCAACTGCAATTTGCCGTTTTTCAACGCCGCGATTATAGATATGAAAATATTCGCCGGTTGTTAGTGGATTTTTTCGATATCCCATAAAACCAGACTACCAATTACAGACCTGGTCTGTAAAGCTAGGTCTGAAGACTTCCTGACAGCTTGTGTTTGTTGGTATTTTTTACTAGACTACAAGCAGCCTAAGGAGGTCTTTTTGAATGATGATCTAAAAATACATGATACCCTCACCCCGCATACGACCAGCGGCGAGTACACCGCCAAGCAAATTCAGGTGCTGGAGGGGCTCGAGCCAGTGCGTAAACGGCCTGGTATGTATATTGGTGGCACCGGCCTCGACGGTCTCCATCACTTGATTTGGGAAGTCGTCGACAACTCGTTTGACGAAGCGATGGCTGGCCATGCCACCACCGTTAACCTAACGCTTCTACCCGGCAACCAGATTAGTGTGGAAGATGATGGCCGCGGTATTCCTGTTGATATGCATCCCCAAACCAAAGTCTCGGCGCTCGAAACGGTCATGACGACTCTCCACGCTGGCGGGAAATTTGGCGGTGGCGGCTATAAAGTGTCGGGCGGCCTCCACGGTGTCGGTGTTTCAGTGGTGAACGCCCTTTCTAGTTGGATGCGTACTGAAGTGTACCGCGACGGCAAAGTCTATGTGCAGGAATACAAGCAGGGCAAACCGCAGGCTCCGGTCAAAGAAGAGGGGACAACAGACAGGCGCGGCACCAAGCAGATTTTCCAGCCCGACACCGAGATTTTTAAAGACATCCGCTTCAACTGGGGCACGATTATCGATCACCTCCGCCAGCAGGCCTACCTGACCCGTAAAATCACCCTTCACATTCTCGATGAACGTTCGGGCGAAGCAGTGGCTAGTGAAGAAGTGGTCAGCGACAGTGAAGAAGACGCCCACGTGCCACATCGTCCTTCGGAAAAAAGCTACACCTTCTATTTCGAAGGCGGCATCAGCTCATATGTGCGCCATCTAGCGGCGGGCAAGACCTTTATCGTCGATCAGCCCTTCGCTGTCGAAAAGGAAGTCGGCGACATTCGCGTCGACGTCGCTCTAGCCTACACCGACGACTTTAACGAACATCTCTACAGTTTTGCCAACAACATTCACACCATCGAAGGTGGCACCCATCTCACTGGGTTCCGGTCAGCGCTCACCCGCGCCATCAACGACTACGCCAAAAAATCGAACTTTGTGAAGGGTAACGATACCTTAACTGGTGAAGATGTCCGTGAAGGTTTGGTGGCTGTTATTTCCGTCAAACTTCCCGAACCACAATTCGAAGGCCAGACCAAGAGTAAACTTGGTACACCCGAGGCGCGGCCGGCGGTGGAAACCGCCGTCGCCGAATACCTTACCTATTGGCTGGAAGAAAATCCGACCAATGCTCGCAAAATAATTGAAAAGTGTTTCCTCTCCGCTCGCGCTCGTTTGGCCGCCAAAGCCGCTCGCGAAACCGTTATCCGCAAAGGCGCCCTGGAGGGCATGACTCTACCTGGTAAGCTCGCCGACTGTTCCGAACGCGACCCCGCCAAAAGCGAACTCTTTATCGTGGAGGGTGATTCGGCCGGTGGCAGTTCCAAGCAAGGTCGCGACCGTCGATTTCAGGCCATTTTGCCGCTTAAGGGTAAAATACTCAACGTCGAACGCGCCCGTCTCGACCGCATGCTCGCCTTTGAAGAGATCAAGAATTTGATTGTCGCTCTTGGGGCTGGCGTGGCCGAAGAGACCAATATCGATAAAGTCCGCTATCACCGCGTGATTATCATGACTGATGCCGACGTCGACGGCGCCCATATCCGCACGCTCTTGCTGACTTTCTTTTATCGCCACTTTCCCGAGCTCTTCCGCCGCGGCTATGTCTATATTGCTCAACCACCGCTTTATTCCGTTACTAAAGGTAAGGACATCAAGTACGCCTTCTCTGATGCCGAGCGCGACGTGATTTTAGCAGATATCGAGCAGCAGCAGAAAGAAAAAGATCTGAAAAACAATGCCATAGGCAAAAAAGCTGACTCGGAAACAACTGAAAATTCAGGAGCGTCTGAAAATAGCGAAAACCAGGGTGAGTTTGAATCATCTGCTCCAGCTGCATCTGATCATGCGGCCAAGATGAAAGGTGTCTCCATCCAACGCTACAAAGGTTTAGGTGAGATGAACCCCATTCAGCTGTGGGATACGACTATGAATCCGGCGACGCGGACGATGTTGCAAGTGACAATCGATGATGCCGAGCGGGCTGATGAGCTATTTTCGATGTTGATGGGCGACGACGTGCCACCCCGCAAACGCTTTATTCAGACTCACGCCAAAGCCGTTAAAAACCTGGACATCTAATGCTTGATCGACAGAAATTTTTTAAGGATATTAAAGGTAAGGTTTCGGCCGAGCAGTATGCCAAACTTCAAGAGCTGGCGAACCGGTCGCTCCTCGAGCAGCCCCGTCATCACTTAAGCCGTATCCCACTTGTTTTACCGCTGTTAGGCGCCTTCGGCTTAGTCAGTACTTTTTATGGGTTTGAAAAACTGTTAGATCAAACAGTGCTTATTAACCGCCCAGTTGAATTAGTTATTGTTGGCGTCATTTTACTTCTGGTAACCGGTGCCGCTTCTAAAAAACTGTAAAGGATAGGGAATAGTTATGGCTGATGAAGAAGACGCAATAGTAAATCCAGAAGAGCCTGAAGAAGAAAAAGTCGCAGAGACATCTGCCTCTAAAGAGTCTGCCGAGATGGCAGAGACTGCTCTTATCGAAGCGGGTGAGACACGCTCGACACCCTTTGGCTTAGTCCGCTCCCGCGAAATTTCGAAAGAGATGGAAGAGAGCTATCTCGATTACGCCATGAGCGTGATTGTTTCGCGCGCCCTGCCCGATGTGCGCGATGGCCTGAAGCCCGTCCACCGCCGCGTACTCTATGCCATGTGGGATACCGGCCTCAAGAGCAGTGTTAAATACCGCAAATCAGCTGCCGTCGTCGGTGAAGTGATGAAGAGTTATCACCCCCACGGCGACTCGGCGATTTACGACACCCTCGTGCGGATGGCCCAACTCTTTTCGATGCGCTACCCCTTGGTTGATGGTCAAGGTAACTTTGGTTCGGTCGATGGCGACTCGGCCGCGGCCATGCGTTATACCGAAGCCCGGATGGCGTCGATTGCCGAAGAACTCCTTATGGATATTGAAAAAGAGACCGTTGATTTTATTCCCAACTTTGATGGCATGACGACCGAGCCGACCGTTTTGCCCTCCAAGCTTCCTAACCTGCTCTTAAACGGCGCTCTCGGGATCGCCGTTGGCATGGCCACCAATATCCCACCGCATAACCTGACCGAGCTCTGCGACGCCCTTATTAATTTAAGTGATAACCCCGAACTCACCGTCGACGAACTCATGGCCTGGGTGAAGGGGCCAGACTTCCCAACTGGTGGCCTTATTTTTAATACCGAAGATATTCGCACCGCCTATACAACGGGTAAGGGTCGTATTGTGATGCGCGGCGTGGCCGAGATTTTGGAACAGCCCCGTGGGTACCAAATTTTGATTTCTGCCCTGCCCTATCAGGTTAATAAGTCAGATTTAGTTACCAAGATTGCTGATTTGGTGAAGGATAAGAAAATCGAAGGTATTTCTGATCTGCGTGACGAGTCTGACCGCGATGCCAGTATCCGGATTGTCATTGATTTGAAACAATCAGCCTTTCCTAAGAAGATTTTAAACCAGCTTTATTCGATGACGGTGCTCGAATCAGCCTTTCACGTTAATATGCTAGCCCTTGTCGATGGCATTCAGCCGCGCGTCTTAACCTTAAAACAAGTGCTTGAAGAGCATCTCAAACACCGCGCCGTGGTGATTCGTCGTCGCACCACCTTTGAACTAAATCGGGCTAAAGATCGCGCCCATATTCTTGAAGGCTTAAAGATTGCTCTCGATCATATCGATGCGGTGATTGATACCATCCGTAAATCAGCCAACCGTGATGAAGCGCGTGTTAATTTGGTTAAACAGTTTAAGCTGACTGAAGTTCAAGCCAACGCCATTCTCGATATGCGTCTCTCGGCCTTGGCCGCCCTTGAACGCCAACGGGTTGACGACGAACTCAAAGAAAAAATGCTTTTAATTGCCGACCTCGAAGCGATTCTGGCATCTGGGGAGCGCATTCGCTCTATTATTAAAGAGGAGCTCGTTCGCGTCCGCGATACCTATGGCGACGAACGCCGCACGCAAGTGATCCCCCAAGGTGTCACCGGCTTTAAAGCCGAAGATTTAATTCCCAACGAGCAAGTCATCGTCACCGTCACGACTGGTGGCTATATCAAACGGGTACCGGTTGCGACCTACCGTAGCCAAAATCGCGGCGGCAAGGGTATTGTCGGCATGGGCACAAAAGAAGAAGATGCCGTCGAACACTTGATTTCGACCTGGACGCACAACGATATTCTCTTCTTTAGTGATCGCGGCCGCCTCTTTACTGCTAAGGTCTACGATCTGCCATCGGCCTCACGCACAGCCAAGGGCCAAGCTATGCCCAACATTATCCAGATTTCGCCGGAGGAGAAGATTACGACAATTCTGACGCTGGATAAAACCGGGCGCGACGCCAATACCTACTTCTTCATGGGTACCGAGAAAGGTGTCGTTAAGAAAACTCGGCTTGATGCCTATGCCAATGTGCGAAAAACGGGGCTAATTGCCATTAAGCTGCGCGAAAACGATACTCTCCGCTGGGTAGCGATGACCTCTGGTGAAAATCGCGTCATGATGGTGTCGCACGCTGGCCAAGCGATTCTCTTCGCCGAAACCGATGTCCGGCCGATGGGCCGCTCGGCATCTGGTGTGATGGGTATGCGTCTCCGTTCGGGCGATAAAGTCATGGCCATGACCGTCATTCCTAAAAAATTGGTTGAATTAGTCGAAGAAGAAGGGTCGAAGAAACGTGGTCGTAAACCCGAGGGCCCAATGCTCTTAACCGTCGTGGAAAACGGCTTTGGTAAGCGGACAGCGATTGACGAGTTCCGTGGCCAGCGCCGTGGCGGTATCGGCGTGCGAGCGGCTAAAACTACCGCCAAAACCGGCAAAGTTGTCGCGGCAATTGTGACGATCGGCGATCTGGGCGATTTGATAATTATTTCTAAAGCTGGCGTTGTTATCCGCATGCCCCTTAAAAGCGCTAAAAAACTCGGCCGCGATGCCCAGGGTGTCACCCTTATGCGTTTGAAAGGCCTTAAAGATCGCGTGGTTTCAGTCACTGTTATTATTAAATCAGACGATAACGATGACGATGTGCCGCCGCCCAGCACCGGTACGGGTGTGGTAGGGGCACCCGATACGGGCACTGATCTGCCACCAGCCACGGCTGACCGGCCGGGTGAGCTACCGCCTGACGACGACGAGCTCGATGATGACGATGGTGCCACCGATAAATCTGACGAAGAAGCAGATGAAGAAACGCCCGACGAAGAGCAGGTAGTAGCAGCCGAATCACAGGCTGCTACTACTGTTGAAAAGCCAGCAAAACCCGTCAAAAAACCGCGCATTAAGAAAACTCCTACCCCCGAGGTTGTTAACGCTCCAGCCACCGAAACCGAGGGTGAAGAGTTGCCGGAAACTATTGCTGAAGACGATGCCACGACACCTCGCTTGCCCCGGGTTGTCACCACTGACCCTGACGAGCCAAACTACTGGGGCACCGGCGGTTTGTGGAAGTAAATTCCTGTCATTGCGAGCCGCAACGACCTGTCCGCCTTAAGAGGAAGCAATCTCGTTCCTTTTCTCCCAAACCTGGTTTGAATGCGAAACTGCTTTTAATGATGATACGTTCCGTTTCCTGCTATAGTAGATAGTGAATGGAGGATAGAATGCCTAATACATTCTTATTTATCCTCGTCGATCGGCAGCACGGCCATTTTTATCAGTTTGATGGCGCCAGACGCCAGCTTACTCATTTAGAGGAACTGACCGAAGAAGTCCCCAAACCGGTTAAAGCGGCCAGTTGGAAGGGCTTAGCTGACGACAAAGTCGCCCGCCATATTGAAGACCATATTCGCAGCCACTTAAAGCATGTGGCGGAAAAACTCGAGCAACTCCTCAAAAAACAACCTGAAGCTGTTGTGATAGTAGGCGGGCCTGAAGAAGTCGTTGCCCAGTTCCAAACTGTTCTCCCACATATGGTTAGCGAAAAAGTTGTCGCTACCCTTCATCCCGATCATCATGCGACTCTCAAGGAACTTGAAGAGCTGCTTGTGAAAGCCGTGAGTAAGTATCGCCAGGCGGCGCTGGAACAAACGGTGGCCGAAATAGAGAACGACCGGCAGATAGCGGGGCGGGGAGTCGTTGGTCGCGAAGCAGTCTGCGAAGCACTTAACTTAAAACAGGTCCAGATGCTGATGATTCACCCAGCGAGCGCTTATCCTGGGGCGTTTTGTCCCACCGATGGCAGCGTCAGCGTGCTGGGGAAAAAGTGTCCCAACTGTTTAGCGGATATGAACGAGGCGCCCGACCTAAACGAACATTTGCGGAAATTAGCGATTGACCAAGGTGCCGAAGTTATCGAAGTGGCCGATGTTTCTATTTTTCCTAAAGACGCTGAAGCCTTGGCAGCTTTGCGTCGCTATTAGGCCGATAATTGGCTTTGGTTGAATTCTTTTGTTAAGGTAAATACGTAAATTTGCAAGGGGGATTTGACATGCTACAGGTGACTAATGAGCAGGAGTTGGTTGTCGTCCGACAAACATTTCCCGAGGCGGAAGAGCTCTTTTCCCGCCAACGGATCGCGGAGCACGTCACTAGTGTCGCAAGAATCATCGCTCAAGAGCGTAAGGCCGGCGGCAGTCCTCGGCCGCTAAAACTCGTGGTGGTTCTCGATGGAGCCATGCCCTATGGTATGGATCTCGGCGGTGAACTGGCCGCGGCAGGGGTGAGTGACCTCTCGATCGACACCATTCAACTCTCCCGCTATGGCGACGACACCGAGCCTAGTCAAACCCCGGCGATCATCAAGGATTTGCGCTATCCGATTACCGGTGAGGACGTTCTCGTGGTTGAGGACATCCTGGACGGTGGTTTGACTCTTGCCTACCTTAAGGAGACGATTCTCCTCCCACGTCACCCGGCTAGCCTCAAGATTACCGCCTTGCTCCAGCGCAGGGGTGCCCAACTTCGCGGCACGCCCGAGAGCGACTACCCGGTACTCTCGTTCCGTGATGACGGTCGGTTCGCCATCGGCTATGGCCTCGACATGAAGCGCGGCCAAGCCCGACACTACCGCGCCATCTATCTGGTGCCCAAGCCTATCAAGAAGGGCTAGAACCCACTGTAAAGGGCGGCTTCGGCCGCTCCTTTCAATTAATGAGCGAATCTGATAAAGTAAACAACAGGCGAACTTGTCGCAATTTTTAGTATTAATATAATCAACTTATCTAGCACCCATCGCGTTATTGCGAGCTACAGCGAAGTCACCGCTAGAGCGGGATCCCGTCCAACGGCGGGACAATCTAGTGAGATCGCCACGAGCCGCCATGCAGCTCTCGCGATGACCAATGGATACGTTTATTTTATTAAGTAAGGAAGCTTGAATATATGGCACGCCGACCGAAAAAAAAGACCGTCTCGAAGGCCGAACAAAAAAGTGTTCGCCGTATTGAGGCTGTTCGCGCCACCCAGCCGATGGTGGAAAGTGCTCCCATTGAGGTTAAACCAACGACCAAAAAGCCAGTTGAGATTCCGGGTACAATTGTGGTTCGCGAGTTAGCCATTATACTTGATCTGCCGGTTGGTAAAGTGATCGGCGAGTTGGTTAAAAATGGCATCATGGCCACCCTCAACAACTCGATTGATTTTGATACGGCGGCCATTGTCGCCGACGAACTCGGTTTTGAGGCTCGGCGCGAAAGTGCCACCCCCCAAGAAGTGGCTGAAGATTTAGGACATAATGAAGAGCGCCTTACGCGCCCGCCGATTGTCACCGTCATGGGCCATGTTGACCATGGTAAGACCAAACTGCTCGATGCTATTCGTTCCACGAATGTGGTTGCCCAAGAGTCGGGCGGTATCACCCAACACATCGGCGCCTATCAGGTAAAAGTAAAAGATCGACTCGTGACCTTTTTGGATACACCGGGCCATGAGGCCTTTGCCGCCTTGCGCGCCCACGGCGCCAATATTACCGATCTAGTGATCTTGGTGGTAGCCGTTACCGAAGGCGTTCGTCCGCAAACAATCGAGGCTCTCTCTCACGCCCGGGCCGCCAATGTGCCGATTATTGTGGCGCTTAATAAAATAGATTTGCCCGAGGCCAACCCTGATCGAACAAAAAAAGAATTGGCGGATCATGGTTTGATTCCCGAAGAATGGGGCGGCAAAACGATCATGGTGCCGGTTTCGGCCAAAACCGGTGATAACCTCGAACAACTGCTCGATATGGTGCTCTTAGTCGCTGATCTGGCTGAACTTAAGGCTCGCGCCACCGGTTCGGCCGTGGGAGTCGTTATCGAATCACACCTCCAGGCCGGCCTTGGTCCGCTGGCCAGTGTTTTGGTTCAAGAGGGCACGTTAAAAGTCGGCGATGCTCTGACCGTCGGCACTACCTATGGCAAGATCCGAGTCATGCAAGATTGGCGGGGTAAAAAAGTTACAGAAGCCACGCCCGGCACGCCGATTCAAGTGGCGGGTCTGCGCGATGTGCCCCACTTTGGCGATCGGGTTCGCGTCGTCGTCGATGAAAAAACCGCCCGGGCCCTTGTCGCTACCAAGTCGGCGATTCGTAAAGTTTTAACACTCTCTAGCCTGTCGGCCGCTATCAAAGATGGCACCATAAAAGAGTTGCCGATTGTCTTAAAAGCCGATGTGCAGGGCTCGCTCGAGGCGATTAAACAGTCGCTCGAAAACCTCTCCACCACCGAGGTCGCCGTCAAGCTGATCTCCGCTGGCATTGGGGCGGTGTCGGACTCCGATATTCAACTAGCTGGTACGGCTCACGCCCTCGTTTTGGCTTTTCGCGTGCCCGTTTTACCATCGGCCAAAAAGTTAACAGAACAGTTGGCAATTCATATCAGTAGTTACGAGATTATTTATCAGTTGATTGACGAAGTCGCTGCCGCTCTATCGGGTCTTTTGGCTCCAGAAATTATTGAGGTTGAACTTGGTCGCCTGATGATTCTTAAAATTTTTCGCGCCAGTGGTTCAGAAGTAATTCTGGGCGGTAAAGTTTTAGACGGGGTGATTGAACGCAATGCTTTTGCGCGCGTTTTACATGATGGTACCTTGGTTGGCGAAGGCAAAATCCGCACCCTGCAGCGTGAAAAAGAGAGTGTTGCTTCGGTGGCCAAAGGTTTTGAGTGCGGCCTTGGTCTCGAAGGCTCGATGAAGGCGGAGATAGGAGACTCGGTTATTGCCTTTAAAACCGAAGAACGCACACGTCGCTTAGCAAAAGACACAACCAGCCCGAAAGTTTAAATCGTTAAACACTATCAATCAAAGAACAAAGTAGAGATGTTACCTATTCTTGACAGTGAGAGCTGTTATTTTAAAAGAACCTTATCAGTTTCGGATTTCGAATTTTTAGTTTCGAATTTGAGATAAGTTGGGGATAACTGACTTGACGCACCATTCCCTCTCCGCTATTCTATATAACGCATACCCAACAACCAGTAGCTGATAGTTTTGAGGTTGTGATGGTAGGCAAGGAGCGGTTTTGCGTAGAAACTCTATCTTAGAGTCACTCAAGCAGCTTCAAATAAAAATTGCTCAACAAATCCCCGGTCAAAAAATCCTCAAAGTTCGAACAAGCCTTACCGCCGCCAGCCGGAATTATTGGCGGTATCTAGGAAAAAAGGTGAGCCGAATTGATTGGCCAGGCCTGCACCGACACGGTATGGCCTTAATTAGTCGTCTCCGGCGCGAGTTTTTCTATATCGACCATAAGGCCCTGGCCCCGTACTTAGGACTTTTAGTTCTAACTGGTTTTGTTTTTATTGGTAACCAAGCTAACCAACAGGCTTTGGCAGCAACGGTCGAACAAGAGATACTTGTTTCTGATGTTGAGCCGGATGTTGTGGAGTCGATTTTAAGTGCTCTTGATCCTTTAACGCCGGAAATCGAAGAGGCCCCTGAAGAAGTTGCCAGCCGCCTCGTGGTGGCGGGTGATAACGGTGCCGTCTTGCCACGGCCGGAAATGACAGCTATTTCTGAAGCCGAGACTCTCTCGAAGAAAGATCCGATTCCCTATACTGTTCAAAAGGGCGACACGATGAGCTCGATTGCCAAGGCTAATGGCCGAACGATCGCCACGATACTCGAAGCGAATAGCATCGCGCCTGAAGATGCCGGCAAGATTGCCCCCGGCACAGTTTTACAAATTCCTCAAGAAGATACGTCAGACTCGTTGGCCTGGCTGGAAGCTGACCAAAAGGTCAAGGCCGAAGCAGCTAAGAAGCGAGCCGAGCAACAGGCCAAATTGGCTACCTCTAAGAAAAAGGGTGGCAAGACCCTCGCCAGTGTCCGCGAACGTTCGAGTGAAAGCTATGCGGGTAATAGCGGTGGAAACTTTATCGTCCCCATTAACCACAATGGTATTAGTCGCGGCATTGGTCGTGGACACACGGGCATCGACTACCGAGCTAATGTCGGCACAGCCGTGGCGGCCGCGGCTGATGGCCGGGTGATCGAAATCACCCATGGTTGGGCTGGCGGTTGGGGCAACTCGATTTTAGTAGACCACGGTGGTGGCTGGACCACCCGCTACGCTCATCTTTCTGACAATGTTGTTGGGGTAGGTAATAGCGTTGGCCAAGGTCAACTGATTGGCTACTCGGGTAATACTGGTCGGTCAACTGGCCCACACCTCCACTTTGAATCTCGCATTAATGGCCGCGCCGTCCAACCCTTCTAGCGAATTGCGAATGCCAAAAAGCGACTACACGCCCGGATATAAAAGTCTTCACGTTTATCAAGAGTCACACAAGCTTGTAATTAAGATATATCAGATTACAGCCTCCTTTCCCAAAGAGGAAATTTTTGGACTAACTTCGCAGATAAGACGGGCAGCTGTTTCGATCCCGGCCAACATAATCGAGGGGTGGGCAAGACAAACGGTCAAGGAACAGATACAATTCCTTTATATCGCCCGTGGTTCTCTGACTGAAGTTTGTTATTATCTCGAATTGTGTCAAACTCTCGGCTATATCGATTCAGCTAGAGAAGTTGAACTAAAAAGTCAGACCGACAGTATTGGTAAACTTATTCATGGATTTATAAGGGGTCTAAAAAATGATAACTAACTATATTTCATTCGCTATTCGCTATTCGCCATTCGCCATTCGCCATGTTAGTTGACGAAGCAATTATTGAAGTTAAAGCCGGCAAGGGCGGAAACGGTATTGTTCATTTGCGGCGGGAAAAATTTGTGCCTAAAGGTGGGCCAGATGGGGGCGATGGCGGGTCTGGCGGCGATGTTTGGCTGGTGGCTGATCCGGCGCTACATACCTTGAGCACCTATGTTAGGGAGCGTAAATTTGCGGCCGGCGACGGTGAAAACGGACGGCCCAAAAAGCAGACCGGGGCCGATGGTGACGATCGGGTTTTACGGGTTTTACCAGGCACTATCATCTCGCAAGCCAAACCCGGCAAGGGTACAAGCGTCACCGAGTGGCAACAACTTGTTGATCTAACCGAAATCGGCCAACGCTTTTTAATTGCCCGCGGTGGTCGTGGCGGCCGGGGCAATGTCCATTTCGCGACCTCAACGCACCAAACGCCGCTGGAAGCCGAACAGGGCCGTCTCGGAGAAGTAAAAACCATCAAACTTGAGTTAAAACTACTGGCTGACGTTGGCCTGATTGGGCTACCTAATGCCGGCAAATCGTCACTTTTGGCCCGTCTCACTCAAGCAAAACCTAAAATTGCCGACTACCCATTTACTACCCTCGAACCCAACCTGGGCGTTGTTGATCCGACCAAAATCGGCCTACGAAGTTCAGAAATAGGCCTGCTTGTATTGGCCGACATCCCTGGCTTGATCGAGGGCGCGAGCCATGGCAAGGGTCTGGGCCACCAATTTCTCCGCCACGTTGACCGGACCAGTCTTTTGGTTCACTTAATTGATGCCACTTATCCTGACCCGCGGGCCGCCTATCGCGAAGTTCGCCAAGAGCTCGAGCAGTGGAGTCCGCTTTTAGCTAAAAAACCGGAGATTGTCGTCATGACAAAAGTCGAACTATTGCCCGACCGAGCCCAACGGCGCCTATTTGCTGATGTTAAGGATTTACAACCATTCTTTATTTCGACGATGACTGGCCGTGGTTTGACTGACCTTGTCTATGCGATTAGTAAATTCCACCAGGGAGGGGGTGGTGAGGGGTTGACAAGCATTCAAAGGCTGGTACGATGGATCCAGTGAGCGAGCAAAGAAGCTCATTCTAAGCGTAATCGGAATCGAGGATCAACCGGTGGATCACGACCAAACAGCGGCATAATTGGCTGTGTTGGAGATACCCTCATTGAGGGTTTTTTGTGCGTCTTAGAAAATAGATCACATTGCAACTATTAAGATAAGTCGTAGGTAGACCTCAAAGACATTGCTAGACGAGGTTGAAGGCAAAGGAGACTCATGGAGCGAAAATGGTTTCGGACCGAACCTAAAGCCGCCCCACTACCCGATCTGATCGAAATTCAGAAGGCCTCATATCATTGGTTATTCACTGAAGGAATTAGGGAATTGCTCGATGAAATTTCGCCAGTTCTCGACTTTACCGGCAAAAATTTGTCGCTTACCTTTGGTGATTTTATGCTCGAACAGCCCAAGATCGAAGAGGAAATTGCCAGGCAGAAGAATCTCACCTACAAAGCCTCGTTGAAAACGCGCGTCGTCCTAAAAAATCTGCAGACCGGCAAGGCTAAAGAGTCAGATGTCTTTTTAGGTGACTTTCCGGTGATGACTCCCCGCGGGACATTTATTATTAACGGTGTTGAGCGGGTTGTTGTGACCCAGATTGTTCGCTCGTTTGGCGTTATTTTTACTGGCGAAGAGTACCAAGGCCGCAAACTTTTTGGGGCTAAAGTGATCCCTTCCCGCGGGGCTTGGCTTGAGTTTGAAACCGGCCCGCGCGATGTGTTGTCCGTTAAAATCGACCGCAAACGTAAGATTTCGGTCACCACCCTGCTTCGGGCGATGGGTGTGCAAACGAACGACCAGATTCTAAAACTTTTTGCCGATATTGATGATCATCCCGATCACAAATACATTGAAGCGACTCTTGAACGCGACCCGGCGAAAACCGTTGAAGAAGCGCTCGTCGAAGTTTATAAGCGTATTCGTCCTGGCGATTTGGCGACCGCAGACTCGGCCCGCACCTTTTTAGAGGCGATGCTCTGGAGCCCCAAGCGCTACGACCTCGGTAAAGTCGGTCGTTACAAGATGAACCAACGTCTCGACGTCAATGTTCCCGAAAAAGAACGTATTTTGCGTTTAGAGGACGTTGTTGGGGTTATCCGCGAAATCATACGCCTAAATAACGAGCCGATGGCCACCCCAGACGACGTTGACCATTTAAAAAACCGACGTATTCGCGCCGTGGGCGAACTAGTGCAGGGCCGCCTGCGGGTTGGCTTTTTGCGCATGGAACGGATTATTCGCGACCGGATGAGTGTTCTTCCGCTTGATTCAGTGACGCCGTCGCAACTGATTAATGCCCGGCCGATTATTGCGGTTTTGCAAGAATTCTTTGCCTCCAGTCAACTCTCCCAGTTTATGGACCAGACCAATCCGCTCTCTGAACTCGAACACAAGCGCCGCCTTGCCGCGACTGGCCCGGGCGGACTGTCTCGTGAACGAGCCGGCTTTGAAGTGCGCGACGTGCACACCTCGCACTATGGTCGCATTTGTCCGATTGCTACCCCTGAAGGCCCTAACGTCGGCCTCGTCGGTCAGCTCGCTACTTATGCTCGCGTCAATGAATACGGTTTTATTGAAACACCGTACTATGAAGTGAAAAAAGCCAAAAATGGCAAAATGCAGATGACGGACACGATGACCTATCTCTCGGCCGCGATTGAAGATCGAGCGGTCATTGCTCCGGCCTCGACCGCCCTCGATGCTGATGGTTATCTCACTGATCCCGTCACCGTTATTCGTCAACGAGGAACACAACGGGTCGAGTCAGTGGAAAATGTTACCCATATTGATGTTTCGGCTAAACAGATTGTTTCGATCTCTACGGCCTTGATTCCGTTTGTGGAACACGATGCCGCCGAGCGGGCCATGATGGGTTCGAACATGCAACGCCAGGCCGTGCCGTTGGTGCGCCCCGATTCACCAGTGGTTGGTACCGGCATGGAAGCTGAAGCCGCTTATGACTCGGGCCAGATTATTGTGGCGGCCACGGCCGGTACGGTGACTGAAGCTGACGCCTCCCATATTAGCCTTGTCGATCATATGGGTGCTAAGACTGTCCACCACCTCATGAAGTTCTCCCGTTCGAACCAAGGCACATCCATCAACCAGCGACCATTAGTCAAACCAGGTGATAAAATCAAAGCTGGTCAAGTTATCGCTGATAGCTCGGCCACTGATAAAGGTGAGTTGGCTCTTGGTCAAAATATCCTCGTTGCCTTCTTAAGCTATAAAGGCAGCGTCTATGAAGATGCCATCATTATTTCCCAGCGACTCGTTCAGGATGACCGTTATACCTCGATTCATATTGAGCAATATACCTGTGAAGTGCGCGATACCAAGCTTGGGCCGGAGGTAATTACTCGAGATATTCCCAATGTCGGCGAAGATGCCTTGGCTAATCTAGATGATAACGGTATTATCCGCGTCGGGGCCGAAGTGGCCACCGGTGATATTCTGGCGGGTAAGATTACCCCCAAAGGTGAGACTGAACTCTCGGCTGAAGAGCGATTGCTGCGCGCCATCTTTGGGGAAAAAGCCAAAGATGTGAAAGACACCTCCCTCCGCCTTCCCCACGGTGAGCGCGGCAAAGTCGTCGGTATTAAGATTTTTTCGAAAGATGCTGGTGACGAACTGCCAGCCGGGGTTTACCAGCGGATTGAGAT